>Ga0326728_10022593_pt1 | contig 11651 bp, 11 predicted proteins | sample MB3enrmetagenome_FD_207602 | JGI IMG/M metagenome (GOLD analysis project Ga0326728, IMG submission 207602) | Lab enriched peat soil microbial communities from McLean, Ithaca, NY, United States - MB31MN | ecosystem: Environmental > Terrestrial > Soil > Wetlands > Peat | place: USA: New York... | reverse complement strand
CCAATTTTTGCATTAACCAGTAAATTCCAATGAAAAGTGCAGTGACCCAGAATACTGCAGAGTAAACCCAGGTCATCAAGGGAGAGCGTGCCGCCCGGGTGGATGCGGCTACGCCCTTAATCCCTCTTCTAGGGTTCATGTAGATAAACCACTGCGCGACAAGGCCGGGTATCAAGATCAACTTCCATGGTCGATCAACAGGCACTCGCGGAATATTTTCACGAGCCATCCTTGGGCAGCCCGCCTTTGTGTCGAATGGCAGTGGCAACGCATCATCCTCCGGTGTTCCGGTTATAGCGCCGCAAGGGGGCCATCGTTGATCGAGGACGCTGCGACAGATGACCGCTCCCGCCCTTCGCCGGCGTTGTGCTAAGGGCGAGAAGTTCGAACATGGGTCAGTTCTTGGTGGAAAAACCCGTGCTGCCCGGGTCAGCTCTCAGTGGAAATCAACACGGCCAACGGCAAAACGGCCGCATCGCCGCGGGTCGCGTTCACTCTCCGCACACCTGCGACATGCGCCTATACGCCAAATTATGGACTACGACGGGTGGTTGCAGTTAACTGCACGGATTGCGGTCGCCGTCGCGTGAAGGCCATACTCGCTTTCTCGTCTAGGTTCCGACGCGGAAAGCTCGCTCAGGCCACTGAGGAGATGGAGGTCCTTCTCGAAGATTGCGATAAGGCCACTTATGCCGTCAGCAACACCTTCCCGACGTTCTTGCGGTCTTGAATGAAATGATGGGCCGCAGCGGCTTCGTCGAATGTGAAAACCTGAGCGATTTTCGGTTTGATCGCGCCCTGCTCCCATAAACCCATAAGCTGATCCATCCAGCGCCGCATTCGGTCGACCTCGCCCCACATGTGACCCAGATTGACGCCGAACACCCCCTTGTTGGCGTTCATCAGAGAGAGCGGATTGAACTGGACCCAAGGCGTCTGCGCCAACGCAGTCACCATGCCCAGGTATCCCCCTGTCTTGTTGGTTGCTGCTGACGAGACGCCGAACATTCCGAGGCGGCCAGTTGGCGCGAGGAGCCGATAGCCTTTCTTGAGTGAGTCTCCGCCGACCGCATCAAGGATAAGCTCGACGCCTCGCCCGCCTGTGATCTGACGAGCGCGCTCCTCGAAGTCGTCGTTCCGATAGTCGATCAGCTGGTCAACACCGAGCGCGCGCAACTCGCCGTGTTTTGCGGCCGACGCGGTTCCGATAACTCTCGCCCCAATGTGCTTGGCAATCTGGGTTGCGGCGATGCCAACGCCGCCCCCGGCGGAATGTATGAGGACAGTTTCACCAGCCTTCAGTGCGCCCATCACGACGACGAGCTGCCATGCGGTCAGGTAGTTCACCGGGATCGACGCGCCCTCCTGAGCAGACATGTTGGGCGGTCGCGGGAAGACTTGGGCCTGCGGCACGCAAACTGCGTCGGCGTAGCCGCCGAAACGGGTCAATGCAAACACGTCGCGGTCGATCCAGCTTGCATCGACTCCTTCGCCGATCTCGTCAACTCGTCCGGCAACTTCATAGCCCGGCACAACGGGGATACGGGGAAGGTCTGGATACAATCCGAGGCGGCCCATAACGTCAGCGAAATTCACGCCGCTTGCTTGCACGCGAACCCGCATCTCACCGGCGCCCGGTTGAGGATCGGCGGCTTCCTTGACGACAAGAACCTCGGGCGAACCGGCCTTGGAAATCCATATTTGCCGCATGCTGAGACCCCCCGGAAGACAAACTAGTCGGGAAAGAGCCAACCGAAGCTATATCTCCCGTTTGACCTCCAAGACAATCGTAGGCAGATGCTGGCGATTGAAGCGTCCACGTGGTCGGGCCGGCTCCGCCTACTTGCCCAGGGCGCTGACGACTTGCGGCAGCAGGAGGGCCGCCAAGCTGTGGTTGCCCTCGGGCGTCAAATGAATGTTGTCGCCCTGACGCGGCAGTTTGTAGTAGAGCTTTCTCCGAACCATCACCACTTTGATGTGGCGCGCCGACGCCGCGACGACGATCCTGATCACGTTGGCCGCCGCGTCCTCGTTGGAAATGCCGCTGCTCTCGTCGTTGTAACCGGGCTGCAAAGCCAGCACGCGGGTCGATGAGTCGACGACGCTGTCGAAGCGCGAGAGCATGCCCGCCGTCGTGTCGCCGGAGACGCCGGCGTTGGCAACGGCGACGGCGAAGCCCTTGGCGCGCAGCATCGCCTCGAGCTGCGCCGGATAAGTTTCCGTTGGCGCAACGCCTTCGCCCTGGGTGTAGTCCGCGCCGAGCGCGACAACCTCCGCCGCGCGCGCCAACAGAGGCGCTAGGATCATCAGCGCCGTCATCGCGGCCGCCGCGCGTCCCGCGCCACGCGCAAATCGTCCGCCGATACAAGCCATTGAACGTTCCCCCGTCGATCCGAGAGTTTCCAGATGGTGGCCTCGTTCAGGCTGAAATTGCCGCAGGTGGCGGCCAACTACAAGACGGCAGCATCGCCGCGGGTTGCGTCCACTCTCCGCCCCCTTGAGACATATGCCTATAGGCGAAGTCATGGACTTCGGCAGACGCTTGCAGTTAACTGCACGTAAGGCTGCTGCGGCGCGCTCGGTGTCAAGCCGGCGCGCGCCGACCATGCGGCATCCCGGCAACAACCGCGCCGCATGGGTATCTGCCGTGACAGGAATGGCCTTGGGGCCGGAGGCGGGAGACCGACCACGATCACAGGCCACAGCGCACCCCGAAGACAGGGGGCAGGCCGACGGGATCATCTGTTCGAAGGATATGGCACAGAGGGCGAAGCTCACGGCGTCAGAGGTCAACTCTTGTGGGACCACAACACCAATCAGGTTCTGACGGCCGAGCGGTCAGCGGCGATCCAAACCGCTGTGAAGCAGGGCAAGACCACTTCCCTCCCTCACGCATTGTGCCCAGTAGATCAGCGACAAATGGGCGTGTCGTTAGGGGGTGCAACGGTGTCGCTGGCGACATGTGACGACAGCAGGTTTTCGTTGACTCCTTCCTGGCTCCTGGGCCGCAGTTCCGAGGGAAAGGCGCATTTTCCTACAGTTAGTCCCCGTAGGGGGCATAGTGAGAACGACATTAAGTTGCCGGGGCCGCCGTGAATGCCGCCGGCGTCAAAAGGTGCGAGGGCGAGTTTCTCGCTTACGCCTTCATGGTGTCAGAGCGGCTAATCGAGGAAGGCATCGCGAAATGCGCGTGAGTTCGGGACGACACCGACCAGGCGGGCGGCTACGACGAGGCGTGCAGCTGACCGACCGCTGGGAAGCCGGCGAGGCCGTTGGGAAGTACGACAGTGCGAGCACAAGGCGTTTGAGTAATGGTCTGCGGTCTGTTCAATGAAAGGCTTCAGACTCAGGAAAGAACTGCTTGGCCTGCGCTAGCTGCTGCCGAAGCGCGCCCAACACGTGGGCTCGAAGGCCCTGAGCGAGCACCGCCTCAGACTTAGGGTCTGGTGTCGTGTTGCTGAGGATGGCTTCGGCAACCTGGCACTGGGTGATCAAGAGATCGGCAAGCCCCTTTATGTCGTCGGGCGTGATGTAAGGTCCCTCGCTCGGTGAGTTGGCGATTAGCGTCGCAATTCCCGTCATTTCTGTCATCCGAGTATAGAACTCCACAACCTGAGTCGGTCGCGGAAGACGGTTGATTTTGTCGGCGACCGAACTGTACAACGTTGGCTCTGGAGTCAATAGGACCGTATGGATTTGGTTCTTCGGAAGCTGAAGCCCACCCTGGATCATTTCACATAAGTCGAGGTGACCGACCAGATACTTTGTCAACACCATAATTTCGGTGAGGACGGCGCGAGACGTCGCTTCGATTTCGTCCTCTCGCTGCTTCGTTAGCGCATAGTACACTGACCAGCCCGCGCCGCCGGCACCAATTGCACCGCCGATTACGCCGCCGAGAGCGCCCGCAATCTCGCCCGACTGGGAGTGCACCAGGACAAAGAGGAACCAGCACGTCGCCGCCACAAAGAGGAAAATCAGAGCGGCAAGAACGGCGGTGCGAACTCGCTTGGTCACGTCTTCGCCCCCATAATCATCCGCAGAGCGCCTCTGTAGCATGACCGCCAGCCAAGCGCCTTAAGCCTTCGATGGGTTTTCGAGTGCAGCGCAATGGAGTCCCCTCGGCTGCGAGCAGAACGAAATTGGGCGCATGCGTGCAACTAATTGCACAGCACAATAGACCCGCTGTCGTCGCGTCTGTGGTGACCGCGATTGCAATTAGCTGCCTGAGTGGCCTGCCGGACTTCGGGCCACCGCCGATGCTAGTTGTTCGCATTTTCTTGTTCTTCTTCTTGCTTTTGACGCTCAATTTCATACGCTTATGGTGGGTCCGATGTTCCACCGACCTCCTCAAGCTCAAGGAGGAGCGGCGTGAACGGTCCCGAAATCCAATACCAAATCGAACACGACCTGCGGCGCGCAGTGGCGCGCATCGTCGAGGCCCCGCGTCCCGACCTGCTTGCGGGATCGCCATGGGTTGCGAAGTCGGTTTTGCAGAAGGCGATCCGCCGCGGGCGCAAGGACCTCGCGCTGCGGGCGGCGGCCGCCCTGCTCAGAGACGCGCCAGACCGCCTCTGGCGACGATTAGGCTGCATCGCCGCCGAGGATGTCGGTCTCGGCGATCTGGACACCGTCGGGATCGCAACCGCCGCGATGGCCGGCATCCGCAAGCGCGCCGATCTTGGCGGCGACTGGCCGGTTGCCTGCGCCGTCGTCGCCGCGCTCGCCGATGCGCCGAAATGTCGCGCCGCCGACGACCTGCTGATGATCTGCGAACTGCATCCTGCCTACGCGCGGCAGCGGATCGAATTTCGACATCGCAGCTCCCGCGAGTTGACGGAGGTCGTCTCTGGAGCAGCGTCGATCGAGGAACGCGCGGTCGCCCTGTGGTGCGCCCTCGGCGGCGGGCCGCGCCACGTCGGCCTGCGTAGGCGGCGAAGCGAAACCCAAGCCGTGTTCGATCGTCTGTGTGAAACCGGCTGGCCGCACAGGTTGGTGGAGGTCGCGCGCGCCAGCTTCAATCGCACCGGCGAGGCGCTCGGGCCGCTCCTCGCCCTTCTGGCGCGGCAATCGATGGAGCCGTCGCGCGTCGAGCCCGAAGACCTCCCGCCGGAGGTTGCGATCGACGGAACGCCGGGCTGGGCGTTCGACGTCTACACCCGCGAAGGCTGCGCCGCGTTCGTTCGCTTCCTTGAGACGGACTCCGACTCGGCCAAGTGGCTCCGCCGCCACGTGTCGAGCAGCCGGCGTATCGCGGTCCTTGGTCATTGTGTGTTCCGGGTTGAAGGCGGCCTGGTCGACCGTCGCCTGCGTTGGCCGCTCGCCGATCAGCTGCGGAAAGAGGTCGACACTCTCTGCGCCGGCCCAGGCTGTCGGGACGTCACCGAGCTCCTCGAACTCATCAGGGCCGACCTCCCACGGCTCAACGAGGTTCGCATCCAAACCATCGGGAGCGCCGGCGATGCGTGACCGCGCCGGTGACGCGCGAACCCGTACACCCCGAATTTCAGTCCTTGCATGCCCATGGAGGGGCCAATGAACCGCAATCCGTTAGACGCCTTGGAGGAGATCGTCGATTTGTCGACCAACGCCGAGCAGAATTTCATCGTCTTGGGTCGCCTGCTGCGCCAAGTGAAGGAGGCCGATCCCGACCTCTTCAAGCTGGCGATCGAGCAGGGCTGCATCAGTCGCCGAACCGCTTATTATCTTGTTCACATCGCGTGCTGCTTTGAGGGCATGCCGATCGAGGACGCCGAACTCGCGGCGATCGGCTGGACCCGCGCCGACATCATCGCGCCGCACCTGACGATCCAGAATTGCAAGCACCTCGTCGCGCAGGCGGCGGCGCTGTCGACGCGCGACCTGAAAATCACCATGGCGGGCGGTCGCCCGGTCCCCGGCACGCGCGCGGTCGTCCTCTACCTCAAGCCGAACCAGCACGCCCGGTTCGCCAAGGCGATTGCGGCCCACGGCGGCAAGTCGATCGGCGGGGGACTCACCAACAAGGAACGGGCGCTGATGAACCTTATCGCCGTCGCCGAGCAGGCCGCGAAATGAGCGCGGCGAACGACGCGACTGACGGTCGGACGAGGCTGCAGGTGGACGCTTTCGCTCTTAACGGCGTTGCCGCCCTCATCGCGCGGATCGATTGGCGTGGGAACAACGCAGAAAGACCGGTCGCACAGTCTTGTGGCGGCGCGCGTGTGCAGTTGATTGCACACTATCGCGGACGCCGCCTCCGCCAATGACAGGCGCACAACCTGAACGGTTCCGTCCGCCTCATTGATCAGTTTCCAATTTTCGATCCGACCGATCAAGACAGGCAAAGGGCAAGGAGCTTCGAGCCATGTTTACCGAAAGAGCCAAATTGATCTTCGCGAACCTCGGTCTCGCGACCATCGCCCGCAACAAGCTCAAGACGAGCAACCCCGATGTCGGGTGCGAGCTGGTGAAGGTCCCGAGTGGCGTTGAGATTGTGCGCTCGACCCCGGTCGAGCCAGTCGTTGCCGCCCCGGAGGTCTTGTCGCAGGCGAAGCCCGTTGTCGTGGGGGAGGCGGTGACCTTCACCGTCCGCATCCGCTCGATGAGCGACAAGTGGATCGCGCTGCACGAACCGATGCCCAACGGCACGATCTGGGTGTACCGGCCGCACGTGCTGGCGATCAATCATCTGCCCGACAGCGACAAGAGCGAACTAATCGTTGCGTCGAAGGTCGCCAGGAGGAAGGGATGGGTGGCGTAGTCGGGGATTGTGCGGTAGCGGACCATCGAAGGGCGGGTGCCGTTCGGGACGATCGCTCGTCGACGCTCGGTTGAGCGTCTCGAATGCGTGGCCTGCGGATCATTCGAGCCGATGACTGGGATGCGCCCAAGTTAGCCGTTCAGCCGATGAACGCCGCGCCTCTGAAGCGGACATTGAGGCGACGAGCCCGCTCGCCTGCTGTGGGTGCAGACTGCGCGTATACAGGTTTGGCGGCGGCTCGATTTGCCGAGCGCGCCCTAGTTCCTATGCAAACCTCTCTCACGCTCGTCTACGCACGTCTGGCGTTGCGCGCCGATCGGTCGACGGCTTCGAAGGGCTGGAGGAATGCGCGCAGTTCGCTCATCAAGCTCGGGCGCTGCCGCGTCTCGCCGAGCGCAGCAAGATAGTCTTCCGCCCAGCGTTCGATGTTATGGACCAGGAGATGTTCCACCATCGGGCCGTGGCGTTCGCGTCGCTCGAGCAACGGCATAGTCAATGCTTGCTTCAGCGCCGCTGCCACGGCGTCGCACTCGTGGGGATTGACGATCAGCGCCCCGGTGAGTTCCGCGGCCGCTCCGGCGAATTGCGACAGGATGAGCACGCCAGGATTCTCCGCGTCCTGCGCCGCGACATATTCCTTGGCGACGATGTTCATGCCGTCGCGAAGCGGCGTAACCAGCGCCACATCGGCCGCGCGATAGATGCCCGAGAGCGCGGTTCGTGAATGGAAACGATTGACATATCGTATCGGCGTCCAAAACGCCTCGCCATAACGGCCGTTGACTCTGCCGATCAGCGTCGTCACTTCATTCTCGATTGCGGTGTAATCCTTGATGTCGGAACGGCTCCTTGGCGTGATCTGCAACAGGGTCACGCGCGATCGCCACTCCGGATTGACTTCGAGAAAGCGATCGAACGCCTTGATGCGTTGGATGATGCCCTTCGAATAATCGAGCCGGTCGACGCCGAGCACCAGACGCAACCCGGTGAGGCTCTCCCTAATTTGCCTTGCGAGAGACGAACGCGCGGCATTGCGCGCGAGCCGCGCGTAAGTGGCGGTCTCAATGCTGACCGGAAATGCGCCGATACGGGTCTGGCGTCCCTCCACTTCGAACGTCAAGCCGCGTCCTTTTTTAGCGCCCGGTATCGTCAAGAGGTAGGCGGCAAAATTGTCGCAATCGTTCTCGGTCTGAAAGCCGATAAGGTCGTAGTAGGTAAGGGCGCCGAGAATCTCGTCGTGGTGCGGCAAGGTGCGCAGAATGTCCAATGGAGCACAGGGGATGTGCAGGAAGAAACCGATCGGATTGAGATGTCCTCGAGCGCGCAGTTCCCGCGCCAACGGCATCAGATGGTAGTCGTGCACCCAAACGACGTCGTCCTCCCTGAGGAAGGCGCTGAGCTTGTCTGCGAACTGGCGATTGACGCGCAAGTAGCCTGAATGGTCGACGCGCGAATATTCCTGCAAATCGACCCGATAATGGAGGATGGGCCACAGCACCCGGTTCGCCAGCCCATTGTAATATTCCTCAAAATCATTCTTCGACAAATCAATGACGGCATAGGCGATATGATTGCGCTCGACGATGCGCGGTTCCGCCGTCTCCGTTTCGTCGATCTTGCCGCTCCAGCCGAACCACACGCCAGTGCGGTTCCTCAGCGCCGCTTTCACCGCGACCACGAGTCCTCCCGCCATCTGCTTGTTCCCCGGCTCGGGCACGGCGACTCGGTTGGAGACGATGATCAGACGCGGGCCCATGCTTCCTCCCAACTCGACGACAGACGGGTCGCTGTGTTGATGACGCCGGCCATCGCTGTCTCGACTCGGGGCGCGTTCTGAAGCCGCCTCCTGAGCGCCGATCGTCCCATCAAGCGCGCTCAAGCCCCAATTGGCGCGTGCTCGCATTGTCGCAAGGGACAACGCGCCGAGTGCGACCAGACTGCTGCCGATCAAGTTGTACGCCAGCATGCCTCCGCCTCTTCTGGCCTTGATACGAGACACAGAATACCGGCTCGCCGCCACCGCGATAGGTTCGGATTTCACCTACGGGAGTGAGTGGCCGTACGGTGAAACTCGGCGCAGGGTCCGAATGCCGATCGGCGTCGTAAATATTTGAATATCCTCGCTTTGGCAGGGTCATTTCCCGCGCTTGTTCACATCGGGGCCTCGTTGAGCGGAATAGCGGCCGGAGAGAACGTCGATCGCTTTGTCTATGCTGCGGCGTTTCTCGCCTTGGGCGCCGCCGCGTTCGTCGCAGCGACTGTTTTTGCCGTCGCAATGCCCGAGACCGCCGAGTTGCGAGAGACTCAGGCTTCCTGACTGCCGAGCCCAATCGTTCCAGACGCGCGACAAGGCGCAGACGACCGGCAAGCCAAGTTCGGAAGCGATCGCGTTGTGTCAGTGTAGCGGACCGCGCACGCTTCGATCAGTTTACCGATGCTCGCGGCTCGGAATTGATTTCGTGCAAACGAAGTCGCACCTGATCCGCTGGCAAGATCAAATCGCCGCTGGAGTTTATAATCCAAACCGACGGCGCTCCGCGTTCCAACAGGCCCTTGGCGCTTCGGAGCGCGTCATCAACCGTTGCATACCGTGTGTTGCTCGTTTTGGCGCCATGTGCCGATTTGGTCGTCACGAGATAACTCGTCGACATTCCGGTCCTCCCGTTTGTGTTTTTTTTGCCGTCGCGTTTGATCGTAGCATGGCATCGAAACGTCGTCGCCGGCAAGCTTGGAATCTACTCAGATTCAAATCGCGCAGCGGTACGCTCTCGGAGACGAAGTTCGAGATCGTCTCGTTCGCGGCGCGAATGCACGCCCTGCCGCTATTGCGCATAGCGCAAATGCGGAGAACTCACGAGATTGAACGACGCCCCTCAATCGAGAGCCGCCACGACACTATGCATGAGCGGATGTCGCTTGGACATTTCGATTGCCGGAAGCCGCCAATCCGCTCTCAGCCAGAATTGACGTTTGCCTTCGGCCGCTTCGCGCCGATTGCGTTGAAAAACCCCCAAAACGGTCGCACGTTGAAAAGAGACTCCGGCGTCTCAATTGCGGCGTTCGAACATGAATCCCAGCGCGGCGCGTTTAGGAAGGTCGCCAGCAGGCGATCGATTTCATAGGCCGGGTGTCCCCAGCCAAAATTTCTCGGGGCGCGTCCTTGGCCTCGACAATTGCGATCGATCCGAAAATGAGAGTTTTTCAACACTATCCGCCCATTGCGGCCAGTCACGGTCGATACGGCGGTTCTCGATAGCGGACGCGACGCCGGTGAGGTGCTTTCGGAAGTAATTGAGCGTGGGGTCCGAACGCCAATCGGCACGGGAGCAATGCGCCGATGAGCCCGAGCGCTCGCGCACGCTTCCCCGCGTCGGCGACCTATTGTCATTTGGGGACGCTCGCTACGGGGCCTCAAGCCGTTACCCCGTAAACGCCGCCCAAGTAATCCAGAGCCCGAGCGCCAGCACGACGACCATCCAGACGTGGAAGAACCGTTCGAAGCCGGCGCCTTTGTAGGCGTCGGCCATGCGCTCGGCCGGCGCCAACAGCAGCGCCACTCCCTTCAGGAGCGCCGCCCAACCTGCAATCGTGACTGCAATCGCCAAGGCGCCGCCGCTCCAGACGTCATGGGCGAGCACCACCGCCAGGCCCGCGGCGGTGGCGACCATGCCGGAGAACAGCATCCACGGGCCGCTGCGAGCCATCTCGTCGAGCGTCGCCAGTGTGCGGCGCCGGTGGACGAGCATGCTGACAGAGATCGCGACGAGGTAGAGCCCGAGAAGTCTTCCCAGGAATATGGTGCTGGACATGCTGACCTATTGGGAGCGCTGTGTTTCAGGAGCCGGCCGCGGAGCGCGATCGCCAATACACGACGACCTCGCTGTCATTCGTGCAGGTTCTCGGCGCCATTGGCGTCGTAAACTCTCGCCCACTAAGGGTATGAGCGGGTCAAAGTCCGCGGCCGATCAACAGACCGCCGCAGCATTCTTGCCATCCTCAGTCATCACGTCGTCAATCTCAGCCGCAGCGATTCGCGCAATCATGACGGCGCTGGCGTTTACCGATCTCGACGGGCAACGTTCGCAAGTCGAGAGGAGGCGAACTCAATGAGCGGCTGACCGAGCCAATTTCGCCTCATTGCGTTGCCGCCTCCGCCGCGAGCCTTCCCGCAACTCTCAAGCGTCGCGAATATCCGGCAGCGCGCGTCGTGCAACGCGCTCCAATCGGGCTATAGCCGACCGGTCAGCGCAAGTATGGCGAGGACGATCAGGATGACGCCGATGACGCCAATGCCTCTATGGCCATAACCATATCCGTAGCCGCCAAAGCGCCCGCTGAACCCGCCAAACAAGAATATGACGAAGATGATGATGAGTATGAGTCCGATCGACATGAGCTGCCTCCGGTCGTCATGGACAATCGAACATCGAGACGTCTGACGCGATGATCGAATTGCCCATCTAGGTCAGTTATCCAAACGTCATAGATCGCTCGAGCGGGCGAAACCCTACGCCTCGCCCGACGTTGGCGTTAGCGGAGGCGGACGCAGTCGCCACCGTAGACGGTCACTTGGCGTATTCGAACGCCGGCAGCATATTCAGCCCGTCCTTTGACCCGCCCGGCAGCACAATCGTTTGGTCGACGAACTTGAGGCTGTCGTAACGGACGACCACCAGTTTGCCGCCCACGCCGATAAAGCCGCCAATCGAAAGGACCGCGTATGGGTCCTTTCCGTCGCGTGTCACAAGGAGATCATCGATCTTCCCGATCGTTTCATTCGCGTCATTGAGGACTTTGCTGCCGATGACCTTGGAGGCCCGATAGCCACCCTCCACCGTCTGCACATCGACCTTGGCGATCTGGACCGGCTGTTGAACGCCCTGCGCATTGAGATGAGGCGCCAACGAGG
>Ga0326728_10022590_pt1 | contig 11652 bp, 10 predicted proteins | sample MB3enrmetagenome_FD_207602 | JGI IMG/M metagenome (GOLD analysis project Ga0326728, IMG submission 207602) | Lab enriched peat soil microbial communities from McLean, Ithaca, NY, United States - MB31MN | ecosystem: Environmental > Terrestrial > Soil > Wetlands > Peat | place: USA: New York... | reverse complement strand
GGCCAAGGAAGATGTTCTCCACGACCGTCAGATGCGGTATGAGGTTGAGCTCCTGATAGATGCAGGCGATCCCTTTTCCCATCGCCATGAGGGGAGTCAGGTGCTCGAGTTTTTCCCCGTTGAACTCGATCTCACCCTCGTCCGGCGAATAGGCACCAGTTAAAATCTTAATGAGGGTCGACTTGCCAGCTCCGTTCTCGCCCGTGAGTCCATGAACGTCGCCCGTACGCACTTCCATGCTCACCTTGTCGAGAGCCAAGACACCAGGGAAGCGCTTTGTAACTCCGCGCAAGCGAAGCAACACTTGATCGCTACTCATTCTATCCTACCCTCTAAAGTTCGCTAAATGAACGTATGATCAAACTGCAAACGTTTTCAGTTGATAAAAATATTATTGACCTGCTTCGTTAATCTGTCAAATACATTTTGAAAACATTTTCAGGCCTTGTACCATCCTTGAGACGAGAGATAGAGTGATGACGAAATGAACCATGACTACAGCATAAAAGACATAGCGAGACTTGCAGGTGTCTCCGCCTCTACCGTTTCGCGTGTCGTCAACCAGCGACAGTATGTCAAGCCGGAGATACGAGAGCGCGTCCTCTCGCTGGTAAAGGAGACCGGCTACGTTCCGAACAACGCGGCTCGGTCGATGGTCCTCAAGAGGACCTTCACCGTCGGCATCGTAATCCCCGACACCTTCAACATGTTCCAGCGCCAGCTCTTCGCCTCGATCGAGCATCATCTCGAGAGCTTCGGCTACAGGACTTCCTTCTTCTTTGTAAAGTGGGAACCGGAAAGCGAGCTGCGCTGTCTGCGCAGGCTGAGGGGCGAAAAGCTGGACGGCATCATCATGATCCACGAGGTAGTGCACCCTGATTTCTACGAGTACCTCAACCAGGCGGCCCTTCCCGTCGTGCTCTGCACCTTCGACCGCAAGGGCCCCTGCTTCCCCTCCATCCACGTGGACGAGGAGGCGGGGGCGAAGGCGGCGACTGACTACCTCCTCGGGCTGGGCCATCAAAAGATAGGCTTGCTTGCGGGATCGTCCTTCTCCTTTTCTACGCAGCGCATGGTCGGGTACCAAGCGGCCCTCGAGTCGGCGGGCATGGCTTACGACGAGGAGCTCGTCGTTCGGGCCCCATACTACAGCACCGAGGAAGGACGAATGGGGATGAAGAGCCTCCTGGCGAGGGACACGCGGCTCACCGCGGTATTCGCGGAGACCGACGAGCTCGCGATAGGGGCAATCCGGGCCCTCTACGAGGCCGGGCTCTCGGTGCCACGCGACGTCTCGGTCATCGGATTCGATGACATCGACATCTGCCCTTTCCTGGCGCCAGGCCTAACGACGATACGTCAGCCTATCCATGAGATGGGCATGAGGACCGCGGAAATGATGTCTAAGCTGGTCGCGGGCGAGGACGCCGGGCCCCGCTCGACAGTCCTCGGCTACGAGCTCGTCGTGCGGGAGTCTGCCGCCGCGCTAAGGGCATAAGCCGAGAGAGCGCCGAGACTGACGGAACGATGGCCCGGGGATCAGTCTTTTCGATCGTCTTGTGCGGGTAGCTCGATGCGCTTGAACACGATGAGAGCGACGTACGTGAGGAGGATGAATAGCGCGAACACGGCCGAGAAGAGAATAGCCTTCAGATCGGAAAGGGCTTCGGTCACTTCACTCGCAACCTTGCCGAGGTCGAAGAGGAGGTCCCAGGAGTTGAGCCGCGAGAAGCGGCCCAGGTAGATGCCGAAGCCCGAGAAGAAGATAGCGACGCAAACGACGATGCGCGCGACGCGGCCGCCCCAGACTCGCGTAAGGCCGCCCTGCATGAGCCACATGGACACGAGCCCGATGAAGTGGCCGAGAAAGGCGAAGGCCGCGTTCATGAGCAGGTCGTACCAGAGCAGGGCGTTGAGGTTGAGCCACTCCGAGGGAGCGGCGCGTAGGTAGGTTTTATTTATGACATGGATGAAGTCGGTGAAGATGTAGGGGGCGTTAGGGTAGAAGACAAGCCAGAGCAGGGCGACGGCCGCCGTCAGTAGGCCGCGTCCATGCCCGGGGCATGAACGGGCCATAAGCTGCACGCCGAGCACCGCGATGAGGTAGGGTACGATGGCGAGGAGGAGGTTCCAGATGAGATATCGGTAGAAGGTCTTGCCCGAGATGGCCACGCGCAACCCGAATAGGAGAATGCAGCCTATGCACGAGAGCGCCAGTATGGCGCTCAGCTTGAGGAAGCTTTCATTTTCCCTACCCTCGCCCATCTATCCTCCGTAATAAGGAAAGGGATACATCATCTTTCCCTACGCCTCTATGGCGCGGCTAGCTATCTTGTCGAGGATCTTAGCCTTGAAGTCGGCCAGCTTCACGCCGTTCTCCTGGGTGCCGTCGCGGGTGCGCACCGATACCGCGCCCTCGTCGGCCTCTCTCTGGCCCACAACGAGCATGTAGGGGATCTTCTGGCCTTGCGCGTCGCGGATTTTAGCGTTCATGCGGCTGTCGGAGAGATCGGCCTTGGCGCGGATGCCCGCGAGCTTGAGCTCGGAAACGACCTTCTTCGCATAATCGTCGAAGGCCTCGGCGACGGGAATGACCATGACCTGGTCCGGCATGAGCCAGACGGGGAAGGCGCCCGCGGTGTGCTCGAGATAGACACCGAAAAAACGCTCGATCGAGCCCAAGAGGGCACGGTGCACCATGTATGGCCGCTTGCGCTGGCCGTCTTGGTCGATGTACTCCATCTTGAAGCGCTCAGGCAGGTTGAAATCGAACTGGATCGTGGTGAGCTGCCACTCGCGGCCGATCGCGTCTTTAACTTTCAGATCGATCTTCGGGCCATAGAAGGCGCCTCCACCCTCGTCCATCTCGTAGGAGAGCCCTTCCTTTTCGATCGCCTTCTTGAGCGAGGCCAGGGCCTGGTCCCAGCGATCGGGATCGCCTACCGCGCCGTCACCCTTGGGCTTGGTAGCGAGGTAGGCCTTGATGTCCTTGAAGCCGAGGGTCTTGTGCATGGACAGAGAAAAGCGCAGGACCTCGGAGATCTCATCTTCGATCTGCTCGGGGGTACAGATGATATGTGCGTCGTCCTGGGTGAAGCCGCGAACGCGCATGAGACCGTGGAGGGTGCCAGAGCGCTCATAGCGATACACGGTGCCGAGTTCGGCCCAGCGCAGTGGAAGGTCACGGTAAGAGCGGGTCGAGGACTGGTAGATCATAATATGGAAAGGGCAGTTCATCGGCTTAATGTAGTAATCGTCCTCGTCGATCTTCATTGGACTGTACATGTTGCCCTTGTAGAAGCCCAGATGGCCCGAGGTCTCCCATAGCCAGCTCTTGCCGATATGTGGGGTGAAGACAATCTCGTAACCGTTCTTGTAGTGCTCCGTTCGCCACCAGTTCTCGAGCTCGACTCTGAAGCGGCCCCCCTTCGGGTGCCAGTAGATAAGACCGGGACCGGCCTCTTCATGGGTCGAGAAGAGGTCGAGCTCCTTGCCAAGCTTGCGGTTGTCGCGCTTCTCCGCCTCCTCGAGCAGCTGGAGATGAGCCTCGAGCTCCGCCTTGGTGGCGAAGCAGTAGGCGTAGATGCGGGTGAGCATCGGCAGTTTCTCGTCGCCATGCCAGTAAGCGCCGGCGATGGTCCGCAGCTTGAAGGCATCCGGTTTGATGTCGCGGGTGCTCTCGACGTGGGGGCCGCGGCAGAGATCGACGTAGCCGTCCTGCTCGTAGGTCGATATGGTTCCCTCGAGGCCATCGATGAGCTCGAGCTTGAAGCTCTGGTCGGCGAAGATCTTGCGCGCTTCGTCCTTGGAGACTTCCTTGCGGACGAACTGGGCGCCGGTCGCGATTATGCGACGCATCTCCTTCTCGATGGCGCCCAGGTCCTCGTTCTGGATGGACTTCGGGAACTGGAAGTCATAGTAGAAGCCATCCTCGATCGCGGGCCCGATCCCAAGTTTGGTGCCGGGATAGAGCTTGAGGACGGCCTCTGCCATCACGTGGGAGGCCGAATGGCGGATGGTCTCGACGTTTGCGGACATGGGGTACTCCTTCTCTGAAATTCGCGGCATGTTTTCTCCGTGGACCATAGAACATGCAAAGGCCTCGAGTGGAAATGCGCCCCGCGAGAAAGCCTCTCGCACATAGCCATCAGCCTGTGCTCGCCTTCGCGTAAGGACGAATTCCCGTCCGAGGCCTCGTACGCCCCCCGGGCAAGCTCGCCCGAGATACATCCGTCCCGCGCGGAAATCCACGGTTCCGCCTTACTTCGGCGCCCCATTAGGGGAGCCGCGCTCATCTCTGTGACGGGTCTTGCGACTAGATTTTTCTTTTATAGTCTAGAGGTACAATTATCCGGAGGGGCCGCTAAAGTGTCAAGTTGCTTCTCGATAACCAAGCCTCAGCCATAGCGCCCGCTTATGTAGTCGTCCGTTCTCTGGTCCCTCGGGTTCGTGAAGAGATCGCCCGTGGGGCCGAACTCGACCATCTCACCCAAGAGCATATAGCCCGAGTAGTCCGAGATGCGCGCGGCCTGCTGCATGTTATGAGTGACGATGGCGATTGTGTAGTTTTTCTTGAGCTCAAGCATGAGCTCTTCGACCTTGGCAGTGGCGATGGGGTCAAGACTCGAGCAGGGTTCGTCCATGAGGATCACGTCGGGCTCGACTGCGGCGAGGCGAGCGATGCACAGGCGCTGCTGCTGATCGAGGGGCAGTTCGAGGGCGCTCGAATCGAGTTTGTCCTTGACCTGGTCCCAGAGCCAGGCCTGGCGCAAGGCGCGCTCGACCGTCTCGCGAGCACGCCTCAAGGCCGCGCGCCCCTCGACGCGGAGGCCGAAGGTGACGTTGTCGTAGATCGAAAGGGGAAAGGGATTCGGTCGCTGGAATACCATGCCGACCTTCTTGCGCAGCTCGCAGACGTCGACCCCCTCGGCATAGATGTCCGCGCCGTCGAGGAGGACGGGGCCCTCAACCCTGACCGAGCGGATGAGGTCGTTCATCCTGTTGAGCGAACGCAGGAGTGTCGACTTGCCGCATCCGGAGGGCCCGATGAGGGCAGTTATTTTGCGCTCTTCGACCTCGAGCTTCACGCCTTTAAGCGCCTGAAAATCTCCGTAAAAGAGATCGAAGCGGTCGGTCGCGATCTTGATCGGGCCACGTGTGACGCCTGCATCGCTCATCCGAACCTCCCGGTCACGTAATCTTCGGTGCGCCTGTCGGAGGGATTGGTGAAGATCTTTCCAGTCGGGGCCAGCTCGATAAGTTCGCCCATGAGGAAGAAGGCAGTCTCGTCGGCGACGCGAGCGGCCTGTTTCGTGTTGTTGGTCACGAGGATGATCGTGTAGCGCTCCTTGAGAATGGTTAGCGCCTCTTCGATCTTCGATGTGGATATCGGATCGAGGCCTGACGAGGGTTCGTCGAGAAGAATGAGCTCGGGCTTCATCGCGAGGGTGCGCGCAAGACAGAGGCGCTGCTGCTGCCCCCCTGAAAGTTTTAAGCCCGAAGTACCGAGGCGGTCCTTCACCTCCTCCCAGAGGAAAGCGGAGGAAAGGCTCTCCTCGACCAGCTCATCGAGCGCGGCCTTGTCGCGGAGCCCTGACAGTCTGGGGCCGTAGACCACATTTTCGTAGATCGAAAGCGGAAGCGGCATGGGCATCGCGAAGACCATGCCGACCCGCCTGCGCAGCAGGGCAGGATCGCGGCCAGGAACGTAGATGTCTTCGCCGTCCATGAGGACCTTGCCCTCGGTGCGGCAGCCGGCTTTGAGCTCGTTCATGCGGTCGAGCGCGCGCAGGAAGGTCGTCTTGGCCGAACCGGATGGGCCGATTACGCCAAGGATGCGGTTGGCCGCGATGTCGAGGCTCACGCCCCGGAGCGCGAGCTCGCCGCCGAACCAGACTTTCAGATCGCGCACCTGGACTTTGGGCGAACTCATCTTGATCGCCTTCTAATAAATCGGTTCATGAGGGCGTAGGTGAGGAGGTTGACGGCGAGCACTGATAGCACCAGAACCGCGGCGGTGCCGTAGGCCTTCTCGGCCGAGATGCCTTCGCGGGCGAGGAGATAGAAGTGGACGGCCAGGGTGCGCACCGAGTCGAAGGCGCTGCGCGGCATGCGGAAGGAGGAGCCGGCAGTGTAGATCACCGCGGCCGTCTCGCCGATGGAGCGGCCGAAGCTCAGCATGACGCCCGTGACGATGCCTGGTAGCGCGTTGGGCAGGACGACCTTGCGCACTGTCTCCCAGCGCGTTGCGCCGAGGGAGAAGCTCACCTCGCGCCACGACTGGGGCACGGAACGCAGGGCTTCCTCGGAGGTACGGATCAGAGTAGGCAGGACCATCATCGCGAGAGTGAGGGCGCCAGCAATCAAGGACCAGCCCATACGCAGCGTCGTGACGAAGAAGACGTAGCCGAAGAGGCCGAAGATGATCGAAGGGATGCCCGCGAGACAGTCTGTACCGAAGCGGATCGCCTTGGTGAGAGCGCTCTCGCGCGTATACTCGGAGAGGTAGACGGCGGTGAGCACGCCCAGCGGCAGCGAGATGCCTATGGCCAGGAGAGAGAGGAGGAGGGTGCCGACTATAGCGGGGAAGATGCCGCCCGCCTTGCCCATGTCCTTAGGCCCAGTGAAAAGGAAGGCCCAGGAAAGCTGGGGCAGGCCTTTCTCGAGGACGAAAAAAATGATGACCCCAACGACTGTGAGGGTAAGTGCGGTGGCCGCAGCTAGGACACCTACGGCGATTCTCTGGCTCGTCGTGTGCGCGCTCATCGCAGGTGCCCCCTCTTCTTGAGGATCGAGCCGGCCATTCCGTTCAGGATCATGATGACGATGAATAGGACGATGCCCGTGGCGAAGAGGGCCTGGCGGTGCATGCCCGTGGCGTAGCCCATCTCGAGAGCGATATTGGCGGTCAAGGTCCTGGCGGAGTCGAGGGACGAGGTGGGCATCTTGACCGCGTTGCCCGCCACCATGATGACGGCCATGGTTTCGCCTATCGCGCGGCCCATCCCGAGGATCATGCCCGCTAATAGTCCCGAGCTGGCAGCCTTAAGCACGACCATCCGCACCGCCTGCCACTTCGTCGCGCCGAGGGCCAGGGCGCCCTCGCGGTAGCTCTGGGGTACGGAGGCGAGAGCGTCGATGGAGATGCTCATGATCGTGGGCAGGATCATCACGCCGAGAACTATCGAGGCGGCAAGCACCGAGAGCCCCGGCCCTCCCGCGACCGCCCGGATGAAGGGCGCGAGGACCATGACGCCGATGAAGCCGAAGACGACCGAAGGGATGCCTGCGAGGAGCTCAATGGCGGGTTTCACGAAACGCATCATGGCCGGGGGGCCGAACTCGGAGAGGAAGATCGCGCCGGACATGCCCAAGGGTGCGCCCACGAGGAGACCGCCTAAGGTGACCCAGAGCGAGGAGACGATCATTGGGAAGATGCCGTAGTGGCCCGAATCGGGCCTCCAGTCGGAGGAGAAGAGGAAGTCCCCGAGGCCGATCTTGAAGATGAAAGGCAGGCCTTCTTTAAAAATGAAGACAGCTATGACCAGGAGACAGAGGATCGTAGTCAGGGCTATCGCGAGAAGGAGACGCTCCACGAGCTTATCGCTGGCACGCTTCATGTGGCTGGCAACAGGCCGTCGGCCACGATCGAGGCCTGCCCCGCAGGCCCAAGGACATAGTCTATGAATCCCTTAACCGCAGGCGTACTCGCGCCCAGGGTGAGGAAGTAGATGGGACGCACGAGACGGTACTTGCCCGAGAGGAGGAGCTCGGTTGTACACGCTACACCGTCCACGGTGATTGCCTTGATCTTTTGGTTCACCAGGCCGTAGGAGAGGTAACCGATGGAACGCACGTCGTTGGCCACGGTCTCCCGGATAGTACCGTTGGAGTCCTGTATGATGGCGTCCCTCGTGAGGTCGAACTTGCCGAGGATAGTTTCAAAGGAAGATCTCGTGCCCGAGCCCGACTCGCGGGAGACGACGGTGATCGGGCCAGAAAGGCCTCCAACGTCTTTCCAATCGCGAATATTCCCCGCATATATCTCTTTGAGCTGGACCATAGAAAGAGAGGAGACCTTGTTCACCGGATTGACAACCACCGCGATGCCGTCTCTAGCCACGATTGTCGCCTTGAGGGAGGCCGCGTCCGCAGGCAGCTCGACTAAGTCCGCCATACCGATCTGGGCTGCTCCGTTCAGGGCAGCGCTGATGCCGAGAGCCGAGCCACCGCCTTGGACCGTGACGTTGACCTCGGGATGGGCGCTATTATATTCCTCGGCAAGCTTTTCCGCGAAAGGCTGAAAAGCGGTAGAGCCGGCGAGCGTGACCGCGCCAGCCCTTCCGGCACAGGCAGAGCCGATCATGGAAATAACGCTAGCCAAGAGAACCCATGTCGGAGCGTGTAGCCGCCCTGCTCGGCCTTTGGGAAACAGCAGGATCATCGAAACTCCTCGGAACTCTAACGGAAAAATAACCACGAATTAACTCGACTCTATACGGAAAGTCCCTGGCTAAGCAAGGTCCGGGCGTCGCCGTTAGGTCAATGGGGCGTCGCCGTTAGGTCAATGGGGCGTCGCCGTTAGGTCAATGGGGCGTCGCCGTTAGGTCAATGGGGCGTCGCCGTCAGCCCGGAGTACGTTTCCTCTATCGGGCGGGCGGCACTTGTTTTTAGCCCCTGCAGTCGGTATTTTATTAGTAGAACGAGTCATGGCTATCGAAATGGGGCCGGAGGGCGTAGTACTCAATCGCAGCGACGAGAAAGTAAAGGAGCCCGAGGAGTACATGGTCCTGCTCCTCAACGATGACTATACGACGATGGAATTCGTCGTTACTGTCATCATGACCGTTTTCCACAAGCCTCTCCCCGAGGCAACGAAGATCATGCTCGATGTGCACAAAAAGGGGAAAGGGACCGTGGGGATATACAGTTACGATATTGCCGTGACGAAAATTAACCAGGTGCACTTACTCGCACGGCAAAACGGTTTTCCACTCAAGTGCACAATGGAGAAGGCGTAGGTGAAGGTCAGTCAGGAAGTCCAGGCCATTTTCAATGCCGCGTACAACGAGGCTAAGCTCCGCAACCACGAGTACCTCACTCCGGAGCATATCCTCTATGCGGCGCTCTCCTTCGAGCAGGTCCGCTCCATACTCGAGGCTTGCGAGGCCGACGTGGAGCAGCTTAGAAGAGGCATGGAATCCTACTTCGAGCAGAAGATCCCTCAGGTCAAGAACGCCGAACCGGTACAGACCGCGGGCTTCCAGAGCGTGATCGAACGCGCCGTCCTCCAGTCCCAGGCAGCGGGCAAAGAGGAGGTCGAGGTCGCCGATGTCCTCGTCTCCCTCTACGACGAGGAACGCAACTACTCCGCCTACTACCTCCGGAAGTCCGGAGTCAAGCGCCTTCAACTGCTCGAGGTCATCTCCCACGGCGACGCCGAGGGCGGCGACGCCTTCGAGGAAGAGGACGATGACGATGACGACGATGACGAGACGCGGGAGAGCGAGACGGAGCGCAAGCCGAAGGCTCAGGGCAGGCAGAACCCCTTAGAGCGCTTCGCCTCCGACCTCACCAAGAGCGCCCGCGAGGGTAAGCTCGAGCCGGTGATCGGCCGCGAGTCCGAGATCGAACGTACGGTCCAAGTCCTTTGCCGCAGACTCAAGAACAACCCGATCCACGTCGGCGACGCCGGCGTCGGCAAGACGGCCATAACTGAAGGCCTGGCCCAGCGCATCGTCGCCGGGAACGTGCCTCCCAGGCTCAGGGACTACACCATCTACGCCCTCGACATGGGCGCCCTCCTCGCCGGGACAAAGTTCCGCGGCGACTTCGAGGAGCGCGTAAAAAAGGTCGTGGACGAGCTTCTCAAGAAAGACAAGTCGATCCTCTTCATAGACGAGATCCACACTATTGTAGGCGCCGGCGCCGTATCCGGCGGTTCGCTCGACGCTTCCAACCTCTTAAAGCCTGCCCTCACCTCGGGCAAGCTCCGCTGCATAGGCTCGACCACTTACGAAGAGTATAACAAGTTCTTCGAGAAGGACCGGGCGCTTTCAAGGCGCTTCCAGAAGATAGACATCGTCGAGCCGACCCAGGGAGAGACAGTCGAAATACTCAAGGGCCTCAGGCCAAAGTACGAGGAATACCACAAGGTGCGCTACTCGGACGAGGCCATCGAACTCGCCGTCCGGCTCTCGGCCCAGTACATCACCGAGCGCCGCCTGCCAGACAAGGCCATCGATGTCATCGACGAGGCCGGCGCCTGGGCGCGCATCAACGCCTACAAAACGGGCACCGACTCGGTGCCGGTCCCCTCGAAGACGGTCGGAGACGTCATTGCCGCCGCCAATGCCGCGGCCGACGCGGTCAATAAAGTCACCGAGGGCGCGGTGCCGATGACCGAGACGGCCACCCTCGACATCAGCCTGAAGGATATCGAGACGGTCGTCTCCAAGATAGCGCACATTCCCGAGCGCTCAGTTTCCACTTCGGAGAAAGATAAGCTCGCCAATATCGAGGAGCACCTCAAGGCGCAGGTCTTCGGCCAGGACAAGGCTGTCGCGGCGGTCGTCAAGTCGGTCAAGCGTAGCCGCGCGGGCTTCCGCTCCCCGGACAAGCCGGTCGCCAACTTCCTCTTTGTCGGCCCCACGGGCGTCGGCAAGACCGAGCTCGCACGCCAGCTCGCCCAGGAGTTGGGCATCTCCTTGCACCGCTTCGATATGTCCGAATACCAGGAGAAACACACGGTCTCCCGCCTCATTGGCTCGCCCCCCGGCTACGTGGGCTACGAGGAGGGCGGCCTCCTGACCGACGCGATCCGCAAGACTCCGCACGCCGTAGTCCTTCTCGACGAGATCGAAAAGGCCCATCCCGATGTCTATAACATCCTTCTGCAGATCATGGATTACGCGACCCTCACCGACAACCAGGGCCGAAAAGCTGACTTCCGCAACGTCATCCTCATCATGACGAGCAACGCGGGGGCGCGCGATGTAGGCAAGAGCATGATCGGCTTCGGCGATCGCTCCATGACCGACTCCGCCCTCACCGAGGCCGTAGACCGGGCCTTCACCCCTGAGTTCCGCAACAGGCTCGACGCGGTCGTCCGCTTCGACAATCTGCCGCCTGAGGTCATCGAGAAGATCGTCGTGAAGTGCATCGACGAGTTCCGCATCCAGTTGGCCGAGAAGAAGGTCAGCCTGGAGACGACGGACGCCCTCATCAAACACCTGGCCGAGAAAGGCTACTCCCGCGAGTTCGGCGCACGCAACATCGGTCGCCTCGTCGAGGACAAGATCAAGACCTTCTTCGTAGACGAAGTGCTCTTCGGCCGTCTCGCTTCCGGCGGGAAAGCGAAGGCCGACGTCGTCGACGGCGAGGTGGCGATAAACGTCGAATAAGCGGAACGCGCGCGATGAATGAAGCGCTCCGCGACGATTAGGCGCTGTCAATAAACTAACTTTACAACAATAGATATTCTTGGTACACTGTCTTCATGACAGATGTTGCTTCATTGAAGGAAAAACTTGAGACTCTCTGGCCTCATCTGGACGAGCGAGCGAAACGACTACTGGCTGCAAGCGAAGCGCGTCAGCTTGGCTATGGTGGAATATCCAAGGTCTCCAGGGCTTGCGGACTATCCAGAGTCAC
>Ga0326728_10022588_pt1 | contig 11652 bp, 12 predicted proteins | sample MB3enrmetagenome_FD_207602 | JGI IMG/M metagenome (GOLD analysis project Ga0326728, IMG submission 207602) | Lab enriched peat soil microbial communities from McLean, Ithaca, NY, United States - MB31MN | ecosystem: Environmental > Terrestrial > Soil > Wetlands > Peat | place: USA: New York... | reverse complement strand
TGGAATCCGCCAAGATCCATGGCCCGTCGAAGCATGCGCACGTACTCCTTGCCATTGGCAGCATCGAGAGCTCCCACCGTTTCGTCCCGGAACAGAGTTTCGTAACGAATGCCTTCGCCCTGCCGCACGTTGTAGATGGCGATGCCCAAGTTGACGGCTTCGTTGACCAGTACAAACTGCCCGCCCGAGAGTTCATCCACGAGGCAAGTACGGTCCAGATTCTTGTTGCGGACCTCGACATCGAAATCATCTACCATCCCCCGCCCATCTGCCTTGTGCCGCTGCGTCCTGAATCGGATTTCGAACTTGTTATCGAAGCACCCCTCAAGCAAAGAATTCACCAAGATCGAGACTTGTGGTCCGGCAGCCTGGATCTCGCAGAGCTGGATCTCGTCCGGACCGAAGACTCTGGCAAGATATGAATAATCTTCCTGTTCACTTCTTGCCGCCTCAAGTTCAACCTCGATCTGGGCCAGGCGAATCCGTGCGACCTCCAGTTGCTCCAGGCGCTGTTTGATTTGTGCTTGACGGGCAATAAGGCTATCGCGTTCACGGCGGCTGGAGACAATCAGGCGGTCCGCGTTTTCAACCTCTCGTCGTGAGGTCTGCATCTTGCCGTCGAGATCAGCGAATGCGGAGAGCACAGATTCCTTCCTCCCCAACTCCTCAGTAACTTCCGCTCGGCCCTGACTCAGGCGCTCCAAAGCCTTGAGCCGTTCGTCCCGCCGCGCCTCGACGGCGCGCAATTCCTCGTAACCCTGCCGCTCCTGATCAACTTTCCTGCGGTCCCGCTCGCAGCCTTCGAGTGTCCGGGTGAGCTCAAAGGATGGAGTGACAATCTGAAGGAGCGAACTGCGTTGGACCTCGACTTCGAGCGAGAGTGTCGCGACCTCTCCTTCCAATCCTGGGATCTTCTGGCCGGCTTGCGACACGGCCAGCGGAGAGTTGCAGGGGGAAGAAGGAAACACCGGCCTTGTCCAGGCATTTCTATTTGCCGGTGCGAAGAGCGTTGTGGCCTCGGTGTGGAGTGTAGATGACTCTGCGACCGAACTACTCATGAAGCAGTTCTATATTCACTTAGCAGAAAGGGAAGATAAGGCATCAGCCCTGCGGCAGGCGAAGCTCGATTACCTAGAGAAAATGGGAAACCTCGCCCCAATCTACTGGGCGGCCTTCGTCCTGGTCGGAGACGGCTCTGCTCCGGTCGACTTTTGATTATGATCGCCATGACACTAAAACAACGCGCTGAAGTGTTCGCCAACGTCGAGAAGACGGTTGCCAGGAAAATCTTCGCGCCCGCATTTGACGCCGCGAAATGGAAGGCCATGGTCGAAGGCAATCGGCAGCGAATTCTCGAAGCCGATACGGTGGAAGCGTTCGAGGGCGAAATTCAGAAGCTGATCGTCGAACTCAAGATTAGCGACATGGTTTTCTTCCACCATAGCCTCCTCAAGATACCTCCCAATTACGCCATCGGAGCGACTTTCCAGCCGCACGCGATCAACGGGACTGACCACTGGATGTTTCAAGACGTTCACGAGGGAGGCCCCGCCGAGTTATCCGGTATGCACGCGGGAGATCTGCTCTTAGAAGTGAAAGGAAGGCCCGTCGCACCTCCTGACCCACCGACGTTCAGAATGGGCGGGAGTTGCGATGTCATAATCGAGAGGCTGAGCGGCGAGCGAGTTTCTCAGCCTCTTGGAATACCCAGGCCAAAATCAAAGTGGCATCCGATCATTCGGCCACGATTGGTTTCTTGGTTCAAGCCCGAACCCGGCATCGGCGTGTTGAAGGCAGCAGGCTTCCCCGGTCAGGTCGGGATCGACGTGGCACGTGAAATCGACGACGCCATCTCGAATCTCACAGATTGTACTAGATTGATTGTGGACTTGCGCGGGAACCCCGGCGGTGGGGCCGGCGGACTTCGCTTAATGAGTTACCTAACACCCGACAAGCTTCCAGTGGGCTACAGCTTGACCCAGCAGCGAGTTGCTAAGGGGTTCAGACGTGAAGACCTGCCACGATTCGGAAAGATTCCGTCTCGAAAGATCGCCCTGATTCCGCTCTTGCTTCGCTTCGCACTGAACGACAAGTCGATTGTTATGGTCACTGAGGGCTTAGGGCCACAGCCTTTTCAGGGCCGGATTATCCTGCTCGTTAATCAGCACACTGCAAGCGCCGCTGAAACGATTACTAGTTTTGCAAGAGAGAACAAACTGGCAACCATAGTCGGCACAAAAACTGCCGGCCAAGTTCTCGGTGGAACCGGATTCAAAATGGGGCATGGATTTGTCTTGCGCCTGCCGGTCGTGGGTTTCCGCACTTGGAATGGGAGCACGCTCGAAGGAAACGGGGTCGAACCTGATCACGTTGTGCAGCTATCGCGAGAGGCACTCAGGAACGGGCAGGATAATCAAGTCCCTAGAAGCGATTGAGGTCGTCAAGCAATTGTAGGGTCGCGCAAGCCGCACCTTGGACCTAATGAACCGACGCTACATACTGAAGATAACACCATTCAGTGCACGATTGGTGCCACATGTTTTTCGCTGGTCCAATGGTTTCTCAAGACGCAGTCCTTTCGTGCTGGGTGCAGCTGGCAAGGTTTGAGTTTTGACCCATGGCACTCGTGGTCTTTGTTCCAAATTGCTTTTTAACTGTTGCTTAACTCCGAGGCCTCGCTGCATTCACGGTCTCTGATGCGTTACCACTTCACAAAACTCAATATCCTACGTCGGTGCCCTTCCCAATTCACTAGGTCTCGTAACCTAGAGGCGCGCTAAGTGTCAGACGCCAGACGAATTAGCCTTTCTTCGCATGTTCGTTGAACGTACCCGCCCCGCCCGCGCGGAGAGTACCGTGACCGCCGTTTGACAGAAAAAATAGTTCAGCTTATCAAGTCTAGGGGATGACCATTTCGGGCTGGACCAGTGACACTCGGGGTTCGAGCGGCGGGAAGAGTCTGGCGTTGGGGACAGGATGGGCATGGTGGGAAACTGATTCGACCCGCCCGGCAGCGTTCCCCATCGGTGAGGTTTCTTGGGGGAGGAAAAAATGAGGGATATACCGACTACGCAAACCGAGGAGGATCCGAGTAGAGGCAGAAATGGGACCGGGAGCGGACAGTACTCGCCAGAGCCTGAGCCAAAAATAGAAGGGGATTCGAACTTTTCGATTCAACTTCAGCCTACATTCGAGCCCGTTCTCGACAGCGAGGAAGCGGCAGCTCTTCTCAAGATCCACCCGAAAACTCTACAAAAGCTCGCTCGGGACGGGAAGATCCCCGGCGTCCGCATCGGCAAGCTGTGGGCTTTCCGGGCATCAACACTGAATCGGTGGTTGGAGCAAAAGATGACGACCTGACCCTGGGGTTTTGGGGTCGAACCAACTCCTCGACTTACGCCGAGCGACTCGGGTAAGCTGTACTCAGCCATCCGTGCCGCCTAACCGAAAGGAGAAGAAATGTTAAGGCGAGCACGATACCAAAAAGGAAGTCTGAAGCGTGTAAAACGTAAGTCAGGTGAGGCAGTATGGGTCTTCAGGTGGTACGAAACTCAAATCGACGGCACCAAGAAGTATCGCAAGGCAGTGGTCGGTTCGGTCGACGAGTTCAAAACCGAAGCCGCCGCACAACACACGGTAGACGCCTTGCGTTTGACCATCAATGCACAAACCCCTCGTCAGCAACTCCAGGCCATAAGCATAGAGACTCTGGTTCAGCATTACCGAGAGCACGAGATGCCCGATACCTTTTCCAAGGGCCAGCCGCACAAGCTGAACGACTACGTCGGAGTAGAGGGCCGGAAATCTTATGCCACGCAGGAAACGTACGAGGGTTATCTGAAGAAGTGGATTCTGCCTCGCTGGCAATCATATCGCCTCAGCGACGTGAAAGCCGTCCAGGTGGAACAATGGTTGCATTCAGTACCGTTGGCGCAGGGCAGCAGGGCCAAAATCCGAAACATCATGAGTGCTCTGTACAGTCACGCAATCCGCTGGGAGTGGACCAATCGCAATCCCATTACAGCCGTTCGGCAAAGCGCCAAGCGTTCCAAAATCCCAACCATTCTCACAATCGAGCAGATTCAGGCCCTATTGGCGCATCTGGGGGAGCCGTGTCGTACCGCGGTTCTGCTGGACGCCTCCACGGGGCTGCGAGTCGGCGAACTGCTGGGCCTCAAGTGGGCGGACGTCGACTTCGAGAAACTAGAGATCAACGTCACCCGTTCTGTGGTCAAGCAGAAGATCGGGCCTTGCAAGACGGAAGCCTCGCACAAACCCATACCACTCGACGCCGAACTGGCAGAACAGTTGTGGAACTGGAGGCTCAAGGCTCCCTACAATCGGACGGAAGACTGGATCTTCGCCAGCCCGCACAGGCGCGGGAGGCAACCGTACTGGCCAGGCGCGCTGTTCCGCGCCCAACTAAAGCCTGGACTCGAAGCTATCGGCATTTGGGGGGATGTTGGCTGGCACACGCTCCGGCACACCTTCGGAACACTCATGAAAGCAAATGGGGAAGACATCAAAACCATTCAAGAGTTGCTTCGTCACGCCAATTACCGGGTCACGGCCGACGTTTACACGCAGGCGATGACCCCGGCAAAGCGCCAAGCCCAGGCCAAAGTTGTGAGATTGATTTTGCCGCGAAAAGCTGCCCAGAAGGTGGGCTAAGGTCCGCGTTGTTTTCTTATCGAACCCTTTCGAACCCTCGGGCGGAACAATCAACTTCGATAACTTCTTTAGAATGTTGGCGTCCCCGACGGGATTTGAACCCGTGTTACCGCCGTGAAAGGGCGATGTCCTAGGCCGGGCTAGACGACGGGGACGAAGAGGGTAGCTTATTCATCAACTTGACGATGCGCGGCGCTTTCTTGGGACGGGTTTTGCCGAGACTCGCTCGGCAGGATCCCGAAGGCAACGCGCATCCCTCCCATGCTATCAGTGGCAGTTTCCCACTGTCAAATATTCTTCTCAGGTTGCCGGCGTTTGCAGCGGTGGCGGAGTTCGCACGCTGGCCGCGTGCCGATTCCGGAGCCGTTGTGGGCGGCGGTGGGGGAAGTGGCCCGTGAGCATGGGATTAACCCCACCGCAAAAGCTCTGCCTCTGGAGTATGGCAAGCTCCGGCAGCGGGCGGAAGCGGCGGGGGCGGCGAAAAAGCGGGTGAGGAAGGCTCGGTCGGCGGTCCCGCCCCGAGGGGGCCCTACCGCCCCGCCGACATTTATGGAACTGATTACACCGCGGCCTGGCAGTGCTGCCCGCGCCGTGGTGGAGTTGGAAGGGCCGCGGGGCCGGATGAAGATCGAGCTCAAGGGTGTGGGCACGGCCGAGTTGGTGGCGCTGAGCCGGGCGTTGTGGGAGGGCGGGGCATGATCCAGATCACGCCGCAGATGCGCATCCTGGTGGCGCTGGAGGCGGTGGATGGCCGCAAGGGCATCGATTCGCTGGCGCGGTGGTGTCAGGAGAAGCTGGCAGCCGATCCTTTCTCCGGCGGGCTGTTTGAATGGACTCTCGATTGCACCCCTAACAGCCGAAGGAAGTCGCCGCTTTCGGATTACCCATCCTTTTCATCCTCTGATGAGCGGCAAGCAGTTTGACCTCGTGGAGCACCGCTGTATTTTTACCCACAGCTATTTGTACTTTCATGATGAATGCGGCCATCTGCGCGAGATACCCCCGCTCGAGATTCTGTTGTAGGGGGAGCGAGGCGGGTGCACCTCAAGGGGACCCGGCTCGATGCGCGGCGAAGGCGCGCGCGAGGCGTGGTTTGTCGGAAACCATCGACTCAAGTTGTCGGGTGATCTCCGGGGAGGGGATTGAGCGGAGAATGGCGTCAATAGCAGCTTCCGCATGGGGAGATTCCGTCCGAACAAGGTGGAGCAGGAAATCAAGTCCCGCCTGCTGCCGGGTTAGCCCGATGGCGGAAAGCAGGACGGCTTGGAACCAGGGGTCGTGTTCCTGGAGGAAGTGTTCGCGTAAGGCAAAGTACGCCTGAGGGGAGTGATCGGCGGCAATGGCCAACGCCGCTTCCGCCGCAGCGTCGTCGGCAGTCGCGAGGAAGCGACTGACCCAGGGAATCGCCCCAGTGCCCTCGATGCCCAGGATGCCGTTGTAGCAGGCGCCAAGGACTTCCGGTTCGTCGCCGGCAAGGATTGCCCTAAGGCGCAGCAGAAGCGCAGCAGAGGGTGACCCGACCTGCTCGACCGCGCGGACCGCCTCCACACGAACAGACTTATCCTTGTCGTTAAAGAGTTCGATGAGATAAGTCAAAAGATCGGTTTCCGGGAGACCGCGGCATGGTACGAGAGCCAGGGCGCACGTCGCCCGCAAGGTGGCAGCGGTATCGGACTGCCCACCCCAGACCGGCTCGAGCTGAATATGACGCATGCCGCGAAGGAAGATTGCAGCGTCCTGAAACTCGAGCGTAGCCAGGGCGCGGCTTAGCGCGTTCTTTGCCCAGCACTGGGGATCGGTCTTGATGGGGTTCGAGAAGCAACGGTCGAAGGCGACGAGCAACTCGGGGATCAATTCGGGCAGGCGGAGTTCGCGGACTAAATCAGCCGCCTTGGCGACAATGTAATTGCTGCGATGGGTGAGTGCCCGGCGTAGCGGTTCGATCGATGTTTGGGGTGGCTGATGCCGGAGTTGCTCCAAAGCAGCGAGTTGCTCTTCAAAGCGGCGCTTGCCAGTCATGTATGGCAGTTTAACGCTTTAGGGTGAGTTTGTCCCTGGGAAGTCCCCTTGCGGGTGAATGACCGCACCGGCCAATATAGAGGCGAAGGGTTTATCACTCACAGGTCAGCGCTCCCTGGCCCCGCCAACTTCGCCGCTGCGGCATCGACAACCAATACCCAATCGTTCGAATCGGGCGGCGTAAAGTCGTGGTCCCCCGTCTTCGCATAAGGCCCGATCTGTCCAGTTACTACGGGACTTAACTTTATTTCGTAAACTGTCGAAAATAAGTCAGATTTAACTTGACAAAGAAAGTTAATTAACTTATTCTAGTTAAGGAGATGAGAACATCTGCTCCCACCTTCCAGGTCATCTGAACTAAGTCAGGTAATCTGCAATCGCACCTCTTAGGCAAGATCCCAGGAGGTCCCCAGGTTTGCTCGCAACATTTCCCTACATCTAAGGCCCAATCGTGTAGAGCGTTGGTGAGGAAGACCCATCATTACTATAAGGAACTAAGCGTGAGAGGAGACTCAAGATGAACTTTAGACCGCTGCATGATCGAATTCTGATAAAGCGAATTGAAGAGAAGGAGACGGTGAAGGGCGGAATTATTATTCCCGACTCAGCCAAAGAGAAACCGCAAGAAGGCGAAGTGGTCGCCGTCGGAAACGGGAAGATGAGCGAAGACGGGAAGGTCGTTCCCCTGGACGTAAAGTCGGGCGATCGCATCCTCTTCGGCAAGTACTCCGGCACAGAAATCAAGATCGACAACCAAGAGTATCTGATCTTCAAGGAGGAAGACGTGCTGGGCGTCGTGGAAGGCAAGGCTGCCACCGGGAGTGGGAAAAAATAGGCTGGTAACCGGCGCCAGCCGCCCGATGGCTATAACGCCGCGGGGTGCCGCCGCAATCGAGCAGCGACAAAAGAAGACATCGAAATTCTGGAGGAATTGACTATGGCAAACGCAAAGCAAATTGTACACGGCGAAGAGAGCCGTCATGCGATTCTCCGCGGAGTGAATCAACTGGCGGATGTCGTGAAGATTACGTTGGGTCCCAGAGGCCGAAACGTGGTCCTGGACAAGAAGTTCGGCGCCCCCACCATCACCAAGGATGGGGTCACGGTGGCGAAGGAAATCGAACTGCCGGACCCGCTCGAGAACATGGGCGCACAAATGCTCCGCGAGGTCGCTTCCAAGACTTCCGATGTGGCCGGCGACGGCACCACCACCGCTACCGTTCTCGCCCAGGCGATCTTCCGCGAGGGCGCCAAGACGGTGGCTGCGGGCGCTAACCCCATGGCCGTGAAGCGCGGCATTGAAAGCGCGGTTCGCACCATATGCGGTTACGATGAGACCGGCAAGGACGGCAACAAGAAGCACGTCAAGGGCGAGATCGACAAGATCTCGAAGCCGGTCGAGGGGGCGATGATCGCCCAAGTGGGCGCGGTTTCCGCCAACAACGATCACACCATCGGCGACATCATCGCCGAAGCCATGAAGAAGGTCGGCAAGGATGGCGTTATCACGGTGGAGGAATCCAAGACCATGGAGACGACACTGGAGGTGGTCGAGGGGATGCGGTTTGACCGCGGTTATCTCTCTCCTTACTTCGTCACCGACCCGGAGCGGATGGAGTGCGTGATGGAAAACGCACGGGTCCTGATCCACGAGAAGAAGATCAGCTCGATGAAGGACATCCTGCCCCTACTTGAACAGATTGCCAAGTCGGGCAAGCCGCTGCTCATTATCGCGGAGGACGTTGAAGGCGAGGCCTTGGCGACCCTCGTCGTCAATAAATTGCGAGGAACGCTGCAGGTCTGCGCGGTGAAGGCGCCGGGCTTTGGCGATCGCCGCAAGGCCATGCTGGAAGACATCGCCATCCTGACGGACGGCAAGGCCATTTCCGAGGACCTGGGCATCAAGCTCGAAAACGTGAAGCTGGACGACCTCGGCGAAGCCAAAAAGATCACCATTGACAAGGACAACACCACCATCATTGAGGGCGCCGGCAAGAGTGCGGACATCGAGGGCCGCGTCAAGCAGCTCCGAGCTCAGGTGGAGGAGACCACGTCCGACTACGATCGTGAAAAGCTTCAGGAGCGGTTGGCGAAGCTGGTGGGCGGCGTCGCGCAGATCAAAGTGGGTGCGGCGACCGAGACCGAGATGAAGGAAAAGAAAGCTCGTGTCGAGGATGCCATGCACGCCACCAAGGCGGCCGTCGAGGAGGGCATTGTGCCCGGCGGCGGAGTGGCGCTGGTGCGCTGCATCCCCGCCCTCCATAAGCTGAAGGGCGACGGCGACGAGCAGATCGGCATCAACATCGTTAGGCGCGCGCTGGAAGAGCCGCTGCGTATGATCGTCGCCAACGCCGGTCATGAAGGCGCGGTGGTGGTGGAGAAAGTGAAGTCGAACAACAACCCGAACTATGGCTTCAACGCGGAGACCGAGAGCTTCGGCGACCTCGTGGCGGACGGCGTCATCGACCCTACCAAGGTAACACGCGCCGCGCTCCAGAACGCTGCGTCCATTGCTTCGCTGCTGCTCACCACCGAGGTATCCGTCAACGAGTACCCGGACAAGGGAGAGAAGATTCCGGCAGGATCTCCGGGAAGTATGGGCGGAGGGATGTACTAAGAGGCGGCCGGCTAAGCCCTTGGCGGGAGGCATTTCCCCGGCGCCGCGGGGTTCCAATCGTCGAAGGGATTTGGTGATGAAAAGTGAGGGTAGAACTAATGGCACAAACAATCGAGATCGGGACGCTCTTCATGAAGGAGGGCACACCTTTACCGAAAACCGTAGCTATAGAAAGCGATCCGTATTTGAAGGGCTGGAGACGGGTCAAGACTCTGGGTAGCTCGGGAATTGACCGGAAACTCTGTGAGGTGGGATGGAACTTTTTCTACATGGCGGGTGAGGTCAATGCGATGGCCTTCGGTTCTGATTCAGAGAAAACCACCCGCCGGGCAGTTAAGAAGGCTATTGCCAAGATGAAATCGGACAGATTCAACTGCCTGGAAATTTCTCGAGTGGCCGTGAAGAGTTTCCTGGGGCTGCCCTACGTCGCCGTCGCCGGCCATCCGCGACATATTCAGGAAAGCATATATCTGTTCCAGGCCAAAAACATTTGGGAATGGGATCAGGCGAGGTTGGCGGCCGCCTGAACCGAAGTGCAATCGAAGAGTATCAAGTCCCCCGAAGGAGGACTGCAATGACCAACGCGCGCAGATGGATAGTCTCAGTATTAGGAGCCATGCTGGTGGCGGTTCCCTTGATTCGCTCGCAAGATGTGAAGCCGTCGGCGGCGAAGGTGATCAAAATACAACCGCTGCCGATCCAAGCACGGGGGTTGCTGGCAGCGGTCCCCGTTTCGGCGCCGACGTCGAGCGCGCCGGATCTTTCCCGTTACCGGAGCTTTCAGTTTGGAGAGACGCTGCCTGCAGTCGCGAAACAGGCGGGCCTGGCACTGTCTGACGCGAAGCTGATCCATGAACGCCCGGCGGTCCTGCAAGAACTGGAATGGCCGATCTGGCTCGGAACCGGATCTGCACCACAAACGGACCCGGTCAAAACGGTCCTCTTCAGCTTTTGCAACGGAGAGTTATATCGGATCCTGATCACTTACGATCGGGATGAAACCGAAGGGCTGACCACCGAGGACATGATCCAAGCGATTTCGGCCAGGTACGGAGTTGCTACCAAGCCCGCTAACACCGAAATCACCTTTTCTTCGGATCAAGTTTACAACGACAGCGAAGTCATCATCGCGCGTTGGGAAGACTCCCAGTACTCGTTTAACCTGTATCGCTCAACTTACCAACCGACTTTTGGAATGATTGCCTTCTCGAAAAGAGTTGATGCCCTGGCCCGGGCCGCGACCACAGAAGCCAACCGGTTGGATGCGCAAACGGCGCCCCCACGGGAGATTCAGGGTCAACGGGGGGATGACGAGAAAAACCCCGTATCGCTGGAAAGAGCCAGGCAAGAGAACAAGAGCAACTTCCGTCTTTAGCGTTCAGTGACGGCTCGAAGGATCGGCGCGGCAGGGCACTCAGGAGGTCGAGGCATGCATATCCAATTCGCGGGGTACGACATTGAGTCTAATTCCCGGATTTATAAATTCGATGTGGTGGACCCACCCCGGGAGGCACGCGAATTCACCGTGGCAATTGAGTCCAAGACGTCTCGTTGGGGCTCCTTGAAGCTTCAGGATGGGCCGGGCATCTGTTTCGAGCGATTGCGGCACGAACTGGAGCGGGAAACACCCGAGCTACGCACCCAGTCCCACCTGCGTATTGGGGAGCAGGATGTCCAGGAATACCTGGCGCGTCAGCGTCCGCAAAAAAAGGCCTTCGGGCACAAATCAGGCCAGGCCTTTCCCTTGAATCCCCGCCCCACACAAGTATTTCCCGCAGCCGAAAAACCTGTTACCGGTTTCCGGACCTGAAAGCAGCTCTTATGAAGGAAGAAATCTCGGCGCTCCTGTTGCACCAACCCACGGAATCACAGCGCGTCCTGAAAGAGGCTCTGGAAGGGCGCTCGGTCAAGGTCAATTGGCTGAGAAACTACGGAGAGGCTTTGCCGCTGCTTAAGGGGACGGATCCACCCCACCTCGTTTTTACGGAAGCGTTGCTTCCTGATGGTGCCTGGACGGACGTCGTCAAGCTGGCGCTTGAGGCGCTTAAGCCCGTGAAGGTCATCGTGGTGTCGCGCCTCATCGATATGAGGCTCTATGTGGAGACGATGGCGGGCGGGGCTTTTGACTTTATTGTGCCGCCCATGACCAACGATGAACTCGCTCACGTCCTGGCGTGCGCAGTAAACAGCGTTTTGAACCTGCGGCGAACACAGGCCATGGCGGCGGCCGCATAGCCCCATGAAATTGAATGTGCCGAAGGCACTTTGGAGTGCGGTCGCGAAGCTGCCGCTTTCCGCCCTTGATTCATGCGGTCCGTGGGCGAGGGCAAAGCGGCAGCTTCGCG
>Ga0326728_10022587_pt1 | contig 11653 bp, 9 predicted proteins | sample MB3enrmetagenome_FD_207602 | JGI IMG/M metagenome (GOLD analysis project Ga0326728, IMG submission 207602) | Lab enriched peat soil microbial communities from McLean, Ithaca, NY, United States - MB31MN | ecosystem: Environmental > Terrestrial > Soil > Wetlands > Peat | place: USA: New York... | reverse complement strand
GGCGGAGAGCTTCAGAACAGCTTCTTCAATCTCTTTTACGCTGCCCATGGTCTTGAGCTCACTTCGCGCCGGTCTCCACCGGAATGTCCATGCGCCGGCCAATTTCCTCGTTTGTTACGAGTGCCCCTAATGTGTCCACACGATGAGATCGCCAGCATCGATTGTGAAGGCGGACTTGGCGTCCGCTGGAACGTCGATGATGAAGTGTTTTCTCTTGTCCGTTACAAACTCGGGATGATACGCGCCAGCCTTGAGTCGCTGCGCAGCGAGGAAGTACCTACCAGGTTGAGTGTTGGGCACGACAAAACTAAACGCCGCCTTCTTTGGAATGGGCAACTTCGGGAGGTCGGAATTGTACGCCCAACGACCCTTAGAGTCCGTGGTGCCTCCAACGCGCCCATCGGCGGGCAGGGGGATCAGCTGAATACAGGTCTCAGGCTCAACGAGGGCTGCGAATTCGTCGAAGTTCTTGATAGTGCCACTGATCGTCAGACGCACGGTGGCAGTCTGCATCTTATTAATCTCTTGCGCGCAGGCAAAGGTCAGGAGTGAGGATGTGACCAGCAGAAAGGCAAGTTTGTTCATGGCTGACCCCCTTAGTTGAAGTCGGCAATGCCGGTTGGTGACTTGACGTTGTGCAAGGCCAAATGAACGTGGCCTGATGCGGGTTGGGCCGATCCGGCCTCCCCCCGAAGCTCCGCGGCTCGCAGTGATCCGGTTTACCGTGCTGCCAGCAATGCCCGCAGATGCCGCGCACGCTCGGGCGAGCGGAGTTGCCGCAGGGCCTTGGCTTCGATTTGGCGGATGCGTTCGCGGGTGACGTCGAACTCCTGGCCGATCTCTTCCAGCGTGTGCTCGCGCTCGCAGCCGATGCCGAAGCGCAGCCGGATCACCTTCTCCTCCTTCGGAGAAAGCGTCTTCAGGATGTTCGCGGTCTCGTCGCGCACGTTGGAATCGATGACGGAATCCACCGGCGACCCCACCCAGCGGTCCTCAATCAGATCGCCAAGCGCGGATTCGCCATCGCGGCCCACCGGAGTTTCCAGCGAAACCGGATCGCGGGAAATGGTCTTCAGCTTCTGGACCTTCTCCACCGGAATGTCCATGCGCCGCCCAATCTCTTCGTTCGTCGGAGCACGGCCCAGTTCCTTCTCCAGTTCGCGTGTGGCGCGCAGGAACTTGTTCATGCTCTCGTTCATGTGAACGGGGATGCGGATGGTCCGCGATTGGTCCGCGATCGCGCGCGTGATCGCCTGGCGGATCCACCACGTCGCGTATGTCGAAAACTTGTAGCCGCGGCGGTACTCGAATTTGTCGGCCGCGCGCATCAGTCCGATGTTGCCCTCCTGGATCAGATCCAGCAGGTGCAAACCGCGGTTGACGTATTTCTTCGCCACCGAAACAACGAGGCGGAGGTTGGCCTCCACCAGGTCTTTTTTCGCGCGCTCGGCCTCGGCCTCGCCATGACGGATCACCGCCAGGCTGTGCCGTAGTGCACCCAGCGTCGCATTCGCCGCCGTTTCGCGCTTGCGGATTTCGCGCTTGATCTCACGGACGCGCGCCTGCGCGGTCTGCGAAGGACGGTCTTCCAGCTTGCGCATCTCGCTCTCGAGATGCGTCATCTCCTCGGCCACGTGCTCGATCTCACGCGCGAACACGCGCCACTTCGGAAGCTGCCACGGGATGCGCCGGATGGTCTGCGAGGTCTCCACCGCGGAGCGCATCACCTTACCCTGCCAGCGCCGGCGAATCTTCTTGTTGCTCATCGCCACCGCGTTCATCTTCTCAGTGAGCTGTCCCTGCTTCTTGTGCAGCGCCAACAGGGCGGAGAAGAGCTCCTGAACCTCGGCCTGACGCTTCGCCTGGGCGGCGCTGCCTTCCTCCACATCGCCCAGATCCACAAAATCTTCGATATCCTCGCCGTGCTTGATGGATTCCGCGACTTCGAGAATCATGCGCTGCACCAGGGCCGACCGGCTGATCGCCTTCTGCATGCGCAGTTTGCCCCGCTCCATGCGGCGGGCCAGATTGACTTCACCTTCGCGGGTGAGCAGCGGCACCGCGCCCATTTCGCGCAGATACACGCGTACCGGATCGTCCGTGTAAATGGACTCCTCCGGCGCCTGGGCCGCAAACTCCTCACCTTCGGGGGCCTCTTCCGCGTGGAAGAAATGCCCTTCTTCATCGAAGGGGATGGCCAGACCCTCGGGACTCTCTGTTAAGAAGTGATCCTCGAATTGATCCACTAAAAGCTCACCTCACCTGACGGGGGAAAAGGACCGCACCGGGCTGTCCGAATCTGTTGTATATGTTATAGTTTCGAGGCACACCGCCTCACCGAAACGGAAGTCCTCGCGCCGACGGCCGGTCCCGTCGATTATAGCACCGCTTGCCAGCGAAGTTAAGTGTCTATTTACAAGATGTTTCGGAACTGTTTTGGTTACAACGGAGTAATCAGGTCCCACCATCCAGTGGTGGCTCCCAAAGTGCACTGCCTGGCGCATTGTCTTCGCCCACATGGTTAGATGCACGTCAGGGCTTCTTCTGATGCACCAGGCTTCGCAACTCATTGAAGAACGTCTCGACATCCTGAAAGTCCCGATAGACCGAGGCAAACCGCACATAGGCGATCTTGTCGAGACTCGCCAAACGCCCCATCAGGATTTCTCCTATCTGCGTAGTAGAAAGCTCCCGATCAGCGTTGTCGACAAGCTTCGCTTCTACCTCATCGACCAGTTCCGCGAGTCTGGCCATACTGACAGGACGTTTTTCGCAGGCTTTTAGTAGCCCGGCTAAGACTTTCTGCCGGTCGAACTTCTCCCGCCGGCCGTCTTTCTTCACCACCATGTAGGGGATCTCGTCGGTGCGCTCGTAAGTGGTGAAGCGGCGTTCGCACTTGAGGCACTGTCGGCGACGCCGGATAACGTCGCCTTCGCGGCTCTCCCGCGAGTCGATAACGCGGTCTTCCCGAAAACCGCAGAAGGGACAGATCATAACCGGGCATCCTGTGGCAAGCTTTTGAATTTGCTCCAGTTTACGCCCTCATGCAGGGCCAGACCGAGGCCGAAGGGGACCACGGTCAGGAAACTAACCCCCCAGATCAGGAGCGCCATTCCGGTGGCGGCTTCAATCGGCAGGCCGAAGATCTCGGTAAGCGCAAGTACGGCCGCAACCTGTACGCCACCGCCAATCCCGGGGATCTGTAGGATGCTGCCGAAGGCCACGACTCCGAGGAAAATCGAGATCTCCGCGAGGCTGAAGCGGGAAGTCGCCGGGAACGCCCGAAAGAGGCAGCAGTAGCACCCGAAGATCAGTGCCCACTCAAGCACGGTATACAAGATCATAAGAACTACGTATGTCGATTTCGATGTGGATTGCATACCGTCCAGAAATGCCCCAAATAAATGTTCAACATGCGAGCGAAACCGGTCTGGCAGGAAGCGGACCAGCCACGCGACCCATCCGCGAGCCACATGAGAATAACGCCCAAATCCGACAAGCAATACAATGCAGAGGGCCGCGATCACGCCGACTACCCATCCTCCGGTTCGGAACAACTGAGCGAGGCCGGGCTTGAGGGGCAGGGTCGCCCACGGGACCCTGACCAGAGCGAAGCCAAAAATCGCCAGCACCATGAGCAGGTCATAGATGCGCTCGAGAACCCAGGCGGCGATTTGCGTCGGAAATGGCACCCGTTCTTTCTGGGCAATGAGATAGGGGCGAACAAGTTCTCCGGCCCGGCCCAGCAGCACGATTGCCGTGAACCCGATTATTGTGGCCGAGAGGACGCGCCCGATGCTGGCGTGTGGCTGGATGGGCCGCAGCATCACTTCCCAGCGCAGAGCTCGGCCGTAGTAAGTACTCAGAATCAGCACGATAGACAGCGCCAGCCAGAATACGTTGAGCCCACGAAAAGCCCGGGCGAACTCGTGCCAATCAAAGCTGCTCCCGCGCCACCGCCACAGGATGACGCCTATAATGGCGGTGCCCACCGTCAACCCGGCGAGCGTCTTGCGCTTCCTTCCTGCAATCGATCCTATGATGGCCCTCCCGGCCGCACCCCACTCAGCGCTACCGGTGGCCGCATGCCACTGGCCCGGCCCGGCATGGCGCTCACCGATTGACCATTCGGCGAAGTGGATGCGGCGTATAGAATGGTAAGTCCTGGAACACGGTGAAGCTGTTTAGGCGAACTTCTTATGATAGTTCCTCGTTCTAGTGAGTGGAAGCGGAAATCGGGGATACCGGTACTGCTGAGGCGGCGGGACGGCCGCCGGTCCACCACTTTGAACAAGGAGCATGGCCCCGATGGCATCGGTTGCACAACTTGCGGCACCCCAGGCGAAATGGACCTGGGCTCCGGCCTGTGCAGCCACTGAAGGGAGCTGGCGTAACAGGGTGGATTCGGACGCGCAACTAGTGGAACGCTGCCTGAGCGGTGACGAAACCGCATGGGAAGATCTCGTCCGCCAGCATACGCGCCGCGTCTATTCCATCTGCTACCGCTTTACCGGGCGGGATTCGGAATCGCAGGACTTGTCTCAGGAAGTCTTCCTGCGAATCTTTCGCAACCTGCGCAGCTTTCGCTCGGGCGAAGGCTCATTCGGGGTCTGGCTGACGCGGCTGACGCGGAACCTCCTGATTGACAATTACCGCCGTACGAGAGCCGAGCGCGCCACCGATTCCATCGAAGAACAGCTCGGCATGCTGGAAGAGAAGACGGTGGCTTTCGGTCATGCCGACAGCGTGCTGGCGGGGCGCGAAGCGAGTGAGGTAATACAGAATGCGCTGCGGCGGCTCTCGCCGGAGCTGCGGGAAACGGTGATCCTGCGCGATCTCGAGGAGATGGAATATCGCGAGATTGCTCAGGTGTTGAATGTGCCCGAAGGAACCGTGAAATCGCGGTTGAACCGCGGGCGCGCCGAACTGGCCCGGGTGCTGAAGAGACAGAAGGTGGCGATATGAACTGCGCCGATTTCGAAATCCTTCTGTGCGATTATCTGGACGGCACGCTCGCCGAAGAACGCCGGCACGAGATCGAGCGGCACATGGAAACCTGTGCTTCGTGCGCGGCGCTGACTGCCGACGTGCGCAGCGCGTTGGGTCTGATGGAGCGAGCGGCGGCCGTGGAACCGCCCGCGGAATTGCTGACGCGCATTCTGCATGTGATTCCCGGCAACAATGCGGCTGGCAAACGGCCATGGTGGCGGCGGCGCTGGATCGAACCGATTCTGCCATGGGCATGGCTATGACGGTGCTCTCTTTCTCCATGCTGGCGCGGTTTGCAGGCATCGAGCCGCGGCAGTTGAAGCCGTCGGACCTGGATCCGGTGAAGATCTGGATGGCCGTGGACGACCGGGCGCATCGCGGCTGGGACAGGACGGTGAAATACTACGAAAACCTGAAGCTGGTGATCGAGATTCAAAGCCGCCTGAAGGATTGGACCGAACAGGATTCCAGCGTTCCGGCGAAGCGGGCGGACACCGGCGGAAATCAGACGAAGGGCGCTTCGGCGAACAACGCCGGGCGGAGTGAACGAAAATGAACTGCGCAGTCCATACCGAAACCGAGGCAACCGGATATTGCCGCTCGTGCGGAAAACCGCTCTGCCCGGCGTGTCAGCACCCTTATCAGGGGACGCTCTATTGCGCCGAACATGCGCCGCTCACGCCGCCTTCGGCCGAAGCCACCATGGGAGCAACGGGTGGTCCGGGTGTTCCTCTGCCACCGCCACCGGCGCCGGAATGGTCGCCTTATACCGCGCCTCCGCCGTTACCGGAAGGGGCTCCGTCGCCGGGTCTCGCGTTCGTGCTCGGGCTGATTCCAGGGGTGGGCGCCATCTACAACGGCCAGTACGTGAAGGGTTTGGTTCACGTGGTGGTGTTCGGAATGATCATCAGCGTGCTGAGTTCCGGCGCCGCGTCAGGGTTTGAGCCGTTGTTCGGGTTCATGATTCCCGCGTGGATCCTGTATATGGCGTTTGAGGCGTATCACACCGCGAAGCGGCGGCTATACGGTCACAGCGTGGACGAGTTCTCCGGGCTGGTGCCCATGCGCCGCAAGAGCGGTTTCCCCGCGGGCCCCATCCTGCTGATGGCCATCGGCGTGTTGTTTCTTCTGAACACCATGGATCTCATCCGCATGAGCCAGGTTCTGCGTTATTGGCCGCTGCTCTTGATTGCGCTTGGCGCCTACCTGCTGTATGAACGGCTGGTTCCGGCGGGCCGCGGCAATGAATCGGAGGAACAGCGATGAACCGGCCTGGTGGCGCTACGGTAATGCAGGCGGTGCGCGGACCGCTGTTGCTGATCACGCTGGGTGCTCTGCTGGCGATAGATCACATGGGTCCATTTCCGTTCTGGCGAACATGGCCCGTGCTGATCATTGTGTTCGGTCTGTTGAAGCTGCTGGAGCGGGCGGTGCGGCAGGATGAGCCGACGAACCCGCCCTATCCGGGAGGCGTGTCATGAGGCGAGGTTCGGTAATCGGTCCGCTGATACTGATCGCCATCGGTGCGTTGTTCCTCACGCGCAGCCTTTGGCCGCAGATTCAGATCTGGGACATGCTGGCCATGTGGTGGCCCTTTCTGCTGATTGGCTGGGGTGCGCTGCGGCTGTTTGAGATCGGCGCGCAGGCGGCGGGCGGCAGGCCGCTTTCCTGCAACGGCATCTCCGGTGGCGAGTGGGTGCTGGTGGTGTTCATCTGCATTATCGGCTCCACGGCATGGGCGGCGCACCGGCACAGTTGGTGGTCCGGCGGGCCATGGCGCGGCATCGTCGCCGATATGGGCGAGAATTACGATTACGGTCTCCCTTCCGCGAGCGCCGGCGCCGGCAAGACTCCGCGCGTGGTGATTGAAGCCTTCCGCGGCAACGCGCGCGTTACCGTCGGGGACGATACGACGGTGAAGGTGGACGGCCGCAAGTCGATTCGGTCTCTTTCGCAAAAGGAAGCTGACGACGCCAACAGAGAGACCCCGTTGGAAGTCCTCAGCGACAAAGAGATCACAGTCACTGTTCGCACCAATCAGGACAAGGCCAACGGGCGGCTGCGGGTGAGCGAAGATCTGGAGATCGTTGTGCCGAAGGGCGCCAGCATTGAGGGTCACGGGGAGTACGGCGATTTCGACATTACCGGCGTGGATGGCAGCGTGAACATCGTCAGCGATAACGCGGGCGTACGGCTGCAGGATATCGGCGGCGACGTGCGCGTGGAGCTGGACCGCAGCGACGTGGTGCGGGCGGTGGGCGTGAAGGGGAAAGTGGAACTGCGGGCGTCGCGCGGCGACGATGTGGAACTGGACAATATCAGCGGCACGGTGACCGCGACGGGAACGTTCTCCGGCGAAGTGGAATTGAGAAATCTCGCGCAGGCGGTGAAGTTCGAAGGTTCGAACTTCGAATTCGAAGCCGCGAAAATACCAGGCCAGGTGCGTTTGTCGGGCAGCGATCTGACTGGCACTTCGGTAGTCGGGCCGATCCGGGTGAGCGCTCAGGCGCGCGATATCCAGTTGACCGATTTTTCGCAGGGCCTCGATCTGGATGTCGACCGCGGCGACGTGGAACTGCGCCCGGCTGCATCCGGCGTACCAAAGATGGAAGTGCGCGTGCGTAGTGGCGATGTCGATCTGGCGCTGCCCGCTCAGGGCAAGTTCGATCTGAAGGCCAGCACGGACCGCGGCGAGCTTCGCAATGAGTTCGGCTCGCCCTTACAGGTACGCGAAACCGAAGGCGGCGAGAGCGGGTCCATTGCGGGAGTGGTGGGCAACGGACCCGAGGTGCACATCAGCACCGACCGCGGCAGTGTGACCGTGCGCAAGGCCGGGCCGGAAGATAAGGCGTCGGCCAAGGCGCCGGACGAAGACGCGAAAGAAGTCGAGAACTAACGGGCAGTGCCGATCAGACACCACCTCAAGGGTGGTCTTCGCCGTGCCTTGGCACCTTCTGTTTAAGCCTCGTTTACAACACTCCGGCCCCGCAGTCAGCCCCACAGAGCACCCGCAACAGGTGTGAACCCTCCTCCAAAAAACCGGATTCCGGCCTCAAGTTATTGAGGAACCAATTACAAAATCTCATATAGTACGACTCTCGCAGAAAGCACTTGACTACAGTTTGGTTGCGATATAGCATTAAACCACTAGTGGCGAGGTTTAGTTCCGAGCTGAGTTGTGCTCGGGAAAGGCATCAGGGGGCAATAAGTTGACTGCTCACCTGCGGTGTTCCATTCACATCACGGAGATACTATGCACAGATCCCCAGAAGCATCTGTGCTGGGCACACCTCATTGCGTCCAGCATGGGTTTACGTCTCGCATCCTCTTTGTAGCCGTTGTGTTGCTGCTTCTGAGCAGCGCCGCCTTCGGCCAGCAACTTACCGGCAGCCTGCAAGGCACAGTTAACGATCAGACAGGCGCGGTAATACCGGATGCAAAAATCGAATTAGCTAACGATGCAAGCGGCGACGTCCGCCGCGCGGCTACCAACGGTGAGGGACGCTTTGCCATTACCGCCGTTCCGCCGGGAACCTACACTCTGACAATTACCGCGGCGAGTTTCAGCACGTGGCAGTTGAAGGGAATCATTATCAACCAGGGTGACGAGCGCACCATCGCGAACATCGCGCTGACGGTGGGCACGGTGGCCGAGAAGGTTGAGATCACGACGTCGGCCGGTGAAGTGGCACAGATGGATTCAGGCGAAGTCAGCACCAACCTGAACCAGGCGTTTGTCGACAACATCGGTCTGGTCGGCCGCGACGCCGGCGAACTGCTGAAGATCATGCCGGGCATGGGCATCAACAACGGGTTGACGCAGGGCCAGGCGTTTTCCGACAAGATCGTCAGCAGCAACACAGGTCCGGTGGGCGCGTTCTCGGCCAACGGAACTCAGCCCTACGGCGCTATGTCCTATATGTTGGACGGCGCGAACCTGGTTGACCCCGGCAACGTGGGCACTCAGATCGCCAATGTCAACTCGGACATGACCGCCGAAGTGAAAGTGCTGATGTCGTCCTATGGCGCGGAATATGCCAAAGGGCCGGTGGTCTTCCAGGCGTACGGCAAGAGCGGCGGCCGCGACTTCCACGGTGAAGGTTATTTCTACGCGCGCAACGCCATCTTCGATTCGCTGGATTCCGGCTCCAAGGCGGAGGGCGCCACCAGAAGCAACCTGCCCTCGGAACATTATTACTATCCCGGCGGCAACATGGGCGGCCCGATACTGCTTCCGTTCACGCACTTCAATCACAACCGGAACAAGTTGTTCTGGTGGTTTGGCTATGAATACATGAACCAGGTGCCGGTGGGCTCCATTGAAAACTTCATCGTTCCCACGTCGGCAATGTTGGGCGGCAACTTCTCGCCTTCCACGCTGGCTCCTTTTGCGGCCCAGTCGAGCACCGGATGGTCGCAGGCCCTCACTACCCCCTGCGCGAATGCTGCTAATGGCGGCTGCCCCGTGCTGAACATCGTCAATGGCATCGTTCCCCCGTCCGATTTCGATGTGAACGGCCTGGCCGAGCTGAAGCTTCTGCCGCAGCCCAACATGAATCCTCTCACCAACAATGGATTTAACTACCAGTACGTCGATCCCGGCGCTTCCGGGCAGTTCCTGGTGGCCACCAATCGTTGGGAACAGAGCGAGAAAGTGGACTATGCGATCAGCGACAACACCAAGCTGACCGTTTCCTACACCTACCAGAAAGAAAACGACCTGCACCCGATCGCCACCTGGTGGGCGCCGCCACAAGACGCGGTGCCGTATCCCTCGGCGATGCCCGCGCTGACTCCGTCACAGGTCGTGATGGGCAACTTCACGCACGTGTTCAGCCCGTCACTGGTGAATGAGACGGTGGTGACCTACGCCCGTTATGCCAACTTCCTGTCCCTGGCCAACCCCTCCGCGGCGAATCCCACCAGCGTCGGGATGACCACCTGGAAGGGGCTGTTCGGAGTGGACGAAAAACAAATACCGAACACGCTGAGCTGGGGCGGTTCTCTTGCCGAGTTTATGCCGCAGGCCGATTTTTATGGGGCCACCGCCGATCAGAACCAGTTTGGCGCTCTGAAGTCGGACCCGGCCGTTTATGACAACCTGAGCAAGGTGTGGGGCACTCACACCATGAAGTTCGGCTTCTACTGGGATCAGAACCAGAACGACCAGTCGAACCTTCTCTCCAACGGTGGAACTCAGGGCATCCTGGAGTATGAGCAATGGGGCTCAAAGAGCACCAACAATGTGATCGCGGATGAATTGGTGGGCGCCGTCCAGAGCTACACGCAGAGCAGTTCTGGTGGCCTGAACCTGGTTCAATACCATCAGATCTCCGGTTACGCGCAGGATTCCTGGAAGATCGGCAAACGGCTGACCGTCAACTACGGTATCCGTTTCGATCACGTCGGCCAGTACTACACTCCGGGCGGCCCTGGATACTATGTGTGGGACCCGGCGACCTACGTGAACACGGCCAACGCACCGGCCAACACGGGACTGGTGGATCACGCCGAGAACAGCTCGATTCCGCTGTCGGGTAACGTATCGCCGTGGGCCTACCCGCTGCCGAGGCTCGGCGCAGCCTATGACTTGTTCGGCAATGGCAAGACTGTACTGCGCGGCGGTTTCGCGATCTTCAAGTATCAGTCCGGCGTCAATGCTCCTTCGAGTACCGCGGGTGAAAACACCGGCCAGTTCGCCTACACTACTGGCGGATTCCTCGGAACCACCTCGCTGCAGACCCTTACCGGCCTCCCAACGGCCGCGGGCTCCCTCAACGGAGGAAGCGTAACCGCCTTCCTGATGGGCGACAACAAAGTGCCGAGCACGGCGGACTGGAACTTCACCGTTTCGCAGCAGACGCCGTGGCGCTCCGTGGCGGAGATCTCGTATGTGGGCAACCATAGCTACGATGGGATCCTTCTTTCCAGCAACGGCCCCGGCCTTTATAACGCGAATGTGGTTGGGTTGGGCACCTACTTCAAACCCGATCCGAAGACCGGCGCGATTAATTGCATTCAGGGCGTCGGCTGCGACAGCTCGTTCAACGCCAACGACTATTACCCGCTGATCAACTATCAGAACATTAACCAGCAGGGGAACGGCAGCTACGCCAACTACAACTCGCTGCAGGCTTCCTGGATGAAGAACTCCGGACCGGCTATGGTGATGGTCAACTACACCTTCAGCAAGGTGCTGGGAGTTCGCGACGGTTACTCCGGGAACGGCGCGGGAGCCGGCACCATGGCTTATAGCTTATATCCGCTCGACCCCAACGCCCTGAGGGACAACTACGGCGTGCTGGCTTACGACCATTCCGACATCTTCAATTTTGTGGGTGTCTTCCGCATGGGCCAGCGAATCCATGGGAACCCCGTTCTTGGGGGCGTGGTCAATGGCTGGGTGCTGCAGACGAATAACAACTTCCAAAGCGGCGCGCCGATTCAGCCGAACACCGGCGAAAACCTGAATGTCAACTTCCCGAGCGGCAGCACCACGGTCGTCAACGGTGTTTCCTACAGCGGCATTAACAACCAAAGCTATCTGGGCACCAACGACGTAACGTTAGAGCCACTGGTCACCTGCGATCCTCGCAAGGGTCTCAGTTCGGGTCAGTATTTTAACCCGTCGTGTTTCACGATTCCGGCTCCCGGCACGCAGGGG
>Ga0326728_10022586_pt1 | contig 11653 bp, 9 predicted proteins | sample MB3enrmetagenome_FD_207602 | JGI IMG/M metagenome (GOLD analysis project Ga0326728, IMG submission 207602) | Lab enriched peat soil microbial communities from McLean, Ithaca, NY, United States - MB31MN | ecosystem: Environmental > Terrestrial > Soil > Wetlands > Peat | place: USA: New York... | reverse complement strand
CCTCATCGATCGCACAGCTCGTCCACGATTAGGCTAGGTCATTACTGACCTCCTTTTCTGTGCACTTCTGCAGCACACTAGTTCCACTGCATTTTGCTCTGATTCAGACCTGTTCTGCAGGGCAAGCCTCGCGTCTGCTTCCGTGACAGCATAAATCCTCCTGGTCGCCTGCAGCTACCAGGTGTCGCGGCCATCACCGGAATCACGGCAACGCAGCGCGTCCGCCAAAGTCACGTTTAGATCGCCGGGACCGTCAGATACGCTCAGAGAAATACTCCCGCGTTGTTCGCTCGGAGCTTGCAATCGTAATAGTGGAGCGAGTGAGGAAGTTAGTGCTGCTCGTTCGTAGCTGCCCGCGATGATCGAGTCTCTGACGCCACAGGGGTCTTCCGATTGGCCTCGGCGGGCATCTGCGAAGCACTGTCTTCGGGACGAGGACCTTTGAGCGCCTCGTGAAAAGTCTTCTTTACCCCCTGCCAAAAACTCTTGGTCAAGACTTCCTTCATATGTTCCTCGCGTGTCGATCACGGTTTCGCGTTTGACGTTGCCGCATGTATCGACGATAACAGTTGTGGTCACAGAGAAACGCCGTCGGCCCTCCCTGAGCTCTGGAATCTCGGGCGCCGTATTCTTCGCTCCTCCAAGGAATGCTCGGATCTTACATTACTGAGACTAACAATCGTAGAAGTCGAAATCCTCAAAGCACCTTCCGCGGCTACTCGATCTCCCACAACGCCGTTTGAACCGCTATCCTGACAAACAGGCAGGGAAGCCGCTTTCTAGCTGGCGATCTGCAGGCACGTCAGTTTTCAATTCGCAGACATCGAAAGTGCTATCGATAGCTCCCGAGAGCCCGGCGGCACGCCACTGGCATTGACGACCGGTACCCGCAGAACACGGTACGGTGCCGCAGTCCACCGAAACTCTCCCTGCGGGCGCATCCGGCGGGCGGGACCAGCCGCGAGCCCGGAGATTGCGTTGATCAACTTCGACGAGGCCGACGGTGCCCGGCTGGAAGCCCGCGCCGAGACGATGGGCGTGAAGCCGTACGCGGCTTTGGTGTTCGCCGCGGTCAATGCGTATAGCGTGGCGTTGAACAAGAGCTCCAAGTGCCTGGTTCAACAGGCGTCTTTGCAGACGCGGCACTACGAGCCCAACTCGATCGGAAACTCGTCGGGATTGGCTGGTCATAGCCCCGTCCACCGCATCCCGAACGATCGATACACCCTCGAGTGCGCAGCGGGGCTATGAGCAGCTCGTTCGTGATCGCGACAGGTAAGCCAATGCGACGCGCGTTCGACGCCAAAGCTTGCGGGTTCCTCAACGGCGTCCGCGGTGTTCGACGTGCTCGGCCGCGGGACCCTGCGAGTCGTGCGAGATCGCGCCGAGGCGACGATCCGCGCGCTTATGGCTCCTGCGCCGCCACCGGATTCGCGGGTGGTTGCGGCCGATTACTCCCGGACCCAGCGCACGCCCGCGACACCGGCATGAGCCAAAGAGTACGATCGGCGGTCAGACTGATTCGCGGTTTCAGGCCGGGCGCGAGCCCAGGCGGCACTGAAAGCTGGTATCTCTGCGCCGTCATGGAAATGATCATTCGGGCTTCGAGCATGGCCAGGTTGGCGCCGACGCACTGGCGAGGCCCAGCACTGAAAGGATAGTAGGCGAAACGCGGCCGCCGTTCGGACCTCTCGGGCAAGAAGCGGTCCGGATCAAAAATCTCCGGGTTCTCCCACAACTCCGGCAGCCGGTGCGTCACATAGGGGCTGATGACCACCAGCGACTTGGCCGGAATGTGGTATCCGCAAATCACGTCGTCATCCACTGGTGTCCGCGCGAAAACCCAGGCCGGAGGATAAATGCGCATCGATTCCTGAATGACCTGGTCCGTGTAAGCGAGTTCCGGCAAATCCTCAAACCGGGCCGGCCGGCCACCAAGAATAGCATCGATTTCCTGCTCGACCCGCTGCCGTACGCCGGGATGCCTGGCCATGAGAAACCACGTCCACGCGACCGCATCGGAGACCGTGTCGTGGCCTGCCTGGAGCATGGTCATCAACTCGTCGCGGATCTGGCGATCGCTCATCGATTGGCCGGTTTCCTCATCGCGCGCCCAGAGGAGCAGGGATACCAAGTCGCCATTGTCGGTTTGAGTCCGCCGTCTCTGTTCAACGACGCGAAAAATGAATTGTTCCAAGGTGCGGACGGCGCCCTGGAAACGCCGGCGTCCCGGTGTGGGGAACCACGCCGGCAGCTTGACGGGATTTACGGCGCTGACCAGATCCATGTGCTGTTCATATTCGATCACGGCTTCGCGCAATTCCTGTTCGTAGCCGATCAAGTCACCGCTGAACATGGTTCGCAAGAGGATTTCGAGCGTTAACAGAATCACCTCTCCGCGGGCGTCGATCGCCTGTCTCCGGGCTGCCTGTGCCTCCCAGCGATCCAGCATGCCAGACGTCGCACTGGAGATGATCTCGGCCATCATAGGGTGATGCTTCTTCTGGAAGGCGGGCTGAACGAGCCGCCGCTGGCGCTTCCACAAATCGCCATCACTTGAAAACAGGCCGTCGCCCATCAGGGGTTTCAGAATCTTGTACCAAGGTCCTTTGATGTAGTTTGTGTGGTTGTCCTGCACCACGTGCTTCACGCCGTCCGGGTGGGTGACGAGAAAAATCCGGCGCGGGCTGAGTGTGACAACACCTCCGTAACGGCGCGCCACCTGGACAAAATATTCGGGCGGGTTGCGGATTACGCCAGGAAGAACCACCAGTTGCGATCTCACGCGGCCGGGCAAGTAACGGTAGCCCGCGTCATCCAGCGGACCGGGCGGGGCGGGAAATGAGCCGGGATCGGTTTTTGAGTTCATCGTTCTCAAATGTGGTTGGTGCGGCGTTCCACCAGGTACTCCGCCTTGATGCCGTTCTTTGCGAAAAGACGCTTGTCGAGCGCCTCTTCATCCTCTTCGAAGATCACCCGGTCCGGTGAGACCTCGGTGTAAGTCTTCAAACGCTCGCGCAATCTCTCTTCGAGGGCCGCCGCGGTGCTACCGCTTTCCGCTACTGCATGAATGGACAACACATCGCGTGAGAATGCGTCACCTGAACTCTCATTTTCGAGGATTATCTGAAACTGCCGGACGCCGGGAGTCTCGCGGACCGTTTCCACCAGTAACGAAAGATCTACCCGCGCGCCCTTCAACTTCGTAAAATCCTTTTCCGCGCGGCAAATCGGCGGATAGATTCGGGGAAACATGTAGCCGCAGCACGAACAGCGGTCCCAACGCGCCCCCCCTTTAATCAGATCCCCAGTCCAGAACCGGATGAGCGCCGTGCCCCGCCAGCCGATGTGACTGAACACCAGCACACCGGGTTCGCCGGGGGCGACCGGCTCTCGCGTCTGCGGATGGAGTAGCTCACAGAAAAAATACTTCGGGTTGAGATGCATGCCACTTCCATCTCCACACTCAATGCTGGTCCACTTCATCTCGGTGAGGCCCAGCGTCTGGTGGATCGCAAAGCGCGGGTCGGCCCCCAGACTCAGCGCCAGATCGCGGATGTAATCATGCTGGGAAGCGCTCAACGGCTCCGCGCCGACGAGGGCCGATTTGAAACGGTTGAGGGGCCGAATCTTACCTCCCTCCAGTAGAATAGTGGCCCGCCGCAGCCAGCGAACCAAGTACGACGGGACTGCGGCAAGCGTGGTAAAGCCTCCGGCGGCAAAAATCGCGATCTGCCGGTCGGTGGGAATCACGGCTCCTCCGAAAGTCTCGAAACTCGGAACTCCCGTTATGACCTTGGCCAGCAGGGGTCCAAAGAACGCCATATGCGGCGCGCCCGGGAAGACGTTCATGATGCGGTCAGTCCACTCGAAGTACGCTCGATTCGGGTCCAGATTCTTCGGCCGCGCGAACAGAGACGTCATCTCGGCGAGCACGTGCGTGAAGTCATAGTGCGTATAAGTGACGGGCGTGGGAGTTCCGCTAGATCCCGTCGAAAAAATGTAATGAATGGGCTGCCATTCCAGCAGGCCGCGGCGACGAACTTGCTGGCGCAAGGTCGGCTGCCAAGCCAACCGGGTGTAGTCCCGCGGACGATTTACGAGGGTTTGCAGGGCATACTTCACCAACGCCAGTTTGTGCAGCGGCTCGGTTTGATAACCCTCGGGCGAGGGAGGCTCGCCAGGCGTGGCCGGGCGCAAAATGAAAAGCTGCGGATCCGACTGCAAGTGAGACTTGTCGATGATGGGCAACCGCCGGATATCGTCCGGATCGCGCAGCTTGGATAGGTCTACCCGTTCCTGCTGATACAGCCGGCGGAGATATGGATGGTACGGATAGATATATTCGCGCACATATCGAAACAATCTAGCAGCGGAGGCTCGCCGTTGCTCGATCGGGTCCATTTCGTAGAAGTTCACCGGCCTGCCCCCTGACCGGAACGGCCTGCAGGGGCGGCTGTTGCTGCTCCGCCTGGCTCGCGCTTGCCCCAATCGCTCGAAATGGCGTAATCGATTAGTCTCTGAAAATAATCCTGGACCAGCGGAGGCCGCAAGTCTCTCGGCTCCAGCGCGGCGCGGGCCTGCGACGTATCGAAAGCCGCCCGGAACGCAAAATAGGGCACGTAAACGCGGCCCTTCCGGAGCATCTCCCTTCGTTTGCCCCACGTCACCAGGTACAGCAAAGGCCGCAACGTATAGAAAAACAGCGAGGGGGGCACTAGCAGAGGCGGGCGCACCTGAAACGTCTTAACTCCCAACTCCAGCAGCTCTCCGATCGTCGAAGAATACTCTGGGCCGGCGGCCAGATGAAATGTTTTGCCGCGCGCAGAGGGTTCTGCGCTGAGGGTCTCCAGAGCGTCACAGACATAGTCGACCGGAACGATGTCCACAATGCCGCGCCGGTCGGCCGGAACAACCCAGGCCATACCGCGCGACAGCATTTTTAACGGCCAATACATCACCCTGAACGTGGATGAATAGCCGGTGCGGGAGTCCCCTACAACCGAACTAAGTCGGAACGTAGCAAAAGGCAGCCCGCTCGAGCGCACCAGTTGCTCAGCCTCGAACTTGCTCTCTTCATAATGGTTAAAAAATCCGGCGGCCCCGTCGAGAGACTCTTCAGGGATGCGGCCACGCCGTCGCCCGCAGACATGGCAGGTGCTGATGTAATCAAATCGACGCAGCACGCCGCGGACTTGGGCCAGCTTCACGAGTTCGACTACCCGGCGGGTACCTTCCACGTTAATCTGTCGCGCCTTTTCGAGAGGCGTCGCCCAGTCCACCGTCGCGGCGCCATGGATCACGCGGCTGATGGTTCCCGCCAACTGGTCCCGCTGCCCCGGCGCGAGACCCAGTTCCCCCTCGGTGAGGTCTCCCCGGATAGCGGTCGCCCGCGCCCTCTGCCCTGCGGTCAACGGCTCCGGCCGCGCCTGATCCAGGACGCGTGACAGCCTGGCATATGCGTCCGCATCGTCTTTGGCACGAACCAGGCAGACGACACGGTAACTGGGTCTGCGAACCAGGCGCCACAAGAGTTCACGGCCCAGGAACCCTGTAGCCCCCGTCAGCAGCACGGTTTCGGGAATGGAGGAATCAGGCCGTTCCAATCTCCACCTGTCGGCTCTCTTCCTCGGTCGCGGTCCTAGCAAGGTCTGGGCGCTTGGCAGCCGCGACGCTGGAATTGGCGATCCACTCCAGCATATTAGCCCGCGCGGCGTCATATCCCGCTTGCGCGATCTGTGGGGCCAAATGGAAATCCGTCCTTTTGAATTTCAGCAGATTCGGATAAAGATAAACGTCGGCAAACTCGATTCGGATGTTCTTGTATGCGATTCCGCTAAATTCAAGAGTCCGAATCATGACCAGCAAAATGCTGGGCGTGTACACCCGCTTGCGTGAGAATGGGTTGAAGCGATTCCAAAAGGCCTCCCATCCCAACACCACGTCGCCGTAGTCCTTAGTCACATGCAGCTCGTGAGGCGGGGAAACGTCCACACCGACCGCGATGCCATTGTTGGAGAACGTCTTCATGATGTCGACCGGAACGTTGTTGATGACACCGCCGTCGACATGCAATTCCCCTTCGTACACGATAGGGGGAAACACTCCAGGGGCCCGAGTACCCGCGAGAATTGCCTTTGCCAAGGAGCCCCGCGTATGAACTTTGAGTTCGGAACGATTGAGATTCGCGGAGATACAGAAGAACGGGAGCCACAGATCCTCGATCTGAATATCGCCGTAAAGTTTTCGGACGGCCTCGCTGAACGTCCGGCCCGTCTTAAACGCGATGAACGGGAACGTAAGATCGCCGAACGCCCCGGCACACGCTGCACAGGTCTCGTGGATGATCTTGTCGCAGTCCCAACCCATCGCCCGCAGTCCTCCGACCAGCGCACCCATGCTTGCGCCGCCGATGGCATCCACGGGAACCCCCAGATCCGCCAACGCGCGAAACACGCCCGCGTGTGCCAGACCGCGGGCGAACCCACCGCCCAACGTCAAACCCAAAGCCCGGCCCGTTAGAAACCGCGCCAACCGCTCCACCGTCGTTGGGTCCGAAAGGCGCACATGGAAGTGCCGTTCCACGTGGCGGGCGTCCAGCCACTTCACCGTTCCCGAAGGCTCGGTCTCTCCATGCACTAGCACCAGCCATTGCGGCGCCATGTAACGGCCGTCGTGAGGATGCAACAGTTCGGTCTCGATGTCTCCCGGAGCCGGATCCGCGTCTGCATCCGCCACCACCAGGATATGATCCGCTTGGCGAATACAGCGCTCGGTCCACGGCGACAGGAACGGGTCCGCTTCGTAGAGTACATAACTGTGGGTCAGCTCTTGATTGCTGAGCCATGCCACGATCCTGAAGTTACCGCCGGCCAGTTCGTATGTTTGAACGATATCTTCCTGCCCAAGATGCTCATTCACCCGGGCGCCTGTCAGGTGAAGGGTAGAGCCGAATTTTGAAAGGGCTGCCGTCAATCGTTCGCAGAAGTCACCCGCCGGGGCAGTCGTGTGCGCGGGAATTATCGCCACGGTGGAAATGTTCCGCTGCCCGTGCCGGCCCGCCGTCGTGTCTCTCAGGCGCTCCGCCAATTTGCGGACCAGCACATCCACTGCCGCCCTGCCGTGTTTAGACAGAAAGCGCTCAAATGAGGCCTTGGTTAGTTTGGCAAGCTGCGTATCGCGGATAGCGTCTATCGTCGCGGTCCGTCTCTCACCAGTCACCACTGCCATCTCCCCCACGATCTCGCCTGAGGCCAGCTCGGTTATGGTATTGTCCTGACCGTCGCCGCGCCGTACGACAACCCGAAGGCGCCCACTGACCACGATGCAAAGAAAATCGCCCGGATCACCTTGCCGGAACAGCATCTCCCCCCCATAGAGCAGGAAGGTCTCGAATTCCCCCTCCAAGTCTCGTAGCACATCCGGGTCGAGAGACGAGAAGAGGTTGCTTCGATGCAGCGCCAGCGAGAGCAGGTTTCTTTGCAGTTGCCGGCTGAGGGATTGCATAATGAGCAACCGAGCGGCCGGATGCATGGCCGAGAACCGATCAAACGCGGTTCGTGGCAGCCGGGCCACCTGCGTCGGACCCACGGCGTCAATAGTCGCGGAGGCGAGGTCATCAGCCAATATTCCCATCTCGCAAACGCTCTCACCGGTCGAGGCGAAGTGCAAAAGGGTCGATTTGTTTTGCTCGTTCCTGGCGCAAACTCGCAGGCGGCCGGCGATCACAAGATAGAGATTCTGATCCGCATCTCCTTCGCGAACCAGAACCTCTCCATCGTGCAGCGATAGAGTGTCTACGCCGGCCGCCAGCGTCGAAATGAGGGACGCCTCGACGGATCGGAACAGCTCCGTCGAGCCGAGAAAGTTTGCCAGTTCAGCGATCGTCATGGAAACCGGGGAGAGACAGATTGCCGAAGAAAGGACCGCGATTCCTGAATGAGCCGCCACCAGAGTTTTGGGAAGCCGATCAAGGGTTCAATCAAAAACTGATCGCGCTGCCGCGGAGTCAGCAGTTTCACGACATAACGGTGAAGGAGCAGTTGTTGATACCAGGGCAAGCTCGCCACGAGATGGTGCTCCCAGTGGCAGGGAGAACCCCAGGGGCCGCCGCCCACCAGAAGACCCCAGAAGCCGACTCCAAAGCTACGCGAGCCGTTCCGGTTATCCAGCGGCATCAAGTTGTGCTCGGTGAACTGCCGTAACCGGTCCAGATAGAAGCCGACGTGCGGCAGGAAAACCAGCGTTGTCAAAAGCGTAAAAGACAGCCCGAACTCCCGGTACATAAAATATCCGTAAACTGCGTTGTAGCTCGAACTGAGGAACGCAGATATGAGGCGGCTCCGAGTGTAGGTGGGCGGGCGATGGATGACAAAGTCGCTGAAATTGATGAACGCTGCCAGCGGGAAGAACGTCATCCAATAGCGCCGCGGCACGACAAAGTTCAGGAACTCCCCATCTTCTTCGGTTCCAAACTTGGCGTGATGGGCCATATGGTGGCTGGAATAGAATTCCGGCTCCCCGGCCGCAAACCGGCACAAATTGGCGGCGATGACGTGTCCGAACCGGCCAACAGGACCCTCCGGCGGAAAAATCGCCTTGTGCGCGGCGCCTTCGTGCAGCGAATAGACCCCGAGCGAATACATCAGGTAGCTGTGCAGGGACCCAACCACGCAACTGCTCAGCAGCAGAAGGATCAAGGAATAACTCGCCCTCGCATGAAGAAAAAGACGCGGCATCCGCATGAGCACCAAATAGTCGGCGCCGAGCAGGAAGACAATGACAGCCAAGCCAATAGCGCAATGCAGGGCTTTGTGCGATTTATACCATTTGTGCAAAGTCCGTCCACGCTCCATGATCTGGTAGATCTGCTGCCGGCTCAGCTCCTCGAACGGCTGGCCTCGGCTGTAGGCGCGGGCAAGCGCCAGCTCTTCAGGATGGCTATTCATGGCCGACTGGGACCCCTAAGTACCATAGAATGAACGTCCACTGGTATGCTCCATGCTGGCATCGTGTGCAACGGCGGTAGTTTACACCCGGATGGCTACCGGTACAAGATTTTTACAAGCGTATCTCGGAGCGCAAGGTACTGGTATTTTTCGATCAAACTGACCGGAGAGCCACGAGAATTTCCTTCCGGGCCGCATTGCTCGCCGGGAAGAGGCCGCCCACGACACCCATAAATGCCGCGAAGAGTATGCCAATCCCCATGATTGCCGGCGTTACTCGGAACTGAAAGGCGGTTTCGCTGAACGTGGTAAAGCTCCCGATGCTGCTGGTCAGGTTGTTCAGAGGCAGAATCAGCAGACAACCGAGAATCCCCCCCAAAGCGGCGAGCAACAGCGATTCAAACAGAAAACTGAGCAGGATCTCGCCTTTCGAAAAGCCAAGCACGCGCAGCGTGCCGATCTCTCGCGAGCGGTGAGAGACGGCGGCGTACATGGTGTTCATCGCCGCAAACGAACTGCCGATTGACATCAAAGCTGCCACAAAGAGGCCAACGAACTGCACCGGAGCGGAAGATCGGGTCTGACGGTCATAGTAGTCGGTTTCGCCCATGGCATCGACGTTGAGCCTCTGATCGTCGCTGAGATCGCGAATCAGCGCCTCCTTTGATACGAGATCCGTGGCTTGCAGCAGTGCGGAACTCAGGACCTCGGGCCTATTCTCGTCGGCGGCGACCTGGTCTAAATCACAGTAGATTTCGCTGTTGATCGAGGACTCGCCCGCGCGCATGATGCCGACGATATACCAATCGCCGTGCCCTAAATGGAGTTTGCCGCCGAGACCGACTTCCGGATACCGCGCAGCCACCGAATGGCCCACCACGACCTCGCGAAAGCCAGGCCGGAACCAACGTCCCTGCTCGATCTTCAAGCCCCTCCGCATCTGGATTCCTATTGGCTTGAGACCGCGGAAATTCACGTTCATTCCCTCCGGGTGCTCGGGGCTTTCGAGACCGATTACTGTGACCAGCTCCAGTGAGGCCATCGGTTCACCGGATGGAGCACGCGCAATCCCGGATTTGAACTTCAGGTCGTTGTATACGGACCGGTTGAAATTGCTCGCAAGCTCGGTAGTCGCGCCCTTGCGTAAGACCAAAACGTTCCGCGGGTCGCCGGTCGCCCGGAAGGTTTCGCGCAGACCGTCGACCAATGCCAGCACTGAAAGCGCCACAGCCACGGTCAGCGCCAGGCCGAGCGCGGTCATGATGGTGTGGGTCTTTCTCTCGCGGAGGTTCCGAAGATTGTAAGTGACGGGGATGGGCATGCCTAGTCGGTGAACTTGAGAGCCTGGAGAATCGGAATCCGCGCGGCGCCCCACGCCGGCACCAACGCGCTGGCCAATCCGACGGCGACCCCAACCGCCAGGAGCAGTACAGCTACCGACGGTTCCAGCTGCAACGAAGACAGGGGCAGTATGATCGCCGGGAGCTTTCTGACCAAGGAAACCAGCAGCTCTGTAAAGCAGCAGCCGATCAGCCCGCCGACGGACGTGAGAAACGCCGCTTCACCCAGCAGGATGGTCAGAATCGCCGGCTTCGTGAAGCCGAGCGTCTTAAGAACGCCTACTTCGCGGACTCGCTCCCTCACCGACATGGCCATGGTGTTGGCGGTCACCAGCAGTAGCATAAAGGTCAAAGCCAAACTGATGCTGAGCAGGAAAGCCTTTACGTTGCCCAGCATCGATACGAAACCGAGCTGGAACGCCCGTTCAGCCTCGGTTCGAGTGCGCGCAGTGGAATTACGGAACATTTCATCAATGTCTTTGCAGACGCGCGGCATCGAGTCGGGGCTATCAACCAGCACATGGAACGCGAACACCTTGTTCCGGCGTCGCTCCGGTAGCAGATCGAACAAATAGTCGAGTCGAAAGAACAGCACGTCATCGTGGAACAGACTGTCGTAGATCCCGACCAGCTTTAGTTCCACAGTGACGGGGAATATGTCTCCTTTCAAGGTGATGCGATCGCCAATCTTGAAGCCGTACTTCTCGGCAAGTCCGCGACCGACCACGCACCCGCCCTTCTCCTTCTGGAAGGCTAGTTTCTGGTCCTCGGGAATTGTGTAGTCGGAATGGATGACGAAAAGACGCTCCGGCTGCACGGCGTAGCGGGCGAAGATGTTTTTCGGTTCCTTGTAAACCCCGGCAAAAAACTGGAACGGCATCGCCTCAACCACGCCCGGCACCCGCTTGATCTTGTCGTTGTAGGAAATGGGCAGCATCAGCGCCGGTGAAACACGATTGCGTGTGATTGCCCGAAGCGCCTGTTGCGGAGGAGCTTCGCCGATGTAGAAGGCGTGATAAATCGCCATCAGCGTGCCGAGCAAGCTGAGGGAAATGGCCGCGCTGGCAATCGTCAAAAGGCTGCGCCTTTTGCTTCGCATGCTGCTCTTGAAGATGAAGGGCAAGTAACGAAACATCAGGGATCATCCAAAGTGTCGCTTAGTATAACGCAAGCGCACAGGGAGAATCGGGTTGGTGGGTGCAGTACCCTAATCCGTCCGTAAGAGGGAGACACAACGTAGGTGATAAGCGTAGCGGGTGTTTTTCCATCTGCAGCGCGACGGTTTCCGCTGTCGCCGGCCGCTTGCCGCGTCACCGCTGCACGGCGGAGGGGAACCAACAACAAGTCAGGCACACGGCGGCCGAC
>Ga0326728_10022585_pt1 | contig 11653 bp, 12 predicted proteins | sample MB3enrmetagenome_FD_207602 | JGI IMG/M metagenome (GOLD analysis project Ga0326728, IMG submission 207602) | Lab enriched peat soil microbial communities from McLean, Ithaca, NY, United States - MB31MN | ecosystem: Environmental > Terrestrial > Soil > Wetlands > Peat | place: USA: New York... | reverse complement strand
CCGAAGGCCTCGGCGCGAAGAAATGGCATGGCCGAATCGTAATTCTGGTCAATGAACACACCGTGAGCGCTGGCGAAATGGTTGCCGCGTTTGCCTCGGAGAACCATTTGGCGACGATCGCGGGAACCGAGACGGCGGGTCGACTGATTCCCGGTTCCGGCTTCAAGGTCGGACAGGGCTATATGCTGATCATGCCCAAGGCCCAATACATCACGTGGCAGGGCCATCGCTTCGAAGGCGCTGGCGTCAAACCGGACGTTGAGGTTCCTTGGTCGCCGGAAGCATTCTCGATAGGCAAAGATAATCAGCTAGAGTCAGCTGTTCAAGTCGTACGGGGAATTTGAACGCCAAGTCGAACCCACGCTACTGTTTTACAGGTCCGTAAACTGCCGTGGCCAATGCCGCCGGCATTGCCGCCTCCACGCAAACGTCATCCGAAAAAATGCGCCTAAGAGCTCTCCTACTCCGAATGGCGTTTCCGCGTGGATAAGGCGTGGGGCCAAGTGGCCTTGCAACGGCATTTGCAAGAACTTGGATGCTGCGGCTACTAACCCGTGTCTGATTATTATCAACAGGAACCGGCCTCCGACAGGGTTCGCCCCTCTCGAGGATTTATCACCATGAATAGGATTTCTTCGTCATCGTGGTGCCGTTGGTGAACGGTGAAATACAATCATCTGACTTTAAGGTGTATGAAATGGTGTGTGACTTTAACGTGCGTAATTTTATGCGTAATTTTATGTTGCAATAACATCTAAAAGACTCTACAATTCCTTTGTGCATGAGAAGTTCCAAGAGCTCACGCTTTTAGCTTTGTAGGAATGCGCCGCAACGGGGGTGCGAAGTGAGTAGGCCAACACTGGATGTTCTTGAGAGCCCGGAGATTCTAGAGTCTCCAACCGCTCTCAATCCTTGCAGTGGCTTGGCGCATCCTTGCAGTGGAAAAGCCATCAACTCAGCGGGCATATACATGCTCAAAATATCGTGTATTCGGCGCGATGAAAGGCTGCAACATCGCAGGGCCATCGATACGAAACTTGTCGCGGACTGGGCGGCGTTGATGCGGTGCGGTATGGAATTCCCACCTATCACAGTCTGGCAAGACGGTGACATCTACTGGCTCTCCGACGGCTTCCACAGAACCGCCGCTGCTGAAGAAACTGGGCGCCAGGAAATCCGTGCTGACATCCGAGTCGGAACGTTCGCCGATGCCCAGTGGGACAGCTATGCCGCAAACTCCACCCATGGAATACGGCGAACTCGATCCGAAACTACGGCTGTAATCTGCGATGCCCTTCGCCACCCCAACGCAAACAAGTTCAGCAACGTGTACATTTCTAAGTTCCTGCACGTTCCTGAGGCCACGGTGCGCTACTGGCGTGGCAAGCTGACTTTGCAATCCGATGTTCGGATCGTGACCCGAGGCCCTACGACTTATCAGATGAACATGAAGAATCTTGGAGAGAGGAAGAGCTACGAGCGCAAGTCAAAGAGCCGGCGCGACCAGGGTTCGGAGATCTCCGAGATGCGGGCCCAAGCGACCGCTCCCGTGAAAGCCTTGTTGAGTATTATTGAAAAGTGGGTGCTTGGCCAACTCCCGCCGGCTCGATGTGTTGAGGTGCTTGAGAAGTTCGTTCACAATAAAGTCTAGCGCGGCCTTCGACCTCACACCGACGAGCCGTAAGATCCTCAACCTTCATCGGTTCGACCTTCCGACTCTCCGGAAACTTCATTTTCTACGGCTGCCGCTCGAGCCTCTCGCGGGCCGGACTGCCGCTGGTGATCTATCGATGTCAGCGCTTTTTGCATTTGCTGCACCGTCCGCCCGGCTTCTTCTGCAAGCCAGCACCGCTGCCGCCAAATCGTTCGCACCCGCCGGATCTCCTCGCCGAAACGAATTGCGCAGGAGACCATACGTGCAGACGACGCACTCGGGCTAGTTGTTTTTTTAGGTTGCCGCAGACTGTCGGTCCGGGTCGCGTACCGGGAGCGTGAGGCAATGAGATAATCCACTTGGGGATAATCTCAACGTTCAACGCTGGACGTCCCTGGGCGGGTTTGGATCGAAAATGATTCGGGAACAATGAAGGCTCGGGCGGTGTCTATTGCGTGGGCGGAGTGGCTGCACTCCAGTTCGAGGCATGGGGTGTTCGCCCGTCAACTAGCCGAGAGGAGGAAAGAATGGCGACACGAGCGTTCGCGGGTGTTGCCCTCATCTTCTTGCTACTGCCATCGATCGGCAAATGTCAACCACGAGCCTCTGGACCGACGTTTGACGCCGCCGATGTCCGGGTGACAAGTGCCCGTTATGATCAGACGGCTGACGGTTCGCACAGGATGCAAGGCGGATTTCTCAACCGCGACCTGTACGAATTACGGAAAGCCACAATGCTCGACATAATCCGGGCAGCATACAACGTCGCGGCCGATAGGGTACTCGGAGGACCGAGTTGGCTCGATTACGACCGGTTTGACGTTCTCGCCAAGACCCGGCCCGGGACGCGTCCGGAGAGTCTGCGCGCGATGCTAAAGACTCTGCTTACCGATCGCTTTCATCTGGTTGTCCGCGCCGAGACACGGCAAGTTCCCGGATATCTCCTTTCTATGGGCAAGCGCGAACTGAGACTGAAAGCAGCCGTCAGTGAAGTCAAGTCAGCCGGTTGCCAGGTGCAGGATCGGGTGTTCCAGAGCGATGTAGTAAATACCGTCATTGGATGCGGCAACGTGACGATGGCGGAATTTGCCGAAGCGCTCACCCAACTGGTTGCGGAACCTCTCCAGAATCTGCCGGTCGTGGACGCGACCGATCTTTCCGGCGGCTGGGATTTAGAATTCCGTTACTCCCAACGGCCAAGTTCGTCAACCGATGCCGGCGTCCTGGACGGGATCACCAAGCTCGGGTTAAAGCTTATACTTGGAAAGGTCCCGAAGCCGGTTCTGGTTGTCGAGCGCGTGGACAGGCAACCCTCACCGAATTCTCCTGATTTAGCCGCGGCTATGCCCCGGCCGCCTGCGCCTGAGTTTGAGGTGGCATCGCTTAAGCCGTGCAACATCCCCAGTGCCCAGGCCCTTCTCCGGTTTCTGCCCGGCGGGCGGGTCAATGCTACGTGCATGTATCTGGAGTATCTGATCCGGCAAGCGTGGAACGTGCCCACCCTCGGTGAACTTGTGGGAGCACCGAAATGGCTCAAAGCGAACCCAAACCGGGTTACCATCGATGCGAAAGCGCCGGCCGGTATCGCCGTAAAGCCTCAGCTTAACGAGCAGGCCAAGGATCTCCTCGATGAAATGCTGCGTTCCCTTCTGATAGAGCGCTACAGGATGAAGGTTCATTACGAAAACCGTCCCGTGGCTGCCCCTACTCTGATAGCAGTGAAGCCGAAATTGACCAGAGCCGATCCGGTGAACCGAACCGGATGTTCGCAGGAACCACAAGGGATGCTGGGTCAGGGTTTTATGGTTCGGTTGGTTTGCCGGAACATCACGATGTCACAGTTCGCGGAGCAGATTCCAGGATACGACATCAGTCTCTTCAACCCTGTGCTCGACGCCACCGGCATCGATGGTGCGTGGGACTTCACGGTCAACTATGATGCGGTTAAAGGTCTTTCAGCTGACGCTCCGCAACCGGATAGAGAAGTAGCTTCGGACCCATCGGGGTCGCTATCATTCGCCGAAGCAATCGAGAAGCAACTAGGGTTGAAAGTGAGGACTGAAAGGCGGCTGATGCCGGTGCTGGTCATCGATCATATCGAGCAGAATCCAGCCGGGAACTGACTGGATTGACCACCACCTCCGGGCAAATCGGGCCAGTTCAGGCGTTAAATGTAAACCCGCAAGCGCAGGAACGATTCCGGGCGGGCTATCGGGGCAGCGATTCAGTAACCCGCTGAGTTTTAAGCTCGAATACTGACGTTTCGTTTTGACCGTCCCCTGCTCATCGGGTGTGTTTGTCGGGAGCGCTCTAGCTCTCGTTTTCGCCTTCGTCCCCGCCAAATCGCAGGGCCGCGATTCCTTCCAGGAGTCCAAGCTGGTGCCGCTTGGTAGGGATGAAGAATGGAAAGACTCCGATTCGTCCACCGACCGACCCGCCATGATAATTGGCAGCTCCATACAAGAACTAGTCGGTTACCTGAACTCCGACAGGGGTCCATCGGCGCTTGGCCGGCCCGTCGTGGATCGGACTGGTCTTCGGGATTTGTACAAAATCCGTCTCGTATTTCGTGGGGAGAAGGACCCGAAAACGCCCAGGATTCTCCTCAATATCGATTATCCCTCTGCACTTGTACTCCAGTTGGGGTTGCGACTGGAAACGACAACGGCTGCAATGGATGTCCTTGTTATCGATAATGCTGAACGGCCTGTTCTGAATCGATGATCGGCGAGCGGCAGGGGTGGCAGGGTTGCAGCTCGCCAAAAATCAGATCATTTATTTGTTAACGTATAGAAGGCAACTCGGAGATCATGTGAGACACGAGAGGGCGGGCAGATCGTAAGATCGTAAGACGGTGCATACGAAGGTCTTCACCGCCAGTTCACGCGTGTCCTCGGCGTTCCGATGGGCAGGCTGCCGTCTCTGCCGGCAGCTGAAACGCTCCCTTCTCGCAAGTCACCCGGCAAAAGCGACAGGATCGGCCTTTCGAGGTTCTCGACCCGGCGAGGGTGGCGACGCTGCGAGTCTTTGATCGGAGCACCTTCATCTGTCAACGTGGGGTGCGCCTCGCATTATCCGTCTCAATGTATGACCACTGGATAGCAAGTCCAGTCCCACGGCAAACGGCGCAAGCAGAGAAAGTAATTCCCCGGCTCGAATCTCGAAAAGTCCATTTTCGCGATCAGGGCTGTTGTGCCTTTCTCAACCTTGGCATCGCCCGCGGCGGATACCAGGGGTTGGTCCGCGCTCTTTGCGATACGGACCTCGTACGCCCCTTCTCTGCTTCCGAAGGGAAGGCGAATGGTCAGCGCCTCCGGTTCGCGCGCAAGAACCAGAGGCTTGGTCTCCTCCTTACCTTCCTCGGAACGCGTCGTCACGCGACCTTGAAGGTCTACAAGGCGCGGCTGGAACACCAGCTCGCCATCGGCATTCTGGGGGCGCTTTGGGCCAGTCGATTCGCGAATGACCCAGAGCGCACCGATCCCGACGATAATGGCGGCCACGGCCGCAGCCACGCCTATCTTGGCCCACCGAGCTTTTGGCTGCCGTTGGAGCTCGGCGCGGTACCCGAGGAATTCTCGATAGCATTGCGAACAGTGCGTGACATGGTGCCAGCGCGGATCTTGCTCCAGGCTATCGTCGAGAGGGCGGGCGGCGAATTCTTTCAGAATCGGATCGCCGGGACATCCCTTACGCTCTGGGTTCGGATACTCGTGGAGAATCGAGTCTTGAAGCTGTCTCTTGAGCCTCTCGAATTGGGAGTCGGGTGCCTCGTGGCGCGACATCAGTCCCTGAATATTATTGCACTGGTTGCGTGGACTTAAAAGATCTTGCGAAAAATTCACTTCGTGATGCCCGCGGCCGACGCGGCCCTGCGCATTCCGCGATAAAAGCGCTGCGAAAGAGTGTTGCGCGACTTTCGGAACCGGCTCACGAACTCGTGGGCATCACAATCCCTCAGCATCATTGGAACCATCTCGCGAATGTCGTGCAAACCTTGCCGATCCAGCTCCTCCATCAGCCGATCCAGGGTATCCTTCGCAACCAGATCGGAGACCAAATCGTAACGGTCCTGCAGGGTCTCCAACTTGGTGGTGAGCAACTCGACTTCAGTCTTGCGGCGCGCGCGCCGGCCACCAACCCGAAGATCCTCCGCATACCAATGCGCCCGTTTTAAAACGCGGAGGCTGGGGTCGGCACCCAAATCCGCACCATGTTTTCGGGAAAGTGAATGGACCGAACGTTCTGTGAGTTCCGATACGCGCCACACATCGTTCAAGACGCGTTGCGCGATCTTTCTCAGCTGGTCGGCGACGGGAACGACGCCATGCTCCACCCACTCCCGGTAGATCGGAATCCCATCCGAATCCACGTCGCCAATGCAGATTGGAACTACAGAAATGTTTGATTCCTCTTTGTAATCAAAGGGAACGACGATTACTTCCATTGTCTGGCCCCCCTCGCAAGTTGAAAGGCCCGCCTTCTGTCACAGTCCCAACAGTCGGAGGCCTACTGGGTGTAGGCGCGGATCCCTTGTTAGAAGAAATATAAACCAGAGCCTGAGCAGAATGCAATGGCGACATCGATTCTTTACCATAACGACCAGTACACCAGGCTCGAAGCAAAGCTGAAGCGGGAAGTCGGTGACTCCATCCTGAACCTGCTCGCAGAGGAGGATGTCGAGGATATCTTACTTAACCCGGACTCAGCGCTATGGGTCAAACGCCGCGGCGCAGGCTTCGTGCCGGCTGGGACCATGCAGCCGGCGACCGCCGCCAGCGCTTTGGGGACGATAGCGGCGTGGCGGGGCACTGTACTGAATCACGAACATCCCATCCTCGAAACCGAATTGCCATTGGACGGCAGCCGCTTTGAAGGAGTAGTACAGCCGGTCGTACGGCAGCCGGTATTCGCGATTCGGCTGCGCCCTCGCAAGGTCTTTACGCTCGATGAGTATGAGACCGCCGGAATCTTGACCGGCAAGGGGGACATGTCTAATCGCGCACGCCAGCAAGAGGATTTCGCGCTCGCAGTGCGTGGACTGCGGCACGCCGAAATTATCCGCGCGGCCGTCCGCGAGAGAAAGAACATTCTGGTTGTGGGCGCCACGGGGTCCGGCAAGACAACGCTGCTGAACGGCATTTTGGACGCTATCGCAGAATTGACGCCCTTCGACCGGGTGATCTCGATCGAGGACACCACCGAGCTGCAATGCCGCGTTCGCAACTACCTCGACTTACGGGCGGTGGGCGAAGTCACCATGCTGGAATGCCTGCGTGCCTCCATGCGCCTGAAGCCCACGCGCATCGTGGTCGGTGAGGTGCGCGGCGCGGAGGCGCATACGCTGTTAAAAGCCTGGAACACCGGCCATCCCGGCGGCCTCGGAACGGTTCACGCCAACGGCGCACTACTGGGCCTCACGCGTCTGGAAAGTCTCGTCGCGGAGGGCACTGACACACCGCAGCAACAGCTCATCGCGGAGACTGTGGATCTGGTGATCTTCGTAGACCCCGAGCCCTCGCTCAAAGCCGGGCGAAAGGTCCGCGAGCTGTTGCTGGTCAGTGGTTGGAAAGATGGGCAATACCAAGTCGAGCACGTTTGAAAGGAGCACACTTATGACGTTTTCCAGACGGAAGTTTTCCGGCTCCCGCATAGGAGCCTTACTGTTGGCTATGCAAGCCTTCCTGGCTCGCGCGTACGCCGCGCCTGCGGGTGGCGGTCTGCCATGGGAGAAACCCATGACGCTGATAGCAACTTCACTCACCGGCCCGGTGGCCTACGCCATCGGTCTCATTGGTATCTGCATCGCTGGTGGCACCCTGTTGTTCGGCCACGAATTGGGTGAGGTAGGCCGGCGCGCCTGCATGATCGGGCTCGTGGTGGCAGTGCTCATCTTCGCGGCTCCCATGTTGGCGTCGGCGTTCGGCGTCGGCGGCGCGGTGGTCTAATCATGGCAGACGCTTCCACACCACGGACTGTGCTGATCCATCCTTCGATCAACCGGCCCAACCAACTGCTGGGCGGCGATCGCGAACTGGTATTGATCACGGCCCTCACAGCTACCACCCTCGGCCTCAGCTTGGGTGCATGGTGGGGCGTCTGCCTGGCGGTGGTCTTTTGGATTTGTGCCGTAGGTGTCCTACAGCGCATGGGAAAAGCCGATCCCCTGTTGCGGAAGGTTTACGTGCGGCACATCCGTTACCGGCAGTTTTACCCGGCGAAGAGCGGGCTGCATTCGATTTGTGTGTCGGTGCCAAGGTTCTGGAGATGACGAAAATCGACCAACACAGCGCGATGCCCTCGGCGGAGAACTTCAGGAGCGACGAGCATGTTTCGTAACGAATCTCGCAAACTACCACGCGGCCTAGCTGATCTACTTTTGCCGTTCGCCCTCATTGACGACGGCATCCTGTTGCAGCACGACGGAGCCCTCCTAACCGGCTGGTCGTACCGCGGCCCGGATATGCTCTCGGCCAGCACCGCAGAGATGGAGGTGCTCAGTGCGCGGCTTAACGCAGCCTTGCGGCTGGGTACCGGCTGGATGGTTCAGTGCGATGCCATTCGCTCCCGTGCCCCCGGCTATCCCGAGCGTGGCAGCTTCCCCGATTCAGTCACGCGCGTAATCGACGATGAACGCCGCCAGCAATTCATGCAGGAAGGGGCGCATTTCGAATCCGAGTACTTTCTCACTTTGACCTACCTTCCTCCGATGGCCGCGGAGGAGCGGGTCAAAGGTTGGTTGTACGAAGGGCGCGATAGCTCCACAGGGCGCGCTGCCCAAGCGGCTTTGGAGCATTTCCGAGCCAAGGTCGACGCTTTTGAGAATGTATTCAGCGCCCTGTTCCACACTGAGCGGCTCACCCACGTTGCGGACGATTCCGGCTTCACGTTTGACGCTTTGCTGCGATACTTGCATCGTGCGATTACCGGAATCGACCACCCCTTCGCACGGCCCGCCATCCCCGTCGATCTGAACGATGTGCTCGCCTCGCAGGATTTCTCCGGTGGCGTTGAACCGAGAATCGGTCGGAAGCATATCGGTGTCTTGGCGATCGACGGGTTTCCTCAACTGAGCTTCCCCGGCATCCTCCGCGATTTGGATGCGTTGCCAATTGAGTATCGCTGGCATACCCGAGCCATATTCCTCGATTCTCACGAGGCGCAAGGCTTGCTGGACACTCACCGCAAGAAGTGGCGCTCCAAGATGCGCGGATGGAAAGATCAGCTCCTGAAGACGACGGAGGGCGCCATCAATCTGCACGCACGCGATATGGCCGCCGACGCGGAACAGGCGATGTCGCTGGCAGCCTCGGGTGACGTGCAGTTCTGTCAGTACACCAGCACCATCCTGTGCCTCGAAGAGGACGCTACAGCGCTGCACGAGAATGTGCGTACCGTTAGCAAGACCATCCAGAATCTGGGCTTCGGCTGCCGGCTGGAAACCATCAATGCGGTCGAGGCGTGGCGCGGCTCAATACCGGGGGATGGATATTCCAACGTCCGCCGGCCTTTGATGCACACCCTGAATCTGGCAGATATGCTGCCAGTCACGTCCGTATGGGCGGGCCTGCGTGAGAACCCCTCAGCGCTCATGCCGAAGCACAGCCCGCCCGTGCTGTATGCCGCAACCACTGGTGCTACTCCGTTCCGCTTCAACCTGCATGTCTCCGATACCGGTCACACTTTGATCCTAGGTCCTACGGGAGCGGGTAAATCCACCGCGCTGGGGTTGATTGCGGCCCAGTGGTTCCGGTATCCCAACGCTAAAGTTTTTGCATTCGACCGCGGTTACTCGTCCTGGCTGCTCACAGTGGCAGCGTCCGGCGCGTTTTATGACTTGGCGGGACCCCGTACGGCCCTAGCATTCTGCCCGTTGGCGGCGCTCGATAAGGATAGTGATCTGACCTGGGCAGTGGGATGGATCGAAGCCCTCTGCGAACTGAACGGATTGAAGTTTACGCCACGCCACCGCAACGCTGTGGCGGAGGCCGTCGCGCGGCTCCAACTCTCGCCCACCCGAACACTGACCGAACTGTCTGCCAACGTGCAGGACACCGATATCCGAGATGCCCTGGAGCACTTTACAGTAACCGGACCGCTGGGTTCGTTGCTGGATGCCGAATACGACTCATTGAGCAATGGCCGTTTTCTTACCTTCGAAATGGAAAACCTCCTCCAACTCGATAACAAAGCCGTCATTCCGGTATTGCTCTATCTGTTCCGCCGCATTGAGCAATCCCTGGATGGATCACCCACGCTAGTCCTGCTTGACGAGGCGTGGTCCTATCTGCAGCAGCCCACCTTCCGCAACCGGCTGAAAGACTGGCTCAAGACCATGCGCCGCAATAACGCCGCGGTGGTCATGGCCACTCAGCAAGTCAGCGATATCGCCAACTCCGAAATCGCCGACGTGGTCTTGGAGAACTGCCCGACCAAAATTCTGCTGCCCAACGCGGAGGCGCGTAATCCCGGTTCGCGCGAGTTTTATGGGCGCCTCGGCCTAAACGAGCGGGAACTCGAACTGCTGCAAGTGAGCGTGCCCAAGCAGCACTATTACGTGGTCAGCAAGCTGGGCCGCCGCCTCGTCGATCTCCGGCTGGGTAAGGTTGCGCTGGCCTGGCTCGGTGTTAGCGGGCGCGAGGAACGCCAGATTGTTCAAAGCGTCATGGATGAATATCCTTCGACCTGGCGCAGCGAATGGCTCCGTTTGAAAGTCCCAACCTGGTCCGACTACTTTCGTGACCTGGACATCCCCGAAAAAAAGGAGGAAGCGTTATGCGCAAATCTTTAGTCTTGCTGTTGCTCGTGCTTATGTTCTGTTCCGCGCCCGGCCCAGCCCAGGCGGGAGCATTCGCCACTGAATTCACCCAGATTCTGAATCACGTGGAGCTCGTGCTGTCCTACGCGGCTCAGGCTCAGCAGCTCGCCACGCAGATCAAAATGCTCGCCGACGCGATTAAGAATTCTGCAAGGAATCCGAATCAACTCTTCTGGAACATCCAGTCAGACCTGAATGCGCTGGGCGGGATCGTGCAAGGCGGCCGCTCCCTGGCATATTCACTTGGCAATCTGGATGCTCTTTGGCAGCAGACGTATCCCGGCTATGGCGCCTACGCACAAACTGGTTATTACAACCGCTACCAGGGTTGGTCGCAAACCACGCTGGACACCGTCGCCGGCGCCATGCGTGCCGCACGGCTGCAGGGCCAGCAACTGAACGGCGAGGACTCCCTCATCATCAATCTGGAGGGCCAATCGCAAAGCGCCGACGGCCGCCTGTTGGCCCTCAACGTCTTGACTCAGATGGCCGACCAGCAGGCCCAGCAGATGCAGAAGCTGCGCGAGATCATGCTGGCGGACATGCAGAGCAAGGCATCCTACTACAGTACCGTGATTCAGCAGCAGGCCGACCAGACGGCGGCCTCCCAGGCTTTCTTTCAATATGCGCCAGCGCCGCCCGATGGCGCTGGGTTCCTGCCTGGATGGCACTGAGGGGGAAACAATGAGAAAACACTTACTTCTAAGCTCTCTGCTCGTGATTACCCTGTGCGGTTGTAGCCATGAGCGACCCAGCCGCGTCGTGAAACTGGCGGAAGAAGCCGGGGCCGGAAAGCTCTCTGGTGTTAGCACGGTTGATATGCGCGTGTGGTTGAACGCCCACCCGGATACCGCCACCCGAGTGGATGCCCTTTGCGCTCCGTTGCGCACCAATGCGACTGCCGCCTGGCCACAAACAACTGAAGGCCGCCTGTGCGCCGCGGCCAGAGCCTCTGTCGTCGAAATCGATTCGAAGCGTCATCCCCGGCACGACCCGGACGGCACTGGCTTTCTCCCTGGATGGAAGTGACTATGGACCACACAATAGTTCCCCTGGAGCACCCCTACGCCGCAGCGCGCCACGAGTGGGACGAACGTTATGGCGGGCTTCTCACCCGCGTCCGCAACTGGCGCATCGCAGCGCTGCTGGCCGCCCTAACTGCCTTGTTGGCTGTAGCCGGT
>Ga0326728_10022576_pt1 | contig 11657 bp, 8 predicted proteins | sample MB3enrmetagenome_FD_207602 | JGI IMG/M metagenome (GOLD analysis project Ga0326728, IMG submission 207602) | Lab enriched peat soil microbial communities from McLean, Ithaca, NY, United States - MB31MN | ecosystem: Environmental > Terrestrial > Soil > Wetlands > Peat | place: USA: New York... | reverse complement strand
GTATCCCGCAATCCAGCGGTTGAGGAACTTCTGAATTTCGTCGCGGGAAGTGAAGCTGCCGATCTTATCCCGCATCATGGCCTTCAGGTAATGGGCGAACCTGCAAGTGGCCATGATGTAAGGCAACTGCGCGGAAAGTCGAGCGTTGGCGTTGGCCGCGTCAGTGTCGTACAGTTTGGGCTTATTGGCGGATTGTACGCTGAAGAACGCCGCCTTGTCCGTACCTTTGCAATGCACTAAGGGCACCAGTCCCTGGTCCGCCAGTTCCTTCTCACGGCGGTCCGTAATGGCAATTTCCGTGGGGCACTTCAGCGCCACATCCCCTTCGTCCGTTCGGAAAGTATGCGCGGGCAGTCCCTCCACCAGCCCTCCGCCCTCCACACCCCGAATGGCCGCGCACCACCCATACAAGGCGAAGGCGTTGGTCAAGCGCGCTCCCATAGCATAGGCGGCGTTGCCCCAGAGGTACTTGGTATGATCGGTGCCATCCACGCCCTCTTCGTAACTGAACGCATCCACAGGCGACGTATCCCTGCCGTAAGGAAGGCGCATCAGGACGTGCGGCACGCAAAGCCCCACATACCGGGCATCGTCGCTCTGGCGGAAGCTCTTCCACTTGGCATACTCAGTGGTATCAAAAATCTTTCCGATGTCCCGCGGCTGATCCAATTGCGTAAAACTGTCCATGTTCAGCAATTGTGAGGAAGCTGCCGTCAGGAAGGGCGCGTGCGCCGCCCCAGAAACCTGCGAGACTTTTTCCAGCAACTCCAGGTCCTCCGGGTGCTTGCTGAACTCGTAATCACCGATAACCGCGGCAAAAGGCTCTCCACCGAATACTCCGAACTCTTCTTCATAGATCTTCTTGAACAAGGCGCTCTGATCGAATTCCGGAGCCCGCTGAAGATCGCGCAGAAGCTCTTTCTTCGAAACGTTCAAAACGCGTATCTTCAGCATGGAGCTGGTTTCACTTTGGCTGATGAGGTACTTCAGACCGCGCCAACTCCCTTCCAGTTTTTGATACTGGGGATTGTGCAAGACCTCGTTGAGTTGGATGGATACCAGGTGGTCAATCTGCGCGATTCGGGAGTTAATCATCACCTCAGTATCTTTCGAAATCGTGACCTGCCCTTCGAGCACCTGGTTAATAAATTCCTTAACCAAGCTCTTGCCGCGTTCACGGGTGGCCGCGTCAGTGCCGACCCTGCCCTGCTCGACAATTTGATCCAGCAATCCCTTTTCCGCCACCTGTTCCGTCACCGGCGCAGGCGCCTTGGCCGTTTCCTGTTTAGCCATTTGATCCCTCCTTCTCTTCCCCTTCCTTCTTGCCGCCCAGTTCCGTCCTCAACTTGTTCAACGTTTCGGTGTTGCTGACGGCGTCGAGCAGGATTTGATCCAGCTTCTCGTTTGTCTGCAACGTGCCTTTTAGATCGTTGAGTCGGGTGCGCAGCTCCAGGAGTTCGCGCAAAGGTTTGACCTGCTTGGCCACGTTCTCCGGCGCGAAGTCATCCATGCTCTTAAAATCGAGACTGACCTTCAATTGCCCTGCATCGGGATCCTCGCTGAGCTTGTTTTCCACTGAGAATGCCAGATGAGGCTTCATGCTCTCCAACACGCCATCAAAATTATCCGGATTTATTTCGACGAACCTCCGGTCCTTCAGCCGTGGAAGAGGTTCCACAGGTTGACCTGAAAAATCACCCAGAACCCCCATCACAAATGGGAGCTCCTTGATTTCAATGGCGTCTCCGACTTCCACGTCGTAGGTCACGTGGACACGCGGCGGACGCACCCTCTCAAGCTTCTTTTGGACGCTCTGTGCCATGGGGCACCCCTTTAGTGAAAATTCAATTTGTTGCTGAGTAAATTGCTGAACCCTGCTATCTATTAACAAATCGGCGAGCTTTTGTCAAATGAAAACTGCTGAATAAAGAGTAACCCGGGCGACGTAGGGGTGGCCCGCCAGTTGGTCCGCCAGGCGACGGACCTGCCCAGAGCGCGCGCAAGGGGTGCCCCTGGTACATACAAAACTGGAGAGGGAGGCTGCAACTGCCTCTGAAAATCCCGAGCGCCCTTGAGATGAAATGGCCAGACTGTGGAAATGGAGAACAAATGTTGGTCAGGAAGTTCTGCAACCCACTGAAAATACATGCGATGTTCACGAAGGGCGGGTTTGCACACAATGCGAGCCGAGGACCTCAAAAGCGGAGATCCGCGCTACCGGCCAACCACGCTCGAGGGCAACTTGAACCCTTCCACTTCAAAGAATCCTCCCGAAATAAAGACCATCAGCAGCTTGGCAAACTCCGCCAGAGGTGTTTCCGGGTGGACAAAATTGTTCTGCTTGCAGAATTCCAGGAGTTGCCGCACCGTCAACTTCCCGTCGCATTGCGGAAAGAGGAAACTCACCCAGGGCTGTACTCGGCAGTCAACACTGAAAGGATACTCAGTGTGCAACGAGAATTGCTCAGGCAGCAAATCTCCATCCTTCATCCGGTGGATGGTGTGGAGTTCAAAGGAAGGACCGGCGACAGGGTGCACTTCAGCAAGCACTTCAATGAACTCGGGCTTTACAGCAGCGGTTTCCCAATTCAGAAGCCAAGAGATCTCACTCCGCCCTGAATTCGGGCCAATGGATCTCCGGGTTGTGAAAACCGGACGGACATCTTCCCTTCTCTGCATGATCATCCATCCGTAGACCATGCTTTGGACACCGAGGTTCCTCAACGCTTCTCTCATTTGATGGGCTGCTTGGCCGCCCGCCTTTGACTTCACGGCATAATGCATGGCTGCGTCCGCAGGGCTTTGCGATTGCCTGACTATGACCAGGACATCAAATTCCGACTGCGCTTCGCCCAGCCAAGCCCTAACGCGCTGCTCGAACGGCGCGCCAGCGCGGTCCGAGCCCTGCGCCAGACAATAAAAACGTCCGCCCGGCCGCAGGTAGCGGGGTAGCCCCATCACGATCCGTCGCGTTACCTGTTCTCCATCCGACCCCCCATCGTAAAAAATCTGGGCGCGGCTTAACACCGGCATATAAGGCGGATGGGCAACAATACAGTCAAACGTCAGGTCGTCCAGGCACTCATATAGGTCTCCTTTGATGGTCGTGACGTTTTCAAAGCCATTGAGCAGGCGGTTGAACTCCGCCATCTGCGCGGATCGTTCGGTAATATCAACTGCCCATGCGTGTCTGGCGTGCCGCGCCGCCTCGAGCGCCGCCACGCCGGTCCCCGAACAAAGTTCAAGGAAACTCTCACAAGGCTCCTGCGGCAAGGCTGCAATGAACTGTGATGTGTTTGCAGTAAGCGCCGGAAAAACAAAATCCTCTGGCAGCTCGGGGTCCTTCCCCTCCGGCGTAGTCCACCGATCAGAAACAATGAATAACCTCCCAACCGGGTAGAGCGCCGCGTTGGCGTATCTTTTCGCGTCGTCCGCAGGGTCTTCGACCAGCAAGCTAAGATCTTCCATGGCCTCCAAGGCGCGTGCCGGTATCACAAGCTCCAAGTCCTTTGCCCCGAGGGCCTCTCCCAACAGCAAAAGACGGATCAAGATGCCCAGCCCATCCGATTCACCCGAAAGGGTTGCCCGCGATCGGTCATCGGAAAGAAATTCATTGAGCCCCGCCATGCCCATCCGGCGGCAAATTGATTCCTCGTTAAATTCCAGGCTGCGCAGAAAATCGCGCAAGAAAGCGAAATGAGGCGATGGTTCGAGTCGTAATCGCATTGCCGAGCCCCCTCTCGGCATTTCGTGTCGTATCTCCAAGTCTCCCTCCTGCTGTGCCACTAAGAGCAGCAACGAGTGAAAGGCAGGTCACTCGTCACTCGTCACTTATCACTCGTCACTGCTCTTCATCAGGACAGCCGTCCTAGCCAGGCTCTCCAAGACATTCTCGGTCTCGGCGGCAATCCTTTTTTCAATCGTCTGCATGTCGTCGACGAGCTTGCCATCTTCCAACAATGTCAGAGCGCCTGACTCGAATAGTTTGAGACAATCTTTTCTGAGCGCGTTGTGATCGCGCGTACCGTCCATAAGCATCACCAAGCCTCTTTGCAGCGAATCACCTAAATGCAAACTCCGGTGGTGCAGTGTGGTTATGACATCACCGTCTCGAGCCTCCAGTCGAGCCAGGGGACTTGCCACCGGCCTATCGCTGACCTGCGTCCTGAAAGGCGGAACGTGTACGTGCACATCGAGCAGTCCTGCCGAGTACATGGCCCATACAAAATCTGCAAGCTCGGAGGCAAAATCCTGGTCCTGTTTTGGAACAAAACTGAATGCCTCGCGGGACCTGCGCTCGACTTCGGTCACCAGTCGCTCAAAAGGAATTCGCTGTGGTTGTGACTCGATCAGATACCATAGCAGCGCGCGCGCCAACGGGTTGGCTGTAACAAGTTCCGTTCCACTGCCGCTCGAAAAGGTCTCTTCCTCCCCCGGAGAAAAACTCGCGGCGGGCGACCTCGGCCGTGCTTGAGTTGAAACGTAAAAGGACCTGACGGACACGGATTTCCCCGCGCGGTCGAGGGGCACCTCTTTGTGGCATAAGAGCGTTCTCCGGAAGGCCCGGCCGCGCATGAAGTCCAGATACTGTTCCCTTAATACGACGTCCCCGGAAGTCTTATCGAGAACTTCCTTGGCCTGCGGCGTGAGGCCTCCGGTCTGCATCTCGAAAAAATCAGCCTCCCCCAGGAACTGGAGTTCATGGCGTTGAGCGTGCTCCATGAACTGGTAGAAATAGACGGGTTGGAAAACCTCTGCCAACTCGTCGTGGTAAAGAGCTTCTTTTGACCGCTTGGAGATTCGCTCAAACTCCTCCTGCATTAATTTAGTATAGATCTCGGGCTCCGTACGGGAATTGGCGAGCAGCTTGAGCAAGGTCATGCCCTGCTGCGCCTGCTGTCGTGCGTCACGGAAATCCCGATTGTGGAACAACATCATCTCCCGGACCATGACCCGGGAATAACATCCTGGAAAGGTGTTGTAACTGACGTAGGCGATTCCCTGGGGTTGCAGACTGGCTTTACAAATGGCCAGGATCTGGTCACGAACCGCTGCGGGAACCCATGCGTAGAGGCCATGCGCGATGATGTAATCGAACTTGCCGTAGTCGGGGGCCATCTCCAGCAAGTCAAGGTGTCGGAGAGCAAGATTCTTCAGCCCCAGAGCCTCGGCTCTGGCCTTTCCATGGGCAATGGGTCTCCCTGCCAAATCGATTCCCACAAATTCACTATCCGGCAAAGTGACTGCCATCGATAACAAGTTAGCCCCATTGGAACACCCCAGTTCCAGCACCCGGCAACGCTCCACCGGCGCAGGCCGCATGCCAAAGAGGGTCCCTAGGGTCGCCAAGCGATCAGGATGTGTGTAGGAAATGGGAAACGTCGGGTAAGCAATTTCGTCGTAAGGGGTCAACTCGGGTCGTGTATCACCAATCGCCATCTCCCTCTCCCGCGGCGAGGATCTCTTCTCATGTCTGCACTGCCTCTGCGTCCTCTGTGCCGAAAATGGACTTGACACAGAGGCCACTGAGAAGCTCCGTGTGCTCCGTGTTAAAGCTCGGGAGGCACAGAGAACACGGAGATTCAGGTTTTCTTTGCGGCCACGAATGCAACGGTTATTTCGTAGCGACTCCCAAGCGGTAGATCACGAGTTCCAGCGGCCGGCCAGAGCAGTGAGAGGCTCGGCAATTGCCTGAAAACGCACCAACCGGACCATTGGCTGATTCTTCAGAGAGGCAAGCGCCATGAAACCCCTTTCCATCATTCTCTCCGCCGCCGTCTGCGTCAACAAAACCTCGGCGCAAGGCAGGGTCCCGGGCTCGCCTTCCACCGTGCGGATATAGACGGGCAGTCCGCTTATTTCCGAAATCGCATCGGGCCGCAATCCCCACCCCTGCTGGGCGAAGGACTCCGCCAGCAACAAGACACAGGCAAAGGCGGGATTGCCCCACAGGTAATTCTCATGGGCGGCAGGGTCGGGCATTTCTTCGAACTGAAAAAGTTCAGCGGGTTCGGTGTCCTTCCCATAGGGCAGCCGCAAAAGAAAGCGCGGAAGGGCTAATCCCAAAAAGCACGCTTGGGTCGAGCTCCGCAGTGATTTCCAGGAAGTGGCGGTCTCCTCCGACATCTGACTCTTCCATTGCCGCGAATCGGGCAGGTCGAGGGCAGAGTCGCAACCCAAAAGGCGCGGACTCGCGCCGGCAATGAAAGGAGCGCCGGCCCCAGCGGCCACTTCGGCAATTCGAGCCAGCAATCTGGCATCTTCCACGGTCGGCCCGAAAGTGAAGTTTCCTGCAATCACCGCCCAAGGCTCCGCCCCGGGCGTGCCGACCGTCTCTTCCACGAGCAATTTGTAGAATCCCGTCGAGCTCAAATCACCGGAGGCCAGCAGATCCTTGGCAAGTTCTTGTTTCGAGACATCAATCAGAAACAGTTTGAGCTGAGTATCCGTTTCGATATTTCGGACCAGGAAGAACACGGCCCGCCATGCAGCTTCAAGAGCTTGGAAGTCGGAAGCGTGCAACAGAGCAGCCATCTGGGCGCTGGTGGCTTTATCAATCAGAGCGACCATCTCCGCTTGGCGAGGATCGGCTTTCGCCACGACGTGCGGGGCAACAATCTTATTCAACAAGGTGGTCCATTCGTCGGGACGCTTGGATATGTGCTCGTCTGCTGCCCTGCCTTCGGTTGCCTCGACCATCTCATCCAGTAGGCTACCTGAAACCGCCCGCTGTATATCCGCTGGAGAAACCTGTTTCGCAGCCGCTCGCGGGGCCTTTTCCGCTGAGGGTGGTTTCCCTGTCAAGCCCAGTTCCGCAGTCGTGCTGGCGAAGGTCGCCGGATCGTTGAGTTTTTGCCGCGTCTCCCGCAGTCTCTGGAAAATCTGCACCTTCTCAAACACCCTGTCAGGGTGAAAATCGTCCAGATCAGCGAACCGCAATGATATGCGGAAGCCGTCCTCTCCCCCAGGAGCAAGTTCAAGCCGAGGTGCAACCTTGGCGAGCACGGAATCAAAGTTGTCGCGATCGATCATCAAGGGACGGCGGCTGGCGAGGGCATCCCCGCTTTCAGACAAGCCACGATTCGCGCGGCCGCTGAAGTCCCCAAGAATAGCAATTCGAAAAGGGGTTTCAGGGTCCGGCCTGACCTGCGGCTGCTCGCGATCCGCAGTCACCTCGAGATGAATCTCACCAAATGGTTGGCGGGTCGGCATAGACTCCTCCCAGTTGAGGGAATAATGGGTGGCTGTAAGTTGGCGGATCTGACCACCGGAATGATTGTACGCCAATTATTACTTGCGACCAAGACCGCTTGCAGATTGGTCAGGCACCGTCATTCCGCGTGGGCCTCTCATTCCGAGCGTAGCGAGGAATCTCGCTCTGATTCCTTCCTACACCCTTCAGGGCGAGATTCCTCGCTTCGCTCGGAATGACAGCGAAGGGATCGGAATGACAGGCAAATTCTTGAGAGGTGCAGCCTAAGAAGTGCTGACGACTTCATGATGAAGGACCATCAACTGCGTGCACCGGAGGGGGCACGTCGCGTAAGCGCGGCCGTTGTTGTCGCTGAACTCAACTTCAAACACGTCGGGCGCGAGAGCTTGCACCACGGTACCTACTTGGCCACGTTCAGGTTGCGAGAGGGAAGATCCTCTAATAGCGCTACCACCGCGAAAGGCTTGACATTCTCCATTTGTTTCTTCCTCACAACACATAGCAGGTTAGCAACCGGGGCTGCTTTCCTTGTGGCTCTAGTCTCCCCGTGCCGAGCGAATTCCACGGACCTCCGCCGAGAGAATCCTTACTTGCACCGGTTCAAGAGCTCGATGGCTTTGTCGGCAATCTTCTCACCGCCGCCGGGGGCAAGCGGTGTCGAAGTGGGTTCGTAACCGCCTTCCTCGAACCCTCTCCGCGTGGGAATGTATCCCAGGTCGCCATTCGCCAGCTCGACGATGAACGTATAGGGGAACGGAGATTCTTTCTTGATCCTCATCCCGAGCTCGACAAAATACTCACCGGGGACAGCCACGAAGGCCACCGGTCCGACGGCCAAAACCTGTACCTCCGCTCGAAGATTTTCCCCCTTCCGCTTGCTAACATGAATAACCTTCTCCGCCTTGACTCGGTCCAAAGTGAAGTCCACGCCCATCGGAGGAGGTTGAGCAACAATTTTTTCCGCCTCTGCTACTTCCTGGGCTGTGACCTTCGCGAGGGGCAGTTCGATCGTTTCGGAGACTGCTTTGATACGGACTGAATCCAGCGCCTCGAGATGCGTGTAGGCCTTGACGACATCGCCCGCCAGTGCTTCTCCCAGCCCCTTGGCGGTTTCGAACCCTCGTTGCGGACCGGGCCGCTGCACGTCCCAATGATTAATGTCCCCCGCCGCGCCAATGGTGAAAGTCGTAAGCATGTCGTCTCCTTTCACCGCTGCCAGAGTCCGGGCCAAATAGTACGCATAGTCCGCCGATATCCAGGTGCCCCCCACAGTATCCAGGTGCATCGCGTAATTCACCCAGGTCATTATCGGGTTGCGCCTCTCATCCTCCGCCACGAGCACGCCAACCCTGGGATCGATAGGCCCGGCCGGCCGCACCACATTGGGGTTCAGAAATCCGGGATTCGTCTGCACGCCGCCGTCTTTCATAAAATAGCGGCGATTGTGGGCTAATACCGGTTCCTGCTCGATGGCGACCCAAAGAAGCGCTGGCTGCTTCTTCCCTTCGGCGCTGAGAACGCTGTCCGCGATCCAATGTCCCAGGTTTGTGACGTAACCTGGAACTGCCTGGGGGCCGGTATGCGTATGCGTGGCGCTAATCAGAACATGGTCCGCCGGGATTCCACACCGGGCGCTGATCTGCCGGCGCGCCTCTTCCACCGCTTCCCTGGTGACCTCCACGAGGTCGCACGCAACCAACACGGCCTGCTCGTGCCCATCATCGATCACCAGCGCTTTAGCGTGGAGATCGTCATGAACGCCATCCGGCATGCGGGGGTAGTAATACCCCTCCAACGGTACATCCAAAAACGGAGTGATCGTGGCGCTGGCCACGCCGATCTTCAAACCCGGCGCCGCGCCCCCGGCAGGCCGCCCCGGTGACACTAAGAGGCCGCCAGCAAGAATTAGAATACAAACAATGACAAACCGTTTCATAGTTACTCCTCCCATTTTGAGTCCTGCTTTTGCAGCACCAAGAGGTGCGATCAGGACACGAGACGGGATTATACGCCCGATTGGGTCCGCACGAGTGGCAAACTCTGTATAGCTCACGGTGGTAGACTGAGCCACCGACCCCCGCCCACTTCTCCAAAACCCGCCACAGCGCCAATGTGACGAACGTGCTAGTACGCCAGTACTCTTGGCATGACAGCGAAATAGATCAAAACTAAGGGCGAGGTGACACCCGCACGGAAGACTTGGTTGCCACCGCCTGGGGAGCACTTGCCAATCGGTGGGCATTCAAGGGGCATTCGGGTAGGGTGCGTTGGGGATGCTATGAACAAGCGTGCGCAGGCTGTTTTCCAGGCGCTGGCATCTTAGGAGCGGAAGGCGTGTTGCAGAGGCGCAGTGATCAACTCATACGAACATTTTGTTGGCTCTGCCGCTCCGATTCGCAGAAAGGCAAGGTTCAGCTTCAATGAAACGATCTACGAGGTCCGATTGCCGGCCAGCATGGCGCGCACTGCGGCGCAAGGGCGCCCGCGCTGGGCGCGAGGAAGGCTCGGCGCTGTTTGAGTTCGCGCTCGTGTTGCCGCTGCTGGTGATGATGCTGGTTGGTATCATCAAGTTCGGGATTCTTTTCTATGACTATGTGGTGCTGGCCGACGCCGTAGCGGCCGGCGCGAGGACGCTGGCAACCAACCGATCGGTTGGGAACGCTAGTCCGAACGCCTGCCAATTGGCGCAAACGGCAGTCCAAACAGCCGCCTATAACCTCAATCAAGCGTCTCTCACCGTACCCACCCCGACGCTCGCCTCCGGCTCCTGTACCGCCTTGGCGCAGGGCACCGCCGGGACCGTGACGGCCACCTATCCGTGCAACCTGACGATCCCATTCGTTGGCAACATGTGTCCCGCCACTACCATTTCTTCGCAAACAACGGTACGTATCGAATGAGGTTGAACATGAAATCTCTTTTTCGTCGCGTGCGTTACGGGCAGGACGGACAGATCCTCGCCATGGTTGCGTTCCTCCTAGTCGGTCTTCTGGGCATGGCGGCATTGGTAATCGACTTCGGTTTTATCGTGCACGCCCAGCGCGAGTTGCAAGCCTCGGCAGATGCGGCGGCGATGGCGGCAGCCCAGGATCTTTCCAACAACCTCTCGGCCAGTTCGGCCACGGCAACCGCAAATTCCTACAGCGGGATATCCGGGGGAAAAAACGCCTATAGCGACCTGCCCGGTGTGACCATGGTCTCCGGGTACCCCCTGGCGAAATGCCTGACAAGCACCGGAATATGCAGTAGTTGTCCGTGCAGCAACACGTCGGGCGATAACGCCATAGCCGTCGAAGAGCAAGTGAGAGTCTCGACGCACTTCGCCAAGCTGTTCGGCATCAATTCAATTACGCTCACGGCGCAGTCCCTGGTGAGCATGAGGGGCGGCACGCCGATTCCGGCCAACATCATGGTGATTGTGGACACGACAACATCGATGGGCAACAGTGACTCCTCCTGCAAATCCGCTACGGGTATAAGCAACCCCACGAAACTCGACTGTGCCAAGTGGGGAGTCCGATCTTTACTCTCCTCCCTTTCGCCGTGCTCCGCCTCACTGTCGTCCTGCGGCTCCGCGACCGCAGTCCAGACGGTCGGCTTGTTGGTGTTCCCGGGGCTGACAAGCTCCTCGTACGCTTCAGATGACTACACGAACTGCCAGGCAACCAGCATAGGCCCGTACATCTCGCAGTACGCCACCACCACCTCACAACCCCCTTATTTCACCATTGTCCAACCCTCGAACGATTACCGGACGTCCGACACGAGTGCACTAAACGGCAGCTCCTCGAACCTCGTGAAGTCGGTCGACTGGTCGGACGGCGTCGGCTGCACCTCCAGCGCCTACGGCCTCCAGAATCCCGGCGGCGAGAGTACCTTCTACGCCGGGGTGATCACTGAGGCGCAGACGGATCTCTCCGCACTCGGTTCCCCACGCTCAGCCATGCAGAATGCGATCATCCTTCTCAGCGACGGCGACGCAGAGGCAGGCAGCAGCAATTTCACTTCGGCAAGTTTGGCGAGCCAGCCGACCTTGGATCAGAACGAGTGCCATGCCGCAATCAGCGCGGCCCAGACAGCCGCGGCGACCACGAATTCCGCGGGCCTTAAGACCTGGGTGTACTCGGTCGCCTATGGCGCCTCGACGTCATCGTCGAGCACTTGTAAAACTGATAGCCCCGCCATCTCCGGGTGCACTACCATGGCAAACATTGCCTCAGACCCGACCAAATTTTACTCCGACGACGCCAATAGCTGCGTCTCGACCGCTCACCCTTCGATGACCAGCTTGAGTTCTATCTTTAGCAATATCACCAACGATTTCCTGACCTCCCGCGTGCTCCCCTGGAGCACGCAGTAGCCGTCGGACTGCCGCAACCCACAAGGACGATACTCCACAGTGCCTGAAAGCGCTCGCCGGCGCGGACCACCGCCGCCCCCCCCG
>Ga0326728_10022575_pt1 | contig 11658 bp, 8 predicted proteins | sample MB3enrmetagenome_FD_207602 | JGI IMG/M metagenome (GOLD analysis project Ga0326728, IMG submission 207602) | Lab enriched peat soil microbial communities from McLean, Ithaca, NY, United States - MB31MN | ecosystem: Environmental > Terrestrial > Soil > Wetlands > Peat | place: USA: New York... | reverse complement strand
TGCCAGTAGCTGTTATTGGGTCCGTAATCAAAATCGATCAAATCCACCGCTGAGACGCCCGCATTAATGAATGGCATGTGGTCATCATCGACAGCATTCTGGCTGTTCACAAAATACCTGCCGTAGCCCAGGTGCTGGGCAACGTTGAAGACCAAGTCACTCAGCCAGGGCGTGGAGCTGCTTTCGCGGGGTATGCGGAGCTGCGCATCACCAATCATGTCAACCAGGATAAGAGCCTGAATGCGGCTGAGCTCACCGCTCGCGGAAAGCTTCTCGACCAGGTGCCGGCTTCCGTAAAGGCTGTCTGTAGCGGACCAATCCCGCACGGCTTCTTCCCCGTCAAAGAAGACCAGCCAGTAATCTAGCGCATTGCGTCTGGCGCCCAGGACTCGAGCAAGTTCAACCAGGAGCGCAGCGCTGGAGCCGCCGTCATTGGCGCCCAGGAAACGGAATTCGTCGAAACGTTTTGTATCGTAATGCCCGGCCACGATCACCGTCTCGCGACGCGAACCGCGAAACTTGGCGATCAGGTTGTTCATGGGGATCGGCCCGATGGGGGTATTCGCCACAAACGGATCTTCTTCCACCTCTGCCCCCGTACCTCGAAGTTCTTGAATTAACCATTGGCGGGTTTGGGTCAAAGCCGGGGAGCCCGAAGGTCGGGGACCGAAACCCACAAGGTGCTTGAGATCCTCAAAGGCACGCGCCCCACTGAAGCTCGGTAGCTCGGCTCCAGGCGAGAGTGAAGCAAGCGCGAGGCACACCCACCCCACCATCAAGGTCAGGGGACGCCGCCGCTCCGCACGTTTACGCTTCAGCACGCTTTTGCTTCCACTTCTTGCGCAGATAGACAAGCCAGGAGAGCCCAATGCTGAGGACGTAGAGCCCCACCATGGGAATCCAGAGAATAAACAGGGTGGCAATGTCGGGAGTAGGAGCAATGGCAGCGGCAGCGACCGCCGTAATCAGCACCGCGTACCGGAGTTGCCTCAGCAGGAACTTGGGAGTCACAATCCCGAACACCGACAGGACCAGAATGATGACAGGCAGTTCAAACACTAGCCCAACCCCGACGATGATGGTCATCGCGATACTGAAATACTCATTGATGGTCACCATGGGTTGGAATCTGTGGCCGAACTGCAGCAGGAATCGCAAAGCCGGAGGGATGGCTAGCTTGTACGCGAACAGTCCGCCTGAGATGAACAAGCCGCTTGTCAGGAGGACAAACGGCCATATGTAGCGCTTTTCATGGCGGTAAAGGCCCGGGGAAATGAAAAGCCAGAGCTGATAGAGAATGTAAGGCGACGCCACAAAAATCCCAGCCATGGCGGCAAGCTTGATGTAGAGATTAAATGGGTCGATGGGATTCGTAAAAACTAACTTGTCCGACATGTGAAGGGCACGCAGAGTGTCAGTGAGGGGTTTGGCCAGGTAACCATAAATGTTATCAGCAAAGTAAAAACAAACGCCGAATCCGATAATAATCGAAATGACGGACCGGAGCAGCCGCTGGCGAAGCTCCTCAAGATGCTCGAGGAACGACATCTGCTTGCCGGTCAGTGCTTCATCCTCAGGATCATTGTCCGGGTTCTTTGGGGGTGGGTTCTGGATCGTTGTGGCCATACGTGAGGCTTGAGTCGGGCGGGCCCTCCGAGTGCCGGTCCAAGTTCTTGATTTCCTCTTCCAGAGAATTCTTCAATTCGTTGGACGCGCGACGCAATTCGCCCAGACCCTTGCCAAGTGTCCGCGCGATCTCCGGGAGTTTCTTGGGCCCAAACAGTAGGAAAGCGATAAATAATATGAACCCAATTTCACCAAATCCGGTGCCAAACAAGGTCAGCCTCTCAGAGAAATCATAAGCGACACGACCGGTGTTGTCAAGATAAACCACAGGGTCAAAACGCAGGAGTCAGGATTCAGGAGTCAGAAGACAGGACTCAGAAGACAGTCAAAATCGAAGCCCCCTTGGATCCCCTCGGACCAGGAAAGGACCGCTGATATTATGGAGAACCTGTTGGGCAACTCCAAGCATCCAATGATAGGTGGGAAAAGGGATCCAGGCTGCGCTTTAAGCCGGGGAATCCCTATGTTATACTTAAGCATGCAGGGTGAGGAGCTGCATTGAACATGAAACAGGCGCCACGGTGGTTGTGGTTCATTCTTTCCACAGTTCTGCTTTGCACCTTGCTGGGAGGGCTGTACGGCCGGCAAGTTGAAGCCACGACGGGCGCAGACGACTCGGATGTAAAGAACAGTCTCAACGAGCTTACCCGCGTCTACAACTTGGTTGAGCAGAACTACGCAGATGTGGTGGACCCGGACAGGGCCATCTACGGCCCCAGCGAAATGAATGTCGGCGCCATTCCCGGCGCTCTCCGAAGCCTGGACCCTCACTCCAATTTCTACGATCCGCTCGCCTTCTCGCGGCTCCGCGAAGACCAGGAGGGCAAGTACTACGGCGTCGGAATGCAAATCGGGCAGCGCCCTGGGAAGTTGGGCAAGCTCGTCGTTGTCGTAATGGCTCCCATCCCCGGCTCGCCTGCGTTTCGGGCCGGTCTGCGGCCCGGCGATGTCATCGCCAAGGTGAACGGGCAGTCAACTGAAGGAATGAATACCCAACAGGTTGCGGAGAAGTTGAAGGGGCCCAAAGGAACCCAGGTACACATCACCGTCACGCGCGAAGGTTACGACCAACCCCTCGAATTTGACATCACGCGCGACGAGATTTCGCAGCGCAGCGTGGACGACGTATTTGTGCTCAAGCCTGGGATTGCTTACATCCACATCAACAGGTTCAACGAGAACACGAACGATGAACTCTCCGAGGAGCTGAAAAATCTGGGTGAGAAGAACCTGCAAGGACTGGTTCTCGACCTTCGTTCAAACCCCGGCGGCCTGCTTCAGGAAGCGGTCGAAGTATCCGACCATTTCCTCGAAAAGAGCCAGTTGATCGTCTATCACTACGGTCGCCACTCGCAGGAAAAACGCTACTACACGACAAAGGGAGACAGCGGCAAAGAGTATCCCATCGTGGTGCTCATCAACCGCTTGACCGCGAGTGCGGCGGAGATCGTCACGGGAGCTTTACAGGATCACGATCGCGCCCTGGTGATGGGCCAGCCCAGCTTCGGCAAGGGCCTTGTGCAAACTGTCTTCCCGCTCAGCGAGCACACGGGCTTGGCGCTGACTACCGCCCGCTACTACACCCCGAGCGGCAGGCTGATTCAGCGCGACTATGACAACGTTTCTCTTTACGATTATTACTATCATCCGGAGGATACCCCCACGCCGCACACGGATGTGCGCCTCACCGACGGCGGTCGTGAGGTTTATGGCGGTGGTGGCATCACACCTGATATCAAGTACGAGGACCCCAAGCTCACTCCCACTCAGGAAGCGCTCTTGCAGCATAGCGCTTTCTCCGAGTTCGGGCTGTATTACCTTGGAATTCACAAGACCATTCCGAGGGACTTTCAAGTAACCGACGCGGTTCTTCAGGAATTCCGACAGTTTCTTGCCCAGCAGAAAATCCCCATATCCGACCCAGACCTGAAAGACAATTCGGATTTCATCCGCACGCGTATCCGCTTGCAGTTGGTTGACTCCATTTTCGGCGAAACAGAAGCCCACCGGCTCGACATTGAAAACGACCCGTTGGTGCAGAAAGCTCTCGACAGCATGCCCCAGGCCAGCGAACTGCTTGCCAAAGCCAAGCGCTACATCGCCAGCAAGAGTCAGAGGTAAGACGTTGACCGTACTGTAGGGCCACCCCTTGGGGCGGCCTGGCCGGGCAAGCCCCGGCCCTACCTTGGGGTTTTCGTGGTCTTTTCCCTCAGCGGCAGCCCATTCCCCCACGTTATTGTAAAATTACCTTCTGAGATTATTTCACGCCTTGTCAGTCTCGGCGAAGTCGCGAGAAGACGTACTTCAGAAGCGAAAGGCCGCCCGTCAAAGGGATCAGAAGGATCTGCTTGGCAAGCGAGACCTTCTCCCTGGTGTGCCTGCGCTTCTCCTGCGCTCCATCTCTTGCCTGGAAAACTAACATCGCTGCGTATTTCGCAAAGTCCACGCCACATTGGTCGCATTTCCCGCCGTGGTCTTGAACGTGCCGGCAAGCGGGACAGGTCAAGCGCAGAGGCGCGTGGCAGCGCGTGCAGAATAGCGCCCTTTCGGAATTCTCATGACGGCATTTGGGGCATCGCATAGCTGAGCGTATTCGGCTATTTGATGGCCCTCTCCCCCTTGGGGGAGAGGGTGGACCGCCACCGGCGTTTTCTTCAGCCCGTCAGCCGACGGGGCCGGGTGAGGGGGTGGCGACCTCCGCCCTTCCCTGCGACGTAGATGGTGGACGCGAAGGGATTCGAACCCTCGACCTCAGCGTTGCGAACGCCGCGCTCTCCCAACTGAGCTACGCGCCCACGCCTTTCGCTGCAAATCCAAATATAGCACGCGGGCAGCACCGTTTACAATTATCCGCGTGGTAGGTAGTGACTCACTTTGCCTTTTTCCACCGAATGAAGGCGATCGCCGCCCAAACCAGCTCCACGATGCCGAACGGCCATGCTCCCTGCAAGAATCCATATACTGAACCCAAGATGCAAGCGGCGGAAAAGGCCAGGATAAAGGCCCGGTGTCGGCGTTCTAGTGCGTAGCAGACTACCATTGCTGTCACTGAGAATAATCCGAAAAGGCTCAGTTCGCTCACGCGGCTCTCCGCCCTTGAGAATTGAATAGCCCGGCCACTTCCTCAATAGACCAAACATGGCCGCTAATTCCCACTTCCATCGCAGGTGCAACCGTCAAGGTCTGGTGAATCCGGCAGAAGTTATAGTACATGTGGTGCGGAGAAAGGGCCCTTTCTTTTCAGTTCTCAGTGCCTCTGTGTCTCCGTGGTGAGGAGTTTGTTTCACAATTCTCTCACGGCTTCAGACGCGCCTGCTACAAGGGCTTGGGCGTAAGCCAGAGCCTCCTCCAAGCGACTTTCTTCCAGGCCCCCGCCCTGGGCAAAGTCGCGCCCTCCACCTCCCTTACCACCGAACTTCGTGACGGTCTGTTTGAGGATGCTGCCCATCTCTGAAGGTCCGCCCGAGGTCTGCGCGAAGAAGAGAGCGGTCGGCTTCCCCTTTACTCCGAGCAGGGCCACTGCTAAGGGCAATTTCGCCATGGCATGCGCCAGCATTTTGGCCTGCGCAGATTCTTCTGCGAGGAGGACCTGGCAGACGATGCGGCGACCGTCGATTACAGGCGCAGCCTGCCACAATTCTCTGGCTTGATATTCGGCCAGGCGCTCGAGCAGCTTTTCCCTTCCCCGAATCCCTTCGCGCAGTTCCTGGCTTTGTTTTGCAATCAGTTCCGGCACCCTGTCCAGAGCGGCGGAAAACAGGCGCGCTGCTTCGCTCAATACCCTGAAATCCCGCCGCGCCTGTCGGTGGGCGCGGCCCCCGCACATGAACTCCACACGGGTCAAGCCCTTCATGCGCTCCACCTTGCGCACCAGAATCAAGCCGACGGCTCCCGTACGGCTGACGTGAGTTCCTCCGCAAGCTGATAGATCAAATCCCTCAACCTCCACCAGCCGAACCTCGCCCTCGCGAGACGTCGGCTTGCGCAATTCCAATCGGCTTGCCTCCCCTGCCGGCTGAAAAGAAGTTCGCACCGCGCGATTCTCAAAGACCACCTGGTTTGCGGCCTCCTCGGCTTCCTCCAGTTGCCTGGAACCGAGGCGGTCAGAATCCAGATCAATGCTTGAACTGTTCTCCCCTAAATGGAACGAGACGGTCTTATATTCACCAATCCTTTCGAAGGCCGCCGATAAGATATGCTGGCCGGTATGTTGCTGCATGTGGTCAAACCGCCTGGCCCAATCGATTTTCCCACGCACGCCTTCTGCCTCCGGCGCTTGGCGGAGGAGGTGCGCGATTTCGTCTCCTTCGTCAATAGCTTCGAGGACTTGGATGCCCGCGATGGTGCCGGAATCTGTCGGCTGCCCACCCGAGGTGGGGTAAAAGGCCGTCCGGTCAAGGTAAACTTTGAAACCGTTAGGCGCGGGTTCCGAACGAAAAACACGTGCCTCAAATTCACGCAAATAACAGTCGGTGTAATAGAGCCTTTCGGTCCTTGTCATAGGATTCAATTAGTGTGGCTTGCCGTCATTGTCTCAAGCACTTCTTGATATTTGTATGCACTGGCAGTAAGGAACAAGATGATGCTCTCGTGACCTGCCAGAAAGCCGTCCCATAAAAGCTTCTTAAGTGCCGCGAGGGTTGCTCCTCCTTCCGGCGAGGTGAGCACACCCTCGGTTTCGGCAAGTTCCCACATGGCAACCAGCATTTCAGAATCGGACACGGCCAGAGCGGCCCCGCGGCTTTCGCGCAGGACCCGCAACATCATGAAGTCGCCGATTGCCGATGGCACTCGAAGACCGGAGGCGATCGTCCGCGGACTCTCCCACTCCTCGGCCCGGTCGCCACCCTTGGCGAAAGCTCGAACGATGGGAGCGCAGCCCTGCGCCTGCACTGAAAACATTCGTGGCCTAGGCCCGCTGGTCCAGCCAAGTTCCTCCATCTCCGCAAAGGCCTTCCACATACCGATGAGCCCCGTCCCACCCCCGGTCGGGTAGATCATGGCATTGGGAACTCGCCCGCCTAGCTGCTCCACAACTTCATAAGCCATGGTCTTCTTCCCTTCCAGCCTGTAGGGTTCGCGAAGAGTTGAGACGTCGAACCACTCGCCGTCCTTCAGGTGCTCCCTCATTTCTCGACCGCAGTCTTTGATGCTTCCTGAGACGAGCACGACCTTCGCCCCCAGCAAGGCACACTCCTGCCGATTCGCTGCGGGCGTTTCCTTGGGCATATAAATCGCTGCTTCCATGCCCGCTTTGGCGGCATAGGCGGCCAATGCCCCGCCGGCATTTCCCGCCGACGGCATCGCCAGCTTTCGGATGCCCAATTCGTTGGCCATGCTGGTCGCCACAGCGAGCCCACGTGCCTTGAAAGAGCCGGTGGGATTCTGGGATTCATCTTTCAAATACAAATTGGGCAGTCCGAGCTTCTTGCCCAGACGCCGGGCATGTATCAGCGGCGTGAATCCCTCACCCAAACACAGGATTGATGAATCCAGTGTTACCGGAAGAACTTCCCGATACCGCCACAGGGTGGGTTCGCGCGAGGCCATTCGGTCAAGTACCAATGTCTCCGCCGCTCGGCGAAGGTCGTAGCGCACCAAAAGAGTCGCTCCACAACTACAGAGGTTGTAGACTCGGCCGGGCTCGTAGTGTTTTCCGCAGCGGGCACACTCGAGGTGAGTAACAAGGGACATAGGATTTGAAGTCTAACATGCTAAAATCCTGATTGCATGCCGATTCGTCTGGTAGCCATTGACCTTGACGGCACTCTCCTTAACAGCCGTCGGGAAATATCGGAAGGTAACCGCCGGGCGCTGCTCGAGGTGGTTGAACGCGAAGTCCAGGTGGTCATCGTCACCGGGCGCAGGTTTCATTCTGCCCTCCCGCTGGTCAGCCAAATCCCCTGCCCCGTCACTCTGATTACCTCCAATGGCGCCCTGATCGCAAGCTCCTCGGGAGAGGTTCTCCATCGGGATTTCCTTCCCCGGCAACTGGCGCTGGGGGCTCTGAAGGCGGTGCGCGAGTATCGTCCTTACTCAGTCGCCATTTTTCACACCCCCGGCTACGGCCAGGTCACTATGCAGGATAACGCCGTCGATGAAGGGCCTCTCGGCTGGTATATGCAAACCACCGCTCATTGCCTGCGGCTCGTCCCGGACCTGGAGGCGGCGCTGGATACCGATCCTATCCAGGTGATGATTGGAGGCCCTCCGGTGCGCATCGAGCCGGCGGAGGCGCTGCTGGCGGAATCTCCCATCCGTTCCAGCGTTCATCTCACTTGGACCAAGTACCTGACCACGAATATTTCCATCCTCGACGTCATGAACCGGGGCTGCACGAAGGGACGCGCATTGAAGATTTGGGCGGAGCAGTGTGGAATCCAACCCGGCGAAGTAATGGCGGTTGGCGACAACTTTAACGACCTGGAGATGCTTCAGTACGCGGGGCTACCCGTCCTGATGGGAAATCACTGCCCCGAGCTGCACCGCCCTGACTGGACCCTGACTCTCCCCAACGACGAAGATGGCGTCGCCGCTGCCATCCGCAGGTACGTTCTGGCAGGAGGCTGAAAAAAGCAGTTTACAGTCGAGCCGCCGCGGCGGGACAGCTAACGGCAACCAGTTTGGTTCACGGGCCGGCGGTGGGGATCAATGCTGGTCGATGACTTCGGTCCCGGGCGGGGGAATGAATCGAAACAAAGAGCGGCTTAGCGGCACATTCCGCCCAATGTGGTCAAACGAAAACTCCATGGTGCTCTGGTCGGGAAGGATCACGAGCAAACGAAGGATATCAAATTGGGGACTTACCACCATGAGCACCTGGTGATAATCCCCTTCGTATGCCTTCTTGGGATATGCGCGCAGGACGCAGTCAGCGGGCTGATGCTTGAGGGCCTCCGGCGCAAACTCAATCCGCGAAAAGACGCGGCGCAAGTTGAGCCTCGAAAGCAAGAGGCGAAACGGGATACGAATATCGTCGCTGGATTTGAGGGGTGAGCGCGTGAGTTGTTTCTCCTCCGGGATGTAAAGCATCAGAGTCTTCCCATCGGAGAGAAACAGCTTGGGTTGAGGCCGCTGGTAATCCCACCGCATCAAGCCACCGCGCGCGAAATAAACCACGCCAGACTCGACGCGTGTCGGGCCTCCGCTAACGTAGGTCTGCGTGAAGTCAGCACGGATAGTCTTGACCGCAAGATAGCTCGACTCGAATTGACCCACGTATTCTTCCAGTAAGTCCGTGCTCCCACCAACTGCTCTGCCGGCTTGTGAGCTGCAAACGGACGGGCGCAGAGTAGCGACCCCCTCACCGGCCCCGTCGGCTGACAGGCTGAAGAAAATGCCGGCGGCGGTCCACGCAGAGGGCCGGAAGTTGCACAATGCGGGGTTGACTACCTCGTCGCAGCCGAGTAACAAGAACAATACGATGAAGCTCGCCACGCACCGTCGTGAGCATGCGCACTTGTCTGTCCTTTGGTTGGTCGGCATCTCAAAACTCGTGGATTCCTCCCGTCCCGCGGGGCGGGAGGACGGGAATGACACCATGCAGTTCCCGCCGGCACATCTGCGTGTCTCGCCATTCATCGGTGGATTCCCGCCTGCGGGACGGGAATGACACCATGCAGCAGGTTCTTCAGCCGCTTTACGGATTCAAGGGCAACAGGATTCCTGGGATCAGTTTGGAGGCCTGCCTCATACTCATTCAGCGCTTCGTTGGTCCGGCCCTGGGCTTCCAAGACAGCTCCCAGACCGAAGTGTGCACGGCTGTCGAAAGGGTCCAAGGCCACCGCCTGTCGGAAGGCGTGCTCGGCGTCCTGCCTGCGGTTCCAGCGACTGTAGATCTCACCCAACGAATTCCAGGCCTGAGTCGTACCTCCACTCGATATGGAGCTGCGAAACTGCGGCTCCGCCTCCGCGAACCGCCCGCTATCAAAATAAAACTTTGCTAGTTCGTTCCTGGCCTGAACGTAGAGGGGAGCAAGGGCAACGGCCGCCCTCAACTGCGCCTCCGCCTTTTCTCCGGCCCCAATTTCGGCATAGGTTCGGCCCAGGTTCATGTGGGAGTCCGCAAAATTTGGCCGAAGCCGGATGGAGCGCTGAAAATCCTCGATTGCTTCGTCGTAGTGTTTCTTCCTGGCACAGGCAAGTCCCAGGTTGTTCAGAATCAACCAGTGATTGGGGGCTCGGCGCAGCGCCTCGCGCCACTCCGCCTCGGCTTGATCTGGGGAACCCAAATTCCAGTAAACCGCGCCCAAGTTGATCCGAAGAGCGATGGCGTCCGGCTGCGCTGCCAGCGTGCTCCTGTAAAAGGTCGGGTCATCATGCCAAATGCGGTTTCGCGTGACAATCCTAGCCAGGCAAAGGATGGCCACCATTGCCAGCCCTACTGGGTAGAACTTGCGAGCCGTGGGACGACCTGCCAACCTCGTCCACAACAGCCGCACCCCCCACGCCGCGATCCAGCAGAAGCCCAGCGAAGGAAGGTAAAGGTACCGCTCCGTAAAGACGTTAACACCCAGCCAGCGCGCATTGAGGACCGGCGCGATATTCACGAAAAACCACAAAAGGCCGAAGGAAACAAGGCGCTCCCTCCTCCAGGAATAAGCCAACGCGACCAGGGATAGTCCCAGAACAAGGAACCCCACGACCACTCGAGGGTCAGACACCGCAACGCATTTGTGGAAAGTGTAAAAGGCGCAAAGATTCACAGGCCAGAGGAGTTTCCAAACGTATCGTGCGACTAAAGCGAATGACGAGTAGAACGCCTCGCGCCGGCTAATCTGCGGCAACTGTAGTACCGGCGCCAGCCCGCCGAAGATTCGGGTTCTGAACAACAGGTAGGCGATGTCGAGCAGCCACAAGGTGACGTACCGGGAAAGCTTCTGCCCCATACTTGTTTGGGCCCGATCGTCGCGCAGAAAGTGCTCATAAAAGGTAGCCAGGAAAGGTAACGTTGCTGCCGGTTCTTTGGCCAACAGCGCCAATGTGAAGCTCAGGACCATTCCAAGTTCTGCCGCACCACCCCTTAATCCCCTCCTCACTGAGGAGGGGATTAAGGGGTGGTGCAGGCCTGGTTTCGCAACCCGGAGGAAAAACCAGAAGGCCAGCAAGTAGAACAACGTGAGCTGGAGGTCTGTCACGGCGGCGATCCAGTCAACGGACTCGCTATGGATCGGATGCAGCGCGAAAATGACCGCCGCCACAAAGCCCACCGTTCGGTCCCGGAAAATCCGTTCGGTCACGAGGAAAACCAGGCAGACCACTCCGGCATTCAGGACCACGTTGGCCAAATGAAATCCGTAAGCCAAGGGTCCAAGGAACTGGTAGCAGAGGAGGTACCCAAACGTCATCAGCGGGCGGTAGTAATTAGTCGCGCCTTGCGCGCCGACGTACGACCACACATTGGTGGCAAAAATTTCCCGCAAGTGGGAAAAGCTGCGCAGGTAGGGGTTAGACACGACCTGACGGTTATCGTCTTGTACAAAGCCGTTTAACAGCGAGTTAAGGTAGGGCAAGACCGCAACGAGGATAAGAACCGCGAGCAATTGGTGAGTAGCAAATCGGACGAGGCCGGGAGAGGTTGAGGCCCCAGAAGCCTGCTCCGTTTGAGCATCTTCCCTGCTGAGGCGACTCGCGCTCATGGTTGTTCCTCAGTCCCGCCTGACGGCTTATTGGCTTTCCCCATGCCCGTGACCCCCATTCGAGCTAATCCGTCGGCCCATGCCGCCGGAATGCGGATGGGGAGCGCCAAATTGCCGAAACGCCCAAATAGCCAGTTGGCGAGCAGGAAACTCGCGGGAGCCAGGACGAAACCCGCCGCGACATCGACGAGGTAATGGTAGCGGAGGTAAATGGTGGAGACCCAAAGGCTCAGGATAAGCGGGGATAACACCCAGAAAAGAGGCCGCGAGTTGCGAAAGGCATAAAGCCACACGAGAAAGGAAATCGCCACGTGCATGCTGGGAAAAACGTCACGATGGATGCGAGCAAAATCCATGAATTCGAGTTGCTGGTTAAAGAGGGAAATCGGCTGGC
>Ga0326728_10022574_pt1 | contig 11658 bp, 8 predicted proteins | sample MB3enrmetagenome_FD_207602 | JGI IMG/M metagenome (GOLD analysis project Ga0326728, IMG submission 207602) | Lab enriched peat soil microbial communities from McLean, Ithaca, NY, United States - MB31MN | ecosystem: Environmental > Terrestrial > Soil > Wetlands > Peat | place: USA: New York... | reverse complement strand
CTTCTCGGTTGCCTTTCTGCCGCTGGACAACGGAGACCTGACCGGCACGCTCTTTGCCCAGGCCACGCCCACCGACGGATCGGCCACGCTGGACGGCATCGGCTACGTGGAGGGATACGGCTTGGGCGGGGGCACGCTCTCGGTGACGGGAGGTCTACAGCCGGGTGAGGTGTTGAGCTTCGGCCAGGCGCCGTCGGGGCAATCGGTGCAGAAGATTCTGACGCTCACGAACTCGTCGCCCACTGCGACGCTCACCATTCGACGCATCACCAGCGAGTGGCCGTTCCTTTCGACCACGACCTGCGGCGCGACGCTTGCGCCCGCGGCGAGCTGCACGGTCACGCTCACTTACACGCCGCTCAACCAGGTGGCCGCCGGCTCCAGCCCGCCGGTCTCGACCGCCGACAGCGGCGAACTGGTGATTGAGAGCGACGCCGGTTCCAGCCCTGACCTGATCGATCTGACCGGCAGCTCCACTCCGGTCTATGTCACGTCGCCCACGAACGCCGCGCCGCTGGCCACGCTCATACCATCGCAGAGTTCGCTCACCTTTGCCAATACCATGGTGGGCAACGTCAGCGCGCCGCAGACGGTGACGCTGGACAACACGGGCACGGCGACGCTCAACATCCTAGGCGTGCAGACCACGCCGGACTACACGGTGTCGAGCAACTGCGCCAGTATTGTCGCCGGCGCAAGCTGCACACTGACCGTCACCTTCACTCCGCAGAGCACGACGCAGCAGGGTTCGGGCAGCGGGCAGCGGGTGAGCGCCATTGAGATATCCTCCAATGCCACCACATCGCTGGAGTTTATCTCGCTGGTGGGCGTCTCCAGCCCCTCGCCGCTGGTGCTGGGTGCAAGCACACTCAACTTCGGTACGGTACTGGTGGGAGCGAATTCCATGCAGACCCTGCAGTTCAGCAACACGGGTACCAACGCCATCACGTTTGGAGTTGTCTCTGCATCGACTACGCTGAGCGCAGCCGCTGGAGACTACAGTGTCGCGCTGGGGAGCTGCCCGCAGCCTGGGCTGACGCTGGCGGCGGGGACAAGCTGCATGGTGCAGGCCGCCTTTGCGCCAACCCAGAGTGGAACGATCACGGGCACACTCTCGATCGCCAGCTCCGCCTCGATGTTGCCGCTGGTGGTTGCGCTGACCGGGGTGGGCGAACAATCGCACATGCAGATATTGCCCGCCAGCCTGAGCTTCGGGTCGATTGCGGTCAATGCTCCAGCCAGCCTATCGCTGACGCTATCGAATAACGGAACGGCGCCGATCACGGGCATCGCACTGGCGATTACGGGCGACTACGCCGTCACGGTTCCCTGCGCGGTGAGCACTCTGGCCTCGGGCGGGAGCTGCGGGGTCACGGTCACGTTTACGCCCTCGACGACCGGCGCGCGCAATGGGACGCTGACCGTGACCAGCTCCGATGCAACCTCGCCCGATGCGGTGCCGATGACCGGTAGCGGCTTCGTCAATGGGACGTTCACACTCGCCGTTGGCGGAGGAACGAGTGCCTCCGACACGGTGGCCAGCGGCACACCCGCAAGCTACAACCTGACCGTGACGCCGGGCAATAACTTCAGTGGAACGGTGGTGCTGAACTGCACCGCGTTGTCGGCGGCGCAGTACGCCACCTGCTCGCTTCTGCCGTCCAGCGTGACGCTATCCGGGGCAGCGCAAAATGCAGTCGCAACGCTCAATACGGTTACGGAGGTCAGTTCCAACTCGTCCCCGGCGACGACTGAACGATTCAAACGCAGCTTTGGCGGCACCGCACTCTGCCTGCTCTTCCCTGCTCTGATCTTTACCTGGAAGGCGCGCACCTCGCGTCACAAGGCATGGCGGCGGGACGGGCCCATTGTGTGGGCGGTCTTCGCGGCGATTCTGCTACTTTCGTCCAGCGGATGCGGCGGAGGCAGCAGCATCAGCTCCGACCTGCGCTTCTCGCCGTCGGGAAGCTACCAGTACCAGGTGACCGCAAGCTCGGTGAGCGGCGGTGTGCAGATCACACAGGCAGTGACACTTAACCTTACCGTGCAATAGGAACGGCTGTGGAGAGAGGAATGCGTACCTGCTCCACAATCTCGATGCCAAAGCCTTGCAGCGCGGGGATGTGGGTGGGCGTGTTGGTGAGCAGGCGGATGCGATGGATGCCGAGGTCGGAGAGGATCTGGCTGCCCAGGCCGATCTGGCGCAGGGTACGGCGGGCGCGCTGCATGCGCTCCTGGCTGAGCTCGTCGGTGCGCGGGACGCGTTGCGTATCGCGGTGCAGCACAAGGCGGCTGGGGGCCATCTCACCGGACGAGGCAACGCCGCTGCGGTCGATGGAGAAGCCGCGCCCGGCGTTGTGCAGATAGATGAGCGCGCCCTGGCCTGCCTCGGCGATCATGCGCAGCGAGTTGTCCAGCAGCTCGTGGCAGTCGCAGAGGGTTGCTCCGAAGACGTCGCCAGCCAGGCAATGGGTATGCACGCGCACCAGAACCGGCTGGCTGACGGACTCATGGCTGCCCTCGTTACCTATCTGGCCGCCGATTTGCGCGCCGTATACTAGCGCAACGTGCGACTCCATGCCGTCCATCTCGCTCTCGTATGCGATCATGCGGAAGTCGCCGTAACGCGTAGGCAGCATGGCCTCAGCCACGCGCTGAATGGTTCGCTCGTGCTGCAGGCGGTAGCGGATGAGCGAGGCGACGGTGAGCATCTTGAGGCCGTGGGTGGCGCAGAAGCTGATGAGGTCGGGCACGCGCGCCATGGTTCCGTCCTCGTTCATGATCTCGCATATGACGCCGGCGGAGACCAGACCCGCCATGCGCGCCAGATCCACCGAGGCCTCGGTTTGCCCGGCGCGCACCAGCACGCCACCCTTGCGCGCGCGCAGGGGAAAGACATGGCCAGGCCGCGCCAGGTCGTTGGCGGTGGAGCGGGGATCGATGACGACGCGGATGGTGTGGGCGCGGTCGGCGGCGGAGATGCCGGTCGTGACGCCCTCGCGCGCCTCGATGGACTCGGTAAAGGCGGTGCCGAAGCGCGAGGTGTTCTCGCTGGTCATGGGCGCGAGGCGCAGGTAGTCGGCACGCTCCTCGGTGAGCGCCAGGCAGATAAGTCCGCGCCCGAAGCGTGCCATGAAGTTGATGGCCTCGGGGGTGACGAACTCGGCGGCCAGCGTGAGGTCGCCCTCGTTCTCGCGGTCCTCGTCGTCGACGACCACAATCATCCGCCCCGCGCGAATCTCCGCAATGGCGTCTTCCACACTGGCGAAGGGGGACTTGTTCAGTCCGTCAGGCATTCCTACTCCTTGGGTGTTGATGCGGGCATAATTGCCGTAAATGCAGCCACTAACAATTCGTAGATCAGAACAGCCAATATCAGCTCAGCGATTACGACGACGACTTCGGCAAACATGCCGTGGGGATGCTGTATCAATCGATCAAATCTCCGATTCTCGTATTGCATTCGGTTTGCGAGAAATGCATCTCTTCCGCGTGCGGCCCAACGGACATGGTCAGCGTGGATAATTGCGCCGCCCAGTATTCCCAATACCAAAATCGTCAGCACCCTCGCCCTTCGATACCGTCTCGTCCCCTTGTACCGCTCCCATAAGCTCATAGCGTCCTCCGGTACAACGATAGACTGCTGACTTAGCTATCCTACAAGCAAAAGCGCCGCCCGTTGAAAGGCGGCGCATGCTGATACGATTCAAACTCCGATTTCGGCAAATCTTACAGCATGGACTCGATTTCGAATCCCCAGGCCTCAAGCAGCGCCTCGGGAATGTACTTGGAGTTTTTATTGTGTCTCGCCCACTCGCGCAGGCGGGTGGAGCGGATGTACTGGTCGGGGGTCAGTTTGAACTCTTTGACCACCTGTTCGAAGGAAGTTACCGTGGGAACAACCGGCCCAATCGGCTCGGGCTTGCCCCAGTTTGGGTTTCCACGACGCTTTGCCATTTCAGTTGGGTCCTTTTTTCTCAGCCGAGGCTCTTACGAGCCGAATCCCGTGCATCCTGCACGGCCATCTGCCTCAAACAATCTAGACTCATTCTAGGGCATTTAAGGGCAAAAAGCAAGGGTTTTCGCTACAAATAGGCCAAAATCAGTGACTTCCCGGCGCCGGCGGGGCTGTGTCGTAGTTGACCGGGATGGTCTGTACTGAAACCGTGCCGACAGGCTTGCCGTCGAGGGTTGCCGGCTTAAACAGGTTCTCCCGGCTTGTCTTCCCGGCGCTCTCATCCAGAGCGGAACTGAGAGGCTTGGCCAGCCAAAGCTCATCCACCCGGCCCGTCTCGGAGACCTGATAGACAAAAGTAATCGTGCCCGATATTTTGGCGTCGATGGCCATCTGGTCGAGGGCAGGATTGGGAACGATCTTGATGAATGCAGGAGGAACTAGATTCGGGTTGCTGCCATCCACCTCGATCCACTTTCCATCCTGCAATACGTGGGCACAGTTACAGGGCGGTTGCAGCTTGGTGTCGACCGGAAAGGGCAGTATGTCCGCTACATATACGGGAAGACTTTTCAAGGCCTCTCCCAGGCTGGGGAAGAACAGCTGTGCCTGAAGCTGAGGAATCACCGTCGCGGGACTGGCTTTTTGCATATCCACCTCAAGCCTCATCGGCAGTTGGCCCATGGGAGCAATCTTGCCGGCGGTGTGTACCCCGGTCTGCGGATCCACTGAGCCGCCGGCGCGAACCAGAGTCTCGAACTGGCCTTCGATCAGGATCTTGCTTCCCTTCTGCCGGACTGTATCGGGGATGAATGCCCCCATCCCATGCAGGATCACGGGATCGGGAACCAGTTTTCCGTCGAACCAGGTAAAGGTCACTACCGCATCCGCGGGGTAGCCGCGCAATCCCAACAATTTTCCGTGGATCGCAGTCTCCAGCGCAGAAACGTCTGTCTGACCTAAAACCGGGCTCGCCAGCAGCATGAGCGCCGCCAAAGTGCAGGTCAATATCGTTTTCATGGTAGCCATCCTAGTGCAGCGGGTGAGTCTGCTATGTGACGGTGAACACACCCCTTCATCTTGCGACGGACTGTTGCGCGGACGCAAGCTCCAAACGCACCACATCGTAGGCAACCCCGCTGGTGATTCCTCCTGCGGGAACGGTGAGGGTCAGCGTGTTCTCGCCCGCGTGCAGCAGAGATGCGTCGAAGGTCAGATCTTTCTCGACCCACGATCCCTCCACTCCATCGCGGTTGATAGTGGCATTGTAGACCAGTCCATCGATGGAACCGGCGTTATGGCCGTTGACATCGACCGCGATGCTGCGCGCTCCCGCGCCGGCGATGGCGAGGCGCAGGATGCCGTGCGCCCCTGCCTCGGGCGCCTGCGCCAGGCTAAAGTTGATCTTCCACGGCGTGGCCCGTCCCTGGCCGTGGCCGAGCAGGTCGTTGGCCAGCTCGTCGTGCGGCACCTGGTAGATGAACCAGTCCTTGCGGAAGTCGCTCTGGCCGATGGTGAAGTTGACGTCGTTGGGAAAGAGCTTGGCATACTCAATGTACTCGCCCCAGTGCCAGTGGTCGTCGCCACGCAGAAACTCCGAGGCGGAGCGGTTGGGGATGCCGATCTGCCAGAGCTGCTTGCCGTAGCGAACGGGTACCCACACCAGCTTGCCCAGGTCCAGCTCGCCGCCCGCGTTGACCGTAATGCCGGCCTTGGCGTACTCGCCCAGGACGCCGTCGGCGATGGCGTGCAGCTCGTAGGCGCCGGGGCGCACGTTGGGGATGGTGAACCTGCCGTTGGAGGAGCCGCGCGTCCAGAACTCGTAGTGCTTGGCGTCGTTCTGCCAGGTCAGAAGCTCTGGGCCGCGTCCGTCCTGCTGACCGGGCTGCGTTGCCGCAGGCGTCTGGTCGGGATAGGCAAGCCCGACCAGGAGGTTCGGCAGATTGGCGGAGGGAGCCTGTGGATCACGCAGGATGAGTTGCCCACGGACGGTGGCACTTTGGGACGCTTTCGGGTAGTCCACGCCATCGACCCATGCGTAGGGCCACTTGGCTGCCTCGACCTTGGCCTGCCGCTTTGCGTCGGTGAAGTTGGCGGCGGGAGTGGCGTCGGTGGGCACGTAGATCAGGATGGGGCCGACCACCTTGTTCCAGTCCTCACCGGCGGCAATGGGCAGAATGGCGCTGCCGTAGTGCGAACCGCGCCAGTAGTCGAGCAGCGTGGGATCGCCTCCATCGCCATCGTCCAGATGGCCTGTCAGCTCAAAGTGGTTCGGCCCGGCCGAGAGGAACTCGGCCGACGGATTGATGAAGTAGATACCAACGTGCTGCTTAGTGCTGGACCAGCCGTAGGCCGGCGTGTCGAACTGGTCGGCGCAGTAGTCGTACTTATGCTCTACCTGGCCGGCCTTGACGCCTGTGGTCAGCCGCCGCGCCTCCTTCATGTTGAGGTCGGTGCCCTTGTCCCAGTCGGCCCCGGTGGGCATGGCCATATTGCGTTGCGAGTCGATGGAGAGCCAGTCAAAGACGCTGCCGTTCAGCTTCATCCCGTAGCGGCTCTCGCCGATCTGCGTGGCGCCGTAGCTGGGCTCATGGGTGAAGATGGCGTAGGTGTAGATTCCCTTCTCGCCGCGCCCGAGGGAGTAACGGATCTCCATGTCGACCAGCAGGCCGCGTCCAGCGCCTCCGCCGGCACCGAATGCCCCGGGACCGCGTCCGCCTCCGCCGGGAGCGGCTGGAACGCCAGCGGGTGCGCCAGGAGCTGTGCTAGCCGATACGCCGGGAGCACTTGGGGTCGCGCCGGGACGTGGGCCGGTCGCTGTACCGCGGTTGCGCTGCACTCCTGGAGGAAGTTGCACCTGCGCGTCACCTGGAACCCCGTTGGGAAAGTCCGGATCGCCGTGCGCGTTGGCATTCAGGCTCTTGCCGTCCGACCAGCCTTTGATCGAGACCTCGGCCCGCTTGCCGCCATTCGTCTTGGGATCGATGGTCACCTTCGCTTCCATGCGCGCCGCGCCGTTGGGGTTCTGCTCCCAGTAGCCTGCGTGATGTCCGGAGACATAGCCCTGGGTCTCCAGTTCATACACCCTGAGCGAGGTCATATCGCCGGTCTTCTTGTTGATGGTCGCGGTCAGATAGCCATTGGAAAGAATGAAGTTTGTGCCGTCGTCCATGACCGTCACAGGCTGCGACGGCACGGGGGTCTCCGGGTGCAGCCCCGCCGACGCACCTTGCCTCTGTGCGAACGCAGCGATAGAGATCAGGCAGAGCACAAGCGATGCCGCGAGCCACGCAAGCTGGGCCGGTCGCGAGCTGCAGACGGCATGAGCTTGCTTGGTGGATGCCGTGAGCTTGGCAGAGAGAAGGAACGAGGCGGAGCGGAGCGACATCGGAGGCATGAAGTGTCCTTTGCTGCGGAGGGGCGAACTGGCTGCACTGTTAAGTACGCACCGCGGCCATGGGAAGACGCGGAAGAAAAGGTATGCTGTTCAAGGTCCGATGCACCAACTGACAGCGTCGTTGCCTTGACCTCGCACCTTGAACCTCAAACCCTATAATCCACCTGTGCCCGCCGACTCCGCCCCACAACGCCAGCAGCAACGGATGCGCCAGCCGCTCGGCCAGACCCTGCTCCTCGACGCCGACGACACGCTGTGGGAGAACAATGTCTACTTCGAGCGCGCCATCGCGGCCTTTATCTCCTACCTCGACCACCGCACCCACACTCCTGAAGAGGTGCGCGCCCATCTGAACCGCGTAGAGCATGAGACCATCGCGGCGCACGGCTACGGCCTCAAGAGCTTTCGCCGCTCCTTGGTGGCCTGCTTCGAGCAGTTGACGGACTCGCCCGTCACCGCGGAGAAGCACGCGCGCATTCTGCGCTTCGTGCAGTCCATCGCCGAGCACGCGATCGAGACTTTGCCCGGCGTCGCCCCCACCCTGGCCGAGCTAGCTACACGCCATCGGTGCATTCTGGTCACCAAAGGCGATCCCGTGGAGCAGCGCGACAAACTCGCCCGCTCCGGTCTTGCCGCGTACTTCTCTGCCGTCGAGGTGCTGCCGGAAAAAGATGCGGTCGCCTATCGCGCGCTGGCTGCGCGCCACCATTGCGATCCCGCCCGCACCTGGATGATCGGCAATAGCCCTAAGTCCGACATCAACCCCGCGCTTGCCGCAGGGCTGCACGCTGTCTTTCTTCCCCACGGCTTTACCTGGGTGCTGGAAGAAGAGGCCATCAGCCAGCCCGCAGCGGGCCAGCGCCTGCTTGAACTTGCAGCCTTCACGGACCTCATTCTGTATTTCTAGGGATGCTATACTGACGCTCGGATTGCTCGTCGCTCCTGCCACGATTCTCCAGTGCGCAGGCTCCATGCGGAGGTGGCGAAATTGGCAGACGCACTAGCTTGAGGTGCTAGCGCCGCAAGGCATAGGGGTTCAAGTCCCCTCCTCCGCACCATTTCTAAGGTACCGGTTTTCTCCCAGAGCCAACCCAATGCGGTTGGCTCTTTGCCTGCCCCTGCAAGCTCGGAGGACGAAGCGCGAAGATCGTCCGGTATGTGGGACACGGTACAATGCAGTTGTCCTTGCGGACAGCGAACGACGAAGAATATTGATCCTTTAAACACCACGCGAGAGTGGCGGAATTGGCAGACGCACCAGACTTAGGATCTGGCGGAGCAATCCGTGGGGGTTCGAGTCCCCCCTTTCGCACCAAACCACCGAACACGATCCACCATCGCAGTAGCAGCAAGGCATTGAAGCCCCCTATGAGCCAACTTAAGCAACCCGCGGAACCGCACTCCGTCAAGATCACGAACACAAACGACTACCGCAACAGCTACGCCAACAGCGTGCAGGTGCGCATCAGCGTCTGGGACTTTTTCCTGGTCTTCGGCACCATGCATCGCGACTCGCAGGAAGAGGTGCAGATCGAGAACTTTCAGGGCATCTACCTGAGCCCGCAGCAAGCCAAGGCACTGAGGAACGTACTCGACCACAACCTGGCGCAGTACGAGCAGACCTTCGGTCAGCTTGCGCTGGAGCCTCAGTTTGGACCGCCCGGCGGCCCCGTCCACTAGCCCGTGCGAACCTTCCCTCGGCCCCGGAATGCAGAGCGTGACGCGCGTACCGCCGCGCCTCTCTGGATGCTCTATCCGCTCTTCTTTACCGCCGTCTACCTGTCGCACCTGACGCTGCTGCGCCTGCCTTACTTCTGGGACGAGGGCGGCTACTACATCCCGGCGGCATGGGACTTCTTCCGCAGCGGCACGCTGGTCCCCGTCACCACCGTCAGCAACGCGCACCCGCCGCTGCCGTCCATCCTGCTGGCGGGCTGGTGGCGCCTTTCGGGCTTTGTCCCCAGCGGGACGCGCACCTTCGTCTGCATGGTTACGGCGGCCGCTCTGCTGGCTGTCTTCCGGTTGGCGCGCAACCTGCTGGGCACCAAACCAGCCATCGCCACAACCGTGCTCACCGGCCTGTATCCCATCTGGTTTGCGCAGAGTACGCTGGCCCACGCGGACATCTTCGCCGCAGCCTTCACGCTTTGGGGACTGTCCTTCTACCTGCAGCAAGCTGGACCCGCCGACACTCCGCTCCTGAACATGGAGACGGGCGCCCCACATCTCGATATTGAGATGTGGGTTTCGACCAGGACAAAAATCTACGCAGCCATTCTCTTCTCTCTCGCCGCGCTGTCCAAAGAGACGGCAATCATCACGCCCGCGGCGCTGGCAGCCTGGGAGGCGTTTCTGCTGCTGCGGGAACGCAATGTTGCCGGAAGATTGCGCGCACACGCGGGATGGCTCGCCGCGCTGCTGGTTCCCATTTTGCCGCTGGCGGGTTGGTATGCGTACCATTTCCATCGCACCGGCTACGTCTTCGGCAACCCCGAGTACCTGCGCTACAACGCGACGGCCAACCTGGATGCGTATCGCATTGCGCTGTGCCTCTACCACCGGCTGCTGCACCTGACGATGCACATGAATATGTTTGTGCCGGTACTGTGCGCTGCGGCAGTGATGCTGTTGCCGACTGTTGCTGCACGCGCGCGTTTGGCGCGGCCTGTGCTGAACGCCATGGCCGTGGTCCTGCTGGCCAACTGGATCGCCTTCTCGGTGCTGGGCGGTGCGTTGCTCACACGCTACCTACTGCCCATGTACCCGCTCGTTCTGCTGGTCTCGGTTGCGGCATGGCAACGCCACTTGCGCCGATGGGAGTGGCTCGCAGCTTTCAGCGCAGCCGCATTTGTGGCCGGCATATGGATCAATCCGCCCTACGCCTTCGCGCCCGAGGACAACCTGACCTACCGCGACATGATCGTGCTGCACCAGCGCGCGGTATCGTTGATCGCGCAGCAGTGGCCACAGGCGACGGTTCTGACAGCATGGCCCGCCGTCTCCGAGTTGGAACGCCCCGAGCTCGGTTACACCAAATTCCCCATCAAGGCGGTCGCAATCCAGAACTTCTCGCGCGAGCAGATCGAAGCAGCAGCCGAGATAGAACGGACCACACCTAGTCCCGCTGGCTACGACACTGCTCTGCTCTTCTCCACCAAATGGGCCCCGCCGCCCGGCGCCATCAACCTTACCCACGGCAACACTTTGTCCGACGCGCGCTACTTCGACTTCCACCAGGACGTGCTGCCCGCCGAGGCCGCTGCACTGCTGCATGGAGATGTGGTGTGGCAGGCCTCGATTCGAGGCGAGTGGGTTGCCGTCCTGCGCTTCCCGCGCAGCGATAAAAAATCAGCCAGCCCGTAACCTTTGGTCTCCGGCTCACAGATGAGCCATCGACTCACGGGCGAATCGCACCTCTGCCGCCAGTACCTGCAGCAAGCGGAACGGCATCGACGGCTCCATCTGCATCAGTTTGACAAAGTCTTCGCACGTCAACATGCTTAGTTCCGCATCCTTCAGCACCTCCGCCGTCAACGAGTACGGTTTCATACCAACGACTGCGGGCAGTCCGAGCAGCGAGCCAGCGCCCACCTTGACGTCGAAGATGTCTTTGCCGTCCGAACGGCTGGTCAATCTGGCGGTCCCTTTCTTGAGCAGGTAAACGCCGGTGGGTGCATCGCCCTGGCGGAACAGAACGCGATCCGGGCCAGGGGAGATGGCCTTTGATCTGCTTCTAAGTTCTTGAAATAATTCTGGATCGGCAACAAATGAGGTTGAAACTTGCGACATAGCATTCTCCTTGTATCCGGCCTGAAAGGGCCTTCAAAGCTGACCCGGGAACACGAGGTCGCATAGCAGATTCTGTCATTGACAGAGTCAGGAGGCTGTGACGTTGGTCACGTTGTAGATCCGTGCCTATCGGCAAAGCACGCACCAGATCAACTACGCGCCTTCTATAATCGTCAAAACATTGTGAAACCCTCGCCCAACCCCATCCTTCGACTCATTCCTCTGGTTCTCCTGCTCAATGTGTGGGCCGCCCCTCAAGGGACCCAGGCACAGACGACGGCTGCGAGCCAGAGCGCGACGCAGGACCAGGCGCAAGCTAGTAGTGCGGAGGCGGACTCGCCGGCGGACATTCGTCAACCAGGAGGACGGCTGGTGCTGGTGTTGCCCTTCGACAACCGCTCCGGGCAGGCGAACCTCAACTGGATTGGCGACTCGTTTCCCTACACGCTGGACCAGCGGTTTACCTCGGCGGGCTTTCTCACCATCAGTCCGGACGACCGCCAGTACGCTCTGCAGC
>Ga0326728_10022572_pt1 | contig 11658 bp, 9 predicted proteins | sample MB3enrmetagenome_FD_207602 | JGI IMG/M metagenome (GOLD analysis project Ga0326728, IMG submission 207602) | Lab enriched peat soil microbial communities from McLean, Ithaca, NY, United States - MB31MN | ecosystem: Environmental > Terrestrial > Soil > Wetlands > Peat | place: USA: New York... | reverse complement strand
CATGCAGGCTGAAATCGGCCATTTCCATCTGGGGCTCACCGAACCGGTCATTGAAATCAAAAACCTCCAGCTCTACAACACCGCGCAATTCGGCGGCACGCCCTTTCTGAACATTCCCGAGATTCATGTGGAGTACGACCGCGACGCGCTGAAACGGCACGAGATTCACATCACCCTGCTGCGGTTTAACCTGGGCGAACTGGACATTGTCAAAGGCCGCGACGGCCAGACCAACGTCCTTTCCCTCGCCGTTGCGTTGCCGGCCAACCCCGCAAAACCGGGGGGTGCCAAGGGCGACCCGGGCCTGGAGGAATTGAAGAAGTACGATGTCACCTTCAAGGGCATAGACTGCTTGAACGTCTCCGTGGGCCAGTTCAAATATCTGGACCTCCAAAACCAGAGCAACAACATGGCGCAGAATCTTGCCATCCAGAACTGCGTCATCACCAATGTGACTTCCTCCGCCGACCTGTTGGGACTGGAAGTGCTCGTGGGCCTGCGCAGCAGCGATTTTTTCAAGCCCCTCGTCGGCGCCGGCAAGCCCGGGGACGACGAAGGGGCCGCGGCGGGTTTATTGAAAATGTTAGGACATTGATCCCTTGCTCCCCTTCGTCCCATCCCATGGCAAGCCGGCTCCTCGCACCTATCGCACGACGGTTTCTTCCTTCTTCATTCTGCTTTGTCTGCCCCTGGCATTTTGTCTAGAATGATTGCGTGCATCGCGACTCGCTAAAATCCGCGTCCCGCATCGTGGTAAAACTCGGCACTGGCGTCCTCACCGACAGCCACAAGCTGATTGACCCCGCGCAATTGGAGCAGATCGTCGCGCAGGTCGCCGGCCTCCGCCGGGCCGGCAAGGAAGTCGTGGTGGTCACCAGCGGCGCGGTCGGAGCCGGCATGGGCGCGCTCGGCTATGGCTCGCGTCCCACGGACCTGGCCGAAAAGCAGGCCTGCGCCGCCGTGGGCCAGACCCGCCTGATGGCTGTGTATGAGAAGCTCTTCGGTCTGCATGGCCTCGTCGTGGCCCAGGTGCTGCTGACGCATGACGACCTGGAACATCACGAGCGCCACCTCAACGCCCGGAACACCCTCGTCACCCTGCTCGCGCGCGGAGTCGTGCCCATCATCAATGAAAACGACGCCGTCTCGTTCACCGAAATCAAGTTTGGCGACAATGACAAGCTTTCCGCCCTCGTCGCCTCGCTGCTCCCCGCCGACTTGCTCGTCATTCTCACCAACGTGGACGGCGTCATCGAGCACTTCGGCGCGCAAAACGCCCGGACGATTCCGGTCATTGAAAAAATAGACTCCGCCATACAGGAAATGGCCGGGGGCACCACCAGCGAAACCGCCGTGGGCGGCATGAAGTCTAAGATTGAGGCGGCCAAGATCGCGGTGCGCTCCGGCATCCCGCTGGTCATCGCTTCGGGAAGAAATACGGGCATACTCGCGCAAATTCTGGCCGGCCAGGAATGCGGCACGTTGTTCGTTCCCAAGCCGACCCGCTTGCAGGGGCGCAAACGCTGGATCGCGTTCTACCATCATCCCAAAGGCACGTTGGTGGTGGACAACGGAGCCAGGCTGGCCTTGCTTGAGAAGGGCAAAAGCCTGCTACCGCCGGGGGTAGCGCGTTGCGAGGGCGAATTTGCCGCCGGTGACGTCGTGCGCATTTGCGACCTGGACGGAACCGAGTTTGCGCGCGGCATTGCGCGGTTCGATTCCGCCGCCGTGCGCGAAAAAAGTCTCCCCAAGGAGGAACTGGTTCACCGGGATGATTTGGTTATTTTGTGAAATGAAAAAACAACCCGCGATCAACGACCTGCTCCGCGTCATGGCCAAACTGCGCTCGCCCACGGGCTGTCCGTGGGATCGCGAGCAGTCGCACCTGACCCTGCGCCGCCATGCCATCGAGGAAGTGTACGAGTTGATTGACGCCATCGAGGCCCGCGACGACGTGGAAATGGCCGAGGAACTGGGCGACTTGCTGCTGCAGGTGGTCTTTCATTGCCAGCTTGCCAGCGAGCGCGGCGCCTTTGATTTTGAAAAGGTCACCCGGCATCTCGTGGACAAGCTGGTCCGCCGCCATCCGCACGTTTTTGGAACCACCCGGGTCAAGGACGTGGACGAGGTCTGGGCGAACTGGGAAAAGATCAAGAAGGCCGAGAAGCACGGCACCAGCCACGCCCGGCATTCCGCGCTGGACGGCGTGCCCAAGCATCTCCCCGCCCTCATGCGTGTCGAGAAGCTCGTGAAGAAAGCCCGCAAAGCGCACGTCATGGCGGACGGACACTCCGGCCGCAAGCTCTCCAAGGCCCGGCTCGCCGGGGAATTGTTTGAACTGGCGTCGTTCGCCCAGAGTCGCGGCTGGTCTGCTGAAGAATTGCTGACCATGGAAATCAGCAGGCGTGAAAAACACTTGCGGAAACTGGAGAAAGCCGCACCTCGCCCCGTTTGACTCCGCAAAGCCGTTATGCGCCCGCTGATTCAGGAAATCCAAACCGTACACACGCCTGAATCGCTCATCGAGAATTTCCAGGGCGAGGCTGGCACGGTCTTGTTGCGCACCTCGCAGTTCGATCTGCCCTCGGCTCGGTATTCGTTCGTCGCGGTCCGGCCGTTTCTCACGTTCCGTTCCTTTGGCTCCCGTTCCGAAACCACGCATCATGCGCCGCGCCGGGAGCATCACATCCAGTTTGGCAATCCGTGGCGGCTGCTGGATGCGTTGATGGCGCGGTTCGAGCTGCTGGATGAAGTGGACTGGCCGTTTCCGCTGGGCGGTGCGTTTGGTTACTGGGGTTATGACCTGAAAAATTTCACCGAGCCAAAGCTCCCGCGCCGGGCGGTGAACGACCTGGAGCTGCCCGATTGTCACGTGGGTTTCCATGACAGTGTCGTGGTGTTCGACCACCGCCTGGGCCGGGTCACGGTGATTTCCACCGGCCTGCAGGCGGATGGCTCGCGCAGCGAAACCAGGGCGGAGGAAAGACTGCGCTTTTGGAAGGAGCGTTTGACGACCCCTCCCGGCCAGGAGCAGAACATCTCTCAACGTGACCGGTTCGCTTCTTGCGACTGGGCGGACGTCCATTCTAATGTCTCACGCGAGGATTTTATTCGCACGGTCCTGCGGGCGCAAAAATACATTCGCGCGGGCGATATTTACCAGGTCAACCTGTCGCATCGTCTGACTGCGGGAGGCGGACTTGGAGGCTGGGACCTGTTCCGGGAATTGTCCGCCATTTCCCCCGCGCCTTTTGCGGCCTATTTGGAATGTGACGGCGGGGCCCAAGGCGCGCCGTTTGCCATCGCCTCGTCCTCCCCCGAACAATTTCTGCGGATGAGCGGCGCATCTATCGCGACGCGGCCCATCAAGGGAACGCGCCCCCGCGACAGCGATGCGACGCGCGACGCGCAACTGGCGTACGAACTTCAAACGAGCGCGAAGGAACTGGCGGAACTGGTGATGATTACCGACTTGCTGCGAAATGATCTGGGGAAAATTTGCGAGTACGGCTCGGTGCAGACGCGGGAACTGGCGCGGCTCGAAAAATTTGCGCAGGTGCAGCATCTGGTCTCCACGGTGGAGGGCTGCCTGCGCGGCGACATGACGCACTTCGCGGCCCTGGCCTCGAGTTTTCCGGGCGGCAGCGTCACGGGCGCGCCAAAGTTCCGGGCCATGGAAATCATTGACGAACTGGAACCCCTGTCGCGCGGCCCTTACTGTGGCGCCATTGGCTATCTGGGGTTCAACCGCGAGAGCCAGTTAAGCATCGCCATCCGCACGGCAGTCTGTCACCGCGGGGCGGCGCATTTCAATGTGGGCGCGGGCATCGTGGCGGATTCAAACCCGGAGGCGGAGTACGAGGAAACCTTGGCCAAGGCGCGCGGCTTTTTGCAGGCCTTGAAGCTGGAGGCGTCAATGGGCGGCTCTATTCAAAGCCGTTTTTCATCGGCGTCGAGGTAGTCCACAAAGGTCCGGAGATCGTCCCGATGGCCCAGCCCGGACTCTTCCTTGCGCATTTTCAGGCGGGCGCAGGCGGCTTCGTCGCCGGGCAGGGGCCGGCTTAGCACGCTGTCCCAATGGGCGGCCTTCTCGGCGTCGGACTTTTTAACATTCTGACGCACCCAGTCGCAAACCTGTCCGTCCGTGATGGAGTTCTTGACGACGGCGACAAACTGTTCGTGAGTGAGGCCGGCGGCTTTGAGCCACATGCCATCGAACCCCTTGCCAAGATTCTCCACATAATCGCTGTGCAACTTGCCCGCGAGATGCAGGCGGATTTTGTCAACGTAGCGCGGCAAATAATGCCAGCCGTTCATGATTTCACGGGGGCTGCGGGGATAAATAATTTCACTCATGCCTCAAGGATGAAACGCCGGCGTCCACGCCGCAACGCAAAAATTAAAGCCAAACATCTGGTGGGAGCGGTTCCGGAAATACCGCAGCTTTCTTCTCCCTCTCCTCCCCGAAGGAGGAGAGGGCGGGGTGAGGAGCCGCTGTTTATCTGTGGCTCAAAGCATATCGCTCTTTCACTCTGCGGACCGTCATCGGCGTATCGAACGCGCAGGACAAATTTTTTGAAGTAAGCGTGTCCGCTTTTGTGCCCAACGCCAGCGCGGTTCCGGCCTTCAATAACAGCACATGCGAAAACACCGGCATGATTTCCTCCACATGATGGGTCACCAGAATCAGGGTGGGCGCAGCGCGGGTCTGTCCCAGGCGCTGGACAAAGCGCAGAAACTGCTCGCGCGCCGCCGGATCCAGGCCCGCGCAGGGCTCGTCCAAAATCAACACGCGCGGCCTGGCCATCAGGGCGCGGCCAATCAGCACCCGCTGCCGTTCGCCCTGCGACAGCACCTGCCACGGGCGATCCGCCAGATATTCGCATTCCACCTGGCGCAACAGCCGGCGCGCCCGGGCCTTTTCGGCGGAGGTGACGCGGCCCCAAAAGTGGATCATCGCGTATTTGCCGCTGGCCACCGTCTCCAGCGCCGGCTCGTCATCGGACATCATCTGCCGGATGGATGAGCTGACCAGGCCGACCTGCTTCCGCAGTTCGCGCCAGTCCGACCGGCCGTGGATTTGTCCCAGCAGCGAGATTTCGCCCGCCGTCGGCATGAGATAACCCGTCAAGGCGCTGAGGAGCGACGTTTTGCCGGAGCCGTTTGCGCCGAGGATGGCCCAATGCTGGCCGCGTTCGACGCGCCAGTTCACGTTGTGGAGAATCACCGTGCCGCCGCGCTCCACGCGCAGGGCTCTTACGCTTAAAATGCTGGTCAAGGCCATTGATGTACCGTTGTTCGGATCCCAATACGGTCGGACGCGGTCGGACGCGGTCGGACATGGAAAGCGTAAGCTTAATGAGCTTTCAATTGCAAACCGTCCGCATTCTCACGGCGTCGAGAACCGGTAGAACCGAAGGTTGTTGGTCCGCGCCGAGTTGGTGTCGGTATAGAACCACAGGCCGTTTGCGGCCATCACGTTGGAGGCCACGACGAACCATGCGACCGGCGGCGTCAGATTGGTGGCGGCCCAGAGGCGATTGGTGCTGTTGACGGCGTTGGCCAGCGCAAACGACGGGCTGCCGCTGGCGGGGTCAAAGTTGTAGGACAGGGAATTAAGCCCGTTGCTGACGCTCAACAATGCGTAGCTGCTGGTCACCGCGCCGTAGGTGTTGGTCACCCGCAGGGAATAATATCCGCGGAGGGTGGTGTAGACATTGGTAAAGGAGAGCGAGGTGTTGGTGGCCGCGGAAACCGCGGTGTTCGTTTGGAAGAACCATTGAAATTTCAGGAGCCCCGGGCCAAATGCGTCGGCAGTGAAGGTCGCCGGATTGCCATTGGTCACTACCACGCTCTGCGGCTGCTGCGTGATGACCGGTTTGGTCACGACGGTGAGCAGGGCGGGACTGCTGGTCACGCTTCCGAGCGAATTGGTAATCAGCACAAGGTAATTTCCCGCCGAGCTGGTGGTGACAGGGGAGATGGTCAGCATACTGTTGGTCTTGCCAACCAGCAAATCGCGGAAAGTGACCTGGTTTGTGTACCACTGATAATTCAGCGGCGGCTTCCCGGAGGCGACCACGGCGAAGCTGGCCGTGCCGCCGTTGGTGACCATCTGGGACTGCGGCTGCGTGAAAATGATGGGCCGCGTCGAGATGACCGTCAACAGGGCCGGCGTGCTGGTCACGCTTCCGGCGGAATTGGTGACAACCACCGTGTAATAGCCGGCGTTGTTGGTGGCGGCAAAGTTCACGATCAGAACGGCGTTGGTGCCTCCGGCCACGGGCGTATTGGTGTTAAAGTACCACTGGAAAAACAGGGGCGCGGTGCCGCTGGCCGCGTTCGTAAAAGCCGCGTCGTACCCGTTGGTCACGGTGAAATTCTGCGGCTGCTGGGTGATGGCCGGTTTGATCACCGGCACAATCACCGTCAATTGGGCAGGGCTGCTGGTGGCCGCGCCGTACAAATTCGTCACCACCACCGTGTAGTAGCCCTGGTTGTTGGTGGTTGCCGGAGAGAAGGTCAGGACGGGGCCGGTCGCGCCATTGACGGGTGTATTCGTGTTGAGATACCACTGGTAATCGAGGGTGCCGGTCCCGATGGCCGCGTTGGTGAAGGCGGCCGCGTTGCCGTTGGTTACGGTCAGGCCCTGCGGCTGCTGCGTAATCATCGGAGGCAAAAGCGCCGTCAGGAGCGCCGGGCTGCTGGTGACCGAGCCTGAATAGTCGGAGGCAACAACGGTATAAACCCCGGCATTGGTGGGCGCCACGCTCGAAAAATTCAGCGAGCTGTTGGTTTGGCCGGCGAGGAGCGTGTTGGTGTTGTAATACCATTGATACTGGACGGGGCTGTCATCCGCCGCCGTCACGGAAAAAACGGCGGGAACATAATTGGTGACCGTCAAGCTCAGCGGTTCGGCCAGGAGGGCGGGCAGTGGTATCTTGAAGAACGTCCCATAGTTGCCGGGACCTCCCTGGCCGGCGCAGCCCCACAGGGCGTTGCCATACCGGATGACGCCGCCCAAGGGATCGGACCCCGTGACCGTATTGGTGAAGCTGGCGAGGGTCGCAAACCCGGAGCCGTTGGTGCTGATGATGAACACGGTGCCGGCATTGCCGCTGCCGCCGCTCACCGTGGTCCCGTAAAGACAATTCCCGGCAGCCGTCAGGGTTGCCTTGGGTATGGTGCCATCCAGGTTGCCGCCGAAGGAGGAAAAGTTGTAGAGCACCTTGTAGCCGGTCCCGTTGGTGTTGATTTCAAATATGGCGCCAGTGTTGTTGGACCCGCCGCTGCTGCCGGTGCCATAGAGCATGGCCCCGGAAAGGGCCAGGCCGCCATTGGGCCCCATGGCGTCGGGCTGGTTCGTAAACGAATATAAAACACTGTAGCCGCCGCCATTGGTGTTGATGGAGAAGATGGTGCCTTTGGTGGACACGCCCCCGCTGGCGGTGGTGCCGTACAACAGGCCGCCCGCCAGCACGAGGTCGCACTGCGGTTGCGCGCCGTCCGGGGTGTTGGTGAACGAATGGAGGACGGCATAACCGGCGCCATTGGTGTTGATCTTGAAGAGAGTGCCGCCGGCGGAACTGCCGCTGCCGGTGCCGCCGACATGAGTGGTTCCGTAAAGCGTGCCGGCACTGAGCAGCAGGCCGCCCTGTGGGTACTCGCCGTCCGGCGGATTGCTGAAGCTGTAAAGCTGGCTGAAACCGGAGCCATTGGTCGCGACCGAGTAAATGCTTCCGTAGCTGGTACCGTTCGTGCCGCCAAACTCCGTGGCGCCATAAATCACGCCGCCGGAGACGACCACATTGTCCGGCGAACTGCCATTGGTGGCGGGGTCATAGAAATTGTAAATGGGCGAGAAGCTCGAGGCATTGGTGTTGAAGCTGAAAAGCGTGCCGATGCCGGAAATGCCGCCATAGGCGGTGCTGCCGTACAAAACGCCGCCGGCCGCCGCCACTCGAAGCGGATTGTAGCCGTCGGGAGTGTTTGTAAAGCTGTGCAACACGGTCATCGTCTGGCCCAAGGCAGCCAGACGGACGCCTGCTAAAAACACCATGCCTGCCAAAATGTTCTTCATTCTTATTGTGGAAATGTCCCGGTAATACGGCCGTCCTGTCTGGTCTCAAGCATTTACTTGCGCATACGCTGCGTTTTCAGACGCATGGCGTGTGGTAAAGTAACTTACCTCCGCAGTCTCCGCAATTGATTCCCGCCATGATTTTGCGCCAAATCCGTGCGCGTCCTCCTTCCGCATTGCCATGCAGGACGGGCCGGGGCGCCGGTTGCAACGGACCACGCGCCGGTCTTCCATTGCCATCCGTCGTGGAATGCTCTATTTCATCGCCATGCACCGTCTGGTCAGGTTTCTTGCATCGGTGGCAGCGGCCGGGGATTTGGCGGCGCAGCCGGTTCGCGCCGACCCCGTGGACAAGATCGTCGAGGCCCAAATGGCGGAGCACCATGTTCCGGGTGTTGCGTTGACGATCATTCAGGACGGGCGCCGGATTAGAACGAGCGCCTACGGATTTGCGAACCTGGAATGGAAAGTCCGCGTGACTCCGGACACCGTGTTCGAAATCGGGTCCATTACCAAGCAGTTCACGGCCGCCTGCATTCTGCTGCTGGAACAGGAAGGCAGGCTTTCGGTGGACGACCCGGTGGGAAAATATCTGCCGGATGCGCCGTCGTCCTGGAGCAGGATTACCCTGCGCCATCTTTTGAACCACACTTCGGGCATCAGGAGTTACACCGGGCAGGAGGGGTTTGAACTGGCCCGGCATCTCACACAGGCGCAGTTTGTCCAGAAAGCCGGCGCCTGGCCGCTGGAGTTTGAACCCGGCGCAAAATACGCCTATTGCAATACCGGCTTCAACCTGCTGGGCTACATCATCGAAAATGTCGGCGGCACCAACTACTGGGCTTTTCTTTCTTCGCGGATATTGGTTCCGGCGGGCATGAAAGACACGGCCGACCGGAATCCGAAAAATCTAATCCCGCGCCGCGCCTCCGGTTACGAACTGGGCGGGGATGGCCGGATGGTGAACCGCGACAGTGATATTACCGACGTGTTTTCCGCCGGAGCCATGGCGTCCACGATTGGCGATCTGGCCGTATGGAACGGCGTGCTGGATACCGACAAGGTCCTGTCCAATGCCAGCAAGAAGAAGATGTGGTCGCCCACCGTTCTGAACGACGGGACCGTCCACGCCTATAGTTTTGCGTGGTGGCTCGACCCGGTCGAGGGCCATCAGCGCGTGGGGCACACGGGGGAGACGTCCGGTTTCAATGCGAGCTTCGAGCGCTTTCCGGATGACCGCCTTTGCATCATCGTTCTTTCCAATTCGGGCGAAAGCGAGCGCGCCGACACCATCGCCCGGGCCATTGCGCCCTTGTACTTCAAGAGCCGCCTATGAAGCCCGCTTTCCGCTTTCCGCCTTTCTCCCTTGCGCCCTTGTACTTCAAGAGCCGCGGTTCAAGGGCCGGCCTATGAAGCCTTTTCGAGGCCCTTGAGGTCTTCGGCCAGAAACTGGGCGACATCCTTGAAGCGGGCCACGTTTTCCGGGTTCATCGCCATGAGCGTTTGATGCGCTTCGAGGCTGGTGCGGGTGATTTCCTCGTGCGTGGGGTTGGTGGATTCCGGAATGCAGCAGGTAACATCGGCCGGCAATTGAAGAGGTCCGCTGGTGGATTTGAAGAGTTGGGCCGCGCCGAGATTCTCCAGCAGCTCGCCGACGCGCGCCGAGGCGTTGTGCAGCTCGATGCCGCGCTCCACCGGCGCGCCGTTGGGGTTGAGCTTCATGCCAAAACCCGACAGCACTCCCAGGAACGTGCTGTCCATCAATACGCATTCGCCCAGGTCAATAATGAAGTGGCCGAAGCCTTTTTGCGCCAGTCCGGTGAGGAGCGTCTTGAAATCGGGGCTGGACGCAAAATTAGCGCGCCCGCATATCTTGATGCAGGCAAAATTTTTACCGACACACACTGACAGATTGGCAGATGACATTTTCGCTTCACAACCTGCTGCTAACCGCAACAGCCCCGCCGGGCCCGTCACGCCACTGCGTCCGGCGCGACGACCTGAATCAAGGCCTGCTGCAACACCAGCGTTTCATCCAACCCGCTGGAAACCAGGCGCTGATTGCAGCGTAACAGCACTTCCATTGCCCGGACCAATTCCGGCGAGGTATATTTTTTAACGTGTGGCAGCGCTTTGTAAAGCACATACGGGTTCAAAGCGAGCGGGTTAAACCGCCGGTCCGCCGGCAATTTATCGGCGGGAATCGCCGCCAGTTGGGTCTTGAAACGGTTGTAATCCATGTCCGGCTTCACCCAGCCTTCCCCCAGCATTTCCTTGAGCAGCAGCATGGCGCGGACTTTGCCGATCAATCCGTACAGAAGGCCGATCTCCGATTTGTCCCGGTCGAACTTGGCCTCCCAAAGTTCCTCGTCCAATCGCTTCAGTAAAATGGGCAGGTTCCGTTCGCCCAAGGCATCGCCCAAGGCAAACGCCTTGGCGGTTTTATTGCGCGAACAAATCGCGGTGACATCGGCCAGCTCAATCTTTTTCCGGTCCCCCACGAACACCGTGAGCTTTTCGATTTCATTTTCAAGCTGTCGCGCATTGGAGCCGGCGCGGTCCACCAGCTCCCCCAGGGCGGCGTCGGAAATGTCCTTCTGCCGCTTGCGCAGGGCCTGCAAGGCCGCCTGCTCGGCCCGGTCCGCCCAGTCCTTGTCATCCTGGGACCAGGCGGCAAAGGTCTCGACGGTCCCGATTTTTTCGAGGGTTTTGTAGAAGGCCTTGCGCTTGTCCACTTTGCCGGCGCTGATGAGGAGCCGGATGGTGTCCCAGCGGAACGTTTTCAATTCCTCCGCCAGTTCCGCCAACGCGGTCGTGACGGCCTGCGAGCTGGCGGTGCGCTCCTCGCCCAGAAAATTGCAGTCGCGCAGCCAGACGGCCTTGCCTGAGCCGAAAAAGGGGAGCGTGTTCAGACTTTCACGGAGCCTGCCCAGGGCGGCCAGGGCGTCGCCGCTGTTGCTCACGCTGGCTTCCACCATCTCATGGTCCCCGCCTCCGATTTCGGCGGACCATTCGGTGAAGATCTGTCTGGCCCGTTGCTTGACGGCCAGGTCATCGTCGCCGCAAACCAGCGCCAGCGGGTGGGATTTTGCCGCGGCCATGTCAGTCGGTTTCCAGGTCGCCACCGGTCTCGGTCTCGTTCATTTTGTTGAGCACCTCGCTCATGTCCTCGACCTGGGCAAACAGGGAAGCGGATACAAAGATTGGCTTTTTCTGCGCGGCGGCCAGCGCCAGACAATCACTGGGCCGGGCGTCGAGTTCCACAATTTTGCGGGCCAGCTCGTTTTGCTGCTGGAGAATGATGCGCGCGAAATAGGTGGAATTCTTCAAATCGGTGATGACGACCCGCTCGACGTTGATGCCAAAGCCCTGGAACATGCGGTTGATGAGGTCGTGCGTGAGCGGGCGTTCCTTGGGCGTGTCGCGCAGGAACATGCCGATGACCGCGCCCATCTGGGGCTCGACGTTGATGACAAAAACCTTTTCGTCATTGCCCACAAACAAGGCGCAGCCGCTGTTGGCGGGCAGGATGCCGCGAATTTGAATCGGCACGACGTCGTTCTTCATGCCCAAACTCT
>Ga0326728_10022571_pt1 | contig 11659 bp, 6 predicted proteins | sample MB3enrmetagenome_FD_207602 | JGI IMG/M metagenome (GOLD analysis project Ga0326728, IMG submission 207602) | Lab enriched peat soil microbial communities from McLean, Ithaca, NY, United States - MB31MN | ecosystem: Environmental > Terrestrial > Soil > Wetlands > Peat | place: USA: New York... | reverse complement strand
TTCAGCCTAATGCCGGTCATGGCAGATCTCTACAACGGCCGCGGCGCAGGGGCCGCAGATGGTGGGGAACCGGGCGTCGCAGCCGACGTCGATGGTGTACTTCCAGCAGCGCTCGCACTTGCGGCCCTCGGCGCGCTCCACCTGGACACCCAGTGTGTCGGCGCGCTGGAGCGCGACTTGGGAGACGATGAACAGAGCTGGCAAATCGCGGGCATATTGTTCCAGCAGCGGGTAAAGGGCGCCGTTGGCCGACAAGCGTACGCAGGCTTCGAGCGGCGCGCCGATCAGCTTCTCATGGCGCGCGGTTTCCAGGCTCTTCAGTACGGTGTCCCTCACTTCCATGAGACGGTCCCACTCCTCCGCCCGTTTCCGCGCGGCGTCGTCGAGACCCGCCGACAATTCCGACGGTTCCGGGAAGCAGGCCACGTGCACGCTTTCCGGGCGGCCCATGTGGCCCCAGACCTCTTCGGCGGTAAAGCTCATGAGCGGGGCCATCAGCCGCACCAGCGCGTCGAGCAGGCGGTAAAGCGCGGTCTGGGCGCTGCGCCGGGCCTGGGATTTGGTGGCGGCGGTGTACAGCCGGTCCTTGAGGATGTCGAAATACACCGCGCTGAGGTCCACGGTGGCGAAGGCGTAGACCGAGTGATAGACCTTGTGGAACTCGAAGTTCTCGTACCACGCGCGGCAGCGGGCGGCCAGGTCTTCAGCGCGCAGGAGGATCCACTGGTCGATGGCGGCGAGCTCGGAACCCGGCACGGCGTCCTGGAGCGGATCGAAATCCGAGAGGTTGCCAAGCAGGTAGCGGAAGGTGTTGCGCAGCTTGCGGTAGGCGTCCACCAGGCGCGTGAGAATGGTTTCGGACAGGCGGACGTCTTCGTTGAATTCGACCGAAGCGGTCCACAGGCGCAGCATCTCGGCGCCGTGGCGGCGGATGATCTCATCCGGCTCGATGACGTTGCCGAGCGACTTGTGCATGGCGCGGCCTTCGCCATCGAGCACCCAGCCGTTGAGTACGCAGAAGCGGTAGGGCGAGCCGCCCTTGATGCCGGTTCCCACCAGCAGCGAGCTGTGGAACCAGCCGCGGTACTGGTCGCCGCCTTCCATGTAGACGTCCGCGGGCCAGGTCAGTCCGAAGCGCTCATTGAGCACGGCCAGGTGGCTGGAGCCGGAGTCGAACCAGACATCCAGGATGTCGTTTTCCTTGCTGAATTCGCCGCTGCCGCACTTGGCGCACTTGGCGTCGGCGGGAAGCAGCTCGGCGGCCGTGCGTTGGTACCAGATGTCGGCGCCGTGCAGACGGAAAAGCTCGACGATGCCATCGAGGATTCTGCGATCGGTGAGCGGTTCGCGGCACTGGTCGCAATAGAAGACGATGATGGGGACGCCCCAGGCGCGCTGGCGCGAGATGCACCAATCGGGGCGGGTGGCGATCATATTGGAGATGCGCTCCTCGCCCCAGGTGGGCATCCAGCGGGTCTGGTGGACGGCTTGGAGGGCGCGCTGGCGGAAATCATTGCGGTCCATGCCGATGAACCACTGTTCGGTGGCGCGGAAAATGACGGGGTGGTGGCAGCGCCAGCAGTGGGGATAGGAATGCACCAGTTTTTCGAGGCCCAGCAGCGCGCCTGCGGATTTCAGTAGCTCGACGACCACGGGGTTGGCTTCCCAGACCGTCTTGCCGATCAGTTCTTCGGGCAGGCGGCCGGCCGCTCCTTCGGCGTGGTAGAAGCGGCCGGCGGCATCCACGGGGCAATAGGTCTCGATGCCGTACTGGTGGCCGATTACGTAGTCTTCCTGGCCGTGGCCGGGCGCGGTATGAACAGCGCCGGTGCCTTGCTCCAGGGTGACGTGGTCGGCCAGAATGCCGAGCGAATCCCGCTCCAGGAAGGGATGGCGGAAGACGGCGTGCTCAATGGCTGCGCCGGGAAAGGTGGCAATTATGGTGGGCAGGTCGGGGACCTGCCCCACCCAGCCGCATTTTTCGGCGGTGACCGGGAGCAAGTCTGCGGCCACAATGTAGACGGCGCCGGCGACATCCACGGCGACGTACTCGAACTTGGGGTGGTAGGCGATGGCCATGTTGGCCGGGATGGTCCACGGGGTAGTGGTCCAGATGAGGCCATAGACGTTGCGGCCGGCGAGGCTGGGGTGAATCCGGGCGGGGTCGGAGGTGAGTTTGAAGCGCACCCAGATGGAGGGGCTGGTGTGGTCCTGGTATTCGACCTCAGCCTCGGCCAGCGCGGTGCGGTCCTTGATGCACCAGTGGACCGGCTTGAGGCCCTTGTAGACATAGCCTTGGTCCAGGAACTCGACGAAAGCGCCGGCGATCACGGCGTCATAATAAGCGCTCATGGTGAGGTAGGGATGGTCCCACTGGCCCAAGACTCCCAGGCGCTTGAAATCCTGGCGCTGCAAATCGACATACTTTTCCGCGTATTGGCGGCAGGCGGTGCGGATCTCCATGGCCGACATGGTGGCCTTCCTGGCGCCCAGGTCCTTGTCCACGTTGATTTCGATGGGCAGGCCGTGGCAGTCCCATCCTGGCACGTAGGGCGAGTCGAAGCCGGCCATGGTTTTGGACTTGACGATGAAGTCCTTGAGGATCTTGTTGAAGGCGGTGCCGAGATGGATGCGCCCATTGGCATAGGGTGGGCCGTCGTGGAGGATGAAAGTGGGACGGCCGGCGCGGGAGGCGCGAATCTGTTGATAGAGGTTCTCGCGGTCCCACCGCTCCAGCAGCTTGGGCTCGGTGTGCGGCAGGTTGGCCTTCATGGAGAAGGCGGTTTTCGGCAGATTAACGGTCTGCTTGAGGTCGACGTTTTGCGGATCCATTGTTGGGAGTCAATACTATGGTAAGGGATATGTGGCTGGGATCGCTACTTCAGGACGTGCGGTTCGGGGTGCGCATTCTGGCGAAGGAACGAGGGGTCACGGCGGCGGCGGTGCTTTCGCTTTCGCTGGCGATCGGCGCCTGCACGGCGGCGTTCTCGCTGATCGATGCGTTGATGCTGCGTCCGCTGCCGGTACCGGAGCCGCACAGGCTGGTGGGGTTCACGTACCAGCCGCTGCGCACCTTCCCGGGCGTGCCCCCGCAGGACGATCACTTCAGCTATTCACTGCTCGGGCGATTTCGCCAGGCGGCCGGCGGGCAGGCGGAACTGTTCGGAATGACGGCCTGGGGACCGCTGCAATCGGCGGTTTTCGACAACGCGGGGACGCTGGAACGGGTGCGCGTGCAGTGGATTTCCGGCAACGGACTGGCCACCCTGGGCGTCCGCCCGATGCTGGGCCGGCTGCTGACGGCGGCGGACGAGCAGCTTGACCAGAAGCGGTCGGTTGCGGTTCTCAGTTACGGTTTCTGGATGCGGCGCTTCGGGGGAAACCCGGCGGTGCTGGGGCGGTGGCTGACCATGAACGGCATCGAATTCCGGATTGTGGGGGTGACCGGGAAGAATTTCAGCGGGGTCGAGCCGGGGTATCTCAACGACCTGTGGGTTCCGCTCACGACTTGCGCGTCGGCGCGGATCCTCTCGATCCCGGCCTACGACCACTTCGTGGTGTGGGGGCGCCTTAAAGCGGGAATTCATGCGGAACAGGTGCGGCAAGTGCTCCAGGCGACGTTTACCAACTTTCGCCAGGAACAGGTCGGCAACATGCTTAGCTACATGTCACTCGCGGGCACGGGCGGCGGGGAAACGCCGGAGGAGCAGGTGGCCCGGTACGTCCATACGCGATTGAATATGACCTCGGCGGCGCAGGGGCACGCGACGTTTCTGCGTTGGCAGTTCGAACGGCCGTTATGGATACTGGCGGCGGTGGCCGGGCTGGTGTTGCTGATCGCCTGTTCCAACGTGGCCAACCTGCTGGTGGCGCGGGCGGCGGCGCGCGAGCGCGAGATGGCCACACGGGCGGCGCTGGGAGCGGGCCGGTGGCGGCTGGTGCGGCAGGTACTGACGGAGAGCGGCCTGGTGGCGGGCGCGGCGTGCGTCATCGGTCTGGCATTCGCATTTTGGATCACGCCTTCGATCGCCGGCTTGATGGGGACGACGGAGGCGCCGATCTACCTCGATATCCATCCGGACGGCCGGGTGCTGGCCTTTCTGGTGCTGGTGGGGCTGCTGACGACGTTTTTGTTTGGACTGGCGCCGGCGCTGCGGGCTGGGGCGCGCCGCGGAGGACGGGCGCGGATGGGCGTTTTGCGGCCGGCGCTGGCGGCACAGGTCGGCTTCAGTTTTGTGGTGCTGTTCGTGGCTGGCCTGCTGCTGATCTCATTCGAGAAACTGACCAGCGTGGACCTGGGATTCTCCAAGAACGTGCTGTTGTTCAACATGGATTTGCGCGGTCCCGGCAGCGGCGGCCCGGGGCCCAGGGGCGGTGTCGGACTGGGCGAGAAGGCGCGGGCGCTGCAGGGCGAGCTACTGGATCGGCTGCGGCGGTTCCCGGGTGTCCGGGCGGCCGGCACGTCGCTTTTTGCGCTCATGGGCGGGGCATCGACACCCATCATCAGCCCGCCAGTGCGTTTCCCGGGGCGCGCAGCGGAACCGATTCGGCCACGATTTCTGGCGGTCTCGCCCGGGTTTTTTGCGACCATGCAGATTCCGTTGGTGAGCGGGCGGGAGTTTACGGCGGGCGACATCACGACGGGAGTGCCGACGGCGGTGATCGTCAACCAGGCTTTCGCGCGCCAGTTCTTCCCCGGCGAAGATGCGCTGGGCAAGCGATTCGAGCGGATGGTGGATGACAACGGCAATTACGGCGCGCAGGAGGTTGTGGGAGTGGTTGGCGACAGCAAGTACAACAATCTGCGCGAGGCCGCCGCGCCCACCGTTTACCAGCCGGCGGGCGGAGTGGGCTCAACGGTGGAAGTGCGGACGGCCGGAAATCCGCTGGCGACGGCGGCGGCGCTGCGGCAGGAAATCGAGCGGGTGGACCCGTCGTTGCGCGTAACGGGAATCACGTTGCAATCGACGCGCATCGACGAGACCATTTTGCAGGAGCGAATGCTGGCGCTGCTGGGGGGCTTCTTTGCCCTGGTGGCCGTGGTGCTGGCGGCGGTAGGGTTGCACGGCGTGCTCAGCTACGCGGTGGTGCGGCGGACCAAGGAGATCGGCATCCGCGTGGCCCTGGGCGCACCGGTTTCGAGCGTGATCCGGACTGTGACCGGGGACGTGGCGGCGGCCGTTGCCATAGGCGTTGCCGGCGGGCTGGCGGGAGGGTTGGCGCTGGCACGGTCACTGGCGTCGCTGCTGTTTGAAGTCAAGCCATCGGACTTTGGGAGCGTGGCGTGGCCGCTGGCGATCCTGCTGCTGGCATCGGCCGCGGCGGCGATCCCGCCGGCGATGCGGGCGGCGAGGGTGGATCCGATGGAGGCGCTGAGGTACGAGTGAGAGGGGGGCCGGCGGCACCGCCTGCCCTACCCAGGCCGATTGCCAATCGGCTGCAGATTGCCAATCTGCCCCACAGCTAACGCTTCAGCGCCTGGAGTATCGCCTCCGTATCGAAGACGCAACCGCCCCAGGTTCCGCCGCTGGCGTCTTGCAGCGCGGCCCAGAGGCGCGTCTCCGGCGGCAGGGCGGGGTCGGGCGCCAGGTCGCCGCGTAAGGGGCGCGCGGCGAGGATTCGAGAACCCTCCTCTGCGCTGCCACCGTTCACCAGGTTGATGGAGCCTTCCAGATTGACGCAGTCGATGACGATCTCGATCAGGTCGCCCTCCTGAATCTTGCCCAGGGGACCGCCGGCCAGGGCCTCGGGCGTGACATGGCCGACGCAGGCGCCGGTGGAAACGCCGCTGAAACGGGCGTCGGTAATGACGGCCACGTGCTTGCCGAAATCCAGGTAGCGCAGGGCCACGCTGATTTCGAAGATCTCCTCCATTCCGGAACCCATGGGGCCGCGGCACATCAGCACCAGCACGTCGCCGGGCTGGATGCGCTCCGGGCCGTTGCTCTTGATGGCCGCGATGGCCGCCTTTTCGGTGAGGAACACGCGTGCCGGGCCGGTCTTGCGATAGACGCCATCGGCATCCACCACGCTGGGATCGATGGCGGTGCTTTTGATGACGGATCCTCCGGGGGCGAGATTGCCCATGGGAAAGGTGACGGTGGAGGCGATGCCGCGGCGGCGTGCGCCGTCGGGGTCCATGATGACGTCTTCGGGGTCGATGCCGTCGCGCTCGCGAAGCACGCGCCGCAGGGCTGCGCGGCGTTCGGATTGCTCCCACCAATCGAGTATGGCCCCGAGGCTTTCCCCGCTGGCGGTGAGGACGTCGGTCTCGAGCAGGCCGGCGCGCCGCAGGTGCAGCATGACTTCCGGCACGCCGCCGGCGAGGAACACTTGCACGGTGGGGTGCATCTTCGGGCCGTTGGGCAGGGCGTCCACCAGGCGCGGCGTCTGGCGATTGACGCGCTTCCAATCCTCGACGGTGGGACGCGCCAGGCCTGCCGACCAGGCGATAGCGGGCAGGTGGAGGACGAGGTTGGTGGAACCGCCGAACGCGGCGTGCACCACCAGGGCGTTGCGCACCGAGGCCGCGGTGAGGATGTCGCGCATGGTCCAACCGCACGCTTCCAGCGCCATGACGGCGCGCGCCGAGCGGCGGGCCATATCGGTCCAAATGGGATGTCCGGAGGGCGCCAGGGCGGAATGCGGAAGCGACATGCCGAGGGCCTCGCCGACCACTTGCGAGGTGGCCGCGGTGCCCAGGAACTGGCAGCCGCCGCCGGGCGTGGCGCAAGCGCCGCAAAGGTTCTGAGCGGCGGCTTCCAGGGTCATTTGTCCGCGGGCGAAGCGCGCGCCTACGGATTGGATGGCGGCCGTATCCTCGCCCTCTTCCGGCAGCAGTGTGACGCCGCCGGGAATGAGGACGCCGGGCAGGTCGCGGGTGGCGGCGAGCGCCATCATCATGGCGGGAAGGCCCTTGTCGCAGGTGGCCACGCCGATTACGCCACGGCGCATGGGCAGCGAGCGGATGAGACGCCGGAAGACCGAGGCGGCGTCGTTGCGGTAGGGCAGGGAATCGAACATGCCGGCGGTGCCCTGCGTGCGGCCGTCGCAGGGATCGGTGCAGTAAGCGGCGAAGGGGATGGCGCCCAGCGACTTGAGTTCCTTGGCGGCGGCGTCCATGAGCAGGCCGACTTCCCAGTGGCCGGTGTGATAGCCCAGGGCGATGGGCGTGCCGTCGGCCGCGCGGATGCCGCCGTGAGTGCTGAGGATGAGAAACTCCTTGGCGCCGAGCGCGGCGGGGTCCCATCCCATGCCGGCATCCTGGGCCAAGCCGAAGAGCTCGCCGGAGGGACGATGGAGCAGCATCTCGGGAGTGAGGGGCAGTGCGCCTTGCGGGCCGCGGGCTCGGGAGCGGACGTCGTAGAGCGAAGGGTCGCCGGAATCGAGGATGTGGGCGGACATGGGTCTCCTGGCGCGACTACGCCAGCTAAGCCGCAGTCACCATGGGCGCCAGATGTTGCAGTTCCACCTCGGGCGCCTCCGGGTTCTTGAACAGGCGGCTCGCAGCAAGCACTTCAATGCCGACTAGTTTTTCGCCGGCCGCAAGGTCCAGGGCAATGTCGTCCGTGAGGCGAACCACGCGGCACTGGTAATCGCCGGCCAGCAGCCGGATGTAGAGGGCGTCGGCCTCTTTGTCGTATTTGATCTGCATAGGCACGCCTTAGAAGTAGAACGTATAGACCGTGACTACGACCATTCTCTCAGGTTCCTCGGCCACAATGGGAGCCACTTGCTGGACCGCGTAATGCTTGCCGTCCCACTCGCGTTGGAATTCGGCGTTCAGCCGGTACAGCGACAGGCCCCGCTGCGCAGGTTCTCTTTGGCCGACGCGAATCGCCTCCAGCACGTCTTCTTCTCTCGCGCCCCGGTCGAGCATCCGTTGACGGGCGTGGCTCGTGAAGACGACCGGTTTCACGGAGCAAGTGCTCCTTTCTCAGTCAGGGCTACCAAGGAGTAATGTACATCGGATTGACGACCATTTGTGTGAGGGCAGACCCACCGCAGGCAAAGACGGCCGGCGTTACAGATGCCGCTCCAGGAAACGGACGGCGGTGCGGTAGGCTTCCAGCCAGCTCTTGTGCAGGAGGAAGTCGTGGACCTCGTCGGGGAGTACCAACTCCTCCACCTCGACCTTCTGCTTACGCAGCGCATCGGCCAGCATCACGGTCTGGTTGAACTGCACGTCGGGATCGTCGTCGCCCTGGATCAACAACACCGGCGAGCGCCAGCCTTTGGCATAAGCCATCGGCGAAGATTCGAACGCCACGCGATAGTCCGGCTCAGTGGGCGGTATGCCCAGCTCGGTAGCCCAATTGTGCACGCCGTGGAAATCGACTCCGGCGCGGAAAAGATCGGAAGCGCGAGCCAGTGCCATGGCGGTGAGGTAGCCGCCGTAGGAACCACCCCAGGCGCCGATGCGCGCGGGATCGACATCGCTGCGCGAGCGCAGATAGACGCCGGCGCCTTGCACGTCGTTGTACTCGGCGCCGCCCGAAGCACCGTAATTTGACGCTTCCCGGAAATCCAAACCGTAGCCGATGCCGCTTCGATAATTGACGGAAAGCACCACGTAACCGCAGTTGGCAAGGTACTGGTTGAGGGCGTAGGCGTTGGAATAGTAGTACATGTAATGCCAGCCCAGCAGCATCTGGCGGCGCGATCCGCCGTGGAAGAAGACCATGGCCGGCGCGGGTTTGAGCGGCTTCGCGGGCGGCAGGAAAAGCTGTCCGTGAATGAGGAGGCCGTCGGCGGCGGAGAAGACCACCTGCTGGGGCGTGACCATGTGCTGGAGCGGAAAATCGGAGGGGATGGCGGCGGGATCGAGGTCGCGGACGCCGGTGTCGAGGCGGATGGCGGGGTGGGCGGGATGCTGGGCGTCGGAGCAGAGGAAGGCGTTGGCGGCGGGGGACCACTCGATGCCTTGCCCGGAGGTGATCGCAACGGGGGATCCGCCGGCGACAGCCACCTTCCACAGATGACGGCGGTCCGTGTCGCCCTGGTTGGAGGAGAACACGACCTCGCGCTTGCCGGAGGCGAGCGTGACGTCTTCCACTTCGAAAGCGCCCGGAGTGAGCAGCGTTGGTTTTCCGCCGTCGGCGGGAATGGAATAGAGATGCGTCCAGTTGTCGGCCTCCCATGGGAAGACGATGCGGCCGCCATCGGCCCACAGCAACTGGTTGCGGGCGGTGACTTCGCGGAACACGCTGCCGGGGCCGGCGGAGGCGCGCCAGATTTCGCGGCCCGTGCCGGTCTCCACATTGGCCACGCGGATGGACCACGGCTCGCCGGAGCGGTGCGGTTCACGAACGGCCCGCAGTCCGCTGCTGGGGATTCGAATGAAGGCGATGGCGCGGCCATCGGGCGACCATTCGGGCTGTGTGTCGGAATCGGTGCCGGGGTCGAGATAGCGCAGCGATTGCGCAGCCGGGTCGTACACGCCAATGAGGCTGTGATCGCCGCGGCCACTCACGAAAGCGAGGCGCGCGCCATCGGGCGACCAGACCGGTCCCGAGCACTGGCCGCGCGCTTTGAACGCCTGCACCGGCGGCGTTTTGCCATCGACGGCTGCCCACCAAAGCTGGCCGCGGCGAATGAAGGCGACGGGCCCAGAGGGCACCCCCCCGCCTGGTGAGACGGCAGGAGAGTGGCCCTCGCCGATCTTGCGGGGCGCGGAGCCGTCCAGTGCGACGACCCACAAGTCCTGCTCGGCGCCATTCGGGTCGAGGGCCGGATTGGGGTATTCGCCGGCGCGGTTGGCGCTGTCTCCGCGCACGTAAACGATGGCCGATGCGTCCGGGGTCCAGACGAGGCTCCCCATTTCCTGGCCATCGTCTGCGGTGTACGCCGTGATCTTGCGGGCCTGATAACCGGGAGGCTCAGCCACCATGATGTTACGGACACCTTTGGCATTGGAGACCCAGGCCACCTTGCCGCCGGCGGGCGCGGCGGTCAATTCCGTGGGAAAGGCAGAGCTGAGAACCTGGTCGAGGGTGAAAGGCGGCGATTGCGCGGATGCGCCGAGCGCAATGGTGAAGACGGCGAGGAGTCGCATGTAAACAATGTTACGCGACGCACGCCATCATCGCGCCACCAATCGCACCGGACCTAGCAGGCCGGAAGCTGCCGGCGAGAACATTCCCCGCAGGTTGCCACCGCCGGGGGCGTTGATAGCCGTAGCCGAACCGGGCGGACCGACCTGGCCTCCCCGGCCGCCGACCGCAGCCGGCGCGGCGCTGGTTGGCGCAGCCCCCCCGCCTCCGCGGCCTGCCGGGCTTGCGTACATGTTGATTTGCAGATCATTGGCGCCAGGTTGCAAACTGCTGGTGATGTCCCACCGGTAGGGTTGCCAGGCGCGCGCATCGAAGGTCGCGCCGTTCACCCTGATGCGGACGTAGTCGCGCGCATCGGCGATCTCTAGAAACACTTTTTTCCCGGCGGGCACAGTGGGAGCGGTGAATTGCTTGTGATATACGCCAGGGCCGGTGAAGGACGGCGTGCCCAATTCCTCCCACGATTTCAGGGGCGTGGTCAGGTGTTTGCCGTTCAGGTCCAGCGTCCAGTCTCCGCCCAGCTCCGCCAAAGTAGTGCCCGACACCAAAGACGGCTCCGAATCGCGAGCTTCACTGGGAAGCGGCCCGACTACGACGACTTTCGCTTCGTAGGGTTCGAGAACCAACGGAAAGCGCACGGAATCGCTTTCGGCAGTGGCGTCGGGCATGGCGCGGATCCGTTCCGAGCCCAGGTCCCACACCTGCGCCCGGCCGCGGCCGGCGATGGTTGCCATGCGCGATTCCTCTTTGTCGCTCTCATTGAAGAAGAAGTACATCTCGCCGTCGCGCCAGCTTCGGTGCGTATACGTCAGCCGCGGCCACGGGCTGTCCAGCTTCACGTCCGGCTTGGGCAGCGCTGCGATCACCCGCGGCGTGATGTCGCCCGCAGGTTCGATCAGTGTGGCGAAGCTCAAGTCGGGGGCGGCATCCTTGGCGGCATTCAGGAACGTCTTGTCCACCACCAGCGTGGGAGTTTTACCCACGAAGATCAGCTTGCCGCCCGCTTTGACGAAGGCCCGAAAACGCTCCAGGCCAGTTCGCGTGATCACCGTCGAGGATGGAACCACGATGGCCCGGTACACCTGTCCACTGAGGTTCTTGAAGCCGCCATCGGCGATGGCCGCCAGCGAGCTGAGCGATTGCTCGTCGAAGTAATCCCAATCCACCTGGTGCTCGTACAACTGCCAGCCCAGCTTGGTGGTGCTGCGGTCGGCCTCTTCGTCGCCCATCCACATGCTGCTGGCGGGATGATACAGGCCCACCTGCGCCGCCGGGCGTCCAATGGCCATCAAATAGCCGGCCCGGTTGGCGTACCACGCCAGCATGGGCGCCTGCGGCGGCGCGTTGACTTGACCGGCTCGGGATGCGCCCGGCTGATAACTCATGCCGTCGCGCACCAACGGCAGGCGGAGTTGCACGGTGTTGACGCCTCGCACCAGTTGAAAATCCAACTGGTACTTGCCATCGATGCCCAGACCACCGCCGCCTTCGGTCCAGTTCCTGGGCTTGCCGAACAGGTGCGCGGCGGAGGAGGCCAGCTTGGGAAAATTGTTGTTCACGTCCCACTTCCCATCCGGGATGTGCACCGCGCGCGGCAGCAACTGGCT
>Ga0326728_10022570_pt1 | contig 11659 bp, 16 predicted proteins | sample MB3enrmetagenome_FD_207602 | JGI IMG/M metagenome (GOLD analysis project Ga0326728, IMG submission 207602) | Lab enriched peat soil microbial communities from McLean, Ithaca, NY, United States - MB31MN | ecosystem: Environmental > Terrestrial > Soil > Wetlands > Peat | place: USA: New York... | reverse complement strand
TTTTGAAGCTCGATTATGCCTGGCTGCGTCGCATCCCTCACTGGAGGGCACTCCAAGCGATCTTCGCGCTCTTTACGTAGCATTTGAACTGCACCGCTTGATCCACAGTTTCGCCCATCTGTAGAAAGGGGAATTCTCGCGTATTTCCAGAAGGTAGAATTTCGTACACAGTCTTGGTCACAGTTTTGATCGTGGTTCCGCTCGGCCCGTTCATGTCGCAAGCAATAACGGGATCTTTGATTTCTAGAAATGCTTCATTCGATAACTTGAAGGAGGTCAGAACCAGTTCGCCAGAATCGACATTGGTTTGAGCATCAAACATTTTCACATCAATCTCTGGGCATGCTAAGTGATACGCGGAAACCGCGAACACGAAGATTAAGATTCCGAAAACCCACCTTTTGATTCGTTTCTTCACTGGCCCTTTTTTATGCTCCAATTCTGACTTTGACAATTGAGAGTCAGGCATCCGATCAAGGGAAGGAGCGGGCTTACGGATTCTAGTGGCATTTTGAGGTGGCGCCAATTCCGGGTAATCCTTGGCAGTAGATCCGTCCGAAAAGGCGAATTCGGGCATGTTCTGCTGCTGTGATGTTCCCTGCGGTCGTCCTTTTCTCCAGTCAGGAACGAATGGTTTGTTAAGGCGACGCTTAAAGAGGGACATTCCCAGCCTCCGTGGCCGAATGCTAATTATTTCTAAGTAGGTTCTATCGGGGGCGCCTGGAGAGCGGATGTGCCCCCTCTCCATCTAAGGCAAAGAAGGCAGATGGATGAACTAATAATCCGTCTGCTAAAAGCAGGTTGCAAGCGAAAAGGGTGGTGGGGTTAGAGTGTGTTGCTGATGAAGTGGCGATTGTTTTGGTTGTTTCAATTATCCCGAGAGAGAGAATGAGCCCGCAGTACCGTTATAAACGAAAACGAAACGCTTTAAAATATCTCTTCCAATTAGAGCGATTATTGGGGAACTTGGGTTCTGTAGAAAAACTTGACCCGTTAAGTTACAACCCAAAATTCTTGGATGCTCGAAGGCGGGAAAGTTTGCTCCCGTAAAAGTTATTCGACCTGGATAGGTAAACTGCCGCGTTGGGCCTCCTGCTGTTCCTACGGATGCAACTCCATTTTGCTTTACGCCTAATTGAGTAAAAATTGCTTCATGGACTGATGTAATTGATGCGCCTGTATCTATAAGGGCAAATCCCTGAACGGGAGCGGGGATTAGAGTTCCTGCTTTTGGGTATGATTGGGACAAGACGAGGGGAATTTGGATTTGGATTGGGATTATTGGTCCGCTTTGAGCAAAAACATCCGGAGAGACTTGCGGCATTATTTGTCCGGGTTGGGGCGGTCCAGAAAACTGAAGCGTAATGCCATTATATATGGGCACTGATCAGTCCTAAAACCATCGATGGGATTGTCTCGATTTTATCTTCTTTTTCTATCCTCTGGATTAACATAGGCACGTCGCCCTTTAACTCTATTCCTCGGGCATATGCATCCTCTGCCTTGTCGAAAATGCCCAATTGCTCCTCGCCGACAATAAGCACAAGCTTACCCTCATAATGCTTGAGAAGCTCTGATTTTACCGAATTGTAAAATTTCAACTCAGTCTCAAGCGGCATAACTACCTCCTCCCCAGCCTCTCAAAATCAAAGACTGGTTCTTAACCTTCGAGCGGTGAAATGTGCTCATCCTTTATGCTACCACTTATTCTCACGTCCTCAAGGGTCGCGCAGGGTTTATATTGACACACTCCACCCAAACGCCCGGTGACGTGATCGGCTAAAATGAGCAGAATTATTACAGTTTTAATTCTATGCTACTAATACGCCCAAAGTCCACACATCTGCAATTCCGGCTTCCATGGCAGGGGTAACCCTCAGGCTGGTATGAACTCTGCAGAAATTGTAAAAGGCAAAATGAAGCGCGTAGGCAGAGTTCAGATTCGTCCATCTTTTGAAAAGGGAGGCTCCAAACTCAGAATGTGTCCGCAAGGAAAGCGGGCAGAATGCGGTCAGTCCTTTTGTGCTGAGACTATCCCAACCTTTCGATTTCAGCCTGCAGGCTCTCAAGCTCTCTCTCCTCCTCGAACCGCAGCCGAGCTTCCCTGAGCAGCTTGGCACCATGTCTCAGGTACTCCGCAAGCGAGCAGTCTTCTTCCATCGCCCATTGCCGGAATTGTGCCAGTTCTTCAGGACTCAGCCGAAGCAGGAAGGATGCAGTTTTCATAATGGGATTATCTCCCTCGCTAAAAAATCATCGAATGAGACGGGATCGGGAGCCGGAACGGTTTTATACCTCCGTCAATCCCCGTTGCATATACACGCCGAGTCAGCAGGGACGAGAGCACTCGAAGAGTGGAAACTGTGAATTCTGTATATAACCGTCCGGTAATGTATCGATAGGAAACCTTGCGCCCTAAAACGAGCGTCAAACCGGCTTGTGCGTCCATGCTTGCAGGCACGCAATGCGTACCCTTTCCCTCTCTATCATCCTAGTGATTAATCGCACAGATAATCCATGTTGATATGTGTTGATATGATTAGGCTTGCAAAAAGCAAATTTGTAAAAACATTGTCCTCCCGTTGTTTTCCTGAGAATTTACGTTCATGTCTCATGACATTCTCGCCGTGATATCGGGCTGGCAAGGGTGCATATTATGAAGCATTATTGCTTCTCTCTTGCGCAAACCTTGTGAGTCATTTTGGCCTTTTTTAAGCCTGGAATACTTCTCTCGCCGCTCCATCATCTAGAAATTTATCGCTCAGATGTTTTCCCTGTCTTTTTTTTGATTTTTTTTGTTCTCGGTGAGGAGGCGTAAGGCGTCCATGACAAAGTTGAGCGTCAAGGGTCACGGACAACTCAGCAGGGAGCCAGAACACGGACAAAACACGGACAATTTGACCCGAAATGGATTTTTCGGCGCGATTCAAAGGGCAGCAGGGAGGGGAGCGCAACAAAATCAGGTGATTTCGCAGCCTCTTGATTTCATTGAGGTAATGCTTGACTCTTCGGCATGGAAAACCTATTATGGAATCCTTATCGCGGGGTGGAGCAGTCTGGTAGCTCGTTGGGCTCATAACCCAAAGGTCCCAGGTTCAAATCCTGGCCCCGCAACCAAAGAAATCATCGATACAGCTAAACAATAAGTTGTTAAAATTCAGGGGGCTACCGGGCCCCCTGAATTTTTTTAGGGGTGCCTTTTTACTGCACACTTTCGGGCTCCTCCGCGGTTTTAACCACAGATTGACCACAGAATCCTTCGAGAGCTTTCCCGAGCACCGAGGCAACTTGAGCCATTTCGTCATCATCAACATGCGTGTAGATATCACCTGTAGTCGAGATACTGGAATGGCCTAGCTGTTTCTGCGCCAGTTTGATGCTCCCGGTTTCCCGATGAATAACGGAACCAACTAGATGCCGGAATGCATGGCACCCTGAGGCGCGCTTCCTATAAGGAACGCCTGCGGCCTCCAGGGCGGGATAAATACCATATCTCCTTAGAGAATCCGGATCCATTGGTTTGCCGTCTCCCTGACAAAAAACGAAATCCTCCGGCTTTGTGAAATTTGAAACCCGCCGATGATCGATGAGCGTCTTGACCAGCAATTCCGGCAGTGCAAGGGTCCGATCACTCGCTTCGGTTTTCGTTGTTTGCAGCTTCCCTCGCCAGAGGCTGTGAGTTATGGTGATTCTCCGGCGCAGGAGATCGATATTGAACCACCGAAGTCCCAGCAGTTCCCCTGCTCGGATTCCTGTCAGAGCCAAAGTCACAAGCGCAGCCCTATAAACGGTATCCACGGCCGAGAGAATCGATTTTGCCTGCTCGACCGAGAAAGTTGGCTTCTCTTTGCGTTCGTTCTTAGGGCGATGGATTTTGGGGCGAATCGGGTTTGCCCGCATGAACCCATTTTCTCTGGCAACGTCGAGCATGAGTTTGAGAATGCTATAAATGTTCCTCTGGTATTTTATCGCCAGTTTCTTCGACTTCAGCTTACTCATGAAATCCCCTATCTCCGAAGGCTCGATATCCTCGAGCACCCGATCCTTGAAGAAGGGCAGAATCCATTTCTGAATAACACTGTTCCATGTGTACCGGGTAGATTCCTTGACGTTTTGTGCGTCAAGGTAATGCGGCCAGATGGAGCCAAAAATATCGGCGAACCTCTTCAGTCCTCCGGATGCGACGCTCCCGTTTGAGGCGTTGATTTGCTGAAGCCGCTCATCCAAGACTCTCCGGGCCACCTTTTTACTCGGGCAGTCGCGTAATGTTTCGGTGATGTCGGCCCAGCCGCCTTCCGATTTCCGTTTTCGATACCGAAGCTTGAAGACGAACCCGTTTCTTACCTTTACTTCCTTTACGGTCCCTTTCTGATAAGACTTTTTGCGAGCCATTTTGTTCTATCTCCTTTCTTGGCTCGCCTTTCTGCTCAAGCTGCATGGCATAAACCCTCGCTCCTTCTCGCATGAGATCGCTGACCGTTATCCCGAGTCGCTTTGCGGTCGGGAATAACCATTCCGCATCCTCCTGAGAAATTCGGATGGGCAGGAGTCTGGACCTTACTTGATTCGGTGGCTTGTAGGGTTTCTTTGCCATGAGCTTATGCAGCAAGGGTATATACGGCTTAATCTTACGTCAAGCGAATTCTGTGTCGAGCCAGACGGCCATGTCATTGCCAATCATTCCTGGCGCTGTTGTTTGGAAAAGGCGCTGCCGATTCCGTGATGCTCAATCCATTCCTGGAACGCTTGAGATTCTGGAGCAAAGCGGACGTATTTACCGAATTTCATATGTGGGATGATTTCCGGGCCGTTTGCGCGAGTGCGGTCATATATCCAGGTTTTGGGGACTCCGAGGAACTCTGCAAGGGTGGTAACGCTCCAGAATTTCACGATCCTTCCTCCTGTTGTTAGGGTGCGGTTGCTCCTAGGGACATAAATAGGGGCTGCTGACACTCCTTCGGCCATGCTTTAGATCAGTGCCCGTGTTTTTCCAGTTCCTTCAACCTAGCGGCTGCTTCTTCGGGCGGCAACCGATGCAGGTTGTAACGTTCGCTATAGGGGAATTCGAATATAGGTTTCCTTGGTTCTTGTTCGGGATCTAATTTTACAAATTGCGACGGCAAGTTTTTCTGCGTGGGTTCTGCTTCTGGTTTAACGAGTACGCCTTTCTTAGCGGCGACTTCCTTGCGAAAGAAGTACACCTTGCGTCCGCCCGATCGTGCTTTGACGAATTTCGCTATGGCAGCCCGCTGAATGTGCACTCCGAACTTTTCCCGCAGGATGACTGCGATCCGAGCGTAAGAAACAGGCGGTCTGCTGCTTCTCAGAGCGGTGATCTCGTTTTGATAAGGAATCAGACTGGACTGAAATGGTTTTCCAGGCATTGGCATCCTTTTCTATTCATTGACGATAGGTTGTTTTGAAGAGGAGACATGTCTCCTCTTCGTCTCCTGTTTGTATCCACTTCAGTGGCGAAATGGGGGAAAGTGGATACAGAGTGGAGACAAGGCGGCAACATGTATCCACTTTGTCTCCACTCCAAGACACTCGAAAGATTCCTTCGAGGTATTGCGTCTGGGATTGGATTGGAAGGGACCAATCCAATCCCAGAATTTCCATCACTCCCCTTATGCCTAACTCGATCAATCTATGTATTCGAGCACCCCTTTCCGAACGAGGAGGCGCACCGAGCAGCGTGTGTGATAATGACAATGTTCTTAATCCAGAGCTGCTCACCCGGAACGGCCCGAGGCGCTGACTGTGCTGCTCCTTGGTTTCCCGTGGGGACATTGTCATAAATGAAACCGAGTTGCCGGCCCACCACCAGAATGTATCGTTTAAGCGAAGCAGCCGGGGTTTTTGCAGAGGTTCGACCTGGGGCAGCCAGTGGCCGCGTAGAGCGCGCCGAGAATCAGTTCCGGCACTTTTCCCTTTGCTGGTGGAATTGGTCGTGCTTTGCATGTTTGAATCCAGTCTCTAATATATAGGGTGGTAAAAGTGCCCGAAAACTTACGTCTGACCTGCAAGATTTTTGGGCGAATTTTCACAGAAGGACCAGGATGGGTCTTCTTTCGACCCAGATCCTCGGCATGGTCAACGCAGCATCTTTAGCTGCCCGATGGCACCTCATGCGTCTTTGTGCTTAACCACCTCACATCCGATTTTTCCCCCCCTAATATATAAGTGTGGTAAAAGTGCCTAAAAACTTACCTAGGAAAATTCAAGAATGTCGTTTTTTGCAAGCGGCACAGGGACAGCCGCCGGTTTTTTCTTTTCAGCTGGTTTCTTGATGTTTCAGCCGTGCTCTTTGCGTCCGTGCAACTGCAATGGATTTCTTGATGCCCTGATCGTGATATGTGTCGGCGATAACGACGCACCCCTCCCCAACCGCTGCAACCGCAGAGCGAGAATTTCAAGGCTGTGATTGTACCGAGAACGGAAGAAGGCGCTGAAGCAAGTTAGAGATCCGAGGAAGAAGGCAATCATGAACCCGCATTTAAAACATAAGCAGAGAATCGAAAGCCCCTGCAAAGTGCTTTTGTTTTCAGTCTTACGGAATATTGGTGAGCCACAGGGATGCGAAAATCCGGGGGCTACGAGCTGGATGATTTTGTCGACGGATTTTCCCACTATCTCCCCGGTCTTGCATCCGCTACACAGCTACAACCCACTCCCGACGTGGGTTCCGATGATGTTTGGCCGCGGCTTCCTGCGAGTCCTGTAGCGGATCCATGTTCCTGCCAAACCAACGCCAACTGGGTGTTCGTAGCGTTGTAGCGGATTAATAATGGTTTTTGAGGGAGTGACGGGGTAATTCATTCCTACGATAAGCGATATCCGGCCGGGTGAATCCGTTCCTTCCCAGAAGGCCATTTTCTGGCCCGCGTGCAATTTGCGTGTGCCCCACATAGCGAGTGATGTTGCAGATTTGACTATCAACGGGCCACGTCAGCCTATCTATAATGAGTGCAAACTCAAGTGCTTGACATGCAGCGCGGCTGTTCAAAATCCACGCCGCCACCGTGCCACGGCTCCCAACGAGGCCTCACGCCAAATAACGCCGAAACCTCTAACGACAGATGTTTCAGGAAGTGACAAATCCTAAATGAGAGTCAATGCGTGGGGCTGTTCAAAAATGAATGGAGGGGTGTTTAAAAGTGCGCCGACAGCTTTCTTCACCGTTGCCTATCGTGTTGGGGAGGAAGCAAAAGGATTGTCGTGCGGGCCAGTATGGCAGCTTGATCCATAAGGCACCGCTCCAAGTCTGGAGAAAAATTTGCATTTACCAGGCAGACAATTCATGAAGCAAAGCACTGAGAACAAAGTAAAAGGCACAATTCACGAGGTGAAAGGTAAAGTTAAAGAGAAGGCTGGACGAGCGACGAACCATCCAGATTTGGAAACTGAAGGCCAGGTCGAAAAGATCGGCGGGAAGATCCCAAAGAAAATTGGCCAGGTGGAGAAAGTTCTCGGAGAATAGTGCTCGGGATTGAGGGCATCTAGGATGAAGGGTGCCAAGGTTCGAGCTAGGGCTCTTTTCCGATCTGAACTAGGCAGGTGCCTAGTTGTCAGGGCAGAAGTTCTTCAGTATATGTATCTCTGTAATCTTAGAGGACTAATTCCGCGGCCGGAGTAGTATCGGTGAGGGAACGGTCATGGGATTAATCCCCCGTCCCATGTGAATCCAGATTGCGCGCAAACTGGATGTTGATTTCTTTCCAACAGCAGAATTGAGGGTCGTCGATGCCATTAAAAGGCAGGCCGAATTCCGGCATGCTGGAATTTGAATGTGGCAGACGCGATTCAGCACGGCATGGACGCAACCATTCAAGAAGAAATTCTGTGAGCCGATATCGGCCATTTAAGATTACGCGAATAGAGAGTTTCTGCAGACCCAGAAGTTCACTCGTCGGGTTTGGAGCGGAATGGTTATTATCATGCTTAAACCCGCTGTTTTGCCCGAACGAACGCTGTGGATTTGCAGCCGTTGTGCAAGGTGGAGTGTAAACCGGTGGCTCAAGTGGACGAGAGTATCTATCCCCCCGAATAGATCCCGAGGGCGCGAGTTTGACGAGTTGTCGCATCGCCACACATCCGTTTCAGAGGGAGGTTCTATGACGGAAAACAAAGAGCAGCCTGTCGGTTGGGAAGCTCTACTGAATGGCATCTTCCGCGGGAAGACCATAGTAGAATGCGGCATGAAGCGTAACGTCTTCCTTCAGGGGAGCCCTGCGGATGCACTGTTCTATATACGTCGTGGCAAAATAAAGCTCGTGGTCATATCTCAGCAGGGCAAAGAAGCGATCGTCGCGATTCTGAGCACCGGTGAGTTCTTCGGCGAGGGATGCCTCGTCGGCCAGCAGCTGCGCGTGGCAACGGCTATTGCGATGACAGACTGCACACTTGATAAGATTGAAAAGTCGCTTATGGCACGTATGCTTCATGAGCATCACGATTTTTCGGAATTGTTTGTCAAGCACCTTCTATCACGCAATATACGCTATGAAGCGGACCTCGTGGACCAGCTTTTCAACTCCAGTGAAAAGCGCCTGGCTCGGATACTCTTGCTCCTTTCACATTTTGGCAAGGAAAGCAAAGTTGAAGCCGTAATCCCCAGAGTGAATCAGGATACCCTGGCACAGATGGTCGGCACGACCCGATCCCGGGTCAGTCATTTCATGAACAGGTTCAGGGAACATGGATTTATAGACTACGACGACGGCACATTGACCGTGCATAGCGGACTCTTAGGTGTTGTCCTTCACGACTAACTCCAGTTCGGTTGCAGTTACGGAAGGTCTGATTCAGAGGCTGACAAAAGAAGAATTGGCGGCGGGCATTGCCCATGAGCTTGGGCAGATAAGAATCACGATACGCTCATCATGTCCATTGCGGCCACGTTCGCGGGCGCATTGAGCATGTTGGCAAATATGGCAATGTGGGGCTCCTTCTTTGGTATGTCTGTTGCTCTAAGTAAGCGTGCTCAAATGATGGAGGGGAAACATGAGCACTCAAAATCCAAAGAACCTGGATGTGGCAGGGGAGGCGTTGCGTGCTTCGGAACTCCGATATCGACGACTCTTCGAATCGGCCAAGGATGGGATTTTAATCCTGGACGCCGAAACGGGGATGATCGTGGATGTGAATCCGTTTTTGATCGAGTTGTTGGGTATCTCGCGCAAAGCCTTTCTCGACAAGAAAGTCTGGGAACTTGGTTTCCTCAAAGACATCGCCGCTAACGAGCACAAATTCGCTGAATTGCGGGCGCAAGAACAGATTCGATACGAAGACCTTCCGCTGGAAACAGCCGCCGGGCGACCGACCGCAGTAGAGTTTGTCAGCAACGTTTATCAGGAGAACGGCCACCGGGTGATTCAATGCAACATTCGCGACATCACCGAGCGCAAGCGGCAGGAGGAGGAACTCAGGCTGGCAAAGGACGAGCTGGAGCAACGCGTGCGCGAACGTACCGAAGAACTTGCCCTTCGGGCGGGTCAACTTCAAGCTCTGGCAGGCGAATTGACGTTATCCGAACAGCGTGAGCGCAAGCGATTGGCAAAGGTTCTGCACGATCATATCCAACAATTGCTTGTCGGGTCCAAGATTCGGGTGGCAATGCTCGGCAGAGGTGGAAATGATATGGTTAAGCAGGCCGTCAGGGAAGCAGAAGGAATGATCGATGAATGCATTGCCGCTTCGCGATCGCTGACTGCCGAACTGAGTCCGCAAGTCCTGCATGAATTCGGGCTGAATGCCGGGCTGGAATGGCTCACCAGGTGGATGGCCGATAAGCAGGGCTTTTCCGTGGATCTTGAAATGGAGGCGATCGGGCCACTGCCCGACGCCATAAAAATTCTGCTGTTCGAGTCGGTTCGCGAACTGCTGTTCAACGCAGTGAAACATTCCCATACGCGTTCAGCCAGGGTCAGTTTGGGAACTGCGGATGGCTTTTTGCGCCTGGTTGTGTCTGACCAGGGAGATGGTTTCGATCCGAACGCCAAGCCGCCGGCCGGCGAGCTTGGCAGCGGGTTCGGACTATTCAGTATTCAAGAGCGCCTGGAACTGATCGGCGGGCAATTTGAGATCGCGAGCGCCCCAGGCAAGGGGAGCCGGTTCGTGCTGTCCGTACCCGTAACACAGCCTGCGGGCATAACGCCTGTATCAAAGGAAACTTAGATGCTGCCAGCCTTACGCGCGGGAAAAATTGCGCACACCACGCGTCGGTCAAGTGGACGTAAACACCCTTACTGTAGAGAGGGAATCCGCAAACTCTCCTGAAGTCGCCCTATTAGCATGCTGCTGCGTCTAGTAGATTTCTTGAAGGGAAAGCAGGTCACGGCTTTGATGACGACATTAACCAGCGGAGCGGTGGCGCCGGAGCAAACTGAAGTTAACATTTCCTCACTAGTGGACACGTGGCTGCTGCTGCGGGACATTGAGAGCGGCGGTGAACGGAACCGGGGCCTCTACATCCTCAAGTCCAGGGGCGCGGCTCATTCGAACCAAATTCGCGAATTCCTTTTGACCGACCATGGCGTAGAGCTTCGGAATGCTTACCTCGGTGAGACTGGCCGGCTCGGCGCGTGTCGCCCAGGAGGCCAAGGACGCCTCGCAGGGTCTGCTCGCGAGGCAGGAAATCGAAACCAAGCAGAATACACTTGAACGCAAGCGGAAGGCGATTGAGGCCCAGATGGACGTCCTCCGACTGGAACTAGAGACCGAAGAGCAAGAATCGAAGCGGCTCATCGTACAAGAGCAAATAAAGTTGAAGAAGTGGGAGGAGGACCAGCGCGAAATGGCGAAGAGCCGGTCCTTAAACGAAGGTACTCGGGCAGGGAACGCAAAAGGCGCGGGAGCGCGTAGGGACCGGAGATGAAAAGGTCAGCAACACGTACAGTTTGGGGACGGAAAAACTCCAAGGAACCAACGTGGGATTTGAGGCTTTATGTTGCGGGACAGACTGCGAAATCGTTGCTGGCGTTCGCCAACCTGAAGCGGATCTGCGAAGAACACCTCGGCGGTAGATATCAAATTGAAGTCGTTGACCTAATGAAGAATCCGGACCTGGCCGTGGGAGACCAGATCTTTGCGCTTCCGACTCTCGTTCGGAAGCTCCCGGAGCCGGTCCGGAAGATCATCGGTGACCTGTCGAATACCGAGCGTGTACTGGTTGGCCTCGATTTGCGCCCACGCGCCTGAGGAATATCGTGAAACGCAAACGCGGAAAAATTCCAGACGAGGTGAAAGCATTCGAGGAAGCTCTTTCCCGGCAGCCTGTCGCGGAGTGCTACGTTTTGTTTCTGTTCGTCACCGGCAGCACTCCGAAATCGGTTCGTGCGATCCGGAATATCCGAACCCTTTGCGAAGAGAGGTTGCATGGCCGTTACGAACTCAAGGTAATCGATATCTACCAACATCCCGAACAAGTCAAGCCGGAGCAGATTGTCGTCACGCCCACGCTGGTAAAAAAGCTGCCGCTCCCGTTGCGCAAACTGATCGGCGATCTGTCCAATAAGGATCGCTTACTTTGGGGGCTGGATATTGTTCCCAAAAACGCTGCGCCCTAGTCACAACATGGCTGGATAGGAGAGTATGCCACGGAAGTTTCAGGAGCGCTCCGACGAAGCCGAAGAGACCCTGCGCGCTCTGCGAAACGGAG
>Ga0326728_10022569_pt1 | contig 11659 bp, 10 predicted proteins | sample MB3enrmetagenome_FD_207602 | JGI IMG/M metagenome (GOLD analysis project Ga0326728, IMG submission 207602) | Lab enriched peat soil microbial communities from McLean, Ithaca, NY, United States - MB31MN | ecosystem: Environmental > Terrestrial > Soil > Wetlands > Peat | place: USA: New York... | reverse complement strand
AGCGGCATTCGCCGTTTAGTACCATTCCGTTAAGGTGCTAAAAATTGCATGAAGAACGAGGTGTTTTAAAAGCAACTACTAAAGTACTGGCAAAACCAAGCCGATTAGCGTATGGACAGGGAAAGGTAATTAACCGATAATATAATCAAATGTTATCAATGTGTGTCAACCTGGCGAATTTTAAAACAAAAGGGAATAAACAGCCGGAGCGTGATATAATAAAGTTCACACAAGAGTCAATATTTCGCGGGGGCAATCTATAACCGGCTACATCATAAAGCGTACGTGCTTAAAAAAGGAGGGGAAATGGCAAGCTCAGAGAAATCTAAAGTAAAGCCTTCGGGAAAATCTGAAAAGATTAAAAAATGCGCTCCCGGCGATGAAACCACCATCCGAGACCAGGTTGAAACCGCGTTAAAAGCATCCGAACAGAATTTCCGCCACTCTCTTGACCAGTCGTTGAATGGGGTACGCATCTCCGATAATGACGACCGCACTTCATACGTAAACAAAGCATTTCTGGATATTTTCGGTTATGAAAACATTCAGGAAGTATTTAAAAGTCCGCCACAGGAACATTACACTCAGGAAGCCCATGCCGATTGGGTGGTGCGGCATGAAAAGCTGTTACACGGTGAGCCGATGCCGAAACAGGTAGACATTGATATTGTACGGAAAGACGGGACAGTAAGGAATTTAGAGGTCTCGATGAGGTCGGTTTTCTAGGACGGCAAACAGCAGAACCAGACACTTTATCATGATATCACCGAACGGAAGCAGGTGGAAACGGCCCTGAAGCTTTCGGAGCAAAACTTCCGCAACTCGATGGATGGTTCAATAATCGGTATCCGAATTTCAGATAAACACGACCATACTTCCTACGCGAACAAGGCGCTGCTGGAAATCTTCGGTTACCAGAATATCGAAGAAGTAAGAACAAAGCCACCGCAGGAATTCTACTCTCCGGAAGCTCATGCCAGTTGGATATCACGGCACGAGAGATTGCTGCGGGGGGAACCCATGCCCAAACAGGTAGATATTGACATTATCCGCCGCGACGGGACCACACGGTATCTGGATGTTTCGATGAGAGACGTATTCTGGGACGGGAAGCAGCAGTTTCAGACGCTTTACAATGATATTACCGAACGGAAAGAGGCGGAAGCGGCGCTGCATGAGAGCGAAGAGAAATACCGTCTGATTGTGGAAAACAGCAGCGATATCATTTTCACACTGAATGCGGCCGGCGAGTTCCTCTATATTTCCGGTTCGGTGAAAAACGTGCTGGGTTACAATGCGCCCGATTTAGTAGGCCATCCTTTAAGGTTGGTGGTGCATCCGGAGGATGTGAAACTTATACAGGACGCGATACAACGAAATATTTTAGACGGTCACCAGACTCCCGGCGGTACCGAATACCGCGTGCGGCATATCTCCGGTGAATGGCGGTGGCATAACGGCACCGGCAATACAGTGCGCGGTAAAAACGGGAAGTTCCTCTATTTCATCGCCATGAGCAGGGACATCAGTGAAATTAAACGGCTGCAGGAAGAAACCAAACGGTCAAATGAACAACTCACCGTACTGGTGAAAAAGCTGGAAGAACAGCAGCGACAGAACGTCATCCTGACCGAGATGCGGGACATGCTGCAGGCCTGTTCAAAAATGGAAGAAACGGCGCCGATAATCATGGGTTCGATGAAAAAGTTGTTCCCGTTGTCACAGGGGGCTTTGTTCTTGTTAAGCAATTCACGTTCTGACCTGGAAGAGGTGGTGACCTGGGGAGATTTCCCGACCAGTGCCGAAGCTAATATTTTTGCACCGGATGCATGCTGGGGATTAAGAAGGGGACGGGCTCACGTTGTTGAAGATGTGAATGTCGGGCCAATTTGCCCGTATTTGATTCACACCCACCCGGCGCCGTATGTTTGTCTGCCGTTGATGGCCAAAGGGGACATTCTGGGATTACTGCACCTTAAGAACGCTTTTAAAACCAACGGTTCCGGGAGTCCTGAAATCGCCGATTTGAAGCAAATGGCGTTTACTCTTTCGGAATACCTTTCGCTCTCCATCGCCAACGTGAAATTAAGCGAAAGTCTTTCCCGGCAATCCATTCAAGACCCCCAGACCGGGCTTTATAACCGGCGGTTTATGGAAGAGTCGTTACAGCGGGAAATTACACGGGCGGCGCGAAAGCAAACACCCATCGGCATTATCATGGGAGACCTTGACCATTTTAAGAAATTCAACGATGATTTCGGGCATGCCGCCGGCGATAAAATCATCGCACAAATCGGTAAATTGTTTAACGACAGATTCCGCGGTTCCGATATTGCCTGCCGGTACGGGGGGAAGAATTTTTAATTATTTTACCGGAAACTTCACTGGCTGACACTGTAAAACGTGCCGACACATTACGCGAAGAAATAAAAAAGATGGAAATAATTTTTCAGGGACAAATTCTGGGCACAATCACGATGTCAATGGGAGTGGCTGCATATCCGGAAAACAGCAGCAGGATGGATGAGCTGCTGCGTGTCGTTGATACGGCATTGTATAAGGCAAAGCAGGAAGGGCGGGACAGAGTAATACCGGGATAATACTAAAGTAGTTAACATAATATATTTTTAATTTTTACATATCTTTCAATTAACGTGATAGCAAAGTATGTTGCTCGGCTGCCGTAAAAGCCCTTCGGTAAAATTATTCGATGCTAGAACGGAAATTAGGAATAAGCTATAATCATTTGAACAGCCACAGCAAGGAGGGAATTTCGTGACAGCGATAAAAAGGGTATTCATGGTAGACGGGAAGCCATTTTTCCCGATCGGCGGGCAATCATCGTCTGCGAGCGCTTACAACAACAGCGAATCCGAGACAGCCTTCAAAGCAGTGAAATTACTGCACGGCAACACATTGGTAACCGATGTTTACTGGGAGCATATCGAACCGGAAGAAGGCATGTTTGATTTTACGATGGTAGATGACCTGATCGCCAGCGCCAACCGCTACGACGTAAAATTGATTCTTTTATGGTTCGCCACCTGGAAGAACGCAAACATGGATTATACGCCGGACTGGGTAAAGACCAATCCAAAAAAATTCAAGCGGGTGGTATCGCCGACAGGCACAGATTTATGGTCGCTTTCGCCGTTCTGCAAAGCTAACTTTGAAGCTGATAAAAAGGCTTTTACCGCGTTTTGTAAACACCTGAAGGTAAAAGATACGAAACACACTATTATCGGCATCCAAGTGGAAAACGAACCGGGTATTTTCGGTAGCGACCGGGATTACGGTCTGGAAGCCCAAAAAGTGTTTTCCGGTCCTGTCCCGGCAAAGATTGTGAACTGGCTAAAAAAGGACGGGAAAGGCCCGGTTCACGAGTCCTGGCAAAAAGCAGGCGGCAAAGAAACCGGCAGCTGGCCGGAGCTATTCGGCTGGGATGCCGGCGAATTCATGAGCGCATGGAGCGTCGGGACTTATATTGACGCCGTGGCGGCGGCCGGTGAAGCCGTTTATGATATCCCGATGTACCAGAATGCCTGGTTAATGGAAGTCAGGCGTTTAGATTCGCGCTGGTCGACGGCTGGAGAAACATATCCCTCCGGCGGAGCGGTGACAAAGGTACTGGATTTCTACAAGTCATTTACCCCGCACCTAGATTTAATCGCCCCGGACATTAAATACTACAATACGCGCAAGTTTGAGGCCGTCTCTGCGGCGTATTCGCGGGAGGATAATCCGCTTTTCTTCCCGGAGACCCCGCCTTCTTTAGCTCTATTCCGGGCGATTGCGGATTACAATCTGCAAGGATACAGCCGGATGTTCTTCTTGGAGTCTATTGTGGCGGAAGATGGTTCGGTGCGTCCCGAATCAAAATTGGGTGTTGATACTGTGCGCTGTGTGGCGGCGGCGATACCGCTTATTCTCAAATACCAAGGAACCGGTAAAATCCATGCAGTAGTGCAGGAAGATGATATTGACGCACAATTATTCGATATGGACGGATATTTCGGCTCGGTGGTATTTGGCGAGGGGCATGTACCGCATGTGCCGAAAGACTGGCGCCATTTTGTCCCGCCGTCGGACGAACAGACCGGTGGAGCGACCGGACCGAATAAAGGCCGCGGCCTGGTGATACAGACCAGCAAAAATGAGTTTTACCTGGTAGGCGCCAGTTACCGGTTGTTCCTGCGTCCGAAAATGGCACCGGAAAAACGATTAGATGCTACTTTTGTAACCGACCACTGGCAGAGTAAACTGGCACACCAGTTGAAAGTGGACGAAGGTCATTTCGATAACAATGGTGCATTTGCGGTTGACCGGAGACGCAACGGGGACGTTATCAGCGGCGGGGTGTGGGTGGAACCGGATTGCGGCGTAATCAGAGTGATAATGTGCGAATAGCTCGATAAATAAGAACAACCAGCGGAAACAATAGAAGCCCCACGGTGTTCAACTGCAGGGCTTCTTTTTATGTCCAGTTTCATTATTGTTTCCTGAGATTATTACCATTATTGAGTAGGCAGGCAGTTTTACTGTAAATAGTTAAAAAAAGGAAGGCGAGGTTTCCCCCGCCTCCCTCAGCCGGTTGATTAAACGTGTAATTGGTTATTACTGTTTCAGTGACTGATCAATCCAGATCTGTTTGATCATTGGCATTTCGTTGTAGTACCCGGCTTCGAGTTCGCCGTAGTAATTCTGGACCCACGGCCAATAGCAGTTCAGGATGTACGGCTGGGCAAACGGGATGACGCCGACATCATCAAGAAAAGCGACAGACAGCGCCTGGATTTTAGCGGTGCGGTCAATTGGATCGGTATCCGTTTCCATAGCGACAAATTGTGCCTGGAAAGGTTCAGTTGTCAGGTAAGTTGCGCCGATACGGGTTCCATCCAGCAGGTTCAAGGTGGTTAACGGGTTAACCACGGTGTATCCGGAAGATGAAATCATATCTGGATAGGTGAGGTTGTTGGTGGCAGTGGTCATGCTGGTGGAATCAAGAGTTTTGATGGTGAGAGTAACACCTATCTGCGCCCACATCGTCTGCAGGGCGTTGGCCAAATCAGGGTCAACACCGAGTGAGTCGGTGTAAATCGAGACGGTAAACCCGCTGGGATACCCGGCAGACGCGAGCATCTGTTTGGCCAGTGTCGGGTTGTACTTATACAATTGCTGGTCGGCAGCCGGCAGTGAAGCTAACGGAGTATAGCCGGGCATTTGCGGGCCGAGCGGCCAGGTAACGATGGGACCGCCATTATACAGCAGGTTGGAAATGGTTTGCAGGTCGGTACCAATCATTAATGCCTGACGCACGTTTTTGTTGCTCAAAGTCTTGGAGTTGAGTCTGTTAATTTTGTACAGGCTAATCTTGCCGGCCATGTACTTTGTTTGGGTCATGGTCGGAGCGCTGGTGGCCAGGTTTTGCTGGTAAGAATACGGAACATATGGATCCCAGTCAATCTTGCCGACGCGGACGGCCGCGATTTGGGTCGAGGCATCCGGGATAATGGGATAATAGAGAGTCTGTAGGAAAGGCATTTGATATGACTTTCCGTTGATGCTTACCTGCCCCCAATAATTCGGGTTCCGGACATAAGTTGCCTCAGAACCGACGACATATGAAGTCAGCATAAAGGGTCCGGTGCCGACGGTATTCCGCCAGTCATCGCCGGAAGCGTTAGCTGCGGCCATTTCCTGGGGTTGAATGGCACCCATGTTCATGCCGCCGCCAAACAGGAAGTCCCAGTTGGCTGCATAAGAATTTAAGGTGAATACAACGGTAAATGTATTGGGAGCCGCGACGTTGTTGATGAAATTAAGGAAACTGGCGGGGCCGGGAGTGGCCTTGGTGCGGTTAATGCTAAAGACGACATCGGCAGAAGTAAATTGCCGCGGCGCCATACCAATCTTGGTATTGCCAGTAAACATGACTCCCTGACGCAAGGTGAAAGTCATAGTGTACGGGGTAGCGGAATTACCGGTAGCATTAATCGTCCAGGCGGTCGTAAGTTCGCCGCCCAAATATTGTTCGGGGACGTTTTCGTAAATGTTGAAGGCAAAGGCGTTGGTGCCTCTCGGGCCGTATTTATCGATATCGCCTCTGACTAACATTTCGGTGAACGGATTGTCCCAGATTGTGGCCATGGGAAGGCCAGAGGTCAGGTCATCAAAACCAGTAGGGCTGGAATTACCCCAGTTGGTATAGACAGTTAATGACCCGCCATATTGCGGTATGCCGGTTTGGGTTACAACCGGTGTGGAGGTGGTTGTGACTGCTGTTGATGTCGTTGGGGCAACTGATGTAGTGACTTGAGTCGTTGTTGCCGTTGTGGTTGTCGACGCAGTGGTGACTACCGAGGTCGTCGTGGGTGTGGTTGTGGTCGATGTTGTATTACTGCAGGATGACAATATCGCTGACACTGCAAGTAAACAACTCAACGCCAACCAAACGGTTTTTCTTGGCATCATTTTTCTCCTTTTTTCTATTTTTTATAAGGGTCTGGTAATAAACTATGCCGGGTCATTACCATTCTTTATAAAACTAATTCTCCGAGTTTGCATTAATATATACTTTTTTAAAGCTATTGTCAAATATAATATACACTTTTTCAAGCCATTATACATCATCAAAATGATAATTATTTATATTGAATAATTATCATTATAATTTGTAGAATTATGAAAGGGCGAACATATGTTCATTGACAAAGCGAGTGATTAATGGTAGCATCGTACTGATTTAGTGCAAATTAAATTGAAACACAAGGTAAACCTTTCAAAATAACCATTTCTTTTTCTTGCCGGGAAGTATTTTTAAAAGGGTAAAACCGCCGATGCGTTCTTATATCGTCCGAAGAATACTATTAATCATTCCTACGTTTATCGTCGTCAGTTTAATAATTTTCTTAATCCTGCGTTTAATTCCCGGAAGTGTCATTGATACCATCGCGGCGCAGTATATCTACTTGACTAACCTGGACAGGACAGCGATTGAAAAAGCGCTGGGGCTTAATGTACCCATTTATATTCAATATTTTCGCTGGATGGGGCAAATTTTCCTGCACGGTAATTTCGGAAAATCTTTTGTTACCAACCTGCCAGTGGTAGATGAAATTAAAGCGCGGTGGCCGATAACTTTTGAACTCGGCATCATGGCGCTGCTGATTGGGCAGTTAATTGCGTTGCCCGTAGGTATTTATTCTGCGATGCGTCAGGACACGGTGGGCGATTATGTTACGCGGTCAATTGCGATATTGTGTATCGCAGTGCCGGATTTCTGGGTGGCAACAATGGTAATCGTATTCCCCTCAATCTGGTGGCACTATACGCCTTCGATTATGCTGATTTCTTTCGGCAAGGACCCCCTGGGTAATTTAAAGATGTTTATTATTCCGGCGCTAGTCCTGGGCATGCAATTATCCGGCATGACGATGAGAATGATGCGTACGATGATGCTGGAAGTGTTGCGGCAGGACTACATCCGGACCGCCTGGGCAAAAGGATTGAAGGAAAGGGTTGTCATCATAAGGCACGCGCTGAAGAACGCATTTATTCCGGTGATTACAATTATCGGCTGGCAAATTCCGCTGTTATTCGGCGGCGCCGTTATTATTGAAAACATCTTTCAATTGCCCGGTATGGGACAATTAATGGTGAACGCCGTGCAGCAGCGGGATTATCCGACGATAAGCGCGATAATGATTATATTAACGTCAGTGGTTTTAATCCTCAACCTGTTGATTGACCTGGTATATTCTTTCCTTGACCCAAGGATTCATTATAAATAAAAAATTATTCGGGGAATAAGTAACAGTATGGCAGAAAAATCATCAAATGAAACGGGCGCAAAAAAAAGCCGCGCTTTTATCCTGGATTTAATTTACCGTATGATAAAAGAAAAACCGCTGGGTACGGTGGGCTTTGTTATCACGCTGATTTTTCTGTTAACGGCAATTTTTTCGAAATTTTTAGCGCCTTATAATCCAAACCAGTACAACGCTTTAAGCCCACTGCAAGGGCCGTCATTAAAATTCTGGTTGGGGACAGATAATCTGGGCCGGGACCTGTTGAGTCGGATTATCTACGGCGCGCGGATTTCGGTGATTGTCGGTTTGGGTGCATCTTTACTGGCATCAGTAGTGGAAATTACCATCGGGGTCATCAGCGGCTATGTCGGAGGCACATTCGACCTGATTGTGCAGCGGTGCGTAGACGCGATTATGTGCTTCCCAACTTTAATATTAATGATGGTGATTGTCTCGTTGGTGAGCCCGGGTATTATCCAATTCATCCTGGTGCTGGGCATAAACTGGGGCATTACCGGTTCAAGACTGATAAGAAGCGCCACGATTACGGCCAAGCAGAATATGTACGTCCAGGCAGCGGTGTCCATCGGTGCCCCCACGCCGGCGATTATTTTCGACCATATCATCCCCAATATCATGGCGCCGATTATTGTGCAGTTCACCGTGAGAATACCCGCGGTGATTTTGACGGAAGCCAGTTTAAGTTTCCTTGGCTTAGGAATCCCGGCACCGGCGATCAGCTGGGGCGGCATGCTCAACGGCAGTGCGCGAACTTACATGCTCCAGGATCCTTGGATCGGGTTATGGCCCGGTGTGGCATTAAGCCTGGTAGTCTGGGGCGTAAGCATGTTCGGGGACGCACTGAGAGATTTGCTGGACCCGCGGCTACGCGGCGGTATCGGACGTTATAACGCGAAAATTAAAAATAAACCGACTGTTGTTGCGAAAGCACCCGATGTAGAAATTTAAACCGCAGCAAGGTATCGTTTTATTTTTTAAAATGTAAATTATTTTTGCAGAAATTATTTGTTACGCCTGATTCAAAATGACAACTTGAAATACATCAACGCTCCTTAATGAGACGCAATCGAATAGTGCTGAATAGCCCGGCACTGATATTACAAACGGTAACAAAAGACTGAACACAGATTAAATTATTCGTCCGGAAACAGGGAAGAAGGAGAAAAATTATGACAGTCCGTTTTATGGACCCCACTAACGCAATTAAATACAGGGATATTATCAATAACGACCCTGAGTTTAAAATTGCGGCCCGTTACATGTCTAAAGACATGTGCGTTGAATCCGGGAAAAGTAGATGTATCATTAAATTCCGGGACGGGATGGTTACCGAAATCAAATTTGAAGACGCTTTTGCGGACCGCTGGGATTTTGCTGTGAGGGCATCAGTAGACGCCTGGGAAAAATTCCTCCAGCCGATACCGCCGCGTTTCTACGATGGATTATTCGGCGGTATGATCCGCGGTAACTTTCAAATCGAAGGGGATACAACGATGTGTTTCAGCCATTTTTGGGCGGTAACACGGCTGTTTGATCTCTTCCGGGAATTACAGAATAAATAGTAAATTTCAAAAAGACAAAGAGGAGAATACAATGGCTAGATTTGAACCGATGACGGGTAGATATATATATCTTACAGTTCAGGGAATCGAATACCGGATTTATTACGAGGAAAGCGGCAAGGGTATACCGATTATTTGCCAGCACGCCGGCGGTTCGCAGACCCTGGAATGGCGTTTCATGCTGAACGACCCGGAAATAGTATCAAAATATCATGTTGTCAGCGCAGACCTGCCTTATCACGGCAAATCGCTGCCGCCGGAATCGGAGGAATGGTGGAAACAGGAATATAAGCTCACAAAAAGCTTTTTTATTGATTTTCAACTGGAATTAAGCCGCGCACTGGGGCTGGAGCGGCCGATTTATCTCGGGCAGAATTCCGCCGGATTTTTAGCGTTAGACCTGGCTTTGGAAAAACCGGACGACTTCCGGGCGGTTATCGGCATAAACACCGCGATAAAGGCCGGGATGGCAACGCTGGAAAAATATTATCACCCGTATATCGGGAATGACTATAAAAGAGCCACCTCGTTATATTTCTGTGCGCCCTTCAGTCCGGAAAAACTGCGCCGCGCTGACAGCTGGTGCGCGATGCTGTGCGCTCCGCCGGTGACCAAAGGGGACCTCAATTATTATTTCAAGGAACACGACTTGACCGGGCAGACTCAAAAAATAGATACATCACGCTGCGCGGTATACCTGCTGACCGGTGAGTATGACCCGACCAGTTCGATTGAAGACACAATTGCCCTGGCCAAAGAAATCAAGGGCGCAAAGTTCACCCCGATGAAAGGGCTTTCGCACTGCGGTATGGCGGAAAATCCACCCTTATTCAAGACCTATTTGATACCGATTCTGGACGAGATAAGCAATAAATCAGCGAAAAAGAAAAATTAAGTACTGCGTGCAGCAATTTAATCGGATTACCTGTCCAAATCGTGAGAACCAACTGGCTGTCCGCTAATAATAACTCACCACTACTAGAGCCTGGGGCGGACTGGTGATGCCATTTAATGCGGCGGTAATATTCGCGATGCCGGCAGCGACACCGGTGGCTAATCCCGAATTATCAATAGTCGCGGCGGCAGTATTATCACTGGTCCAATTTACTTGGGAAGTAATATCGGATGTTGAACCGTCCGAATACGTGCCGACAGCACTAAATTGCTGTGTGTTTCCCTGTATGAGGCTGGAAGGGGGATTCGGCATGACCGCGATGGAAGTTAACACCGGAGTACCCGTCAAAGTAGTGGTTTTTTGAGCATTCGAACAGGCAGTTATGCTGATTGTCAGCAACGCCAGCATAGTAACAGTAATAATAAAACAATATCTTATCTCGTGCAGCTGTTTGAAATTCATTGATATTTCCCTGTCTCAGTTTTATTGTTGGCTTTTTAGTTTATTTATACCGGATGCGACCAGCAAACTAACAATCTAATGATATAACAACCGCGAAAATGAGACAATAATAGACCGCCCCGTTTATTTGTGCAGCCGCAGCCGTACTGCATTTTATTACCGTTATTTTTCGGTTTTCTTGAGATATTTGTTGACGAGTAAGACTAAATCCTTCGGTTTGATGGGTTTGCTGACATATTCCACAACGTCAAAAGGTACCGGTTGGTCCAATGGGGATTCGACATAGGAAGTCAGCGCTACAACCGGTATTTTTGAGATAGTTTTATCGTTGTTGAATTCGTTGGCAAATAGATACCCATCCATCACCGGCATTACGATATCCAGGATAATCAAATCCGGTTTTTCTTTTCTGGTCTGGACTAATCCTTCTTTGCCGTTTCCGGCTGTGACAATTTTGTAGCCTTCTCTCTCCAGTACCGCTTTCTCAACGGCAACAAGGTCGGCATCATCATCAATAATCAGAATTTTTGGCATAGTTCCCTCCTGCGCTCTTACTTTTACTAATTCGGTTTATTTTGCTTTTTCGGGATAGTAAATATAAATATACTACCATGTCCGGTCGCCAGGTTGGGGCTTTCCACCCAAATTTTCCCGCCGTGGGCGTTAATAATCATCCTGGCGATAGAAAGGCCAAGTCCTGAACCCTTCGTTTCCACATTGCTGCCGCGGTAGAATTCATCGAACAACCGCGGCAGGTCTTGCGGCGGGATGCCGATACCGGTATCGGAAACTTCGACTCTGATCTCATCGCTATTCTCTAGAAGCCGAATCTTAATTTCACCTTCTTTAGTATAATTGATAGCGTTATTAATGAGATTAGTGATAACCTGCTGCAGCCGGCGGGCGGAACC
>Ga0326728_10022567_pt1 | contig 11662 bp, 7 predicted proteins | sample MB3enrmetagenome_FD_207602 | JGI IMG/M metagenome (GOLD analysis project Ga0326728, IMG submission 207602) | Lab enriched peat soil microbial communities from McLean, Ithaca, NY, United States - MB31MN | ecosystem: Environmental > Terrestrial > Soil > Wetlands > Peat | place: USA: New York... | reverse complement strand
CGGCTGTTCTGGCGAGCCTGCCTGTTGCCCTGGCTCAAAAGAAGTTCGATTCCGTTCACCCCGATGTACAACCTGGCGGCGGCGCAGTTGGCCAAACAGCACACCAGCATTCCAATAATCTCGGTGGGCGGTTTCCGCCGCGGCGCCCAGATCCGCGGCGCCATTGAGGAGCAGGGCATTGATTTCGTGAGCCTGTGCCGCCCCATTCTTTGCGAACCGGATTTCGTGAAAAAGCTGCGGCGGGATGAGGATTACCAATCCCGTTGCGCCAACTGCAACCGCTGCGCCATCATGTGCGACTCGGGCCACCCCACCCACTGTTATGAAAATCGAAGAAAAAATCATCGCGATCATCCAATCCAACACCGAGGCGAAAGAAGGCATTACCCTGCGCAGCAACCTGCGCCAGGATCTTCGCCTGGACTCCTTCGGGATCTTGATGGTCATTAACGCGCTGGAGGACACCTTCGCCATCGCGCTGGCGGAAGCTGATTTCGCCCGCGTCAATACCGTGGGCGACGTGGTCTCGCTCCTGCGCGGAAAATACGCCTGTGCATGAGGTGAATATGGAACCCGAAGAATTCTATCAATCCCTGGCGATTGACAAGTCGCCGCTCCAGGCTCTCCGCTTCAATCCCTATTACCTGCCGCTGGGCGGATTGCGCCACGGGCGGCCCCAGCTCGAGGGCGAGACCTATTTCGATCTCGCCTCCAATGACTACCTTGGGCTGGCCTCCGATCCGCGCGTTCATCAGGCGATGACGGAGGGCATCCGGGAATACGGGGCCTCGATGTGCGGCACCCCGATCGCCACGGGCTATGCGCGAATCCTGGCTGAATTGGAGCGTCAACTCGCCCGCTTCACCGGATTGGAAGCCGCGCTGGTGTTTCCCTCCTGCTACCAGGCCAACGTCGCGCTGTTCTCCTGCATCGCCAAGCCGCAGGACGTGATCCTGGTGGACCACTACGCCCATGCCTCGTTGGGCCAGGGCATCAAAGCGGTGGGCTGCAAAATCAAGCCATTCCTCCACAACGATATGGAACATCTGGAACGGCAACTCGCGGCCACGGCGGGGTTCCGCCAGGTTTTTGTGGTGACAGAATCGGTCTTCTCGACCGAAGGCAGCATTGCGCCCCTGGGGGTGATCGTGGACCTGTGCGGACGTTACCATGCGATCCCGGTTGTGGATGATTCGCATGGCATCGGGGTGCTGGGCAAGACCGGCCGCGGCATCCTGGAAGAAAAGGCCATCGCCAATTATCGCGGCATCTATACCGCTTCGCTTGGAAAGGCGCTCGGAAATGCGGGCGGGATGATTGCGGGAAACCACCTGCTGGTGGACGCGCTTCGCTATTCTTGTCCAGGGCTGATCTACTCGACCGCCCTGCCGCCGGCCTGCGCCGGGGGAGTCCTCTGTGCGCTCGAGATCATCCGCCATGAGTTTGGCCGGATCGGCGCCGCGATGCGCGAGAACCACCGGCGCCTGCTCGAAACTCTTCGCCGCCGCCAATTCGATCTGCGTTCCGGCCCCGCCCCGATCGCCGCCCTTCATGGCGGATCGGCTGAAAACACCATCTCCCTGGCGCGGGAGTTCTTTCATCACCGCATCCTCACCACGCCATTCGTGCCGCCCTCGGTGCCCGGCGGAAAGGGCGTCCTGCGCCTGATCCTGGGCGCGAAGCTGGACGACGAAGGATTGCAGGGTTTGATGCGGGCGATGGACAGCCTTTCCCCGCCGGAATCCGCTCCCCCCATTCCAGTCAACTATAATGTCTCCACGCTCCCGGCTGGCGCGGGCGCGCCGGCGGGATCTGTCCGGGAAACACACGGCTTTTCCTAGTTCCGATTATGCCAAATTGTCTCTTCATCGCCAACCCGCACGCGCGCAACGGCCGCGCCCGGAAGAAGCTGGCCCAACTGCGGGCGGAACTGGAGCGCCGCGGGGTGAAGCACGATCTGGCGCTTTGCGAAGGATTGGACCATGCCCGGGCGCTGTCGGAGCAAGCCAATCGCTCCGGCTATGAAGTGGTGGTGGGCGTGGGTGGAGACGGCACGATCAACCGGGTGTTGAATGGGTTCTTCGATGCCAGTGGCCGGCGCCTCTCCAGTGCGCGCCTGGGGGTAATCCACATCGGCACAAGCCCAGATTTTTCCCGGAACTACGGCGTGCCAACCGGTGTGCCCGAGGCCGTGGACGCGCTGCTGGCAGGGGTGGCGCGGCAAATCCGGGTGGGGCAGGTCGTTTATGAAACGCGGCCTTCGCAAGCCGGAGGAACCGCGCCGGGAACCGCTTTCTTTGGCTGCTGCGCGAATGTTGGCCTCGGGGCATCGCTGGCCCGCCTGGCCAATGGCGGCATCCGCAAATATGCCGGCGATTTCCTGGGAACTTTCGCCTGCCTGCTGCGCGTCCTGCTTCAGTTCCGGCCGCGGACAATGAATTTGGAACTGGATGGCCGGCCGCAGCGCCTTGAGAAGGTCTATAACATCGCCGTCGGCAAAACCCGCTATATCGCCTCCGGTCTCCAGGTCCGGCACGAATTGCGGGAGGGGGACGACCGCTTGTATGTGATTTGTCTCCGGGATCTTTCCTGGAGCCGGCTCGGCCAGGTTCTCTGGACACTCTATCGCGGCAAACCGATTACCGATGGGCGGTGCCTCTCGCTGGCCTACGCCAGGAGCATTGGACTCGTTGCGGCCAGCGCGCCGGCCGAGGTGGAATTTGACGGTGATCCGGCCGGATGGTGCCCTTGCCGGATCGCGACGGCGCCGGATGTGCTGGACCTGATCGTTGGGGGAACATCATGATCAGCGAGAAAGCCATTTGCGAGCTGTTCAGTTCGATGCTGCCGTCCGGGCGGGCCAATGAATGCTTCGAGTCCGACGCGGAGATCATCCGCCTGAACGGGACACCCAACGGCCTTTTCACGACCGACGAATTTTCCGCGGAAGACTTGTTCCGCGAGAGCGATCCGTATCTGCTGGGGTGGAACATTGCCGCCGGGGCCACCAGCGACATCCTGGCCTGCGGAGGCGTCCCGCTCTATTACGCCCACGCGCTGACGGTGGACCCGCGATGGGACACTGCCTACCTTCGGGGATTGGGGGCCGGCGTGCGGGATGTCCTGAAGGCCACCGGCGCGCGGTTCATTGGCGGAGATTGCGGCCGGTCTGAAGTCTGGCGCTGCACCGTCTCGGTGATCGGTTGGTGCGAGGGCGCCCCCGTGCTGCGCCGTGGCGCGCGGCCCGGGGACTTGATTTATTTGTCCGGGGAAATTGGAGCCGGGAATCTGGAGGCGGCGCTCCGGCTGTATGGGGACCGGAATTTGCAAATATCGGAACCGATAAAAACTCAATTCCCGGTGCGGTTGCGTGAATCGGCCCTCATGCGGGATTTCGCCGCCTGCTGTATGGATACGAGCGATGGCGTTTGCGCGGCGCTCAACGCCCTCGCGGATTTGAACGCCTGCGGCTATGCGGTGGCGGATTTGCCTTATTTGGCCGCGGGGTTGGGCTTTTGCCGCCGCGCTTCCCTGCCCGAAGAATTGCTCTTCCTGGGAGAATGCGGCGAGTATGAGCTTCTGTTCACCATCAGGCCGGAACGGGAAGAGGCATTCCTTATCGAGGCGCAGAAGTCGGGCTGCCCGTTCCACCGGCTCGGGACGATTACAAGAACCGGCCGGGAGCTGCGTGAGGATGGCCGCACGATTGACTTGGAATCATGGAGCAGCCAGGCGCGCGACTTTGCATCGCCGGAGCAATACCTTGCCGCTTTGGGCCGATGGCTGGACTGCCAGCAAGCCGGTGCGGGCAAAACTCAATTTCCCGAAAGGAGTTGAAATATGGCGCATCGCATGACATCACCTTGCCGCACCAAAACATCATGCAGGGTCGTTGCGCCGCCCATGGAAATGAAGAACGCGCTGAGGCCGAATAGGTGCAGTTATGAAGGCACTTAAATTCTTTAGTCCAGCCATTTCGGAAAACCTTCCCACCGGGGTGGCGCGCGGGCAGTTATCCCGCTTCATTGGCGTTGATGCCGGCGCGGAAACCATCAAGTTGGTGGAGGTGCGGCCGGAGGCGGGCAAAATGAAGATCGTCCGGTGGGAAATCCTGGAGCATGGCAAAAGGCCCGGCCAGTTGCTTCTCGAATCACTGCAACGATGGAACTGGACTGGGGCCGCCAGCGCCGCCGTGACGGGGTTTTTCTCGACGCAAATCAATCTGCCGCGTGTGCCGGCCAAACAGGCGCAACTGCGCGGCTACCGGTCTTTGTTCGGCAACGAGCCGGCCACCATCGTCAACATCGGCAGCCGCGGTTTTTCCGTGCTCGAACTGAGGGCCAACGGCCTGACCGTGTTTCGCGAGAACAGCCGCTGTTCGCAGGGCACCGGCAATTTCCTCCGGCAACTGGTGGAGCGATTCTCGCTCACGGTCCAGGAGGCGAGCGCCTTGTGCGCCGGCGTGCCTGATCCCGCGCCCTTGTCCGGCCGCTGTCCGGTCATTCTCAAGACGGACATGACGCACCTGGCCAACAAGGGCGAGAACCGCGCGCGGATTCTGGCCGGTTTGTTCGATGCCGTTTGCGAAAATGTCGCCGTGCTCATCAAACCCGGCGTCAGCCCGGCGCGGGTGCTGCTCACGGGCGGCGTCAGCCGCTCGCCGCGCGTCCGCCGCATTTTTGGCGAACGGCTTGCCCAACAGGGAATGAATCTGGTGGCGGCGGATGAGACACAATTGCTCTGCCTCGAAGCGCTGGGTTGCGCCCTCCTCGCGGCGGAGAATCCGGCCGCGCCGCCCGCGCCGGACCAGTTGCTCCTGCCGCCGCGCGAATTGAAGCTGGAGCGTCTGCCCGCGCTGGCCGATTCGCTCCACCGCGTCCGCCGCCTGCCGGGGCAGCCCTGGGCGAAAGTCAACGGCGAATTGCGGCGCCTGGTCCTCGGCTTGGACATCGGCTCCACCGGCTCGAAAGTCGTGGCGTTGGATTTGGCGACGCGGGAAACCGTCTGGGAGGCGTATCGCCCGACGCTGGGCGATCCGGTTGGCGCCGCCCAAGAGTTGCTGCGGGATTTCACCGAAAATCCGGCGGCCCATTACCCGGTCGTCGCCTTTGGCGCCACGGGCAGCGGACGCGAAATTGCCGGTTCGCTGCTCACGTCCTGCTACGGCAAGGACGCCGTGTTCATCGTCAACGAAATCGCCGCCCACGCCGCCGGCGCGCTGCATTACGACCCGCGCGTGGACACGATTTTTGAAATCGGCGGGCAGGACGCCAAATACACCCGGCTGGCCGGGGGCCGGATCATGGACTGCGCGATGAACGAGGCGTGCAGCGCAGGCACGGGATCCTTCATCGAGGAACAAGGCCGCAAGTTCCCCGGCATCGCCGATGTGCAACAGCTTGGACTGGCGGCGCAAGCCGCGCCGGCGGGCGTCTCCCTCGGCCAGCATTGTTCGGTTTTTATGGCCGAGGTGATTGACGAGGCGGTCGCGGCGGGCGTGGAACAACCGGCCATCATTTCCGGCCTTTACGATTCCATCATCAAGAACTACCTCAACCGCGTGAAAGGCAACCGCTCCGTCGGCCAGGTCATTTTTTGCCAGGGGATGCCCTTTTCCGCGGACGCCCTGGCGGCGGCGGTCGCGCGGCAAACCGGCAGCGAAGTCATCGTGCCGCCCAATCCCGGCACGGTCGGCGCGCTGGGCATCGCGCTGCTGGCGGCGCGCGAACTGGACGCCGCCCGGCTCCCGCCGTTGGCGCTGGCGCGCTTCCTCGGCGCGAAAGTGGAACAGAAGGACACGTTCGTCTGCGGCTCGAAACGCGGTTGCGGAGGCGCGGGCAATCATTGCCGCATCCAGCGGCTGCGCACGCTGGCGGGCGATCAGCATTCCAATTTCACCTGGGGCGGCGGCTGCGCGCTGCACGACCAGGGCGCGCGCAAAAGGAAATTGCCCGACCTCGCGCCGGATCCGTTTCGCGAACGGGAGGAGCGCCTGCAAAAACTGCTCGCGCCGCTGACCGCGCGGCGGGGCGGCCCGCGCATCGCCCTGAGCGATGAATTCATGCTCAAGGGCCTGTTCCCCTTTTTCGCCGCCTATTTTCATGCGGCCGGATTGGATCTGGAAATAGCCGCCGGCGCGGGGCCGGACGTGCTCAAGCGCGGCATCCAGGCGGCGCCCGCGCCGTTTTGCGCGCCGATGCAACTCTATTACGGCGTGGCGCAGCAACTGGCGGCCAGCGGCGCGGACTGGATGTTTGTGCCGATGATTCGCAGCGTGCCGTGCGCTCCGGGTCAGCGCTGCTCCAACATTTGTCCGATTATCCAGGCGGCGCCCAAAGGGGTGGAGCGCGCGCTGGGCGTCGCCTCGCCGCCGCGCCTGCTTTCGCCGTTGTTTGATTTCGGCGCGGGCAATCTGGAATCCAAGGAGTTTTTGGCGGGCTGCGACCGCATGGCGGAGGAATTGGGATTGGGTGAACCTCAGCGGCGCGCGGCTTGGTCTGCCGGCGTGGCCGCGCAAGAGGAATTTGACACCGCTTGCCAGGAGACGGGCCGGCGCGCATTGGAGTTTTGTGGCGCGCAAAATCTCGTGCCGGTGGTGGTGCTCGGGCGCAATTACACGATTCACAACCAGGTGCTCAACTCCAACGTGCCGGCCATCTTGCGCGAGCAAGGCGCCATCGGGATTCCGGTGGATTGTTTTCCGCTGGAGGCGGAGACGCCGCTGTTTAACGACATGTATTGGGGTTACGGCCAGGCCATCCTGCGCGCGGCCCATCAGGTGCGCCGCATGGCCGGCGTGTATGCCTTGTATTGCAGCAACTATTCCTGCGGGCCGGACAGCTTCAATCTGCATTTTGCCGCCTACGCCATGGCGGGCAAGCCATTCGTCGTGATTGAAACCGATGGCCATTGCGGCGACGCCGGCACGCGCACCCGGGTCGAAGCCTTCCTGCATTGCGTCGAGGAAGACCGGCAGGCCGCACGCAATGGCGCGGTGCTGAACAATTTTGCGGGCGTCCAATTCAGCGGATTGCGGCTGGGTGATTTTCGGCAAGGCAACGGAAAATCCGAAACCATGCTGGTCTCCTACATCGGCCCGGCGTCCGAAACGGTGGCGGCCGTGTTTCACGGGCTGGGATTCAACGCCGAATGCCTGCCCGCGCCGGATGCGCAATCGCTGCGCCTGGGCCGGCGCCACACTTCCGGCAAGGAATGTCTGCCCATGCCATATACCCTCGGCTCGCTCATCCAGCGCTTGGAACGCGCGCCGGCGGAGGAAAGATTTATTTACGTGATGCCCTGCACCGACGGCCCCTGCCGGTTCGGCGTCTATAATTTGCTCAACAACATCGTGCTCGACCGGCTCGGTTGGCGCGACCGCGTGCGCATCTGGTCGCCCAAAGACACCGGCTACTTCGACGACTTGCCGGCGGGAACGGAGATGCTGGTCTTCGCCGGCATGGCGGCGAGCGGCTTCTTATTGCAGGCACTGTTGGATGTCCGTCCCCTGGAACGGGCGCGGAGCGGGGCGGAAAAACTCTACGCGCGCTGCCATCGCGAACTGCTGGCGCAGGTCGAGTCGGCGGCGCGCGGCGACCTGTCGCTGGGCGCGGCCTTGTGGCAGGTGGCCGGCGGGCGGCTCTTTGGCCTCCGCGCACTGCTCGAACGCGCGGGCCGCGAATTCGCCGCGCTACGCGGTCCGGGAGAACTGCCCTGCGTGGCATTGACGGGTGAGATTTATGTGCGCGGCGTGGACATCAGCAACGACTGGCTCATCGAAAAACTGGAGGCGCGCGGACTGTGCGTCCATCTCGCGCCGGTAACCGAATGGATCAGCTACTGCGGGCATGTGCAGCGGCGGATGGACGGCCGCAACCGGTTGGCCGACAGTTTCAGTCATCTCGTGCGGCGGCGCATCGAGAGCGCGGCCTTCTCGGCCATGGCCCCGCCGCTTGGCTCCTCGCCGCTGCCCACCACCGCCCAGGCCTTGACGGCGGCGGGGCCTTACGTGGACGCCGCGCTCCAAGGCGAAGCGGTGCTGAGCGTGGGCGGTCCGTTGCACCAATGGCATAACAACCACATTGACGCCGTGGTGAGCGTCGGGCCGCTGGAATGCATGCCCGCAAAAATCGCCGAGGCGCAATGGCGCCACGCCGGCGAGCTGGAAGGGGTTTTGAGCCTGTCGCTGGCTTTCAACGGCGACCCCATCAACTCGGCGGCGCTGGACAACTTTGCCTTTGAAGTCAAAGAGCGCTTCCGGGCCAGGAAATCCCGGGAGCAGTTCCTTCCAGGTTCGGGCCGCTGGCTGGGCCGGCGGCAGGCCGTTGGCGGAGAAACCAACTTTCCAGAAAGGAGCTAAAGAATGGCGCATCGAGTGGTCATCACCGGCCTCGGCCCCGTCACCAGCGCGGGCATCGGCAAAGAGGATTTCTGCCGCCAGATATGGACCCAGCGCTGCCATCTCCGGCCCATCCCCGCTTCGTTCACCCGGACATATCCCCTTCGCTCCCGCTGGTATGTGCCGTTGCCGGAAGTTTCGCTCGCCTCGCATGGCATCCTCCTGCCGCACGAAGACATCATGCAAGCGGCCGATCGGATGGCTGTGCTGGGTGTGAAGCTGGCTCTGGAAGACGCCGGTTTTGCGCCTGTCAATACGAAAGGATCGGCTGGATTTGCCGGGGGCGCAAATCAGGTTTTGGCAGGGTCGCCTCGCCGAGGCGACTCCGGACGGCTCGGCGAGCCGTCCCTACCTCCGATGGAGATTGCTTTTTCAAAACCTGAATTGCGCCCATTTGCCGGGGTTGAGGAAGCCGGGCTGGTGCTGGGCGCCAGCCTGGGCAGCATGCAGGCCGCCCTCGAGTCGCACCTGTGCCATTGCCTGCCGCGCGAAGCCTTGCAGGCGGCTTTGCCGGAGCGCCGCCTGGCCTTTAGTCGAATGGTCGTGCCAAAAACGATGCCCAACTCGCCGGCCGCGTGGGCTTCCATCTGTTTTGGCTTGTCCGGTCCCTGCCACACCGTGAACGCTTCCTGCGCTTCGGGCACCTACGCCATCGGCGAAGCTTTCCGGCGAATCAAAGACGGCTATGCGCTTATGGCGCTGGCCGGCGGGGTCGAGTCGTTTCAGGACCCGGACGGTTTCCTGATGAGGGGATTCGACGTGTTGGGGGTCCTGACGCAATCCGCGGACGGCCTGCCCCGTCCCTTTGGCCGGAATCGCAGCGGCTTCTTGTTCGCCGAGGGCGGCGCGTGCCTCCTGGTGCTGGAAGAATTGGAGCATGCGATGCGGCGCGGGGCGCGGGTTTATGCGGAAGTTGCCGATTTTCAAGCCAACAGTGACGCCTCGAACATTGTCCAGATTGACTCCACCGGAAAACAGATCACCCGGTTGCTCGGCCAGCTCTCAGGCGGCCGGAGAATAGATTATCTCAACGCTCATGGCGCGGGCACGGTGGCCAACGACCAGGTGGAAACCAGAGCCATTCAGGCCGTTTTCGGAGGGCGCGAACGCCAACCGCTGGTCAATTCCACCAAAGGCATCCTGGGCCACACGCTCGGCGCCAGCGGAGCCATCGAGGCGGCGGTAACCGCGCTCTCCATCGCGGGCGGCACGGTGCATGGCAACCTCACCGAGCATCCCATGGAGGACCTGAACCTGCCTCTGGAAAACGTAACGCGCCCAATCGTCAATGCCATCTCGGTTTCTTATGGCTTTGGCGGGCACAACGGCGGACTGCTGCTCACGCGCTACGAGCCTTCGCGCCAGGAGCGGGAGCGGCCAGCTTCCCGGCCAACATGAGCGCCACGGAAAAAATTCTGGTCACCGGCGCGACGGGCTTTATCGGGAGCCATGTGCTGGAGAAACTCAGCGCCGCGGGGTTGCAGGTCATCGCCCTGGCCCGCCGGCAATCGGACCTGGCTCATGCGCTTTCGTTGAAAGTCGAGGTTCGCTATGGGGACATCCGGGATTTGGCCGGTTTGCGCCAGGCTGTCCGAGGCTGCACCCAGGTCATTCATACCGCCGGTCTGGCCAGCGATTGGGGCCTGCGCGAGGAGTTCCATCGGACCAACGTGGCCGGCACGGTGAATGTGGTGGAAGCCGCCCGGCTGGAGGGCGTCTCGCGTGTGATCATCACCGGCAGCATATCCTCTTATGGTGAAGAAGACAGCCGCGCAGCCAAGGACGAAGCCTCGCCGTATCGGCCGCATTATCCTTATTTCATGGACCGCGTTTTCCCCTGCGGCTTGAACTGGTACCGCGACAGCAAGGCGCTCGCCACACAGGAAGCAATCGCGATCGCGCGAAAACACAAAATGAACCTGACGGTGATCGAGCCGGTTTGGGTCTATGGCGAACGCGAGTTCGGCACCGGCTTTTATTCCTATGTCAAAGCCGTGCAAGGCGGCCAGAGGTTTATGCCGGGTTCCAGGCGAAATCTGTTTCATGTGATCTATGCCGGGGACCTGGCCAAGGGTTACCTTTTGGCGGCGCAACAAAAGCCGCCGGGAGTGGAGCGTTTCATCATCGGCAGCCCGGCGGCCCAGCCGATGCACCGGGTGTTCGGCCTGTTTTGCCAGGAAGCGGGTCTGGCGCCGCCGCGCTATTTGCCGAAATGGAGCATTTACCCGGCCGCCTTTGCGCTCGAATTGGGGCACAGCCTCCTCCATACCCGGCGGCCGCCGCTGCTGACGCGGGGACGGGTCAACATGTTTTACGACTCCATCCTCTATTCCACGGAAAAAGCCCGGCGCGTCCTCGGCTTCGAGTGCGACCATACGCTGGAGCAGGGAATTTCCCGAACCGTGGCCTGGTACAAGGCAAATCATCATCTCTGAAAGACACTCCATGGTTCCCATCCGCAATGTCCAAGGTCTGAGACGCCACTGGTTTTTGCTGTGGCTCAAAATCACAATTTTCCTCCATTTTCTGCCGTGGTTGATCCGTCCGGGCGCCAAGTCCGGCGGCGGCGGACCGGCCTTCGCCACGCCGCGCGGCCGGCTTTCCCCGAGGCGGTTCGTGATGTTTCTCTGCCGCCTGCTGCTGTTCCTGTCGAAGCTCGATCACAACAAGTTCGTGAAAATCGGCTCCGCCACGCGCATGGACCTCTATGTGCCCAGCTTCCCATCGGAGGCCTTTTACGCGGGTTGCGAGAAGTTTTTGCATTTCGACCAGCCGTTGCCATGTGTGACAGTGCTGGTCTCGGTCACTTCCGCCTGCCGCTTCTCCTGCCCCCATTGCTACCAAAGGCGCGATCATGGCCGGGACATTGCGCTTGACACCCTGGTCCCGGTCGTCCGCAGACTGCAGGACCGGGGCATGGCCTTCTTTAACATCGAGGGCGGCGAGCCTTTCCTGGTCTATGACCGGCTCAAGTCCGTGTGCGCGGCCATAGATCGCCGCTCGGAGGTATGGGTCAATTCCACCGGCGATGGCATGACGCTGGAACGGTTGCGGGAATTGAAACAACTGAATCTCACCGCGATCATGTTCTCGTTGCACACGGCGGAACCTGCCCGGCTCAATCAGTTCATGGGGTCCGACAAAGCCTGGGAGATGCTGGCGCGCGGCATCGAACTTTGCCACCAGGCCGATGTTCCGGTGGCCTTCAACTCGTGCCTGGGACGAGACCAATTCTACGACGGCGAATTTGAACGCGTCATGGAA
>Ga0326728_10022566_pt1 | contig 11662 bp, 14 predicted proteins | sample MB3enrmetagenome_FD_207602 | JGI IMG/M metagenome (GOLD analysis project Ga0326728, IMG submission 207602) | Lab enriched peat soil microbial communities from McLean, Ithaca, NY, United States - MB31MN | ecosystem: Environmental > Terrestrial > Soil > Wetlands > Peat | place: USA: New York... | reverse complement strand
TGTGACCCCCGCGGCACGAATGAAGCCGTGCCCTGATACAAAGCTGGTTTATGAAACACACTCTAAGCAGAGTTTGAATCAGAACTTGTTCTGTGTACCCCGGCTCGATTGATTCGTGCCGGGGCACAGGTTTTTGTAGCTAGCCGCCGTTCCAGGCTACTCCGGCGGGCCGACGGAAACGACGAAGTAGGAGGCCGGCTCGGTCTTGCTGGCGTTGGTGATGTAGTGGTCGTCTCCGGCAATGCACAGGCCCATGTCGCCGGCCTTGAGCGTGCGCGTAACGCCCACGGTCATCAACGTAACCGTGCCTTCGCGAACGAACCACATCTCCGAGTGCTTGTGATGCTCGATGGGCTCGGCCGGCGCTCCGGGCGCGAGAACCGTGACGTGAGACTCCAGCCGGATATTGTCCGGCAACATGCCGCGGAGAAAGCTGCGCGAGACGCGCGGCGAGTTAGGGTGTTGCGCTTCGCCGGGAAGGTATTGGCCCGAGACCAGCTTGGCTAACGGAGCCGTTGTGGCAGGGGCGGGTGAGCCAAGCGCCTGAGCTTCGGTGGCAGATGCCAGTGCCGGGGCGGCAAAGAGCATGGGCAGCAGAGAGGAAAATGTGCGACGGTCCATGAAACCTCCATTCGTAGGCAATAGTACCCAGCGCAGGGGGCGTCGCGCAAATGAGCGGGATGGGGTGGATAACACGCAGAAACGAAGAGCCCCCATGTGACCCCAATGGCTTGAGTCAGTTCTGTGCATTGCCTTGGCCGCTGGACGGCGGCGCCCATTTGCACTGAAGCAAGATTTCATTCAAGAGGTCTTTATATCCATATTGATGCATACTCTTGATATCCTCCAGACGATGATGAACAACGGTGACAGTTGAATCATCCGTTGAGAGGACGATAACATCCTGGTCAGTCTCGTCCATCAAGAGCCTTGGCTTGCTGGTATCCCCGTTTGAATACTTTAAAGTGACCACCGGAAAGGTGGTAGGGTAGATCAACTTGCCATACATATAGGGGATCATGCAACTGGCCAGGGGAAGCAGCAACACGCATGAAAAAATTCTGATTCCCCTGAATATCTCGTCGACGAGCGCCGCCTCCTCGACCGGGGCGCGGAGATAGAGGATCAGCCATCCAGCAATACAGAATATGACGGACCAGGCATACAAGGCATTCAGGTAGTCTTTGGCGGCTTGGACGGGATTCGCGGCATTCAAATGCGGCTTTAAAGTCCGTGACACGGTGACAGGACAAGTTGTTCCATATTGTTTTGCCACGTTATCCATTTTAGAAACGAGCAACGTGACCTTGAGGTCTGAGACACGCGCCGCGTGCAGACCTGGACGGGGAGGGTCCAACTGCACGCTTAAATCCTGAGTAGGCCAACTATTCATGTCCGCGGTGGGCATTTCGCACCAGAGCGAGACAAACAGCAGCCCCGCGGTGGCGACACCGACACTCAAGTAAGTTGTGAATCGAAGAGCAACATGCGTGCGTGGAAGATAAAAGGAGAGGAGCGGCGGAACCAGCAACAGAAGAACAGGAATCCCGAAGAGGAAAGGGTGACCGAGAATCTGATCCATGACCAAGCTGATGGTGTCCATGGCCCAGCGCCCGGCAAAATGGCTTAGATCGGGAGCAGTCCAGTGACTCAGCTCGATACCCAGGAACTGTTGCAGCGCCAGTTTACCGATGAAGCCTGCAACGGCAAGAAATGCGGCTAACTTTAACGCGCCGAGCCATGCGCTAGCTCCCGGCAGCGCGTCCGATGCAGGAGCAGGCGGTGGTGGAGGAGAAGGCACAGTTCCCGCTTGCGCGGACGGGACAGCATGGGTAGACAGCGAACCCGAAGGCCGCTTGAAATGCCAGTGAATTCTTTGCATATGACCTCCGGAAGAGGGGAAGCTCCTCCGATCGAGTGAGACAACCATAGCATAAGAATCGTTCGATTGTTAAGAGGTTTTTTCGGTCAGTCCCGCGGGTAGGCGACGCGATAGAAAAGCGGGTCTGATGTACTACTGCATTGCGCAAGGCCGAATCATCAACTGTCCCGGCCATGGACTGAACGGCGGCGGAGGCCAAGCCCGACCCTTGGCCTCGGCCCACACTAACTTCATGCAGCTAATTGGATCTGCGCGCGCCAACTGGGAAACTCGGAAGGAATTCGATTCCTCGCTTTTTTCGCATGTTGGCGATCAAGCACGCCCTCAAGCGCTATGAGGACATCCGAGGCGCAGGCGGGACAATGCATTGAGTTGTTTCCAATAGAGGCGCAGTCCAGGCACAGATAGGCGCTGGTTAATGGAAAGTGTTGCCTGATATCTGTGGTCATATTCTCACCTTATATTCCTGGCATGTGCCGGTTCTTCTTTGCCCCTTTAACTGGACTGAAAGCCCCGCGATGCCAAATACTTTGAGAAGAGCCTGTTTTTGTACTTGTCGACATACAGATCGGACTTAGTGGATTTTTCCGCAGCCTGTTCGGCACTGCAGTTCATCCTCATCCGCGGTGAGGCGTTCGAGACTGTCTCTTCATCCAGTTTCGCTGCTTCGGGATTTTCATAGTGCGCATGCATTGTTAACCCCTCAACACCAACGTACTTGATATCACTAAAGTACTTTTTTATTTCTTTTCGTGCTGGTCTATGTAGCTCTTTACGTGATTATGGTCTGTATTGCTCTTTATCCGAAAAATACGTGATTTCCTCCTCTGCTTTCACGTGTCGAACTTTCAGCACTCCCGGCAAAGGTCTGCACCGGTAAACTAATGGTGAGGTATTTTGTGCATCGTTTTGCATTTTTCGTATTGCTGTTCGCATCGGTTGCCGGATTTGGACAGGGTTCCGCGCAGAATCCAGAGAAACGTCCTGCTGAGGCCGTGCCCGCAGACGCCGCTGCCCAGGCCATCTCCGATGATGTAGCGCAGGCTGAGGCGGCCATCGTCAAAGCTGACTGGAAGGCGGCGGAGGCCAGGCTCGACCCATGGCTGGCGGCACACCCGGCTGATGCGCGGGCGCTGTTTGACGCAGGCTACGTGGCCGATGCGCAGAATCGGCTGGAGGCCGCGGCCGGTTTCTACCGCCGGGCAGTGGAGGCGAACCCGCAATCGTTTGAGGCACACGTCGAACTGGGGCTGCTGCTGGCCCGGCAAAACAATTTATCCGGCGCGCGGACGGAACTGGCGGCGGCTACTCGACTTGACCCCGGCGATGCGGGGCCAGGCGCCAAGGCGCGCGCGTGGCGGGCGCTGGCGGAGATTGACCGCACAGACGACCCGTCGAAGGCGTCTGAGGATTTGCTGGAGGCGCTGAAGCTGTCGCCGGAGACGCCTAACGACACGCTGCTGGCCGCTGAGCTGGCCAACCAGGCAGGACAAATTGACGCCGCGGAGCAAACTTATCGGCGCTTGCTGGCCAAGGATCCGAAGTCCTCAGCGGCGAACGCCGGCCTGGCCCACCTGCTGATTGCGCGCAAACAGTATCCTGAGGCGGAGAGCCTTCTGCGGGCGGCGCTGGAAAACGCGCCCGAGGACACGGCGCTGATCGCGCAACTAGCCACCGTGCTGGCCGCTGAGGACAAAGCCGAGGCGCTGCCGTTGTTTCAGAAGTTGCATGAGGCCCACCCCAAGGACGCGGCCATAACGCGCATGCTGGCCGCAGTGCTGGACGACGCCGGCGACGCGGCGGGAGCGGACAGGCTGTATGTCTCGCTGCTTGCGGCCAGCCCCGAAGACCCAAAGCTGCTGGTGGCGCATGGGCAGAACCTGATTCGGCTGCTCAAGTATGCCGAGGCCTTCGCGGCCTTCGACAAAGCTACCCGGCTGGACCCGTCCTACGCCGACGGCTGGAGCGGACTGGCCTTTGCCGCATCGAGAACCAGTCAACCCGCGATCACGATTCACGCGCTGACCATGCGGTCGAAATATCTTCCGGAACTTCCGTCCACCTACTTCCTTTGGGCGACGGCTTATGATGCGCTCCACGAAAAAGCTCAGGCGGCGGCGTATTACCATCATTTTCTGGACGCGGCTGCCGGAAAGTACCCTGATCAGGAGTGGCAGGCGCGGCAGAGGCTGCTGGTGCTGGAGAAAAGATAGTGGTCAGTGGTTAGCCGTGCAGTTGCTATCAACCGTCAAACTGGTGGTGTCCTAATTAGTGCGTTGTTGGGGTTTGCGATGCTTTTGGCGCTTTAGCTCTTCGCCTAGTTGACGACAGGGTCTCAACAATAGCAGTTCCTCCACTACATATGCGCCCGTCGTCCCGTCTGAGAACTCCACAATCAGGCCGTCTTCGCCGTCCTTTTCAACACTTAATATTCGTATGTCATTAAGCATGCAAATCATTTTACCCTCCAGCCAAGTTGTCAACTGTCTTATTTTGCACACATTGATCGGGAGGATCAGCAGCGCGCTCTGAGGACACCTACTCAAACTGCAATCTGACGGCTGATCGCTGTAAGCTGTAAAGAGTGGCTGCCGATCTTGTTTCCATTTTTCAGGAGGAGTATCGGGCGTTGCGACCGCGGGCGCCGATGCCGCCCATGGTGGTCCGTTTCCGCCGATTTACCTCGCTGAATACGCGAATCCGGCTGCGCGAAGGGCAGATTACCGTCAGCCTGTCTGATCTTTTAGAAGGCGCGCCGGAGGCGGTGCTTCGCGCCATCGCGCACATTCTGCTGGCCAAGCTGTACAAAAAACCCATCGACGCCGGGCACAACCTGCGCTACAAGCGATTTTCGTCGAGCGCCGCCGTCAGCCGTCAGACGGAGGTGATACGCGGCGCGCGCGGCAGCAAACGGTTCTTTGGACCGGAGGGACGCTTTTACCACCTGGAGGAGGTTTTCGACTCGCTGAATGCGAAGTTCTTCGGCGGGATGCTGGGGCGGCCGGAGCTGACCTGGAGCGAGGGCATGGCCAAACGTGCGCTGGGCCACTACGACTCCGCGCACAACACTATTGTGGTCAGCCGGGTTTTCGACCGGCCTTCAAGCCCGCGCTATGCCATTGAATATTTGCTCTTCCACGAGATGCTGCACCTGAAGCACCCGGTGAAGATGCGTGGAGTGCGGCGGTGCGTGCATTCGCGGGAGTTCAAGGCGGAGGAGAGGTTGTTTCCGCAATTGAAAGAGGCGCAGGCGTTTATCAAGCGGCTGTAGGAAGTGACTGCGTGCTTATCCTTCCCACCTTTCCCGCAAAAAACGCGGGAAGGATGGGGCACCCAATTATTTGTAATGTATTGAAGGGTAGTCACACGCCGATTAGGGATTGCGCAGCGGAACGCGGACCAGTATGGCATGGTCCACACGCACAATCAGGCGGGAGTATTTCTCTTTGCCGGCGTTGCGCATGGCTTCATAGCGCGGGTTGAGCGATTCCACGTCAACTCGCAGCGGAGCCTTGGGGTCGCGGGGCACATCGAAGCTGACACGAATGTCCGGCTGCCCATCGCCGTCAATGTCCACTACGTCGGATACATGCTGCGGCAAGGCGCTCACGGGAGTCCAATCGAGTTGCACGAAGGGCTTTTCCGATTGCAGCATGTGAGGATAGACAGGCCGGTGAACGTCGATGGAGTATGCGCCCATAGGAATTGTGCGCACCTTGGGTCCGCCGGAGTACATCTCATCCACGTGAAAGCCGAGGGCGACAAAGCCTTTTGAAAACACTCCCATCAGAAGAAAAGGAGTGAGCAGCGCCGCAAGCACGGTGAGTGCAGCGGCCGTGTAGCCGAGTGTAGCGCAAAGTTTCATATGTACCTCCCAGGAATCTCCAATTCAGTTCGAATGTATGTGATCGCATTCCCTCAGGGGCTAAAGCCCGCGTTGATTTTGTTGCATAATGTACGGGCTAAAGCCCGTACCCTTCAAAACAAGCATTCATCATAAGTTTGGCTAATGCGTCCCTTCAAAACATGTGTCTCTCCAGCGATTTCCTAAACTATGAAGTGCAATATGGTGGTAATGCCCTGGGCGATGATGCTGCCGCCAAACATGACGGCCAAGGCCCAGGCGGAATAAAGAAACATGAGCCGCGCGCGCTCCGGCTTCCAGGCGATTTGAGTTCCTTTGATATGCCAGACAATCGCCTGCCGCGGACAGGCATCCACACATGCGCCGCACTTCATGCAGGAGAGCAACGTTTCGCCGTGGGCGATAGATTCCTTCGAGAGGGAGAGATTGGGGCAGGCATTCTGGCAGAGCAGGCAGGGCTTGCAGCGGTCCTTGTCGATTCGCATTTCGAAGATACTGATCTTGTTGAAGATGGACTGGAATGCGCCAAAGGGACAGAACCAGGAGCACTGGGTTCGCTTTTTTGTTAGGAACGGCAGTACGATAACCAGTCCGGCAAAGAGCAGAACAAAGATCGCGTTCTGCACCAGGCCGATGGTGTTGCGAGCGGCAACGTATTCCGTGACGGCCTTGAAGGGGCAGAGCCACATGCAGTAAGCCGGCTCAAAGATGGCCAGCGAGAGCAGGACCATGGCCAGCAACACGGCCCAAGGCACGTAGCGCAAGCGCGGGTCGAGCTTGCGGATTTTGGCGCGAGCGGGAATGGCGGCCACACCTTCTTCAATTCCGCCGAAGAAGCACGCGTAGCTGCACCAGCCCTTGCCCATAACCAGCGTAAGGGCCAGCCAGAGGCCCACCATAGACGCAATGCCATGGCTGCTGCTGCCGATAGAGCCGGGGAATATCACCGTTTTGGTGAAGGCTGCCGGCAGGATGAGAAGCGGGATGGGCATGAAGCAGAAGGGCGTCCGGCCGGCAATCATCTCTTCGATGGGAATGCCCATGGAGCCGCGCATGACATAGAGGTTATGGATAAAGCCGATGGGAAAGAGGACTCCCAGGCTCACGAAGAAGATTCGTCGCCAGCGATAGGTGCTATGGGTCCGCATCATCATGAAAAATAATGTGGTCATGAAGAGCGCGGTGATGACGCCGGAGATACGCGACAGCGGATCAGGGCTCGCGCCGGGATGAAAGATCATCATGAGCAGCGACCAGATGAGGATGGGCAAGGTCAGAAACAGAGACCAGACGATGCCGCGCGGCGCAGGGCGGGCGAACGGCAGAATGCGAGCTTCAGTAGCCATAGACTTTTTTCCCCAAGAGCATGGCGATTCCCATAGAGAGGTAATAGAGGGCGATGAGCACCATAGCCATGCGGGCGACGATGATCACGGCCTGGCTGCGCACGATGCAGCCCAAACTTAAGAACGGCACAAACCAGATAGAAGTTCCAACAAAAAAAGCCGCAAAGAAGAGCAGGGCGGCGGCCATGCTGCCCTGTTGAGCTGCCCTGATGCCGGCGGCTACAAAGGGAGGGCAAAGATTCAATCCGGTGAGGAATCCCAAGGATGCAGCACCGGCTAGGCCGCGATTTTTCTTTTGGCCGATGCTCACCAGTTTTGACTCCGCGCAGGGCTGAACGCAACTGCGCCGGGCGGAATATGCGTACCAAAGCAGCACGCCGGCGAGCAGCACATAGACCACGCCCATCATCAACAGGCGTGGAGTGGGCAGCATCGACGCCAACATACCGAGTTCCCATGCCACAACGGCAAAGAGCATGTATCCCAGGAGGCGCGCCGCCAGAAATGCGGAGAGATAGCGTGCATGAGGCCGGAAGCCCGCGCGCTCGGTGAGCAACGAGGGAACCAAGACGGGTCCGCAAGCCGCGATGCAGGCAGGACCCGAGGCCAAGCCCAGGACCAGGGCCTCGCCGCATGAGGCAAATACAGGCATATGTGGATGGTGGCTGGCTTCGCTTGTGGGGGTCAGTGATGGATGGCACAGGGAGATTGTTTCCGCAAGTAAATGAGGCACAAGGGTATATCAAGCGGCTAGAGTGGGGAGAGGGGTGTGCCAGCATTGCTGTCAATGCTAGCAATGCTGGCAATGCATGCGGAATTGGGCTATTCTTGCTTCATGGCGACCATAACGATTCGTAATCTCGATGAAACGGTCAAGCGCAGGCTACAGGTGCGCGCGGCGCTGAATGGGCGCTCGATGGAAGCGGAGGCGCGGGAAGTGCTTTCGGAGTTTATGGTGAGCAACCCCATATCCATTGAACCTGAGGAAGATCTGGGAACCGCGATTCGCAAGCGATTTGCCGCCTTCGGGGGCGTAGAGCTGCAAATTCCGCCGCGCCGGCCTTCTACTAGACCGATCCCCACCTTCGACTGATGATCCTGCTCGATACAAACGTCATCTCGGAAGTCATGCGACCACGCCCTGATCCGCGCGTAGCCGCATGGATTCAATCGCTGCCAAGAAAAGAGTTCTGGACCTCTTCATTGGTAGTGGCAGAATTGCTTTCCGGCATTGACTTGATGCCCCAAGGACGTAGGCAGAAGGGATTACGTGAAGCTTTCGAAGCGATGCTCACGGAGGACTTTCACGGTCAGGTTCTTAGCTTCGATCTTGCGGCGGCACGCCACTTCGGAGAAATCCTCTCAGCACGACAACGCCTGGGCCGCCCCATCAACGAAATGGATGCACAAATTGCCGCGACAGCCAGAGTTCACAGAGCAGCCATCGCAACCCGCAACATTAAAGACTTCCAGGCGTGTGATATAACTCTGATCGACCCCTGGTCTGACAACCCGACGGAATTACAGCTTTAACAAAGAGCTACGCGGCCTTTTCCAACGCTTGAGCAGCTTCATCCGGGCCGGTGGCGGGGTGGGTGGCGGCCCAACAGACAAGAATGATGCCCGCAAGGACAGAGCCGGCACTGGCCAACTGGGCGTTGGTTAAGCCCCACAGCACCTTCGGGTTGAGGCGGATAAATTCAACCAGGAAGCGAGCGATTCCACAGAGCAGCAGATACTGGCCGACGATGGCGCCGATCCTATTCTGCTTGCCTAGCCGCCACCACAGCCAGCTTCCGATGAGCAGATAGGCGGCAAACTCGTAGAGCGGAGTAGGTTGCACGCGTACCCCTAATGGGGTGGGCACAATGCCGTTGGGAAAGCTCATTCCCCAGGGCAGTTTGGTGGCGATGCCGTAGCAGCCGTCGCCGGAGAGAAAGCAGCCGATGCGGCCGATGCCCTGGCCGATGGCGGCGGCGGGTGCGGCGAGATCGAGAATCCGCAACATACCGATCTTGGCCCTCCAACCCTGGAAGAGCAGCGCGCCGATGCCGAAGAGGAGGCCGCCGAACCAGGCGAAGCCGTCGGTTTGCCAGAGGACGCTCCAACCGAGATAACGAAACTCGATGGGGGTATCGAGGACGTGCCAGAGCTTGGCGCCGATGATGCCCACCACCAGGGTTACGGCTACGATGCTGAGAGCGTCTTCCGTAACGCGCGCGCGGCGGAAACAGCGGTCCATGACGAAGGCGGCGGCCACGGCGGCCAGCCACATCATCAGCCCGAAGCTGTTCATGTGATCGAGGCGAAGGGAGCCAAAATGCAGGTGCAGGAAGCGGATATCAATATACGGAAGCATACTTCTTAAGTATAGACGGGCGATGGCAAAAGGAGCACACAACACCTTGCCCTGCAACAAATATCCCAGATTTACACAGGGCGCTTGCCGCGCAGCGCAGCGTTCAAGCGATACTAGGTGCATGGCTACTCACAACTACCAAGGCCTTGAAGTTCTTTATACCCGCCAACAAATTGCCGAGCGCGTGGCCGAGATGGGCGCGCAGATTACCCATGACGTGAACGGCGAGAAGCTGGTGATGGTGGGCATACTGAAGGGCGCCGCGCCGTTTTTGGCCGATCTGTCGAGGGCCATACAGGCCGACGCCACGTTTGACTTTGTGGCCACCTCGAGCTACGGGCAGGGACAGAGGTCTTCCGGGGCGGTGAAGCTGATCAAGGACCTGGATGAGTCGATCGAAGGAAAAAACGTGCTAGTGGTGGAGGATATTCTGGACACTGGGCTGACGCTCTCTTACCTGCGCAAGCTCTTTATGCAGCAGAATCCCAAGTCGCTGCGCATCGCCGTGCTGCTGGACAAGCCATCGCGGCGCATCGAAAAGATCGAGGCGGACTACGTGGGCTTTTCCATTCCCAATTTGTTTGTAATCGGCTACGGCATGGATTACGCGGAGCGCTACCGGAATCTGCCCGACATCTGCGTGATGACGCTGGATCATCCGGAGTAGAGGGCGGCTATACAAGTTGGTGAGTTCAATTGAGGACGCTTTTAGGGATAGATTTCTCTGAGGCCCTACGGAACGGAACAATTTGTGCACGATGCTGACCCAGGGTTTCGCTTCATCCTGGGCTATTCTCAATTTCTCCCTTCGGATGAATGATCTAATTTCCTTAAAACGCTTCCGATGCTTCGGGCTATGGAGTAGGTGTTTCTGCATTTTGTCACGGGCCGCGTCAGACACTATACTTACACCTGTAGAGCGCGTTTTGCCGCCTGCTGAGCGCGTCATTACGCCTGCAAGGAGCATGACCCATGAGCACACCCACACCGCACCAGGACGCGAATACGGAGTTTAACCACGGGAGCTTTGACGCCGCCGCATTTGCCGCGGAAACTTTGGCGAACTGGCAATCGCTGGCCGTCGTAATCGACCACACGCTGCTGAAGCCCGACGCCACACGCGAGCAGGTCGAGGTTCTTTGCGGCGAGGCGATTCGCTATCGTTTTGCCTGCGCCATGGTGAACCCGGTGTGGGCTTCGACGGCGGTTGGCGCGCTGAGCGGCACCGGAGTTCCGGTGGGCGTGGTGATTGGCTTTCCGCTGGGCGCGTCGCTGGTATCAACGCTGCGCCAGGAGGCGGCGGCGCTGAGCAGACTGGGGGTGCGCGAGCTGGACATGGTGATTCCCATCGGGCTGCTGAAGAGCGGCGACAACCAGGCCGTGCAAAACGCCATTCTCACCGCAGCCAACGTGGCCCACCATCACGGCGCGCTGCTCAAAGTGATTCTGGAGACCGCATTGTTGAGCGTGGAAGAGAAGCTGCGCGGATCGGAGTTGGCTATCCTGGCGTGCGCGGATTTTATCAAAACTTCGACTGGATTTGCCTCCGGCGGTGCAACCGCGGCAGACGTGGCTCTGATGCGCGGCGTGGCCGGCAACCGGTGCGGCGTGAAGGCCTCGGGCGGCATTCGCACCCTGGCCAACGTGAAGGAAATGCTGGAAGCCGGCGCCAACCGCATCGGCGCTTCCGCCTCGGTAGCCATTGTGCGGGAACTGGGAGCGGAGTAAAGACAGTGGTCAGTGGTCAGTGATCAGTGATCAGTGATCAGTGGCCGGCTTACAGCGGATAAACCATCAAATCGCTGAAGTATCACTGCTGGAAATAATTCATTTTGACGAATCTGGATTTTTGGACATCAGAATTCGTCGGAATGACCACTGACTTGCTTACGCCGACGATCATTTACTGACCACTAACCACTGATCACTGTCCACTGTTATGATTTTCTTCAACACCTATGCCAAACGATCCACCATCTTCGCGCGACGAATCCGAGCTTGAGGGCGACTCTCGCCCTGCCGATTTGGCAAGCGCCGAGGCGCATCTCGATATGGCGAATATCCGCGTGGAGCCTGCGGATATGGCCTACCTGATGCAATTTGCCGAGGCGCTGAACACTACGCTGGACCTGGAGACGCTGCTGAAGCGCACCGCGGAAATGGTGGCTGCCATCATTCCCTACCGCATTTTTGCGATCTTACTGGTGAAC
>Ga0326728_10022564_pt1 | contig 11663 bp, 9 predicted proteins | sample MB3enrmetagenome_FD_207602 | JGI IMG/M metagenome (GOLD analysis project Ga0326728, IMG submission 207602) | Lab enriched peat soil microbial communities from McLean, Ithaca, NY, United States - MB31MN | ecosystem: Environmental > Terrestrial > Soil > Wetlands > Peat | place: USA: New York... | reverse complement strand
ATGAAGGTCGATCCGACTATGTGTATGAAAACAAAGGTAAACATGACATAATGTCCGGTGGAAAACACGGCTTTTTACAGGATAATGCAACAATTGCGCGCTAATCGACAACAATCGAGGGGACTTCTTACAGATTGGTCGATAATTTAGGGTGAAGTTGCGCCTACCTATAGGACCGATTCCGAGGGGGGCGAGTTGTCGTCACATGCGGGCATAGAGCGAACCTTTAGAGCCCCCCTGAGTACCGCGAAGGGCCGAGGAGGTAGCACGGGCGTCCCGCCCGTGACCGTCATGGCCAAGATGGCCATGCCACAAAGGCCGGCGGTTCAAAAAACCGGGGTTCTCCATTAAAAAATGAGGCTGACGTTCAGTAAGTTATTGAAAACAAATGTAGAAAAAATGTCTGTTTTCCGCCTCTCCATGATGTTGATGAAAACACGAGAGTTAAAGCATTCTCTCCATGATGTTGATGAAAAGAAAGGGATAAGACGTTTGACGCCAAGTCGGAAAAAATATAGGATAGGCGTGATGAGCACTGGCGGCGGCAATCAATCCGCCGACATCAGCTCCCAAAGCTTCGGAGATCCAATCCGAATGGAAAAACAAAAACTTCTCTTCACCCCCGGTCCCTTGAACACCAGCGAAGCCGTTTACGAGTAGTGAAAGATCCAGCTAATTGCAACCCCGAGGAGGGAGGCGAGTTCTTGAAGAGAAACAGACGGAATCGCGCGCGCCAAACTCCCGACACCGGCCGGAGGGGATTTTTGGGTATGGTGGCAGGCGCCTTGGGGACTTCTGTGATTGTCCGCGCGCCGGCCCTCGCCCAGGGCAAAAAGGAGAGCGTTTTGGCTACTCCCCATCGGAACTCACCGCGATTCGAGCTCGACGAAGTCACGATCCGGAAACTTCAAGCGGGAATGAAGTCCGGCGAGGTCACCGCGCGCTCCATCACCGCGGAATACCTGATGCGGATCGATGAAATCGACAAGCGCGGACCCGCCATCAATTCGATTATTGAAATCAATCCGGAGGCAATGGCCATCGCCAAGGCTCTCGACGAGGAACGGAAAGCGCAAGGGCCGCGGGGGCCGCTGCATGGCATTCCCGTGCTGATTAAGGAGAACATCTCGACGCACGATCGGATGATGACCACGGCCGGCTCTCTGGCCCTTGCCGGGTCCATTCCGGCGCGGGATTCGTTCGTGGTAACGCGCCTTCGTGAAGCCGGCGCAATCATCCTTGCCAAAGCCAACCTCAGCGAATGGGCCGACGTGCGGTCCTACCAATCGACCAGCGGCTGGAGTAGCCGCGGCGGTCAAACCCGTAACCCCTATGCGCTGGACCGCAACCCCAATGGATCGAGCGCGGGATCGGGGGCGGCCATCGCCGCGAATCTAGGCGTAGTGGCGTTGGGAACTGAAACTGACGGATCAGTGACTTGCCCATCCTCGGCGAACTGCCTGGTGGGGATCAAACCCACCGTCGGCCTCGCCAGCCGCCGCGGGATCGTTCCCATTTCCCATACCCAGGATACGCCCGGCCCCATGGCGCGAACCGTAACCGACGCAGTGATCCTGCTCTGCGCCATGAGCGGAATCGATCCCGAAGACAGCGCGACGGCGGGGAGTCGCGGAAAAGCGAAGGTTGACTATACGCCGTTCTTAGATGCCAGGGGGTTGAAAGGCGCGCGAATCGGGGTCGGCCGCAAAACCTTTGCCTTCGGTGAGGCCGTCGACAAGTTGCTGAACAATGCGATTGCCGCGATGAAGGAGGCGGGCGCGGAGATTATCGATCCGGCCGACATTCGAACCTTGGGCCAGTTTGAGAGTGCGGAGCAGGTCGTGCTCCACTACGAACTGAAGGCTGATTTGAACGCCTATCTTTCGGGACTGGGACCCGGCGCACCAGTGCATTCGCTACAAGAGGTCATCGAGTTCAATCAGAAAAACTGGAAGCGTGAAATGCCCTACTTCGGCCAGGAGCGATTTCTGAAGTCAGCGGCACTGGGTCCCCTCTCCAGCCCCGAATACCTGGAAGCGCACGAAAAGGCGCACCGCCTGACCCGGACCGAGGGAATCGACGCTTTGATGGACAAGTTCCATTTGGATGCTATCGTAGCGCCGACCGCCGGGCTCCCATGGGTCACGGACTTGGTCAATGGGGACCACGACACAGGAAAAAGCTCCAGGCCCGCCGCCGTGGCAGGCTATCCCAACCTCACGGTACCCGCGGGCTTCGTTTTCGGTCTCCCGGCAGGGATTTCATTCTTTGGTAGAGCTTACAGCGAGCCCACGCTGATCAAGCTGGCCTATTCCTTTGAGCAAATCACCCAACACCGCCGCCCACCTAAATTCTTGCCAACGGCGGATCTAACCGTTTGAAGCAAACGTAGCGCAGACCTCCGGGGTTGAGGTCTGCGGTTCTTCCTTAGGTTCACGTCACCAGACCTAACGCCGCGAAGACTTTTGACCGATAAATTAGGTGAATGAGTATGAGGTCGCGTATCTGGCTTTTCAGCGCGGGTTGGCTGGTTTGTGCCTTGACGGCGCAGGCACAACATTGGAAATTCCAAATGTATGGAGCCGACGTGGGCTTGACCAACCTCACGATTCTCGCGCTACACCAGGACCATGACGGCTTCCTGTGGGTCAGCACGGAGGGCGGTCTTTTCCGCTACGATGGCGATCGCTTTCAGCATTTTAGCGGGGACCCTATTGCCACCAGGGGGGACACGCGATCCCTGTACAGCTCGCCTGATGGCCAGTTCTGGATCGCATCAAGTGTGGGCTTATACCGCTGGACAGGGGAGCACTTTGCTGCCGTTCCAGGGTTTGAAGGTGTCGATCTGGAAAGCGGCCAAGCGATCGGGAGTGACGCTATGAGGCTGTATGTGGCCACCCGGGCCGGCCTCCGGTCTCTGCCGCTCCGGGGAGGAGGGCAGACTCGTCTCCTCTCGCCAAAATCGTCTTCCAGCGTGTACGTGGCGCCCGATGAGACCATCTGGTTTAGCTGTGGTTCGGTAATCTGCTCACTTCGTGAGGGACGGGAACGGGAATGGGCCAGCCAGGCCGGGGTAACCCCGGGGCACTGGTCGAGCATCGCGGAGGATGCCGCTGGGCGCCTGTGGATTCGCTCCAACGATAAAGTACTGGTGCGTGAATCGCCCGGCGCGGCTTTTCACACCCCGCCCAACCTCCCCCCATTGAACTCCACCCACGGCGCGCTTCTGGCTCCCACCCGTCTCGGTCAGATGCTAATTCCATACGCCGCCGGGTTGATCGCGTGCGAAGGCGACGATTGCCGAAAGTATGGGGTGGAAAGCGGCCTGCGGCACACGGACGTGATCACGGCTCTTGAAGACCGTGAGGGCTTAATCTGGATCGGCTACAGCGGGCACGGTCTGGCCCGTTGGCTCGGATGCGACCAGTGGCAGGGTTTCGCCGAGGATGAGGGGCTGGCGGATACGGGGATATGGCGCATGGTGCGCGACCGGGCGGGTGACTTGTGGATCGGCACCAGCCACGGCCTTTTCTGGGGCACCCGGCAGGGGGGAGGCTGGCGGTTTCGGCGCTCCGATGCGGCGGGTGAGCTCACCGTGTATGGACTGGCTGCGGAAACCGATGGCTCGCTCTGGGTAGGGACGTTTCAAAGCCAAACCCATGGCCTGCTGCGGTATTATCCTCAAACGCGCCAGAAGGTGATCTACCCTCCCGCTCAACCCTTTCCGCAATTTGCTACCTACGAAATCCACCGTGCTGCTTCCGGCACGATTTGGGTGTCGACCCCGCGCGGCGTCATGCGTCTCAAGCCCGGCAGTGCGAGACTTGAAGCCGTCCCTCTCCCTCTTGATGGCGCATCCGTCTTCGATATCAAAACTACCGGGAACAGCCTGCTCGTGGCCAGTAAGAAGGGACTTTACATCCAGCAGGGAGAGATGCGCCGCCTGCTCACCAAAGCCGAGGGGCTGAAGGATAATTCGATTCAGTCAGTCGTGATCGGCCCGGATGGAGCCCTGTGGGTCGACTATTTTTCTTCGGCCGGCATCACACGGGTCGACCTCCAAGGGGGCAGGGTCCACTTGCAGCACTTTACAATGGAGGATGGCCTTCCCAGCAATGTCGTCTACTCGCAGTTTTTTGACGCGCGCCAACGGCACTGGGTGGCGACCGACAGCGGGGTCGCCGTGTACGAGGGGAATCGCTGGAAACACTATGACACGTCCGATGGCTTGATTTGGGATGATTGCAACGCGCACGCTTATCTCGCCGACGCCGATGGGACGGTTTGGATCGGAACCAGCGCCGGCTTGTCGCGTTTTCAACCGGTGGCCCAACCGAAATCCATCCTGCCCGCGACGCTGATTACTGCCGTGCTCCGCAACGATATGGCCACCCAGAATACGGATTTCGATTCCTCGATGCATACCTTGGGGCTGCGGTTCACGATGCTGTCTTATCGCCGGCACAACCCCACCTTTCGCTATCGAATCGGAACCGAAACCGACCCTTGGGTCCAAACGCAAGCTCGCGAGGTCCGTTTTGCGGAGTTCCCCGCGGGTTCCTACCGGTTCGAGGTGCAGGGGGAAGTGGAGCCGGGGGTGTGGAGCCGTCCTGCGCTCCTGGAGTTTCGGATTCGGGCGCCCTGGTTCCTTTCCTGGCCCTTCCGGGTGAGCCTGCTGTTTTTGCTGGTGGGCATCATCTGGCTAGGGTGGCAGCGGCGGGAGGCCGGCCAACGGAAAGTTCGCGCGGAACTCGAGGTGGCGGTAGAAGAGCGGACCCGCGATCTGACCGCCGCCCGGGCACGTGCTGAGCAAGCCAGCCGCGTCAAGAGCGAGTTCGTGGCCAACATCAGCCACGAGATGAGAACGCCGCTCAACGCCGTGATTGGGTTTACTCACCTCGCTCTCCAACTGGCCGCGCAGCCGGAGGTGGCCGAGTACCTCCGAAACGTCGATCTCTCCGCCAAAGGACTGCTAAGTCTGATTAACGACGTCCTCGACTTTTCTAAGATGGAGTCCGGAAGGGTGGAAATCGTTCCGGAGGCATTTGCCTTGCGCCCCTTTATCACGGATGTCCTCTCGATTCTGAGGCAGGAAGCATCGCGGAAAAGGGTGGCGCTGAATACTGTCATTGAGGAGTCCACCCCCGCGTGGGTGGTTGCCGACCCGGGCCGACTCCGGCAGGTGCTGGTCAACCTGCTGGGTAATGCCCTCAAATTCACCTCGCGAGGGGCCGTGACCTTGCAAGTGGCCCACACCGCGAATCAACTGAAGTTTGCGGTGCGAGACACCGGCATTGGCATTCCCCTCGAGAAACAGGGCACCATCTTCGAGGCTTTCCAGCAGGCGGACAACTCCACTTCCCGGCGATACGGAGGTACGGGGCTGGGATTGACGATTTCCAAAAAGCTGGTGGAATCCATGGGTGGCGAGCTTATGCTCGCCAGCGAACCGGGCAAGGGGAGCACGTTCTGGTTCACGATCGATGCCCCGGCGGCTTCCGCCCCGCCTCCCGTTGCGCAGCCCTTGGAGGAGACGCCCACCCGCCCCATGCGGATACTGGTGGCCGAAGACAACCGGGTGAACCAGCACCTGATCCTGGCCCTTCTCCGCAAACGGGGCCACACGACCGCCCTCGCAGGAAACGGCGCGGAGGCGTTGGCGGCTATCGAGCGGGATTCCTTCGATCTGGTCCTCATGGACATCCAAATGCCGGAAATGGACGGCCTGGAAGCCGTGCGCCGCATCCGCAAGGTGGAAGCAACGACCGGTTTGCACCTTACCGTCGTGGCCATGACTGCGCGGGCTATGGCGGGAGATCGCGAAGCGATCCTCGCTGCGGGGATGGATGATTACCTCGAAAAGCCGATTCAAATGGAGCGGCTGGACGCGGTCTTGCGGGCCGTATCGAATGCGGGGCCGTGGGGACCAAGTGGGCGTGCGGTTTCGGGGGAACCGGCTGGCCCGCGGGAGGCGCACCCATAGGGCGGAAAAACCCTTCCGTGCCCTTCCATCCCCGTGATAGTAGCTTCAATCCCCGGCTAAGGAGGCGAGGCTGGTTAATTGTCCGCGACCGAAGGTAGAGGCCATCGGATGGACGTGCGGCTTCTTCGCTCGCTGTCATGAAAATAGCTGTGCTAAAAGCACCTTGGAGTTCGTGCGGTCGGGGGTTCTCTATGCTAGGGGAAGGGGCCGGGTTGTGCCACGAAGGCGGACGATTCCTTAACAACCCATTATAGAGGTGGACAAGGAGTCCATTTCGATTCTGTAGAGTAAAGGTGCAAAATGTCTGCCGCCCGTGACCTACCTAACGGGGAAACCGGGGACCGACGGGACGTTTTCCTGTATGGTACCGGCCTAACTCGATTACCTCCACCATGCGGTTAAGCGGGTAGCGCATCAGACGTACGCGTTCTTTGCGTTCGTCCGCGGCTCTTCGTCCGTCCATGGGGTTTCTTATTTAGATGTTAATATAATGGTTGATGTTCCCATGTTAAGAACCGTGGAGGAAGCCAGACTGCGGCTACCTCTGCTACCCGCTCGGAGTCGGCAATCAAAGCTAGATTCTTGATAGTTTCCGCCCCCGCAAGGGCCGGGGTGGGCACCCGACTGGAAAATGAGTGCCCGGCAGGGAACGACGCTGGTACACCTCAAGTGGATGCGGCTCGATGCGCGGCAAAGGCGCGCGCGAGGCGTGGATTGCCGGAAACCATCGACTCAAGTTGGCTGGTGATCTCCGTGGAGGGCATTGACCGAAGAATGGCGTCGATAGCAGCCTCCGCATGGGGAGATTCCGTCCGGACAAGGTGGAGCAGGAAATCAAGTCCTGCCTGCTGCCGGGTTAGACCGATGGCGGAAAGCAGGACGGCCTGGAACCAGGGGTCGTGTTCCTGAAGAAATCGTTCGCGTAAGGCGACGAAAGCCTGAGGGGAGCGATCGGCGGCAATGGCGAACGCCGCTTCCGCCGCAGCGTCGTCGGCAGTCTTGAGGAAGCGACTGATCCAGGGAATCGCCGCAGTGCCATCGATGCCCAGGATGCCGTTGTAGCAGGCGCCAAGGACTTCCGGTTCGTCGCCGGCCAGTATCGCCCTAAGGCGCAGCAGAAGCGCAGCAGAGGGTGACCCGACCTGCTCGACCGCCCGGACCGCCTCCACACGAACAGACTTATCCTTGTCAGTAAAGAGTTCGATGAGATAAGTCAACAGGTCCGTTTCCGGGAGACCGCGGCAAGCTACCAGAGCCAGGGCGCACGTCGCCCGCAAGGTGGCAGCGGTATCGGACTGCCCACCCCAGACAGGCTCCAGCTGAATATGACGCATGCCGCGAAGGAAGATTGCAGCGTCCTGAAACTCGAGCGTGGCTAAGGCGCGGCTGAGCGCGTTCTTTGCCCAGCACTGTGGATCATTCTTGATGGGGTTTGCGAAGCAACGGTCGAAGGCGACGAGCAACTCGGGAATCAACTCGGGCAGACGGAAATCGCGGACCAAATCAGCAGCCTTGGCGACAAGGTAATTGTTGCGATGGGTGAGGGCCCTGCGGAGCGGTTCGATGGATGCTTGCGGTGGCTGGCGACGGAGTTGCTCCAAAGCAGCGAGTTGCTCTTCAAAGCGGCGCTGGCCAGCCATGTATGGCAGTTTAACGCGTTATGATGAATTTGTCCCTGGGAAGTCCCCTTCCGCAAGAATGGCCGCACCGGCCAATATAAACCCGGAGTAACGCCGCAGTGGGTAGCGCAGACGTACGCGTTCTTGGCGTTCGTCTGCGGCTCTTCGTCGGTCCATGGGGTTTCATGTTTGGATGCTAATATCATGGTTGATGTTCCCATGTTAAGAACCGCGGAGGAAGGGTCGCCATGGAGACCGCCTACCTCTCGCGCTACCTGCTGCCAATAATCGTGACAATTCCCGCCACGATTATTGGCAATACCCTAAGTTCTTGTCACGATTGCTGGCAAAAACCTACACATAGACTCCAATGGCCTTAGGTCGCCCGCCGCACCAAGCCACAGGAACTCGATGGGTAAACGCTGGGCGACAAAGCAGGGGTAATCAGTGAAGGCGTGGGTTCAACTTCGTGGACGACGGGCCTGGAACGAAGGGCATAATTTGAAACCGAAACTGGCAAAAGCGGGGCACGTGTGCCAGTCCCGGCTGTCCCCCTTCGGGATCGCACACTCCCAACAGCATGAGTCTGGTGTTATGCCAGCCACCGGTTAATTCTCCACCGGTCTTTCAACGTGCTCGACCACCAGCACGTCGAGGTCAGTATCGGCAGGTTCCAGTTTAAGTCCGAGCTGTTCCTGCAGCGCCGTGAAGAGGTCCGGTGGGGGGAAGTTATTTTTCGGCGAGGGAGCCCTTCGGAAGCTCCCGGCGAACTGTGATGGGTCGGGCGTCCAGGTCAGTAGAAAGTTGTACCTGCCGTCCAAACCAGCCTTGTCCACCACGGGGCGGTCCAAAACTGCCCTTTGTAGGGAGTTCGCAAGGTCTGTCGTCGTGGCATTGACGCCCGGCAATGACACCCCGCCCGGCACCGTTCTATACAGCAGCTTTGGAAGCGGTTGCCCGCTGTCGTTGCGCGTGAGCTTCGCTCCGCTTTCTAGGACTGAGAGCAGGTACACAGGAAGCTCTTTGGTTTCGTGGTGAAAACTAAATTTAAAGCGCTCCGCAGCGAGATTCTGAAGAACCATGTTCCACTGCTCTTCACTCAACTGCCCTTGCGCGTCGACTGTCCCACGAATGTCGAACTTGACCTTGTCCATCCAGTCTGGCCCGCCGACGATCTGCCGCACATGAACTCCATAACCATGGGCAATGATGGCATCCAGGGTCGCGTTGTAAATGTAAAACTGACGCCCCTGCATCCCGAATCGCCTGCCGACCGGACGATTGCTCGACTTGATCGTGACCGTTTCAAATGCCGGTGCATCCGAGGCGAACTGGGGAGCGGAAGCCCCCTGCGTTGGTGACATAGTTAAAAGAATCAGCGTGATTGCGGTGCCGGCGAGGGCCACCCGTAACATTCCTCTCCGGCCCCGGTGCTGCTTTTGTGCGGCATTGAGGTGCTTGGTCATGTTATGCAACCTCCGCAGATTTGTGACCTAGTGTAAGCCGTCCTCGTGACGATTTCAAGCCAAGCGGGTAGCGCAGACGTGCGCGTTCTTTGCGCTCGTCTGCGGCTCTTCGTCGGTCCATGGAGGGGTTTTAGATTTGGATGTTAACATAATGGTGGATGTTCCCATGTTAAGAACCACGGAGGAAGTCAAACGGCGACGCGCTACCCGCTCCTAGCGCATATTCCGAGTGCGTCATCCAGGACAAATCAGCAAGCGAACGTGGGTACCACATCTACGGTTAGGCGACTATACGTCAAGTAGGCGGATGTTGAGCAGATCAGGCCCATACGAGGCGTTCCAGCTAGGCGCTACTCACCGAAATCTGGCTACGCGGGGATCGGGGGCACGCGACGAGTTTGTTGTTGACTTCAACTCAACAATCTCGTATCGTATATCGGGAGGGACGCACAGTGACCTTTGGAAAGCGCCTTCGCGAGGCCAGAAAGGAACGTGGGCTGACGCTGCGCCAGCTCGCGAAAGAAGCTGGAGTCAGCTTCACTTATCTTTCAAAAATCGAGAACGAACGGGTCCCTTACACACCCGCGGTAAAAACGATTCGGGATCTGGCCCGAATACTTAAGGTTGACTCTCTGGAGTTTCTCAAACTTGCCAATAAGCTGCCAAAGGAACTGGAACCCCTAAACGCGAATGTGCACGCCCGGCGGTTTTTTGACAGAGCAAGTCAAGTGGCATCGCCTGCGGACTGGGAGGCTTTGCTTGAATTGTTAGAAAAGCGCCAGACCGGCAAAAAGGTCGGCAGAAAGGACGCCAAGAAGGGGCGATAGATGGGACTTGACTGGTCTTTTTCGACCGACAGACGAACGGCCGAGCGCCTACGCCAGTTGTTCTTGGCCGACATAGCGTCGCGGCAGTACGCCCGCGCCCCCGCTGGACCGCGAGGCCTTTTTGCTTACCGGCATCTAGTAAGGAGACGTTAATCATGTCCATCACTCAAGGGCTGAAGTTCAAGAAGCTGGATCTCCACGTTCACACACCTGCTTCAGCGTGTTTTGTGGGTGAAAATGTGACGCCTGAAGCGATTGTTTCGGAGGCCATCCAAAAGGGACTTGCCGGCGTTGCTATAACGGACCACGACACCGGGGCGTGGGTGGACAGAGTCAAGATGGCCGCCCAAGGGAAACCTTTGGTGGTGTTCCCCGGCATGGAGATTCTGGTTCCTGCAGGTGCGGGCGGGGTCCATGTTTTGGCGATCCTGGATGTAGACAAAACCACCAAAGACCTTGACGAACTCACCGGCGCTTTGAAGATAAAAAACGTTGACGGTCATCTCATCAGCGAATTGAGCCTCTACGAAGTTGTGGACCAAATCACCGGGAAAATATATAACGGCTTGGCGATTCTTGCTCACTGTACCGGACCGTAGGGCGCAATTGCAGAAATGACGGGTGTCCAGAAAACCAGCGTGTTCCAACACCCTAATCTTCTTGCAGTCGAAGTTGCGCAAGATGACTTTACTGATAAAGAAAAGACCGAAAAGCGAGAGAGGGTGGTCGATCTGTTGGACGGCACTCACCGCGAGTATTGCTATCGAAGACTGGCGATAATCCAATCCTCGGATAATCCTCACCCTACACAGGCCGGAAGGCATGGTCATCAGGGGATCGGTGCGCGGTACACTCATTACAAAATGGACGACCAGATCAATCTGGAAAGTCTTAGATTGTGCCTCGTTGACCGAGAGACCCGAATCCGCCAGTGCTTTGAGTTCAAGGAGCAAGTTTTCCCTCGTGTTGAGAAATTACAAATAAGGGGCGGCTTTCTTGACGGGATTGTCATCCCCCTCCATGAGGGGTTGAATTGTATCCTTGGGGCAAAAGGGGCAGGCAAATCTCTGCTAGTCGAATTCCTTCGTTTTGGATTGGACCAATTGCCGACCCAGCAGGAAATACTGGCTGACCACGAAGAAAAATTGGAGGAGCGACTACAGACATACGGTGAGGTAACCTGCACGATTGTCGACGAAACCGCGAAAGCGCATACTGTGACTCGAACCTATGCACCGGTAGTTATAGACCTACGGAACCCGCCGAGTTATGTAATTCTTCGTTAAGGGGGGTGGCTTCATATGAGCGATATTTCTACGTTGTCCCATGAATACGAGGCTTCGGCAAAGTTAGCGGAAGAACTCAACGAGGCAATTTTGGCCATCAAGAAGGCACGATTACATCGGCGACCTGGGTTGAGCGCGGATCAGAGGAAATCACTCGCCAACACGGTTGAGTCGCTTCGGGAGCAGGTGGAGGCCGGACAGGAGCTCAGTCAATCCGAATTCATTCCGCAAGAAATGGTTGACCGTGTCTGTGAGCGGAATCGACCGCATATGGCCTATTTTCTTGATGATCTAACGCGCACGGCGCGTGTGTTGGGGGGCGGCTCCGAGCCAATCGATGATGACGTGGTGCGAACCTTGGATGAAATATGCGATGCAGCAGACGAGACGGCATCCGCTGTTTTTCGGCGAATGCGAAGGCGCTAAATGTCAAACTTCCTCGAACCTCTTCTCCATGACCTAGCGGAGAGGTTCCGCTTCTT
>Ga0326728_10022563_pt1 | contig 11664 bp, 9 predicted proteins | sample MB3enrmetagenome_FD_207602 | JGI IMG/M metagenome (GOLD analysis project Ga0326728, IMG submission 207602) | Lab enriched peat soil microbial communities from McLean, Ithaca, NY, United States - MB31MN | ecosystem: Environmental > Terrestrial > Soil > Wetlands > Peat | place: USA: New York... | reverse complement strand
CAGGGTCTCTGCCCGTTTCCCCATCTTTTTTATCAATCGTAAACTGATCATCAAGCGGGGAGGTCACCCGGACCAGCTGTCGCAGAGATCCTGGGGAAATGACCGCTACCGGGTGATGGCCTTGGAAAAACTCTTATCGGAGCCCCATATCGGCTCCGAAGAAAGGGGCATGATCCTTAAAGAGATGAAGAAGAAATCTTCCGTCCTTTATAGAGGTTTTCTAAAAAGAGGAAATGAGGCCGAGGCAAGACGTTATCAGGAGATCATGAAACGGTATGGGGTTGAGATTTGATGATCATTGCGGAATTCGGATTGCAGAATGCGGAGTGGAAAATGAAAACTGGAAATGGAATCGTAGTTGATATGACTATCCGAAAAATACCTCTTGAACAAATTGATCTGTTGGATGAAACCTTTTCTGTCAATTATTTTCCCGATCTCCAAAAACTCCGGTCTTCGATTCAAGAAACAGGATTAATCCAGCCTGTACTCTTGAGGAAGAAGCCGGGTGGATACCAGATTATTTGCGGGTTCAGAAGGATTTCTGTGACGAAGGCGCTGGGGAGATTGGAGGTCGAGTCACGAGTGTTTGAAGAGAAAGAGATGGATGAATTCCAGCTGTTCTCTCTCTCCCTGCATGAGAATCTGACAACCCGGGGATTCAACGCGGTCGAAAAGGCCATCGCCCTGGACAAACTGATTCATCGTTTCAAAATCCATCCTAACGTGGTCGTCAGAACCTTCCTTCCTTCTTTCTCTCTCGAGCCTAATGAAAAGATTTTGGGCACCTTCCTCTCCCTCGCTCGGATGGAGGATGAAATCAAAACCTATGTATTGAAAGAGGAGGTCTCGCGGGCAAACATCCGAAGACTATCCGCTCTAACCCCCGATGATCGGATGGCGCTATTTTCTCTCATCTCTCCACTCAAATTGGGCGAGAATCGCCTAAGAGAGCTGCTCACCCTTCTGGAAGAGACCTCGCGGAGAAGTCACGTGACCCTCAAAGAGATTGCCGGGCAGCCCGAACTTCAGGCCGTCCTTTCTCAAAAGGAGCTTACCCCGTCTCAGAAAACAGAGCGTGTCAAGAAGGTTCTCACGAACCTCCGCTACCCGGAGCTGAATCAATTGGAGAAAGCCTTCGAGAAAAAAAGAAAAGACCTGAATTTGCCTCCCGGTATCTCGCTTCACCATCCTTCCTTTTTTGAGGGAAAGGGGTTGAAAATCGAATTTCCATTTGAGACCGTTGAAGAATACCAAACTATCCTTTCTGCCTTATCAGCCCTTCCGGAGAAAGAGGCGTTTAAGCAGATGATTCAGGAGAGCTAAAAATGTCAAATTCCAAAGTTCAAATGCCAAAGGAATGTCAAATTCAAAAATGAGATTCTGGAACGAGTTCAGAATGACGATCCGGTCATACCGAACTTGGTTCGGCACCCTGTTTGAGTATTGGATTTGATTTAAACTTGATTCACCTTCGGGTCATCACTTCGTGTGAGCTTTGACATTTGGAATTTTCGGTCTTAGAGAATGTTGCCCATTCAGATTGAAAAAATCTATCTCGATGAAAAGGCTGAAAAGGATCCGGTCTCGGAAACCATCCTTCAAGCCCTGCCCAATTTTCCGGTGGAAACAATCCAAGACAAACGGCCTCTCATCAAGCAGTTTTCTTCCATGTCCGATCCGATCGGCATCGGGAAGAGACATTTCCTGATTACCCATTTTTACGGAAGGCGTCTGAAGCCCTGTCCCGGAACGTCCAATCATATCTGCTGCGGGTACTACGTGATCAATGCCGTCACCAATTGTCCGATGGATTGTTCCTACTGCGTCCTTCAAGGATACCTGAACAATCCGCTTCTGACCCTTTACACCAACTGGGACGACCTGCTTAAAGAGATAAATGATTTTCTTTCAAAAGATCAACCATCCCTTCTTCGGTTGGGGACAGGAGAGCTCTCTGACAGCTTGGTTCTAGAGTCTATCTTTCCGATCTCGCAATTTCTGATTGATTTTTTTTCAAAGCGCCCAACGGCAATTCTTGAGCTGAAGACCAAATCAGCGAATATCGACTCCCTCCTCGGTTTGGATCATCGAAGGAAAACGGTTATTTCCTGGTCGCTCAATCCTCCCAGGATAATTGAGCGGGAAGAAATGCGGACAGCTTCATTAAAGGAGCGGATTGATGCTGCAAGAAAATGTCAGGAAAAGGGCTACCCATTGGGATTTCATTTTGACCCGATCCTCTATTATGAGGGATGGGAGAAGGAATATCAGGAGACGATCCGTCAACTTTTCAGACAGATCGATCCAAAAAGGGTGGTCTGGATCAGCCTGGGAGGGTTTCGTTACCCGCCTCACCTCAAGCGGATTGCAGAGGAGCGTTTTCCGAAAACCGAAGTCTTTCTGGGAGAATTATTTCCGGGAAGAGATGGTAAGCTCCGCTATTTGAAAGAGATTCGTGTGGGCATGTATCGAAAAATGGCAGGATGGTTGAAAGAAGTGGACCCGGGCCTGTTTATCTATCTATGTATGGAAAGCAAAGAAGTTTGGGAAAAGGTTTTTGGCTGGGCACCTGAGAGCAGCCGCCATTTGAATCAGTTGTTTGAAGAGAGGGTGAGAGGGTTTATCGGGCGAGGAGAGAAATTTAAACCCTAAACCATCAGGTATTTCTTTTTGATTTCCTCATTGGCTTCAAAATCCGCCAGGACCCCCTCAAAACGTATCCGCCCGTTATCAATCACGTAGACCCGGCTGATCAGCTTCAGGGCGGACTTCACATTCTGCTCCGAGAGTAGGATGCTGATCCCGGTTTCTCTTAGCTTGACGATCTGTCTTTCAAGATCCCTCACGATCAGGGGCGCCAGACCTTCCGTCGGCTCATCCAGCAAGAGGAGTTCAGGGCTGCTCATCAAGGCCCTCCCGATGGCAAGCATTTGCTGCTCCCCGCCGCTCAGGTTTCCGCCTCTTCGGGATCTGATTTCTCCAAGGACCGGGAAGAGATCGTAGACACGCCCTTTATTCCAATCATCGTTTCTTCTGAAGGTGATTTCGAGATTATCATCGACGCTGAGATCCGCAAAGACGCGCCGGTCGTCGGGGACATAGGCGATGCCGCGGCGGACGAGCAAAAAGGCCTTCTCCCTCGTAATCGGCTTCGCCTTAAACGTGATCGTCCCTTGGCGCGGGGGCGTCAATCCCATGATGCTCCGCATGGTCGTGCTCTTGCCCGCCCCATTCCTGCCGAGTAACCCGACAATCTCACCCTGGGAGACCGTGAGAGAGACTTCGAACAGAATGTGGCTCAGGCCATAAAACGTATGGATTCCGTTTACGCTAAGCATACTGTGCTCCCACTCTCGCCGAGATAGGCATTCTGAACCTCTTTATTGCACCTCACCTCCGCAGGGGGTCCTTGGATGATGGATTTTCCGCGGACCATCACCATAATCCTATTGGCCATGGCAAAGACCAGTTCCATATCGTGCTCGCAGAAGAGAATCGTCAAGCCCAGTTCAATGGATAACCCTTTAATCAGATCGATGCAGCGGATCGCTTCTTCAGGAGACAAGCCTGCCGTCGGCTCATCCAAGATGAGAAGCTCCGGATGACCTCCTAAAGCGATGGCGATCTCCAGTGCCTTCTGGTCCCCGTGAGAAAGCGATCCGCTCACGGAATGCCGCTTGTCGGTCAGGCCGACACTTTCCAAGATATCCGATGTCTCCTCAATCAGGAGTTTTCTCGAAGGGGAGAAGAGGTTAAACGTCTTTCCGTGTCTTGAGAGCAGGGCAATTTGGGCATTCTCAAAAACGGTCAGCCGGGAAAATATGTTCACGACCTGGAAGGATCGGCTCATTCCCTTCTTGCAGATTCGGTAGGCGGGCAGACCTGTAATCTCTTCTTCCTTAAAGATAACCCTGCCGCCGTCGGGTTTAAGGATTCCTGTGATCAGGTTGAAAAGCGTTGTTTTCCCCGCACCGTTTGGACCGATGATAGCTACAATCTCGCCTTTCTGCACCTCCAGGTTCGCCCCGTTGACCGCCTTGAAACCGCCAAAAGATTTCTGAATTCCCTCGACCCGCAGCATCTATGCCTTTCCTCCGGAGGCTACATTTCTAAGTTGTCTGATTTTTGCATTCACATACCCGAGCACTCCCTCCGGCAGGAAGATGATAACGAGCATGAGAATGACTCCTTGAATGAGTGTCCAGTATTCGGTAAAGGTACTGGCAAAGGTTCGAAGGGCCACCATAATGGCCGCTCCGAGCATTGGTCCCAAAAAGGTAAGCCAGCCGCCGAGGAGACACATGATGAGGATCTCAAGCGAGAGGGTCCAAAAGAGCATGTCGGGGAAAGCAGAATTATCAACCACGACGAAAAGCACCCCTGCCACACCGGCAAAGAAACCCGCGATCACAAGAGCAACAAGTTGATGGAGCTTTACATTTATCCCCACCGCCTCACCGCGTACAGGGTTGTCCCGGATTCCCTGAAGGGCGCTCCCGAAGGGAGATTTCACGATAAAATACATGGTGATCAGGCAGGCGGCTGTTACCAATAGAGTGAAGTAATAAGAGCCCTTCGTGGAGTTAATGAGGTCTGGCATTGAAACCCCATGAATACCGTCATCGCCGCCGGTAAATGAATACCATCGATAGACAATCGCCCACACCAACGATCCTAACGATATCTGGAGCATTCCAAAGTATAGCTTGGATAGACGGACACAGATGGCCCCCATGACGAGAGAGAGAAACGCTGCCAGCAAAGAGCCCACGAGGAAACCGATCCACGGAGAATAGCCAAGCTTCGTGATCGTGAGAGCAGCTCCGTAGGCTCCCACCCCATAAAAGACGGCGTGGTGAAACTGATAGATTCCCCCATAGCCCAGAACGAAGTTGAGGCTCATGGCGGTGAGGCCGCTCACCAAGATAAGTGCCAAGAGATAGATGTAAAACCGGGTTAGGAAGAAAGGAAGGATAAGAAGAAGAATGAAAAGAATCAGCACTGGCCAGGATTCTTTTCCATAAACATTCTTATTCACCAAGAGAGACCTCTTTTCACCAGGTTGATTTCAACAGTCCTATGGGCCGGAAAATCAGCACTGTGACCACCGCCGCGTAGGGAAAAACAATTCCAAACTGGGGCCAGATTAAGATACCGAGTGATTGGGTTAATCCGAAGATCAGGGCACCGAGTAACGCTCCCCATACATTACCGAGACCACCTATGATCACGATTAAGAAGGCTTCGATGATGAGCGTGTGATCCATTCCCAGAGTGATATTTACGATCGGTGAAACAAGGGCCCCACCCATTCCTGCAAGAAAGCAGCCGATCACAAAGACAATAGCAAAGACCCAGCTCACATTGACGCCGACGGCTCCCACCATCTCCCGGTCGACTGCCGCTGCCCGGGAGATCTTCCCCATCTTTGTTTTGTTCGCAAGGAGCCAGAGACCCAATGCGACAACGGGACCGATGATGACCAGGAATATGTTGTAAATGGGAATGGGCAGGCTCGCAATGGGGATGGGTCCCTTGAAGGAGCCCGGCAACTGGACGGTCCTGTAGGCACCACCCCATACCATTTTGACAAGGTCACCCAAGACAAGGGCCATAGCGAAGGTTAAAAGAAGAAGCATCAGATGTTCTCTTTCGTACAGGTGGGCAAAGATCCCCCTCTCTACGACGAGGCTGATAAGGGCTACCGCCAAAGGAGCCAGGACCACCGCCATCCAGAAACCGGTTGTGCCGCCTCCGAACCATTTGGATACACTAAAGGCGATGAAAGCGCCGATCATATAGAGAGAGCCGTGCGCAATGTTCGGAATCCGGAGTACCCCCAGAATGAGCGTCAAGCCGGATGCGACGATAAACAGAATGGTTGTGCGGCTCAGGCCTACAAGGATCTGGCATAAAATTTCAGGTGGACAGATCGATGATAAGAATTCCAAATTCCACTCTCCTCAAAAGGAGCTCCCGCTTTCAGGACGGGAACTCCCTGAAAGGTGTCAATTGGCAAGTTATTTGCGCAGGGCTTTGATCTCCTCACATGTCGGCATGTAGTCTTTAGCCGGGATGGTGACGATATCGGAAGCGATCAGAAATGGATATTGAGGGACCTTTTTGGTCACACCGAAAAACATAGGGAGCATGAGTTGGTGATCGCATGCCCGAAGCTCTAACTTCCCCACCGGGCTATCGATCACCATGCCCTGCACCGCATCGATGAATTTTTCTTTATCCACTTTTCCTGCCTTTGCAAAACTCTTTTCAATGAGTACGCCAGTCACATACCCATAAAGAGCGCCTATCTTCGGGTATCGGTTGTAAGTCTTTCTAAACTCCTCTACAAAAGCTTTGTTTTCAGAGGTGTCAGGATAATAGAAAAGGTAGTTGGCAGTTCCATAAACACCTTCAGGGGCATCGAGACCCTGGGGTTCGAGGGTGGAAAGTTCTATGGCAGTGTGCTGATAAAAGGGAACTTTCTGGGATAATCCGGTGGCCTTCGCTGCCTTCTGGAAATTGACCATTCCACTACCACCCGTAGCGACTATGATAAAATCGGGCTTTGCCGCAAGAATAGCGGTGATGTAAGGCGTAAAATCCGTTTCCCCGACTTTCCACCAGGACTGGCCAAGCACTTGCACTCGCGGCTTTAATTTCTTCAATTGGGTCCACACGCTATCCGCAATCGCGTGGCCATATTCATAATCATCCCCAGCAATCCAGTACTTGACGAAAGGTTTTTTCGCGAGTTCAAAAGCTGCAGCCCTACCTGCCATCAAGGTGTTTTCGGTAATTTGAAAGACGTAACGGTGGCCCTGCTCTCCGGTAATCTTATCGCTTTTGGAGAAGGTGACGAAAAAAGGGATCTTCTCTTTTTTCGCGAAATCGGATACGGCGAGCGCCGTGCCACTGTTGATCGTTCCCATGAGGATATCCACATTGTCCTTAAGAACGAGTTCCTTGGCCATCGCTAAACCGATATCCGGTTTGAACTTCTCGTCCCTTGTCAAGAACTCAATCTTCTTTCCCAGGACCCCTCCCTTGGCATTCACTTTGTTAGTAGCCATTTTGAACCCGTCGAGAACGTCGAACGTATAAGCCGTCGCCGGTCCCGTGTAGGTATCTATAATCCCCACTTTAATCGTGTCCGCCCCAAATGAGAAAGACGCGGCCAAAAACCCGAACAGAACAACGCTCATCCCTATGATCATTTCCTTTTTCATAATAGCCTCCATTAGTGACTTTTTTGTCCATACCCATACCACAAAGGGGAATCCAGTAGGCCGAACCCTTTTCACCATGCTGGACTACCCAGAGGTCCCTCATAGCGAACAATGACGCCATCACCCGTCTTAAACCGCTGCTTCATAATTGCCGCCGTGCCTTTATGCTCGGAGTTGAAAACCCGCGCCGGGGTCCCTACGAACAAGCATTTCGGGGGCCGAGTTAGCAAGTAGAATGGCGACCCCAACTATCTTACAATAAAAAATTGATCATAATCAACGCGAAAGCCTTGAATTGCAGTTTTTGAGTTCTGAATTTGATTTAACATTGGTTCACCTTTGATTCATGGCTTGGTGCGAAATTTGGCATTGGGCATCTTGGTCATTAAGGTTCATTGGCCGCCGCGAGTTTCTGTTCGAATTCAAAAGAGGGTCTGAAAAAAGTTTGATGATCTGAAGGCCGTCTCGCGAAACCGGCGAAAACCACCTTAAAAATCGGTATGCCCGCTCCGCCAAAGCGACCTTGGACTATGAATAATAAAAAATAGGAAGTTCGCGGTTTGGAGTTCGGAGACTTAAAACAAAATCAATTGAACTCCCAATTCATCCGGATGTACGATCCAATATTTTCCTTTGAAGTGACTCCTTCACCCCTCCGGCGGTGCTCTTCTTTTGACATTGACAGCTTTGAAAAATAATTTTATTCAGTCATCGTCAGCGAAATATTTCCTTAAAGGGGGAGACATGGAGGAAAAGAATAGTGTCGTGATCGTCAGCGCTGTTCGGACGCCTTTTGGAAAATTCGGTGGGACTTTAAAAAATATTGCTTCCATCGACCTGGGTGCTATGGTGATCCGAGAGGTTTTGAGAAGGGTGAAGGTGAAAGGGGAGGAGGTTGAGGAGGTTTATTATGGAACCGCTGTCCCCGCAGAGGTGGGTCTGGAAACCGACGTCCCGGCAAGACAGGCGACCCTTAAGGCGGGAATGCCTTCGGAGTCTATTTCCGTTACGGTTGACCGTGCCTGTTGTTCTTCGCTCGCAGCCGTGAGGTTCGGATATAGAGCCATCAAGACTGGAGAAATTGAAATTGCCTTGGGCGCTGGTGCCGAAAACATGAGCCGTACTCCTCTTGTCCTTCCTCCCGGTGTCCGCTGGGGAAGTAGGTTGGGTAGCGTTGAGTTGTGGGATTGTCTCTATGGTCTGGGTTATAAGGGTTTCAATCCTGTATCGGTGGATGCTGGAGAGGTGGCTCTGGAGTATGGGATCACGCGGGAAGATCAAGATCGATGGGCTTATCAGAGCCAGATGAAGTATGCCAAGGCCTTTTCAGAAGGAAAATTCAATATAGGCGAGGAATTGATGAAAGTTGAAATTCCCCAGGGGAAAAGTCCCCCCATCATTTTTGAACGAGATGAATTTCCAAAGCCTGATACAACCCTTGAGAAACTCTCAAAACTTCCTCTCGTTTATGGAAGCCCGACAGTCACCGCAGGAAATGCCCCAGGACTCGATACGGGTGCGTCTGCCATCCTGATGATGAGCGAAAGGAGGGCAAAGGACAAGGGGCTTAGGCCTTTAGCCAAAATTCTCTGTATGGTTGCAACTGCTACCGCACCCCGTTTGATAGCAGCCATTCCGGGTTTTACCATCCAAAAGGCATTGGAGAAAGCTCAAACGACTCTCGATCAAATCGACCTGATTGAAATCAACGAAGCATTTGCTGCAATGCCTCTGGTCAGCGCGAAGATATTGGCCGACGGAGATCCCGAGAGGATGGAGGCCCTCTTACGAAAAACGAATGTCAACGGGGGAGCCATCGCCATTGGCCATCCTGTGGGCGCAAGCGGGGCAAGAATTCTAATGACTCTTATTTATGAATTGAGAAGAAGGGGCGGAGGCAAGGGCGTAGCCTCGATATGTGGAGGATTAGCCCAGGGGGATGGGGTAGTGGTCGACGTTGAAGGCGACTAACACTTGACAAAGTAAATGTTAGAAGTATAATATGTGTACATTTTCACAATGTCAATTAAAGGTCTTTTGTTTTAGAAAATTTCATAATTCGGGATCGGACTTGAGGACCGATCTTGACTATGGATCCTTGGTCATTGATAATGGTGACACGCAAGGTACGATACTTGGTGCATGACCTCGCAACAGCACCAATGGCTGCGTTGGCTGTAGTAGTTCATCTTATTGAAAGGAGGATATTATGGAAGAATTTGTAAAGGGGGGTGCGTTTCTGCTTGAATCGATTTCTCCGCAAAAGGTTTTTACCCCAGAGGACTTCAATGAAGAGCAGCGGTTAATCGCTAAAGCAGTTACCGAGTTTGTTGTAGGCGAAGTTCAGCCAGTGGCAGACGATATCGAGGTGAAGAAGGAAGGGCTCGTTCCAAGCCTGCTCAAAAAGGCAGGGGAGCTCGGGTTCCTCTCCGCGGATATTCCGGAGGAGTATGGGGGCCAGGATATGGACAAGGTGAGTTCTCTCCTTGTTTGGGAGAAGATGGCCACGGCAGGAGGTTCCTTCTCGGCCTCCTTCGGGGCTCACACCGGAATTGGTTCTCTTCCCCTCGTCTTCTTTGGCAACAAAGACCAGAAGAGACGTTATCTACCCAAGATGGCTACGGGAGAGTACATTGGGGCCTATGCCTTGACAGAGCCCGAAGCAGGCTCGGATGCCCTGAACGCTAAGACCACGGCAACGCTCAGCCCTGACGGAAAGTATTACATTCTGAATGGGCAGAAGCAGTTCATCACCAATGCCGGAATTGCTGATACATTCGTCACCTATGCCAAGGTAAACGGAGAGAAATTCACCTCCTTCATCGTCGAGCGCAAGTACGAAGGCGTCTCTGTGGATGAGGAAGAGAATAAGATGGGGATGAAGGGGTCTTCTACGAGGAGCGTTATCTTCACGGATGTCAAAGTCCCTGTAGAGAATCTCATCGGCGAGATTGGAAGGGGCCATATCGTAGCTCTCAACGTTCTGAACATGGCACGTTTCCAGTTGGGTGCAGCTTCTCTGGGAGGGGCGAAGAGTGGCCTTCAAGAAGCGGTCACATATGCAAAGCAGCGGGTTCAGTTCGGTAGCCCAATCGCTAACTTTGGCCTGATCAAACAGAAGATTGGAGAGATGGGGATTCGATGCTTTATCATGGAGAGCATGGTTTACCGGACGGGAGGCTTGACTGATCTGATTCTCCGGCGCATTGACCGCCAGGCTGAAGATGTCGGGATTCAGATGGCAAAGGGAATTGAGGAGTATAGCATTGAGGACTCAATCAACAAGATCTATTGTTCGGAGAGCGCGGCGTACATTGTGGATGAGGCTCTTCAGATCCACGGAGGGTACGGATATATTCATGAGTATCCCGTCGAGCGGGGCTACAGGGACGAGCGGATTAACCGGATTTGGGAAGGCACGAATGAGATCAATCGCCTGACGATCGTGGACATGTTGACGAAACGGGCCATGAAGAATCGCCTTCCCGTTCTTGATGCAGCGCAGAAGGTGGCCAACGAGCTCCTCACCCTTCAGCCGAAAGTGGAAAGGGACGACGGGAAGCTTACCATGCAAAAGGAAATGGTGGAGATGGCAAAAAAGATCGCCCTCCTGGTCACAGGGGCAGCTGTTCAAAAGTATATGATGAAGCTGGCAGAGGAGCAGGAGATCATGGGCTTGATGAGCGACATTGCGATTCAGGTCTTCGCCATGGAAAGCGGCCTGCTTCGGGCATCAAAGTCAATGGAAAGGTCCGGGGATGAGAAATCCGAACTCCAGAAGACCATGGCAAAGGTCTACGTCAATGATGCCTTTGATCGGGTAAAGAGTTTTGCAACGCAGGCATTCGCTGCTATTTCTGAGGGTGGCGCGCTCAAGACCCAGTTATCTGCCCTTGGGAAAATGAGTCAATTTACCCCTGTGAATACTGTCGCCTTGAGACGGGAAGTCGCAGATTCTGTGATTAAAACAGGAAGGTATCCGTTTTAGCGTCATTCAGCATGACCTGCCCTGCTCAAGCTCTGAACCTAATTATAGGGTAGGGCAGGCAGGTCATACTTTCAGCGGGCAAGAAGGTGGTTCCGATTCCTAACTGGAGATTCGAGTGGAGTTTGAAGCCGTAAAACGGTAAATGAGAAAAAGAACGTCTTGACAAGCCTGCCCCGAAGGCTACCCGATAGAATTCCCACCCGGAGAAATTACTTCCTGATCCTTTCGATGCGGTCCTTAGTAGATTTGCTGATAAGGCTGCTCTGATATTTTAGGATGATGATGTCTTCGGTCATATATCACTCGCAGACCAAACTTGTCCTTCTCCTTGATGAGGAGCCTGTCTGCCGCAGGCAAGCAGTGGTTTGAGGATGTTCATAGCCCATAGACAGCTATGTCACCGCGACAAATCTCCTATTTGTGCCGATCCCAAGAGGGTTGAGT
>Ga0326728_10022562_pt1 | contig 11664 bp, 11 predicted proteins | sample MB3enrmetagenome_FD_207602 | JGI IMG/M metagenome (GOLD analysis project Ga0326728, IMG submission 207602) | Lab enriched peat soil microbial communities from McLean, Ithaca, NY, United States - MB31MN | ecosystem: Environmental > Terrestrial > Soil > Wetlands > Peat | place: USA: New York... | reverse complement strand
GGCGGGACTCGACAAGCTAGATCCCCAGCCCGATCGCGTCCGGCGCATGCAGGTACAGACCGAATTGCAGGTTCGCTTGAAGGAGTCGCCGCCCACCGCCGCCATGATGGTCATGCTGGCTCTGTTGGCGGCCTCGGTTTTGCTAGTGGCCTGCGCCAACGTGGCCAGTCTGCTGCTGAGCCGGGCCCGCGCGCGATCGCGAGAGATTGCGGTGCGCCTGGCCATCGGCGCCACCCGCGGCGCTCTGGTCCGGCAACTTCTGCTGGAGAGCCTGCTGATTGCCATCGCCGGGGGTGTCGGCGGCATAGCGGTAGCCGATGCCGGAGCCCGGTTTTTCAGCAGCATCCCTTTCCCCACCGACCTGGCGTTCTCCATCGGGGCCACAGTCGATCGCCGGGCTTTGCTCTTCACGCTGCTGGTTTCGATGGCGAGCACGATGTTGTTCGGTCTGGGGCCCGCGCTTCGCATCTCGCGCCCGGACCTGGTTTCGGCCCTCAAGGCGGCTGACGCGGACAGCGGCAAGCGCCGCCTCTGGGGCCGCAACGCGATCGTGGCGGGCCAGGTGGCTCTGTCGCTGGTTCTCCTGGTGGTCTCGGCCGTTCTGGTGGAGGGTTTTCGCTATGAGCTGTCGCAAGGAGCGGGTTTCCGCCCCGACCGCCTCTTCCTCTCCAGCTTCGACACGCAACTGGCCCGTTATTCGGAAAGCCAGACGAGACAGTTCTATGAGCGCCTGCTGGAGCGGACGCGCTCGGCCCCGGGCGTGCGATCGGCCGCCCTCACTTCCAGTCTGCCGCTGTGGTGCTGGGAGACAATCGGGGTGGTCCCGGAGGGCTATCGGTTGCCACCCGGCCAGCCGGCGCCCAGCGCTTTCAATCATTACGTGAGCGACGGCTATTTCAGCACGCTCGGTGTCCGCGTTTTACAGGGGCGCGGCCTGCTCGAATCGGATCGCGAGAACACACCGCTGGTGGCGGTGGTGAACGACCATCTGGCAACCCACTATTGGCCCAACGGAAGCGCTTTGGGCAAGCGGTTCCATTTGACCGGCGCGAACGGGCCGCTGGTGGAGGTGGTCGGCATCGCCAAAGCGGCCAAGGTCTTCTTCATCTCCGAACCCCCGGAGGATGTGGTCTATCTGCCCTTCCGGCAGCATGCCCATTCCGGGCTGACGCTGGTGGCCCAATCGGACGCTTCGGATGCCGCCACTATTGCTCCCGTGCTGCGGGAGGTGGTCGAGCGTCTGGATCCGGATATGCCGGTCTTCGACATTCGCACCATGCATGACTTTTATGACCAGCGCGCCGTCAAGGTACCCAATATGACCGTCGAGATCGTGGCCGCCATGGGGCTGATGGGGCTGCTGTTGGCGTTGACCGGACTGTACGGGCTGGTGGCCTACTCGGTGAGCCGGCGGACCCGCGAAATCGGCATTCGCATCGCCATCGGCGCGGACCGGCGGAAGGTGGTCGGGATGGTGCTGGGGCAGGGGCTGAAGCTGGGTGCGGCGGGCGTCGCAGTTGGCCTGGCGGTCAGCATTGCGGCCTGCCGCGCGATGACCTCGGCCACCTGGTTTCTCACCTTCGATCGCGTCAATCCCTGGATCTTTGCCGCCATCGCGCTCGTGCTCCTCGCGACCGCAACGCTAGCTGCGTGGGCGCCGGCGCGGCACGCGTCGCGGATCGATCCCATACGAGCGCTGCGGGACGAGTGACGGCTTGTCACGATAAACTCACAGTCGGCCCGCCGATTACGGTCACCGCCCTGGATAGTTCGCCGGAGTCTACTGTCCGGATGGCTACACCGAAGCTGAAAATCGGCAATGCCGCGATGGCAGGCGGCAGTGCAACACGGTTTTGGAGTTTCGGGTCTCATTGGATATTCCGCTCTGTGCGGTTCCGCGCTGACGGCCAGCTATCGCGACGGTCTTAGCAGGTCACGGATGGACACGGCGCGGCACAGCCGCAACCAAAAGAATTTCACCACAGAGCCACGGAGACACGGAGAAAAACAGAGTCAAAAACTTGAGCACACGGAGGTGGCGGAGGCGCGGAGGCCCCGGAGGTCCCGGCGTCCTGATAGCTTCAGTTCGGGAAAATCGCCGTGGCGCGCGAATAGCCGCAACCAAAATGAAAAGACCGGAGTTGCCTGAAAATCTTTGCAGCGCGCGGAGATTTCGAACATTAAGTAGTACCTATAAAGAAACGCCTGGTTTTATCCGCGTCCATCCGCGTCCATCCGCGTCCATCCGTGGCCAAACTTGTTTTTGCGAATTCGCTCGCCCGCCAGCAAACACCGCCGCAAATGCGCGATCATTGATCCGTGGGGCTCAAATCTTCCCTCAAGGTTTGCCTGCTCGCGGCGCTCTGCGCGGCTGTTCGCGCACAGACCGCGGCCCCCGATCCGGCCTTTCGTCAGGGGGTGGAAGCCTACCGCGCCGGCAATTGTCCCGAAGCGGTGCGGCTGTTGACCGCTTCGCAAACACCGCGCGCATCTCTCCTGATGGGACGGTGCTACCTGGACCTCGGCGATTTCCCGAAGGCCCAATCCGCGCTCCAGCGTTATGACCAGGCCACACCCGGCAACGAAGAAGTCGCAATTCTGATCGCACGTGCGGCCGAAGGCGCGGGCCAGGCGCAGCAGGCGGCCGCCATGCTGGAAGAATTCCGCAAGCGGCAGCCGGCGAGCCTCGCCGTCCAGGACGCCTTGGCCGAGGCCTATGCCAAATCGGGAAAGCCGGAGCAGGCGACGGCGTTGTATCGCGCGGTGTTGACCGCGGAGCCGGCCGACATCGGCGCCATGGCCGGGCTGGCCGAAATCGCTCTGGCAGGTTCTCAGTGGCAGGCGGCCTCCGACCAATACAGGAAAGTGCTCGAGTTGTCGCCCGACAATGCGGCGGCCAATGCCGGCGTGGGGCGCGCGCAATTGCAACTGGGGCATGCGGATCTGGCAACCCCCTACCTGTTGCACGCCACTCGCCTGCGGCCGGGCGATTGGGCGCTCACCAAACTGCTGGCGGGTTGCTACGTCAAGGCGGCCAAATGGAACGACGCCATCCAGCTGTTGGAGTACGATTCGGTGGAGCATGGACAAGATGAAGAGGTCGCCGGTTGGATGGTGCAGGCATTTGGCCATGCCGGAGACACGGCCCGGGCCGAGCGATACTATCGTGCGGTCGTGCAGCACGCCGCCGGCAATTTTCCGGCGCGCATATCGCTCGCCGATCTCCTTTACCAATCCAAGCGCGAGAAGGAGGCCAAGGAGCAATACCTCCTGGTATTGAAAGCCAGACCGGAACTTTTCGATATCAGCGATCGTGTGGGGCAGATCGCCGAACGCGAAGGCAATCTTCCGGAGGCCATCCAGTATTACGCCCGCGCCTGTGCTTCGCCCAACGCTACCACCGCCATGCGGACGCGCCTGGGGCGGCTCTATTTCAGCACCGGCGACATGGCGAACGCGCGCAAAGCTCTCGAAGCCGTGCTGGCGGCCGACCTGGACAATCGTGAGATCAAGACCATGCTGCTGCAGGTGGCGGTGAAGACCGATCGCATGGACGATGCGGCGCGTTACGCCATCGAGCTGCTGCCCGCCGATCCCAAGAACATCATGCTGCTGCGCCTGCTGGGCGAAGATGCCATGAAGCACAATAACGATGCCGCCGCGGCCGATTATCTGGAGCGCGCCCAAGCCGCCAACGAGAAGGATCGCGACGTCCGCTTCGAGCTGGTCACCCTCTACTCCAACGACGACGCCCTGGATCGTCTGCCGCGCGCCTTCGATCTGATGAACGAATACGTCGGGCTCTATCCGGACGATTACGAGGGGTATCTGCTGCTGGCCAATCTGTATCGCCGCAAAGGCGATGGGGCCGCCGCGCTGGATTATTTCAACCGCGGCTTCAGCCGCATGCCGCCCAAACCGCCGGCCGGCCTGTCGTGGGCGTACAACAGCTTCGGCCTGCTGCTGCTCTCCCAGGGGAAGTACGAAGACGCGTTGGCGAACCAGCTCAAGGCAGTGGAGCTGAATCCGGCCGACGCCACCGCGGTGTACAATCTGGCCCTCACCTACCTGAAGCTCAAGCGCCGGGAGGAAGCGATGGCCACGCGCGACAAGCTGGCGCAGATGAACGCTCCCGAGTTGCTCAAATCGCTCACCGAGCAGATTCAGAAGGCGCGGACCGTTAAGTAACGGTCTATGGGGTTCGGCCTTTTTCGTGGGACATGCTTCAGCTTGTCAGGCGAGCGGAGCTCGCTCGGGGCCGTTAAGTGACGGCCTTACTGCTTCGGAAATAACAGCGGCAGCGCGACATCCGCGGTGAACATGCAGCGCGCATTGTGGCCGCAGAGCGGCACTACCACGATGTCGTGTTTGGCGCCCAATTGTTCGTCCACATATTTGCCGAATGCCTGGCCGCGGGCCAGCCGCGTGGGACCCTGCCGCATGGCGGAGCAGGAGGAGTCGAAGCCTCCCAGCGGCAGGATGTCGATTTCACCGAGCAGGTACGTGGCCGGCCGCGAGGCGAGCTGCTTCTTCAGGTCTTCGTCGCCGATGCGCGCCGCGTACCCCGAACGGCTCTGAAATCCATACGGCCAGCGATCGTAATTCGGGCAGGGATCCGGCACGGCCGCTGGACGCGTGCTGTCGATCCACGCGTAGCTGGAAGGGTTGGCGACGACATACTTTACCGGCACGCCCAGAGTCTCGTGCACTTTATTGGACATTTGGTAGCGGTTCACGAATTGCCCGCCGGCCGAGTGTCCGGCCACCACAATCACCTTCAGATTGGGAAACGCGTCTTTGCGGGCGAGCGTGCGCAGGATCTCGTCCGCCATGTCGAACGTGGTCAGTTTGTCGTCCGCCACGGAAGCTCCCCCGGTCCGCCAGGAAGCGCAATTCCAGCTCACCTCGTCGGGCGCCAGCTGGTCCTTGCAACTGCCGGCGGCGGACGCGATGTGCGGCACGATCAGCTCGGTGTCCTCCAGCGCGGCCGCCAGGAAAGCCGCCGCCAGCGACGAGCGGAAATCGTTGTCGGCGTCGCGATTGGTTCCGTGAATGACGATCAGAGCCCGCGCGATCTTGTCATTCCTCACGGTCAGCGGGTGAGTCCGGTAGACCATGGTGCGGGCCGGTCCGGCGCCTAGGGTGACGAATTCGGTGCAGTCGGCGGTTGCCGTAGTGCAGGGGGTGGCGGCATAGGCTGCCGCGGCAAGCAGAAAGAGTGCGAGTGCGCGCATCTCTCATAATGTACCGAGAGCGACGGCGGATTGTCTTCGAGGCATCGGCCACCGAGCCGCTCCCGCCCTCTCAAAGAAGCAAATTTGGCCACGGATGGACACGGATTCACACGGATAAAACCAAGTCCTTCTTATGGGGTGAATCCGTGTCGATCCGTGGCCAAGTATGCTTTGCCTTCAATCGTGGCGAGACTCGGCCAGGCGGGCAGGAACTGCGCCACAACCCACACCAGTACCCCACTGATTGTGTACACTAGCTCAATGCGAAAACTCCTTCTGCTCGCGGCTGTGGCGGCGCCGATCTTCGCCCAGCCCAAAGTGTCTCCCGAAAAAGAGGCATCCATGAAGGCTGACCTGGTAGGCCAGATCGACTCCATGAAGAAGCAGGCGCAAGTCATGGTGGACAGCGTCTTCAGCTTCGGCGAACTCGGTTTTCAGGAATTCGAAACCTCGAAATACCTCAGCGGCATCCTCGAAAAAGAGGGCTTCTCTATCGAGCGGAACTACGCCGGCATTCCCACCGCCTGGGTGGCAAGCTGGGGTTCGGGGAAACCGGTGATCTCTTTGGGCAGCGACATCGACGACATCCCGCAGGCATCGCAGAAGCCGGGCGTGGGGTATCACGACCCGATTGTGGAAGGCGCTCCGGGTCACGGCGAAGGCCACAATTCCGGCGTGCCGCTCAACATTATCGCGGCGCTGGCGGTGAAGAAGGTGATGGAGCGGGAACACCTCCAGGGAACCATCCGGCTGTGGCCGGGTGTGGCCGAGGAACTGGTCGGCGGCAAGGCGTACTATGTGCGCGCCGGCATGTTCAAAGACGTGGACGTCTGCCTGTTCACGCACGTGGCCGCCAATTTCGGCGTCTCCTGGGGACCGTCGCTCAATCAGAATGGCCTGGTGAGCGTGGAGTACATGTTCAAGGGCGAGAGCGCTCACGCCGCAGCCGCTCCCTGGCGCGGCAGGAGCGCGCTCGACGCGGTGGAGTTGATGGACGTGGGTTGGGACTTTCGCCGCGAGCATCTGCGCCTGGCGCAGCGGTCGCATCGCGTCATCACCGACGGCGGCGACCAGCCGAACGTGGTGCCGCCCACGGCAGCCGTCTGGTATTACTTCCGCGAGGCCGACTACGACCACATTATGGACATGTGGCACATCGGCGACAACATGGCGAAGGCCGCCACGCTGATGACCGACACGACATACACCTCGCGCCTTTTGGGTAGCGCCTGGCCGGGTTATTTCAACCGGCCGATCGCCGAGGATATGCAGGAGAACATCAACAAGGTCGGGCTGCCGCAGTGGAGCGATGACGATCAAAAGCTCGCCAAGGCAATGCAGACCGAGCTGAAGCAGCGGGTCAACGGACTGGCGACGCGCATTGCGCCGTTCCGCGCGCCGCAACAGCAGGAGGCCCGCGGTGGCGACGACATGGGAGGCGAAGGTATGGGCCCGCAACCCACCGGCGGCGGCAGCGACGATATCGGCGACGTGAGCTGGAACGTGCCGACCGTCACGCTACGCTTCCCGTCGAATATTCCCGGCGGTCCCGGCCACAATTGGGCGAATGGAATCTCCATGGCAACGCCGATCGCGCACAAAGGCGTGGTGGCCGGCGCCAAGGTGCAGGCCATGACGATGATCGACATCCTGGTGCATCCCGACCTGGTCGCCAAAGCGTGGGACTACTTCAACAACGTGCAGACCAAGGACATGAAGTATAAGAGCTTCCTGCGTCCCGACGACAAGCCGGCCATCTGGATGAATAAGGCGACGATGGACAAATACCGTCCGGAGATGAAGAAGTATTACTACGATCCCGGTAAGTACGATACTTACCTGGAGCAGCTCGGCATCAAGTACCCGACAGTGAAGTAAACAGGCCTTGGTGGGGCGGACCCCCTGGTCCGCGCGGGACGCCCACGTCCCGCTCTTTCATCAGCGAACGAGCCGGCCAGGGGGCCGGCTTGCGGACGTGGGGCGTCCGCCCACCTGACTCTACTGCAGTTGCGCTTTCGCTTCCGCCAATCGCTTCAGGTGCGCCATGTCCATCGCCATCTTCTTCTCCGCCTGCGGGGTGATCAGCGGCTCCATGAGATTGGCGAACCACTGCGAATAGTGGAAGCGTCCGCGAACCTCCAGGCGCGTACGGCCGTTGCCTAAATCGGTGAGCCGATAGGTCTCGTCACCGGTAAACATCCCCTCGGTATCGCGCACGTCCACCGTCATCCGGCTGGGGGGCGCATACTCGCTGTACTGGCTGACAATCTGCATCAGCGCTCCGCCGTTATTCTCGTCCTTCATTACCAGCACACGACGGGCGCCGAGGCCGTTGGTCTTCTGCGGATCGGGATACTTCACATCCACCATCCAGCTCACCCATTGTTTGAGCTTGTCGCCATCGTCGATCCAGCTCCAAACCCGGTCGGGCGGCGCATCGATCTCCGCGGCCGCTTGCGCCACGCCCGCGTTCTTGCGGTGTCCCAGAACCAGCAGCGCCGCCATCGGCACGATCAGCAACACCGCCAACACGATTGCAATCCGTTTCACCCACTTCATCGCGGTCTCCTCCAGACAAACACAGCCATCGAACTCGCCGGCGCCGCCAGAATCACCAGACCTGCGTAGAGAATAGGTGCAGTTGCGGTACTGCACCACAGCGCACACGCGGCGCCTGCTGCCGCTGCCAAAGCCACTCCGGCGGCGCGCGGAAGACTGTGCGCCAGAGATCCGCACAGCGCCGCGCAGGCGCACACGCACACCAAGTTGGCCGCCCAGAAACCGGGCGCGCGTTCCAGTCCGTCCTTCAGCGGGATGTGCGAATAGACGAAGCTCCATAAGCGGTCGAGAAGCAGGAGCGGCATCGCCACGGCTACCAGCGCGGCCGCCAGCAGGTGCGCCGCTTCGCCCGAGCGGAAGCGCAGTCCCAGGAGTGTTGCGGCGGAGCGGAGCACCTGACGGACATACCAGCGCGAACCCGCCGAGCGGCCTCGATCCGCCCAAAGCAACAGAAACTCCTCATGCAGATCGCCCGCCACGAATTCCGCTTCCTTCTCGCCGGCTACCGCCCACAGAACCAATTGCGCCCAACCTGGCGGTTTCATTGAATTCTCCCCGCTAACGGAAAGCGCAAGCCGTCGAGCATGTTCACCAGTTCCTGCCGCGCGCGATTGGCGGCCTCCATACCGGCGCCCGTTAACGCGAACGACCGCTTGGCCCGCCCGCCGCGCTCCGGCGTGGGATCGCTCATCGACGCGGTGAGCAGGCCTTTTTCCGTCAGCCTCTCCAAGGTGGCGTAGACCGCGCCGATGGTGACGTCGCGGCCGGTGCGCTCGCCGATTTCCTGGCGCACGCGCATCCCATACGCGCTCGCTCCCAATCGCACCACGGCCAGCATCACCAGGTATTCAAATTCCCCGAGCGCCTCGCCTTTCGGCATGATTTCTACATACTAGAGAAAATGCCGCCGGGCGTCAAGAGTTTTTTGTGGCCTCTTCGAGTAGCACTTGTAAATGCGGCTCATCGGGGGCCAGGCGGATGGCCTCGGAGAAATCCTGTGCCGCCAGCAAACGGTCGCCCAGGCGAAGCCGCAGCTCTCCGCGATACTGATATGCCTGCCACAGTCTGGGACTGTGGCGGATGGTCCTGGTCAGCACTGCGAGGGCGCGATCCGGCCGGCCGCTGGCGGCCAGACGATTGGCGGTGTCGAGCAACGTCGCCGGGTCGGGTTTGGTGGCGAATCGCCGGCTGCGCAGGTGGAAATACGCGCCGGCCAGAATCAGGAGGCAGGCGATCTCCCCGGCGCTGACGAATTCCCAACCGCCGAGAACCAGCCGGCCGGCGAGCGGCAAACTGCCGAAGAGCAGCGCCAGCGCCCACGCGGCCCTGCTCCACCGGCGTGCATCCATGCCTCTACGATAGCGCCCTGGCCATGGCCGGCAAAGACGAGCCATGCTGTCGCCCACCGGGCAAGCTAAATAAAGCATGCCCCATGTATTACTATCCCTCCATATTCCTTGCACGCCGCGACGATTTCATGCGGCTCAAACGCTGAAAGCTGACCGCTGAGAGCTTGCGCGCAGCGCATTGCGGGACATGCTTGAGCTTGTCCAAGCGAGCGAAGCTCGCTCTCTACCCGGCCAGCATGGCTTTCCACGACTCGTCATCCTGCCCGATGCTCACCAGTCTGCCGCCGCGCACCAGAGGAAGCCGCAACAGTAAGGGCTCCCGCTCGATCCGCTGCATCAGCTCCGCCTCGGACAACTTCAAATACTTCAGCCCGCCCTCGACATAGGCCTTTCCCTCGGCATCGAGCAGCCCGTTCCAGCCGAAACGGTCCACGAAGCGCTTGATTTCCCCCGCGGCAATGGCTTTCTTCCGAAGATCGACCATCTGGATCGCGACACGCCGCTCTTTGAAAAATCGTTCCGCCGCGCGCGTCGCCGGCGAGTTTTTCACTCCGAAAATCTGTACGTTCGCCATAAAAAAGGCCCGGAGCGATGGCGCACCCCGGACCGATTTACCTCCTCAAGAATGCGAGCTACTGCCGGTCCACGCGGCCCATCATCGCCGCGGGTCCGATCAAGCGGAACTCGAAGCTCGGCAGCATCGGATTCCTGCTTACGATTGATTGGTGGGGTAGCGGGGGCGCGCCTTGGGCCTTCAGCAGCCCGGAAAAGCCCACGCAGGCCATGCCTAAAATGAACACTTTAGTCCTCCATGGGACCAACATGTTACACGCATGGACTTGTACTCTCCAGACCTCCGTGACACTTTTTGCGAATTGAATAAATGTATCATATGCGACTAAAAGTAGTAGCTTTCCCGCACTACCCGCAAAAATTGCCGTCACTCCCCACAAACACCGCGCCCGGCGGCTTTCCAGCGCCTTCGCGGGTGTGGCAAAATGACCGTATAGAAGAATTGGCTCGAGCAGCCGATAAGGTACTAGCAGTGACGGGAATTTTCGAAAATCCGCGCTATTTCGTTCCCAGTCCGCACCTGTGCGACGCCATCAACGGGCACATCGTGCAATCGGAGATCGAAGGCGGCGTCCACCTGCGGGATGTCTCGCCGGGAACCGTGCTGGAAGTGCTCACCCAGAATCGTTCCTACACCCTCGAGTACCGAGGCTCCGGTCAGGCGCTGATTTCGGGCCATCCCGTCTTCTGCCCGCAACCCGTTCTGGTCAATATCCACGGTTCCACCTGGGGCGGCTCGATGCTGAAAGAGCGCTTCATCGGCCGCGGTATGTGCCTGGAATTCGCGCCCCCCACCAATCCCGCCATTACCACCTCGGTCATCGTGGAAGTTCGCGAAAGCTCCCGCGCCGCATAGCTGGGAGGGAAAACAGTGTGGGCCACGGATGGACACGGATTCACGCGGATAAGAAGAGATTCTGACCCCCTGAAGCCGCCCGCAATTTCGAGGGCCGTGAGGAATCAGGCTGAGCCCAGTTTGGCAAGAAACTCACTGGCCACAGATGAACACAGATCAACACAGATAAAACCGGGCGCTCTCTTATCTGTGTTCATCTGTGTTCATCCGTGGCCCATAATGTTTTGCCTCGACCGCAAGCAGAGCTCATCCCGATTCCGCGAGGTCGGGAGGTCTGAGACTTGGTTTTAGCCGTGTGAATCCGCGCGCCAATCCGTGACTGAATTTGTCTTTGCGAGGCAGCCGCGGTATCTATCCTCTGATATGCTGTCCCAATGGCGAAAGCGATATCCCCGATTCCGGCCGGTTTTCATTCGTTAACGACCCACCTGGCAGTCTCAGGCGCGGCCAAGTACATCGACTTTCTGAAAAACGCGTTCGGCGCCGAAGAAATCTCCCGATCGCCCGGCCCCGGCGGCAAACTGATGCATGCGGAGGTCCGCATCGGCGATTCCATCCTGATGTTCAGCGACGACTTTGGCGGCGAATTCGGCTTGCCGCCATTGGCGCAAGGCCGACTGCCGTTTCACCTCCACCTCTACGTTCCCGATGCCGACGCAACTTGGGCGACCGCCGTCGCCGCCGGATGCGAAGTCACCATGCCCATCGCCGACCAGTTCTGGGGCGACCGTTACGGGCACGTGCGCGATCCGTTCGGAATGAATTGGGCCATCGCCACCCGCAAGGAAGATCTCACGCCGGCCGAACAACAGGAGCGTTCCGCTAAAGCTTTCGGCGGCCATCAGTAGGACGATCAGGCCAGCGGCAAACCCGAATCCTTCAGCGCCCGCCATCCGCCATCGAGCGAAATGGCGTTCGTGTATCCCATTTTCTGCAGGTTGTCGGCGACCAGCGCCGACCGGTATCCGCCGCCGCAGTATAGAACCAGCGGCGTACCCTTATCCGGATACTGCGTCTCGATATCCCGCTCGATGATCCCGCGGCTCAAGTGCACCGCCCCCTGCACATGGCCTCTGTCCCACTCGTTATCCTC
>Ga0326728_10022561_pt1 | contig 11664 bp, 11 predicted proteins | sample MB3enrmetagenome_FD_207602 | JGI IMG/M metagenome (GOLD analysis project Ga0326728, IMG submission 207602) | Lab enriched peat soil microbial communities from McLean, Ithaca, NY, United States - MB31MN | ecosystem: Environmental > Terrestrial > Soil > Wetlands > Peat | place: USA: New York... | reverse complement strand
TGGAAATTGGTATTTTGAATTTATTTAGTATTTCGATATTCGATATTAGGATTTAAAAGAATATGGAATATGCGCACATTATAGTCTTTATCACCATCGACAATCCGGCCAACGCACAAAAGCTGGCGGATAAAATCCTGACTGCCCGCAAAGCCGCCTGCGTCAACATAATCCCCAAAGTCTCTTCTCAGTACTGGTGGCAGGATAAAATCGAAAAGTCCGATGAAGTCATGCTCGTCGTTAAAACCCGCGCCGCCCTCCTCCATGAACTCGTTGTATTGGTCAAACAAAACCACCCCTACACCGTCCCCGAAATTATCGCCTTGCCCATCATCGGCGGCAATCCGGATTATCTCGTCTGGCTCGAAAAGAAAACTGGGTAGTTGCTCTAAAAATACACTGCAGCAGAAATACAATTCTCCTCGCGCTTGAGGAGAGAGGATTAAGGTGAGGGTGAGGAAGTAATCAAAGTCATATCCTGACTTGGCGCCTCAATGCCATAATACTTGCAATTGTCATTGCGAGCGAAGTGTGGCAGCTGTGTTGGTTAGTCCTCTCGCCCCCCTGTGGGAGAGAGCCAGAGAGAGGGGGTACGAAATAACGAATAAATGAACACTAAAAAGTTCTCTTTCATCGCCTACCTCTCCGTCGGGTGCCTCTTGCTCTCCGCTCTCCTCTACGGCATCGAATTTCTGGTCTTCCGCGACGCCCACACTCTGTTCCTCTACCTGATGAGCAGCCTGGCCTTCCTGCCGCTGGAAATCTTCATCGTGGTGCTGATTATCGAAAGGATTGTCGACCAGAGCGAACGTAAGGTAAAGTTGCAGAAGCTCAACATGGTCCTGGGCGCCTTTTTCAACGATGTCGGCAACCACCTGCTGCACCGCCTGCTGGACAACTTCGATAACCGGGCGGAAATTTCCCGGCACCTGGACCTAAAGGACAACTGGGGAAAGAAAGAATTTCAGGCCGCTGCCGATTACGCCGATAAACTTAAAATCGAGATTGACCACCATGACATGAATCTGGCGGAACTCAAGGTGTTTTTCGCGCAGAAACGCGAGTTTTTAATGACCTTACTGGGCAACCCCAGCCTGCTCGAGCACGACCATTTCACCGATTTACTCTGGGCGGTCACCCACCTGGACGAAGAACTGGAATCCCGGTCTTCGGTGGAAAACCTGCCGGAAGCCGACCTCATCCACCTCGCCGGCGATATCGAACGGCTCTACGGCCGCCTGGTGGTGGAATGGCTGGATTATATCGAGCACCTGCACGCCAACTACCGCTTCCTCTACTCGCTGGTGCTCCGCACTCATCCCTTCCAGGAACACCCCTCTGCGGTGATCAAATAGCATCGGTTAGTTCCTTCGCTGTAGATGGGAAGAAGGTCAGGGTGAAATATCATCTGCGAGGATGCGGGAGAAGATGGGGTTGGAGGTGAGGATACGGGTGGGGGAGAGGCGGTATATAGCCCCGGTTTTAAGCAATAGGTTTTCCTGCGCCATACGGTCGAGGCGGCGGATGACGGCGGAGGTGGTGTCCGGGCCGAATTTAACGGTCAGTTCATCCATGTTGAGGCCTTCTTCGAGGAGGCGGAGGCGGAGCATGGCTTCTTCAGCGGCTTTGTCGGCGAGGGCCAGTTCTTCGACATATTCGATTTGGCCGGCGGGTTTTTGCAGATAGGCATCGAGGTCGTTTTTGTTTTTAAACCTGCGGCCGTCGAGGTGGGAAGCGGCGGCGGGACCGAGTCCGAGATATTCGCCGCCGCGCCAGTAATTGAGGTTGTGCCGGCACTCAAAGCCTGGGCGGGCGAAATTAGAAATTTCATAATGGACGAAACCTTGAGCCAGCAGGAAAGTCCGCGTCTTTTCGAAAAGTTCCGCCTGGGCATCGTCGGAGGGGAGATTATCCGGGGGATTTAAGGCCAGCGGAGTGCCGGTTTCCAGCGAAAGGCAGTAGACGGAGAGGTGCGGCAGTTCGAGGCCTGTGAGTGCCTCCAGCGAGTTGTGGAGGTTGTGCCAGGTCTGGCCCGGAAGGCCGATAATCAAGTCGGCGGAGATATTTTGGAAGCCGGTTTTTTGGGCGAGTTTGATGGTTTTAACAGCCTGTGCGGCAGTGTGAATGCGCCCGACACTTTGGAGTTCGGCATCGGAAAGGGATTGGACACCGGAGGAGAGACGGTTGAAGCCGAGGTTTTTAGCCATTTGGAGGAATTCAAGGGCGGCAGATTCGGGATTGACTTCGAGGGTGGATTCGATCAATTGTAACCTCTCCCCTTCAAACCCTGCCCCTTTCTTTTGTACAGCCTTATCCTGACCTTGTCCCGTTGAGGGAGAAGAAACTAACTTGGAGAGGCCGGTGATAAGGGTGTGGAGGTTTTGGGGGCCGAGGAGGCTCGGGGTGCCGCCGCCGACATAGAGGGTTTGGAAGGATGTGAACAGAGGTACACCCTCATCTTCATCCTCTCCCCTCAAGGGAGAGGAAATTGTAGCTGTTGATGTGCTTGAATGATAGATATAGGAATGGGCTTCTTGCAGGACAGCCTGGACGTAGGTGGCGATGGCGGATTGACGGTTGGGGAGGGAATAGAAGTCGCAGTAACTGCATTTCCGGACGCAGAAAGGGATATGGATGTAGAGACCTTTCATATGGAGTCGCCCCTCACTTTAGTCTCTCCCGTCTCGCGGGAGAGAAGTTTGCTAATGGGAAAATACGATTTACTCTTCCATTTTGAGGAGCAGGAGGAAGGCTTCCTGGGGGACTTCCACAGAACCTACCATCTTCATTTTTTTCTTGCCTTCGGCCTGCTTTTCGAGGAGTTTGCGCTTGCGGGTGATATCGCCGCCGTAACACTTGGCGAGGACATCTTTGCGCAGAGCGACGATGTCTTCGCGGGCGATGATTTTACCGCCAATAGCCGCCTGCAGGGGGATTTCAAAGTTCTGGCGCGGAATCAGCTTGCGCAGTTTATGGATGAGGCCGCGGGATTTGGTGGAAGCGCTTTCACGGATGGAGATGAAAGAGAGGGCGTCAACCTGATTTTCCTTGACCAGGATGTCCACCTTGACGAAATCGCCGGCCTTATAGCCCAGGAAATCGTAGTCCATGCTGGCATAACCGCGGCTGACGCTCTTCAGTTTATCGTAATAGCCGGTAATCATTTCGGCCAGCGGGAATTCATAGGTCAGCATGGCGCGCTTTTTTCCCGGGTGGTCCATGGCGACGAGCCGGGCGCGTTTTTCATCGGAGAGGGCCATGATGGGGCCGACAAATTCAGTGGGCACAAAGACCCGCAGAGTGATAATCGGTTCTTCAATGTGGTCAATGCGCGTAGGGTCGGGGAATTTGGACGGGTTATCAATCATCTGGGACGTGCCTTCGGTGAGGACGACTTTATAAATGACGGACGGCATGGTGGCGATGAGCTCCTGCCCGTATTCGCGCTTCAGCCGTTCGAGGGTAATTTCCATGTGCAGCATGCCCATGAAACCGAGGCGGTAGCCCCAGCCAAGCGCAGCCGAGCTTTCTTTTTCGTAGATGATGGAGGAATCGTTGAGCTGGAATTTTTCCAGCGCGGCGGTCAGCTTGATGTAATCGTTGGTATTGATGGGATAGAGGCCGCAGAAAACCATCGGTTGCGTATGGCGGAAACCGGGAATACCTTCGGTTTTGGGATGCTCGGGGGAAATAATCGTATCGCCGACGTGAATGCTGCCGACTTTTTTGATAATCGCGCCGATGTAGCCGACATCGCCGGCGATGATGAGTTCGGCAGGTTTCAGCTCTGGGATGAAATAACCGACTTCATCCACATCGTGGACCTGGCCGGTGGACTTAATCATGATTTTATCGCCTTTTTTGAGGCTGCCGGAAAAGATGCGGATGTGGGGAATTACTCCGCGGTAGGTATCATAAAACGAGTCGAAAATGAGGCATTTGAGCGGCTCGGAGGCGCTGCCTTTGGGCGGCGGCACGAGGGTGACAATGGCTTCGAACAGCTTACCGACGCCAGTGCCGTCTTTGGCCGAAACCAATAGCGCCGATTTGCCGGGGATACCCAGCGAATCCTGCAGCTGCTGGCGGCATTCTTCAACCATGGCGTTGGGGAGGTCTATTTTGTTGATAACCGGAATGATTTCCAGGCCGGCGTCAATGGCGAGATAGGCGTTGGCGATGGTCTGGGCTTCGACACCCTGAGAGGCATCAACCAGGAGGACGGCGCCTTCACAGGCTTTGAGGCTGCGGGAGACTTCATAATTGAAATCCACATGGCCGGGGGTATCGATGAGATTGAGGATATAGTCTTTACCGTCCTGCGATTTAAAGGGCATACGGACGGATTTGGCTTTGATGGTAATGCCGCGCTCGCGTTCCAGGTCCATGCTGTCCAGCACCTGGGCGTTTTCCGTAGTGTGAATCATACCGGTCATTTCCAGCATGCGGTCGGCGAGAGTGGATTTACCGTGGTCAATGTGGGCGATGATGCAAAAGTTTCTGATGTTTTCCATACTATCTGAATAGTATCACGAGCGAGGCAGAAGGGACAACAATCAACGGCTGTCAGCGCTCAACCGTCAGCTGTCAGATTAAGAAATAATCAATAATCAAGCCACCCAACCCCACAAAACTCATTCGCTTCGCTCCGGAAGACGATATCGGGAGTTGGCAGATTCCGCCGGTGCAATACGGTTCGCAACAAGGGGAAAGGCAGGTTATCCGGTGGGGACCCGGTTCCATCCTTCCTGCTTGGCCCGATAGAGAGCCGTATCGGCGGCGCGCAGGAGGTCTTCCATCCTGGTCCACTGTTCCGGATAGGAGGCGATGCCGATGGACATCGTAATCGAAACGGGGGCTTGTCCTGCAGAAAGCGTCCCCATTCTGTTGATATCTTCAAGCAGTGATTCTGCACGGGCGCAGGTATCTTCTAATGAGGTTTCCGGGAGGATGACTAAAATTTCTTCACCGCCGCAGCGGCAGGTAATATCCGAACCGCGGAACTTGTCTTTCAACAGTCTGCCGATTTGGGCGATTATTTTGTCGACGGCGGCACGCCCGTAAAGGTTATTGAACTGTTTAAAGCGGTCAATATCATACAATATGATGCCGATATGGGTCTGTTTTCGGGCGGCCCGTAAGATTTCACGGTGCAGGGATTCTTCCATAAAGCGCCGGTTGTATAGACCGCTTAGGGAGTCCTGAACAGATTGCCGGGAAAGGCTCTCGCTCAGTTTTACGTTGGCAATGGAAAGGGAGAGGTACTCGGACATCGTGGCGGCGATTTGCTGCAGGCCGGCGATTTCCGGATGATGTTCCGAATTCCCGGGGATGAAGGCGTTCTTGAGATGCAGTAAGCCGAGGATATCTCCTTTAGCCATTAATGTCAGGCAAACATAAGATCCGGGCGGTGTTTTAGCCAGATGCGGGCAGACAGGGCCGACGCTGATATCTTCCACCACATGGTCCCACCCTCTCCTTAATCCCCAAAAGGCATCCGGTGGAAAAACATTGTTTTCCAGGGCGGAGGAGAAATCGCCCCATGTGACTACAGATTCTAGATCAGAGTTTCGGTGCGAACCAGTTCACTGAGTTTATAGCCGATGATATTCTCAAACGGGCGATTAACGTAGATAAATTTTCCATTCTGGACGATCAAGACGCCGATTGGCGAACTCTGCGTAAGCGCAGTAAATAATTCCCTCTCCTGCTCGCAGTCGGCGGTATTATGAATAAAAATCGAGAAGGCGATAATTTTTCCGGATTCATCTTTTAACGGCGAAACATTGAGAGAAACGGTGACAAGGCTGCTGTCTTTTTGCAAATGAACGGCATCGCAGAGGGCGACGGGTTCGCCCTGACTGATTTTTTCCAATACCGGCAAAATATCATCTTTAACATCGGCAGGCACCAGAAAAGTGTGGCTACGGCCGATGATCTCGTCAGGGGAATAGCCATAAAGGTCAACGGCGCCTTTATTCCAACTGACAATCATGCCGTCCGGAGTTTCGATGACGATACCGTTTTCCCACAAATCACAAACCTGGTTGAATGGTTTTACATCTTTTTCCATATCCCGTTTTTAAATACTCCGCATCTTTTCACAGGCTTGTATTAACGACAGGCACCGTTGATAGTCCTTGCATTTCAGGCATTGTGATACCGGCAACTATTATTAACTATACTGTGCGTTAATTTGATTACTAAATATCCAAAAGTGTCAATTTTAGGGAAAAAGGTCCGGAATTTTCAGGCCGTAATGCCTCCCTGAGACTAATCGGGAGATTTACGGTTAGATTATATCGGCAACAAGGATGATGAAAAACCGGAAAACCTGCTATAATAACCGCAATAAAATGATATTGAACGTGATTTCGAGGTAGTTAGCGATGCTGATAGCCGATTTATTGAAGCAAAATGCCCGGCTGTATCCGGATGAAATCGCGCTGATTGAGCTGCACCCCGGTAAAAATATACGTAAAACGGTTACCTGGCGCGAATTCGATGAAAAGGCGAACCGGATCGCGAATGCGCTCATCGAGTGCGGTATTAAAAAAGACGACAAAGTCATCCACCTGATGATGAACTCCAGCGATTGGCTGGCGTTGTATTTCGGGATTATCAGAACGGGGGCCTGGGCGGTGCCGCTGAATTTCCGGTTCACCGGCGCAGAAATCAAATACTGCGCGGATATCGCGGAAGCCCGGATAATGATTCTGAGCGAAGAGTTTACCGAGAGGGTGGCGCCTTTGCGCGGGCAGCTGCCCACCATCGAAAAATACATTTTTATCGGGGCGAAAGTGCCTGAAGGAATGGAAGCGCTTGAAAATGTAATACGGGAGTCATCCCCGAAGCCGCCGAAAGTAAAAATCACCCCGGAAGATACCTGCGGGCTGTATTTTACCTCCGGCACCACCGGCGAACCGAAGCCGATTGTTTTAACCCACGCCAATATGGAGTTTGCGGCGGTACTGGAGCAGAAACACCATTACCAGACGCATGAAGACAATTTCATCCTGATTCCGCCGCTCTACCACACCGGTGCCAAGATGCATTGGCTGGGGAGCCTGCTGGCGGGGAGCCGGGCAACGATTCTAATGGAAATCAGTCCGAAATACATCCTGGAAACGGTGCACAAAGAAAGGGGCACCATTGTCTGGCTGCTGGTACCGTGGGCACAGGACATCCTGGTGGCACTGGACAAAGGCGAACTGAAACTCTCCGATTACGACTTGTCATGCTGGCGGCTGATGCACATCGGGGCGCAACCGGTGCCGCCCAGCCTGATAAAACACTGGAAACGGTATTTCCCCAAAATGCAATACGATACCAATTACGGATTGAGCGAATCCACCGGTCCCGGCTGCATCCATCTCGGTATTGAGAACGAGCACAAAGTGGGCGCCATCGGAAAACCGGGCTACGGCTGGCAGGCGCGGATAGTGGATGAGAAAGGGCAGGACGTGCCGCAGGGGAAAAACGGTGAGATTATCGTCAAAGGCGCGGGTGTAATGCGCGAATATTACAAGAACCAGCAGAGAACCGCCGATACATTGAGGGAAGGCTGGTTATACACCGGCGATATCGGACGGGTGGATGAGGACGGATTTTTCTGGATCACCGACCGTAAAAAGGATGTGATTATCACTGGCGGCGAGAATATTTATCCGGTGGAAATCGAGGAAATACTGCACAACCATCCAAAGATTTATGACGCGGCGATAATCGGCATCCCGGATGAGAGGCTGGGGGAGATTGCGGCGGCGGTAGTGGATGCCAAACCCGGGACCAGTTTAACCGAAGCGGAAGTGGTAGATTTCTGCGCTCAAAACCTGGCGCATTTCAAACGGCCGCGCCGGATTTTCTTCGATAAAGTACCGCGCAACCCGACCGGGAAGATTGAAAAGCCGAGGCTGAGGGAAAAATACAAGAACACATGAATGTGTCAAATACTAATATCTAAACTCTAAGCACTAAACAATTTCAAATATAAAAGCATTAAAATTCAAAATTGATATTTCGATACTTTCGGGGATTTAGAGTTTACCAGCGGTGGGCTCTTCCGGGCCTTTGAGCGGGAAGGAGATGGTAAAAGTCGTGCCTTTGCCGACTTCGCTGGCGACAGTGATTGTGCCTTTGTGCGATTCGGCGATAATTTTAGCGATAGCCAGGCCGAGGCCAACGCCGCCGTCGGCGCGGGCGCGGGCTTTATCCACCCGGTAGAAACGCTCGAAAATATGCGGCAAATGCTCGGGCGGGATGCCGATGCCGGTATCCGCGATGGAGACCACCGCATTGGCATCTTTTTGCACCAGGGAGACGGCGATATTACCTTGAGCCGGCGTATAACGGACGGCGTTTTCTAAAATATTAATGAAGAGCTGCCGCAGTTTGACTTTATCGCCGCTGATCGTCAGATTGTCTTTAGCGTCAATCGTGAATTTGATACCTTTGTCCTGGGCCAGGGCTTCAATGTTGGCGGATAGTCCGGTAATCAATTCCCTAATATCCACATCTTCAAAACTCAGTTGCTCTTTGCCGGCATCGCTGCGGGCCAGGAAGAGCAATTTGCCGATGACCGAGGACATATAGTCCGATTCCTGCGAAATGGTTTCCAGGGCTTTGCGGTAATCGTCCGGGGTCCTTTCTTTACTGAGGGCTAAAGTGGCTTCCGCCTGCATGATGGCCAAAGGGGTGCGCAGCTCGTGAGACGCGTCCGCGGTGAATTGCCGCTGGCGGTTGAACGATTCTTCCAGGCGGCCGATCATTTCATTCAAAGTGGCAGCCAACCTGCCCAATTCATCGTCGGTTTTGACGTCAATTCGGTCGCTAAGGTCGCTGCCCTCGATGTTTTGGGCAGTTCTGGTGATTTGCTCCACCGGTTTCAACGCACGTTCCGCTAGGAATAACCCGCCGATACCGGCCAGGATAATCACGCCCACCATGGCAACGATAATGACATAAACGAAAGTATGCAGCACATCATTGATTTCAGTCGTTAATTGTCCGACGACAATCGCAATTGGTTGCCCATTAATAGGATTTAACAAAGAAGTTGCATATAACCGGACTTGCTGATTTTCAGTGCTGGTAGTGTTAAGATAACCATTTTGGCCGGATAAGGCATTTTTAACCAGGCTGCTCATCTTGGAGGTGTCAACCGTAACCCCTCCACCTTGTTGTGTTACTGCACCAACGTCATTGAAAGACATCAGCAGTTCGTTTGACCGGGGTATGATAATAGTTGGACCGGATAAAGCATTTGCGCGGTTCTGTAAAGAATTGTCAAGGTTATTATAAAGGTTATAGTACAACATGAAATAGGCTACGGAACTGAATATCAGCAGCAAGAGAACAATAAAAACAAGGTACCAGAGGGTGAGACGCGTACGGATACTTTTAAAAAATTTCATGTTGTTTTCAGACGGTAGCCTGCGCCCCTGACGGTTTGAATCAGGCTGTCATCCGTATCTCCATCGATTTTCCGGCGGAGGCGGCGGATATAGACATCAATAATATTAGACATGCTGTCATATTCGTAATCCCAGGCGTTCTCTTCCAGCATGGTGCGGGTAATGACCATATTGGGATGGGACATAAAATATTCCAGAATTGAGTATTCCTTGGTGGTCAAATCGATTTTTTTATCGCCGTTCCAGGCTTCCCTGGTGAGCGTGTCCAGCACCAGTTCACCGACCTGCATTTTGGGTGTTTTGGATAAAGATTCCCGCCGCAGTAAAGCGCGGATGCGGGCTAAAAGTTCGCTGAAGGCAAAAGGTTTAATCATGTAATCGTCGGCACCGGAATCCAGCCCTTTGACACGGTCCTCGACGCTGTCGCGCGCGGTCAGCATCAGGATTGGGGTATTAATCTTTTTTGCGCGTAAATCCTTACAGACGGCAATGCCGTCTTTCTTGGGCAGCATGATGTCCAGGATAATAATATCGTAGGAGGTGGTTTCAGCCATATACTGGGCTTCTTCGCCGTCAAAAACGGTATCCACCGCATATCCCTCTTCAATCAGGCCCCTTTTGATGATACCGGCCAGCCGTCTTTCGTCTTCCACAACCAGGACACGCATCGCCGCCTCCTGTCCAAGGATTCATTGTACCTACATTATATAGTAAACAAATGAACAGAATATGAACGTAATATGAATGGAAGATGATTTTGGCATACAGTTTACAGCCGATAGTTGTCAGCTGAAAGCAATCGCTAAATTCTCCTGTTCAGAAAGAAAGTCATGGTATAATTTACTAGATGATAACCAATAAAAGCACGGGAAAAACGAAGACCGGGCGGGTGGGGGATGAAATTGACCTCCACGGGCTGACCGTTGATGAGGCGGTGCCGAAGGTGGAAGAATTCATTTACCGGGCTTTTCAGGCTGGGCATTCCCGGGTATGGGTGGTGCACGGAAAGGGCACCGGGGTTTTACGCGTGGAAATGCGGCGGTATCTAAGCAAGCACCCGCTGGTGAGGTCGCAAAGGCCGGCCGACCCGCAGCACGGCGGCACCGGAGCGACACAGGTGGAGCTTAAGGATTAACTTATTGCATCGGGAGAGGAAGTAATGAAGAAATTGCAAGTGATTGCAGCCATAGTTTTGACAACCGGCATTTTATTAATGGCGGCCGGATGTTCTAAAACGACGACGACCACTACCCCTACCACGACATTGCCGCCGGGAACTCCGACTGTACAAGCAGGTGATACCATCGAAGTAGATTACACTTTAAAACTGGCAAACGGCACAGTTTACCAGACAACCGTGGGCACCGGTCAACCTTTCTCATTTGAAGTGGGTACGGGCCAGGTAATTGCCGGTTTTGACGCCGCCGTCAAGGGCATGTATATCGGGCAAACTAAAACCGTAAAAATCCCGGCCGCGCAGGCTTACGGCACACAAAAGAGCGCCAGCAACCCGTTAGCCGGTCAGAATTTAACTTTTATAATAACCCTCGATCAAATCCAGCCGCCGTTAGCCCGTGATGGTTTCACGGTTCAGGTGGATTACACTTTGAAACTGGTCGATGGCAGCGTTTATCAGACCACCGTGGGCACCGGCCAACCTTTCAGTTTTACAGTCGGCACCGGCCAGGTCATTGCGGGTTTCGATGCGGCGGTTGTTGGAATGAACGTGGGCGAAACAAAGACGGTAACGATTCCGGCCGCCGAGGCTTACGGTACCACCCCCAGCGCCAGCAATCCGTTAGCGGGGCAGGATTTGACCTTTGTAATTACATTATTGGCGATCAACCCGGCCCAATAGGTAAAAAAACAGTTCCTCAGAAAGTTCGGAAATGAAGACAATTATACTGGCATCGGCATCGCCGCGGCGCAAGGAATTGCTGCAAAAAATCGGGCTTAAGTTCGAGGTCGATACCAGCAACTGCGTAGAAGAAGCCGACCCGGCGCTGGTACCGGAAGAATTGGTGCGCAGGATATCGATTGCTAAAGCTAAATCAGTGGCTGCACGAAATCAGGATGCGGTGATTATCGCGGCAGACACCATCGGGGTTATCGGTAAAAAGGTGCTGGGCAAGCCGCACACGGCGGCAGAAGCCCGCAAAATGCTGGGTCAAATCAGCGGAAAAGCCCATCTGGTGATTACCGGGTTGACGGTTTTAGACAATGCCACGAATAAAACAATCATTAAAACGGTCAC
>Ga0326728_10022560_pt1 | contig 11664 bp, 5 predicted proteins | sample MB3enrmetagenome_FD_207602 | JGI IMG/M metagenome (GOLD analysis project Ga0326728, IMG submission 207602) | Lab enriched peat soil microbial communities from McLean, Ithaca, NY, United States - MB31MN | ecosystem: Environmental > Terrestrial > Soil > Wetlands > Peat | place: USA: New York... | reverse complement strand
ACTGGCCGCAGTAGAGGATGGGAATGGGCGTCCCCCAGTACCGCTGGCGTGAGATTCCCCAGTCCTTCAGGCGGTACTGCACGGTGAGTCGTCCGAAGCCCCTCTCCTCGGCGTCCTGAGTCATCCTCAGGATGGCCTGAGTGGATGAGAAATGGCTGTAGTCGCCGGAATTCACCAGCTTGCCGTACTCGACGTAGGCCTCTTTGGGCGGAGAAGTGGGGACGTGCCCATCGGCGTCCGCCGGAACGATCACGGTGCGGATGGGAAGCCCGTATTCGGTGCAGAACTCAAAGTCCCGCTGGTCGTGCGCGGGCACCGCCATCACCGCGCCCGTTCCGTAATCCATCAGGACGAAGTTGGCAATCCAGATGGGAACGGTCTCGCCGTTAAACGGATTTCGCGCCCGGAACCCGGTGTCGACTCCGACTTTCTTCAAATCCGCATCCATGCGGGCCCGCGCGGCGGAAGCCTTGATCTGCTCCACCTCCTGGCGCAGTTTCTCCGGCGCGCTAGAGTGCGCAAGAAGCTTCTCCACCAGCGGGTGCTCCGCGGCCAGGAAAACCGCGGTGCAGCCGAAGATCGTGTCCACGCGCGTGGTAAAGACGCGCAGCGGTTCGCCCAGTTCGACCACGCCAAAATCCACTTCCGTGCCTGTGGACTTGCCGATCCAGTTCTGCTGCATGGCCAGCACGCGTTCCGGCCAGCGCGCCAGTTCTTTCATGTCGTCGAGCAGTTGCTCGGCGTAGGCGGTTGTTTTCCAGAACCACTGTTCGAGTTCGCGCTGCTCCACCGGCGTGCCCTCGTGCCGCCAGCAACAACCGTTCACCACTTGCTCGTTGGCCAGCACCGTTTCACACTGCGGGCACCAGTTCACCCGGCTCTTCTTGCGGTACGCCAGGCCGCGCTCGTACATCTTGAGGAAGAACCACTGGTTCCAGCGGTAATACTCCGGAACGCAGGTGGCAATTTCGCGCCGCCAGTCGTAGCTGAAACCCAGGCGCTTCAGCTGCTCGCGCATGTTGCCGATGTGATTGAACGTGAATTCGGAGGGATGCCGTTGGCGCTTGATGGCGGCGTTTTCCGCCGGCAGGCCGAACGCGTCCCAGCCGATGGGATGAAGCACGTTGTAGCCCTTCATCCACATGTAACGCGCGAGAGCATCCCCGATCGAGTAATTGCGCACGTGCCCCATGTGAATGTCGCCGGAAGGGTAGGGCAGCATCTCGAGCACGTAATACTTCTGTCGCGCGGCGTCCGCCTCAACCTCGAAAACCTTCGCTTCAGCCCAGCGCTTTTGCCATTTCGCTTCGATTTGTTGTGGGTCGTAGTCCATAAATAGAGTCGAGAGTCAAGAGTTGAGAGTCTACAGTCTAAAACCAAAATTCGAAAAACCGAAACTCGAAAACCGAAATTCGAAACTCGAATACTGAAACTAAAACCCTCGCACCCTTGGGGGAGAGGGTGGCCCGCAGCCGGCGTTTTCATCAGCCGGGGCGGGCCGGGTGAGGGGTTACTTCAATCCACGTCACACTGAACCTCACCTCACTTGGATTCCCGCGTTCGCGGGAATGACCGTAACGCGACGTTTGCTGATAGCTGACGGCTGAGAGCTGACAGCTAATTCTCCCGCCAGCTTCCTCATCATGCGGAGATTCCTCCTGTCGTCTCCCGGCTTGTCAATCGGCGTCTCACAGATGAAGGGAATCGCCTTGAGCTTGGGATGACAGACGATGCGGCGGAAGCCCTCCTTGCCGATCTGCCCTTTGCCGATGTGTTCGTGCCGGTCGGCGTGCGAGCCAAAAGCCGTCTTCGAGTCGTTGGCGTGAATCACGAGCACATTCGCGAACCCGACCGTCGACTCCAGTCTCTCCACCGTCTCGGCCAGGCCGGCCTGGGTGTGAACGGCGTAGCCCGCTTCGAAACAATGCGCCGTATCGATGCACGCGCCCATGGGCAGGTCCTTAGCGGTCCCGGCTAAGATTTCCGCCACTTCCTCGAACGTGCGCCCGATCGCTGAGCCTTGCCCGGCCGTGTTCTCAATCAGAATCCGCAGGCCATCGAGCTTCAAGCCCTTTGCGGCTTGCCGCATCGACTCGATGCAAGCTGTGATTCCCTGCGTCGCTGTGCCGCCTTTGGCGCTCCCGGGATGCGTAACCAGATAATCCGCGCCTAAGGCCACGGCGCGCTCGAGTTCTTTTCTGAACGCCGCGATGGACATATGACGGATCAAAGAGTCCGCCGAGGCCAGGTTGATCAAATAGTTGTCATGGATTACCAGCGGCGACAGCTCGTAACCAGCGCGGGCGGCGCGGAGCCGCTCGCACGCTTCCGGGGCCGGATCCTGCCCCTTCCACCCGCGCGGATTGGCCGAGAACATCTGAAACGTGTCGCAGCCGATCTTCCGGGCGTGATGCGCCGCGTTCTCCAGCCCCCCGGCTATCGAAGTATGAACACCGACTCGCACGCGAGTTTCTCCAGGCCGTTGATCGTTCATGTTAACAGAGCCGTCCGAATAGGGTCAAATGAAGCGGGGCTGGGGGCTAGGGGCTGGGGACTAGGGGCTGGGGGCTAGGGGCTAGGGGTTAGGGACTAAAGGGCTCTTCTTCGCTTGGCGGGCTTGGCGTGCTTTGCGCCTTGGCGTGAAACCGGCAAATCGTGCTTTTGGCTCGCCGCCACTCTCCAGGCCACAAGAGCGGCGGTCCGACCATACGTCCAGTTGGCAACCAACTCCGTCGGACATGCGCCAGCCAGGCGGTCTCCGGGCATGCCTCAGCCGAGGGCATGCAAACCCAAAGCTTGTGTAGTCGACAGTTTGTCACTTGTTGTGCCTCGCGTGTCGGCTCGGGAACTGCGGTTCGTTTTCGCAAAATGCGCCGATTTTTCCTCGTCTCAGGCCCTAATTTGTGCTGAATTGCGCGCAAAACGCGCATAATTTGCAGCATTCAAAACAGTGATGTCCTTTGTTTTCAGGTACTTCGTTGAGTTCGTTCCCACTATTTTTCATTTCTTGTAGTTCCCTACATTTCCCCATAGCCGGGACCCTTCCGCGTTCCCCTGCGCCTCGGCGCGCCCTGGCCCTCGCCTGCGACAATGTGTCCACGAAAAGATCACAATTATAGGCTATCATATGTCGCCGGGGCTGTCAAGCGGAAAATGCAAAATGGTGGTGGTGCAGTTTGATGTAGAGGCGGCTTTACGCCGCCATTCGGCGAGGTAAACTCGCCGCTACAACATCAAGCGCCAGCGCCTGCAAAGAAGTGAGCGGAGCTTGCCGAGTTCTTCGCCCTGCCTGGCCAGGCCACGCCAGGAAGCCTGGCTACGACGAAATGTCATGCTGCGGCGCGCCCCTTGCTGCCAACGGGACTTGGCCTGGTCTACCCGGCTCGCTAAATATCGTGCTTGCCTTACGCGTGCCTTCACGCTCATCTACCAATGGAAATTGTCCTCAAGCATAACGCTGATGGTATCTTGGTCTTCTTGAGCCACGAGAATCCAACGGCCATCGGGCGACACCGCGAGGCCTTCCACCCCTCTTCTTCCTCGCTTGGCAATCTGGGTTATCTCGTGCATGGCAAAACTGAAGAATTCGATGTCCCCCTCGCGGAGGTTGTAGAAGTAGATGCCCTCGTCACTCAGGCCCCAATATGCAAGAAATCCGTGCCCGACCTTCTCGAGAACCAGGGTCTCTTCCCCACCTTCCACCGGAAGCTTCCAAAGACCGCGCGCGACGGAGTAGTTGACGTAGTAAAGGGTCTTGCCGTCAGGAGATTCGAAGGCTGCACCGCCGCCCTTCTTCGTCACCTGCACTGCATGACCTCCCTGGGGCGGGACTTTCCACACCTGGCTGTCGCCGCTTCTCATGGAGGTGAAGTAAATCCATTTCCCGTCCCTCGACCAGCTCGGGTCCCACGCGTCTGGAGCATCCGTCGCCAGGCGACGCGGCTGGCCGCTTTCTACGCTGACCACGTCGACGGCGCTATGACGACCTCCGGTGCTGGCTTCGAAAGCAATCTCCCGTCCGTCAGGAGACCAGCGCGGCCTGCGCGCTTCGGGGCCGTCGAAGAAAGTCAACCGGTGCGGATTTGAGCCGTCGCTTTCACAAACCCAGATCTCCCGGCTTCCAGACCGCGTGGATTCAAACGCAACCCTCTCTCCATCCGGCGAAAACTGTGGCGCCGTGTTCCCTCCCGTTGAGGCGATCAGTTTCACGGGTGGCGCGCTCGGGCCAGCCGTGCGGGGAACCTCATACCGCCAGACGTTATGATTAATCTCCCACTGGGTGTACGCCAGACGGCGCCCGACGCGGGAAAGTGCGGGAGAAACAGCAGCGCCCAGGCCCACAGACAACGGCTCCGGTTTTCCGCCGGAGGCTCGGACTTTCCACAGGCGGCCGCGGCCACCCAGGCGATCTGAGGAAAAGACGATATAGGCCCCGTCCGGAGTCCAATCCAAGCCCCAAGTCCCTTCGTTGTCAAAGGTCAGGCGCTTCGGTTCTCCACCTGCAAGGCGGACCAGGAAGATGTCGTTGACGTCTTCGGGCGCACTGTGGACGAAAGCCACAGTCTGTCCGTCGGGAGAGAAATGAGGAACAAAATCCCCCGACTGCCCGGCTGAAGTGGTCAAGGGCCGTATGTCCTCGGGGTTTTCTACGGCGAGTAAGAAGATGGTCGGGGACTGCTGGTTTGCCGGGGCGTCAACATAGGCTAGGTATTTCCCGTCCGGCGACCAGTCGAGACCTGCACCAAAGGCCCACCACCCGCTCAGGCGCGGCGTGTGCAACTTGCGCTCCGGGCCGCCCTGGGCAGGAACAACATAGATTCCCTCCTCATGCTCGCTACCGCCGTGGCGGCGAAAGGCAATGTAGCGGCCGTCTGGCGACCAAGTCGGTGTGTCATCAATGGCTGGTCCGGTGGTGAGCCTCAGAGGGTCCCCCTTGCCGATCCGTTTCACGTATATATTCCAGTTGTATTGCTTCCCTCCGTCCCATGAGAAAGCGATCTGACTGCCGTCGGGGGAAAACCGAGCGGCTTGTTCGCGGGGGCCGGGGAGGTAGTTGGAAGGAAAGAGGTACGTGGGCGGCGCAGCGACTTTCAGGACGGGGCGAAGGGCGCGATGCCAGACTGCACCGCCAATCACCGCAAGTAGCGCGACGCCAACCAAGGCAATCGCTCTCCGGATGCGGTAGTGGGAGAAGGCCGTGGCGACCATGAGAGTGGGCCCGAACTCGCTAGCATCTTAGGTCCGAGGCACAGCCAAGTCAACACGCACGCAACTACATCAGATTAGGGAACACTTGACACTCAGTGTCCGGCGCACATAGACTGACCCGCCTGACTGGGGCGCGCCTTTCGGGCGCCCCGGGGCGGTCAGAATGGCCGCCCTAACGATTGAGGGACTTACCAATGAGGATGATTGCCTTGAGCTTGCTGTCGATTCTGGCACTGTGCTTATCGGCCCACGCCGCCGACGTCCGTGAGGAGAAGCAGACGATCAAGACCTATCCCTTCTCCGGCCCGAACCCCATCGCCGTGCGGGCCAGGGGAGAGGTGAACCAGAAGATCTATCCGTATTACTCCTTTGATGACCTGGCGTATGAAGGCGCGAACCAAACCTGGAATGTCATTCACCTCGAGAACCCGTACATTGAGGCGTTCGTCTTGCCGGCCACGGGCGGAAAGCTGATCGGCGCGGTCGAAAAGAGCACCCAGAAGGACTTCATCTATTACAACCATGTGGAGAAGTTTCGCAGCATCGCCATGCGCGGGCCGTGGACTTCGGGCGGAATCGAAGCCAACTTTGGGCTGATCGGCCACGCGCCCTCAACCGCTTCGCCCGTGGATTACATCATCCGCAAGAACCCGGACGGCAGCGTGAGCTGCATCGTCGGGACCATGGACCTTCCCTCGCGCACCGAGTGGCGAGTCGAGTACAGGATTCCCGCCGACAAGGCCTACGTCGAGGTGCGTTCACTCTGGTACAATCCGCAGCCTTTCAACCAGTCCTACTACGTATGGATGAACGTGGCCCAGAAGCTGCGCGACGACCTCGAGTTCGTGCTGCCCGGAGACAAGTACATTACGCACAATTACGCAATTCCCTCCGCGCCCTGGCCCATCACCGGGGACGGCCGAAACATGGCCCTCAACCGCAACCGGAAAGACAATGATGACGACAGCCTCTTCGTGCATGGCAAGCTTCAGGATTTCTCCGGCGGATACTGGCACGATTGGCAATTCGGGTATGGCCATTGGGCCCGGCATGAGGAGGTGCCCGGCCAGAAGCTGTTCCTCTGGTCGATGTCTCGCGCCGGAGCCATCTGGCAGGACCTGCTGACGGACAGCGACGGGCCGTACCTCGAGGCTCAGACCGGCCGCCTGCTCGACCAAAGCGACCACGAGTTCTTTGCGCCGGGTTCTACCGACCACTGGCGGGAATTGTATTTTCCTTACAAGAAAATCGGCCCGATGGTGAAGGCAACGCCCTATGGCGCGTTGAATGTTCGCAACAGTGGCGATTCCCTGACGGTGAGCTTCTGCGCACTCCAAAGCCTCGCGGAAGACCTGACTGTTTCTGCAGAGGGCAAGCAGGTCGCCAGCGATCGTATTGTCCTCAAGCCCATGGAGGTCTACCAAAAAACCTTTGCCGTCTCCGTCCCGGCCGGCCAACTCCAGGTGGATGTGGGTGACAAACTCTTCTATACGGACGATCCGAACGCTGATCTTCTGAAGCGCCCGTTCCACTTTCACAATGCCGACGAGAGCAGTGTGGAGGGGCTTTACCAATCAGCCGAGCGCGAGGAGAAGGAGCGGAACTACGAGTCGGCTTTGCGCAAGTATCAATCCGTGGTGGAGCGCGAACCGCTCCACGTGGCGGCGCTGACGCGCCTCGCTGAACTTTATTGTCGCCGGGCTCAGTACGACGAAGCGCTCGATTACGCGCGCAAAGCGCTGGACATCGCCATGTACGATGCGGACGCCAATTATATCTATGGCATTATTGCCGCCCGGCGGGGTGACCTGACGGACGCCAAAGAGACGCTGGGATGGGCGGCCCGCTCGATGAAGTATCGATCCGCGGCTTATAGCGATCTGGGCGGCATTTATCTCCAGGAACGCAATTTCGTTCTGGCGCAGGACTATCTCCACCAGTCTCTTTCTTACGACGCCTATAACATCAGAAGCTACCAGCTTCTGGCTACGGCCCTCCGCTTGCACAAACAGCCTGATAAGGCGCGCGAAACTCTGAGCAGAATTCTCGATATCGACCCGCTAAATCATCTGGCGCGCTTCGAGCAATACCTGCTCGATCCGAGTCCTGCCGCGCTCGCTGATTTCAAATCCCTGATCCGCAGCGAATTCCCGCAGGAGACTTATCTCGAGATCGCAGCCTACTACGCCAACCTGAAGCTCGACGACGACGCGTTGAAGGTGCTGGAAGCTGCACCCGAGCAGGCCACGGTGCGGTTTTGGCAGGCCTACCTGTTGCGCAATAAATCTCCCGAGCGCAGCCGGAGAGTTCTGGAGCGCGCGGCCGCGCTTTCGCCTTACCTGGTGTTTCCCTTCCGCGAGGAGTCGATTCCGGTGTTTCTGTGGGCCGCGACGGAGCGGCCGAACGATTGGAAGCCGAAGTATTACCTGGGATTGGTCTACTGGGGAATGCAGCGTGACGAGGACGCACTGAAGACGTGGGCCGAGTGCGGCGAGCGGCCTGACTATGCGCCGGCCTATATCTCTCGCGCAATTCTCGAGCAGGCTATCAATCCTCAGCAGGCCCAGGCTGACTTCGAGCGGGCCTATTCCATCGACAAAAAAGAGTGGAGAACCTGGTACTGCCTGGCGGATTATTATTTACAGGCCGGAATGAACGAGAAGGCGTTGCAGTTGGCCGTTGGCGCTTCCGAACAGTTCCCCAAGGAAGACCCGCTTCGAATACTGCTGGCCAGGACGTATTTGAATAGCGGCAAGTATGCGGACTGCTACGCCGTGCTGGCAAAGGCGTCCATCCTGCCTTTCGAAGGCCAGAGCGACGTACACCGATTGTGGGTGGAAAGCTTGGTCACCCAGGCGCTGGCGGAAATGAAGAAGGACGATTATCAGGGGGCGGTCGGGCGTCTCGAAGCTTCGCGCGACTACCCGGAGCGGCTGGGCACGGGCAAGCCCGATGATCCCGATTACAGGATTCAGGATTACCTGGAGAGCATCTGCTACGAAAAGCTGAAGATGACGAGCAGGGCCGAAGAAGCTCGCGCGAGGATCAAGGCTTGGCATTCTCGGCACGGGGAAGGGAACGCGGAAATCGAGAGCCAGCGGGTCTCGGCGTGGTACAATACAGCACTCGGCCCGGAGAGTGAACTTAAAGCATTACAATCACTTGCGAGGCTATTAGGAAGTGACACTTGAGAATAGAGGGCCGACACGATGGATGATTCCACCCGGCGACGCTTTCTCAAAGATCTGAGTCTCGGTGCGGCTGCCTTCTCGGCGTCTGCGCAAGGCGCCCAGACAAATCAGATGCCAGGACGACCCCCTTCCGGGGATGCTCCTCCGCAAGCCTCTCACCCCGCGAGCATTATGGCGATCGCGGCACACCCCGGCGATGCTTTCTTTGCCATGGGTCTTGCCGTGGCGCTCCAGGTTCATCTCGGTGGCCAAGGCGTCTTTCTGAGCCTGTCACTCGGCGAGCGCGGCTCGGCGCGGATTGCTCCGGCGCAATACGGAATTCTTCAGCGGCAAGCGGCGGAAAGCGCGGCGCAGACGCTCGGCGCGAGGGCGGAATTCCTCGCCTACCCCGATGGAGAGATTCCGGTTTCTGAGGAAGCCAAGTTTGCGGTGTGCGATTTCATTCGACAATACCGGCCCGGCATCATCGTGACGCACTGGCGGGGGAGTTGGCACAAGGATCACGAAGCGTGTTACAAGATCGTGAATGACGCTTTGTTCTACGCCGGCTTGCCCGCAATTGACCGGAAGCAACCGCCTCACGAGGTTGGAAAGCTATTCTTCGCAGATAATTGGGAAGATGCCAACGGTTTTATGCCGGATATTTATCTCGATATTACTACGGTCTTCGAACGCTGGCAGGAAGCCTGCGCCGCATTCCCCATGTGGCGGGGCGGAAACGGCTTCCGCTATAACGACTATTACGGGAGCCTGGCCGTGACCCGCGGCTGCCTGAGCGGCTGCAAGCATGCCGTCGCCCTGATGTCGCCCCCCGAACAGCTCACCCGCCGAGTGAAGGCGCTCTGACAGGAACCAAGAGAAATTCGGCTCTTGGCAAGAAAGTGGAAAAGTGTGCGTTTTACGCGGCATTTTGGGCAGCACCCATCCCTACATAAACCGGATCTGTCGGTGTGGACGGGCTCTGTATTTGAATAGCAATAGATGACCGCGTTCAATTAGTGCTTAGCGTGGACAACATGAACGCCAAGTTGTCCGGGCGCGAGTCCTTGAACGGCGCGGCCGAACCTGGACGCGATCTCCTGGAAATTGATGTCTTCGATGGCACAAAATCCGTGCGAGCGAAGAATCGCTGCAATGCCAGCCGGCTCGAAACGGCTGTCCGAACATTCATCAATTTTCTCAAGCTGTTGGGTCCGCTCCTTTTCTAATTGCCTTAGCTCTTCGGAGAATGCCTCGGGAGGTTCCATGTAGTCGAACACCACCTCCGAGTTCTGGATTGACGACATGTAGTCCAGAGTGCGGCCGATAGCGTCTTGTGTCAGATATGGCACAACCCCGAGCCAAGTGAAAAACGCGGGCGAGTTCTGCTGAAAGCCTGCGGCGACGAGCTTCTCTCGCACATCGTCCCGCTCGAAATCGACTGGCACGAGAATAAGCCATGGCGGAAGTGCGATTTGAGCTTCAGCCAAGCGCTGGCGTTTCCATGCCTGCGTCGCGGGGTGGTCCACCTCATAGATTCGGATCTGTCGTGCGCCATGGGGATTCCGGAGAGCGAAAGTGTCGAGTCCGGCGCCAAGGATGACGATCTGCCGAACTCCTGTTTCGACAGCTCTTGACAAAGCATCTTCCGCAATCCGGCTTCGCGCGGCGGTGAACAGACGTCCCATGCTGGCCGAGGGGTGTTTGTTCGCAAATTGAAGCACGTCCTTTTCGTCTTCACGCAGAATCTTCATGGCAAATGGGTCATAGAGGATTGAGCCGTGATCGAGCACCTGATGAGCAGCTCGTTGTCGGGCGATTTTCAGAGCAGTGAGGCTGGGTTCATTAGGCTTCATGTTCGAGGTCTCCGTTCTCATCAGTAGCTGATCGCACGAGAGCTGATCGCACGAGTTGTCGTGTGCGCGATTGGCGCCGTGCACACCGATATTTTCCGCTCAATTAGATACCTCGCGAATCCGGTCCCAAGAGGAGCTGAAGCGGCCCTTCGTGCCGGATGGCAGATTAGCAACCCTCTCGGTCGGGCCGAGGTGGCAGCAAATCAGTATAACGGGTGGCAGCAAAGCACTATATCCAGCGCTCAAAATCCCCGCAAAACCGCGCTTTTCACAGAGTCTTGCTCAGGGCCAGAAATTCAAAGTTCAAATGGCCAAGGGGAAATGGAAAACCATTTGAAATTTGCCACTTGCCATTTGCCGTTTGAACTGTTCGTTGGCCCTTGACGCGGAAGCGGTGGAGCACGCGAGAAATGGTTGCAGAACTAACTGCGCATTACACGCTCATTCCGAAGCTGCGGCTTGGTCTCCTTTGATGTGGCCCCGCAGCACCGTGACGGACGCTTTGGGAAGCGTGAAAGTCGCCCGTTCTCCGCCAGGGACCGCCGTTCCCACCGGAGGGCCATCCGGGTCAGCGTGGCTATTGAGGCCTTGATCCTTCCACACGTATTGTTCGCTGCCAAAGCTCACCTGCGTTACCAGGTCTGCGAAGGACGCTGCCCGCTGGCTCGACGAATCCTCGAAGAGCACGCGCACGGTATGCGGCTGGTTCTGATCGCGATTTACCAGCATCACGGACCAGTTGCCGTCAGGACGATGCACCGCATACGAAGTGAGGAGCACGTTGCCCTCGGTGTCCTTGATGTCAGTCGAGGAAGGGAACATCTGATGCACGCCGGAGCGGTGCTGTACCCATTCAAGGTTGAGCATGCGGGCGGCGTAATAGAACGACGTGTAGCCTTTGATGTTGAAGTCCCGGTCGGCGACAAAATTCGACCACGAAGCCGGGCCGAGGCAACTCTGCTGGATGGGCTGAGGTTGGATTGGGGAATGATAATAGGCCGCGCCGCCGGCCTCGAGAAACGCGCCGATGCTATCCGAGAGCCAAAGCGCGGCGAAGATCTGGCTCATCGGTCCGGTAAGTTCCCAGGAAAGGCTGCTCTCGGTGACCATCAGCGGCACGTCTTGGGGAACGCCATCGTCTCTCCAGACCTGAAGGAGGTGCTTGATCAATTGCGGCTCGCGGTAGAGCGTTTTCCAGGTGATTTCGCACGGCTCGAAGGGGTAATGCTCGAAAGAGACGAAGGCGAGGTCGCTGAGCCGGTCGTGCGCTCTCAGGTAGTCTACGAAGCGGCCCAGCCACGATGTTCGGCCCTGAGCGTCCGGCCACACGCGGATGTCCTCGTCCACACCTTCGAAGATCGGTCCGCCGAGCTTGAGTTTGGGATCGACCTTGTGAATCGCCGCGGCCCACTGAATGTAGAGCGCGCCGT
>Ga0326728_10022559_pt1 | contig 11665 bp, 7 predicted proteins | sample MB3enrmetagenome_FD_207602 | JGI IMG/M metagenome (GOLD analysis project Ga0326728, IMG submission 207602) | Lab enriched peat soil microbial communities from McLean, Ithaca, NY, United States - MB31MN | ecosystem: Environmental > Terrestrial > Soil > Wetlands > Peat | place: USA: New York... | reverse complement strand
AATGTTTATCACCGCACCTCCTTCAAACTGAAGCGAAAGCATGTGACGAATCCGCCGGAGAAATGGATCAGAGCGGAAAGAGCGTTCACCGGCATCATTGAACCCGGAATTTTCTCCCGGGTGCGGGAGATTATCCTGGCCCGCAGCCAGAAGTTTACCGACGCGGAAATGCTCGAAAAATTGCGCGCCCTGCTGAAGCGGCGCGGACGCATCAGCGGCTTCATCATCGACGAGGCGGACGACCTCCCTTCAAGCACGGCGTTCCGTCACCGCTTTGGCAGTCTGGTGTCAGCGTACAGGCTGATTGGCTATGACCCGGAGATCGACTACGACTTTATCGAAACCAACCGAAAGCTGCGCAAGCAGCACCCGGAGATTGTCGCGTCGGTAATTCGCCAGATCCAGTCGCTCGGGGCGATTGCGACCTTGGATGAGAAAACTGGTTTGCTTCACCTGAACCAAGAGTTGCGAGTATCCATCGTGCTTTGCCGACACATCACCACCGACGCGGGCGCCTCGCGGTGGCTGGTGCGGCTGGATGCAGGGTTGAAACCGGACATTACGATTGCGGCGCGTATGGATTCCACAAACGAGGGCATCCGCGACTACTATTTATTGCCCGGCATTGACATGACTTGGGAAAATCTGCGCCTTGCCGAGGAGAACGGCGTCTATCTGGATGCTTACCGGTTTGGGACGCTGGATTACTTTTTCGGCATGGCGAAGCGCGTAAAACTCCAGGAGGCCGCATGAATAATGAAATAATAATGATCCCCATCGATCGAATTCGTGTCCTGAACCCGAGACCTCGGGACAAAAAGAAATTCGAGCAAATTGTGCAGAGCATCAAAAATCTCGGCCTGAAGAAACCAATCCAGGTCAGCCTGCGGTCGTCCGAGGAAGGAACGGAGCCCGGATACGATCTGGTGTGCGGGCAGGGGCGAATGGAGGCCTTTCTCGCCCTCGGACATAAAGAAATCCCGGCGATCGTGGTCGAGGTATCGAGGGAGGAACGACTGCTGCGCAGCCTGGTCGAGAACATGGCCCGCCGTCTGCCGTCTCGCCTGGCGCTGATGAACGAAATCGAGCGACTGAAGGCCGACGGCTACAGCAACGTCGAAATCGGGAAAAAGCTGGATATAGCGGACGGCACCGTTGGAGGCTACATCGCTTTAAAGAAGGCCGGCGAAGAACGGCTGTTGGACGCGGCCATCAACGGGAAGATCCCGTTGGGCGTCGCGATGGACATAGCCAAGGCGGACAGCCCGGAGCTACAGCGGGAGCTGCTCAAGGCGTACGAGAGCAAGGAACTGAACCAGTTCGCCATTCGTACCGTGAAGCGGCTGATCGACCAGCGGCGCTTTGTCGGAAAACGGCGTGACCCCGACGCCGACAAGAAGAAGAGCCGAACCAATGCTGATAGCTTGATCAACGCCTTCAAGCGAGAAAGCCAGAAACAGAGGCTCATGGTCAAGAAAGCCAGGCTTTGCGACGCGAAACTCGTAATTACCGTTACCGCCTTGGGCAAGCTGCTGGGCGATGAAAACTTCTTCAATCTTCTGCGGGCCGAGTCGCTCGCCGATATTCCACAATATTTGCAGGACAAACTGGCGGCCATGAAAAAGGAGGCAGCATGAGTGACATGAAACTGGCGTTTGAAATGGGGAGGATCCGACTGTCGCTCGCCGACATTCTGCCGGCGCGGCTGATAAAGGCCCCGCAACACAACATCAAGCGGTTCAGGACCATCCGGGCGTCAATCAAAGAGGTCGGCATGGTTGAGCCGCTGGTGGTCTATCCGCAAAAGGGCATGGCCGGGAAATATTTGTTGCTGGACGGCCACCTGCGCTTTTTTGCCTTGAAAGACCTGGGCGAGACGGAGGCCGAGTGCATCATTGCCAGCGATGACGAGTGCTTCACATACAATGCCAGGATCAACCGGCTGAATCCGATCGCCGAGCACAAAATGATCATGAAAGCCGTGCAGGCAGGGGTGAGGCCGGAGCGCATCGCGGCGACGCTCAATCTGCCGGTGAGCGAAGTGAAGTCCTGTATGAAGCTGCTGGATGGCATAAACGAGGAGGCCGTGGACCTGTTGAAGGACAAAGTGATTTCGCCGAATGCCATCCGGCTGTTGAAAAAAGTGACCGGCCTGCGCCAGATCGAAATCGCGGAATTGATGGTGAGCGCGAACAATTTCACCAGGGTATACGTAGAGGCTCTGGTGTTAGGAACGCCCAAGGACGAGCTCGTAAATCCTGCGGAGCCAAAGAAGAAGCACGGAATGACGCGCGAGCAGATCGCGAAAATGGAGCTTGAAATGGAGACGATTGAGCGCGACCTGAAGGCCGTGGAGAAGTCCTACGGGGAGAACATGCTGAGTTTGACCGTCGTCCGTGGATATATCAAGCGACTGCTGGAGAATGCCAAAGTGGTAAAGTTCCTGGCCGGCAACCACCGGGAAATCCTGTCGGAATTTGAATCGACAGCAGCCTCCGAGACTGTGTGAGGGGTCGTCCAAGTCCTTATTACTCGAAATCACCAGGAGGCAATGACGACGGCGAGCCGACACGGCTCCTGATCCTGTTCGCGATTATCTCCTCCGCCTGTTTCAGGTGTGGCAGGAAAACCAACCCCTGAATAATGCTGCAAACCGTAATATTCGTGCTCGCATTCCGCAAGTCGTTTTGATACAGGAATAAAACCACGTTGGGAAACGACGCAAAGCGGGTCCACCCTTGGCGCGATTGAGGAGATTTCATGCAGTTCAGGATCAGGCATCTTGAAAATGAGTTTGTGGAAGGCGGCGAGCGGTGAACTCGCCGCACGCCGCCTTTCCCTTCGGTGTGCCGCGCAGCAGGTAAAAATACGGCAGCAAGATGGCCATGACGGGACGGAAACAGGTTGCGGTCACGTTCGTCCCAAGGTTAGCGGCTCACGCGCCACAGCAACAAAAAGGTCTTCCAGCGTCGGCTGGCCGTGCTCGTCCGGCAGCCTCTTCGGATCTCCCTCGAGCATAATCTTGCCGTGGGAGAGGAAGAGCACCCGGTCGCACACGCCCTGGACCTCCACCATATTGTGCGTGGTCCACAACAGCTCACTGGCGCGCGACGCGGCGAATTGGCGAAGCCGGGCCGCGACCCGCGCCAGCAATTTGAGGTGTTCGCCTTTCAGGCTGGCGTGGAGCAAATCGAGGACTTGAAACCGGGCATGAAGCTGCCGGGCATCGTCACCAACGTGACGGCCTTGGGCGCCTTCGTGGACATTGGCGTCCACCAGGATGGACTGGTTCATGTCAGCCAAGTCAGCGACTGTTTCGTCAAAGATCCGGCGGAGGTGGTCAAGTTCCAGCAGAAAGTCATGGTCACCGTAACGGAGGTGGACTTGCCCAGAAAACGCATTGCCCTTTCGATGAAGGCGGCGCCAACTCTTGGTCCGGCCGCCGCGGGCAAGACCCCGCCCGGCCCCGGCCGGCCACCAGCGCGCGTTCCGCAAGTCAAACCCCAGGCGACGGACTGGTTCACGGAGGCGTTGAACCGCAGCAAAAAGGCGTGAAGGAATTCCGATGGCGCCAAAAGGCAACCATCCTTTCGGCCACCAGGGCTGGAAACGACTTCCAGATGACGCCGCGGTAATTCCAATGCCCGGCCGGAATCGCGACTTTTGTTTTTTCCGTCGCTGGAATAGGGTGGGTGCTTAATATTTTGCCAATGCAAAAACAGACCATTCGCCACACCGTCGCCTTCACCCTCAAACACGAACCCGGCTCCCCGGCGGCGCAGAAATTCCTGCGCGACGGACAGCGGATTCTGACGGCCATCCCCGGCGTGCGGAATTTCGAGTGCCTGCGCCAGGTCAGCCGCAAGAACTCCTTCCAATACGGTTTCTCGATGGAGTTCAAGGATCAATCCGCCTACGACGCCTACAACCAACACCCGGACCACACCCAATTCGTCACGGAACGGTGGATGTCGGAAGTGAGAGAATTCCTGGAGATTGATTACATGAGGTGGCTCGACCATGAACCCGCGTGAGGAACCAATCTGGAAACGAAACCGTGCCTTGGAGGTCTTATGTTGAACCATCCGAATACAGGTGAGGACCATTCTTCCGCCAGTGACCTGCCCCGGCGCCGGTGCGGCCAGAGTGGTTTGGAGCTGCCATCCCTTGGCCTGGGTTGCTGGGTCTTCGGCGGCGGAGACTATTGGGGCGCGCACAGCCAGGAGGAGGCCAATGCCGTCGTTCGTTGTGCCGTTGAGCACGGCTGCAACTACTTTGACACGGCGGAGATGTACAATAACGGAGCCAGCGAATCCTCCCTGGGGCGGGCCTTGCGGGGAATCCCCCGCCACCAAGCCATCGTGGGCAGCAAGATCAGTCCATCCAATGTGCAGCCGAAGGCGCTGGTCGAGCATTGCGAGGCCAGTCTGCGCCGGCTCCAGTTGGATTGCCTGGACCTTTACATGGTCCACTGGCCGATCACTCTCCATTCCATCCGGCATTTCACGGCCGAACCGATTTCCACCCCCTCGGTAACGGAGGCGTTCGACACCCTGGTCCGGTTGCAGAAGGCGGGGAAGATCCGCCATATTGGGGTGAGCAATTTCGGACGGGCACGGCTGGATGAGGCCCTGTCAACGGGGGCTGAGATTATCGTCAATCAGTTGCCCTACAGCCTGCTGGCGCGGGCGATTGAGCTGGAGATCCTTCCCTATTGTCGGAGCAAAGGCGTCGGCGTCATTGGCTACATGTCCTTGTGGCAGGGCGTCCTGGCGGGGATTTACCCGACATTGGATGACATTCCCGCCCCGCAACGGCGCACCCGTCATTTTGACAGCCGGCGCTCGCCATTGATCCGCCACGGCCTCCCCGGCGCCGAAGCCGAGACCTCTCGCGCCTTGGGTGCCATTCAATCCATCGCAAAGGCCAATGGCATGACCATGGCCGAGATTTCGTTGAAATGGGCCATGGCCGCAGAGGGAATCGTCTGTTCCCTTTGCGGTGCCCGCTCCGTCGCCAAATTGCGGCAGAATATGCAGGCGGCGGCAACCCCATTGAAGCCGGAAGTTGTCGCTGAACTAAACCACGCCACCCAACCGCTCGCAGACGCCCTCGGCCCCAGCTTTGACTACTGGCAGCATCCGGCAAATGATCGCACGATCTGATACTGCCCATCCAGCAAGGCTAGGGCCAAAGGGTGGTAAAGGTGGTTGGCAGAAGCGTCGCCCTGCCTTCCCCGGCCCGGTAGGGCGACGCTTCCTGCGGAGCCAAACCTTGCACGCTATTAAACCCACAAAAAGAACGTCGAAGAACCGGGATTGTCATATTCCGAGAATTCGCATTCCTCACTGAATCCCAAAGCGCGGCGGCAGCATCAAGGCCGATATTTCAATGCCATTTCGTGCCCCATTTCCGGGAATGCCGGCCGAAAATGTCATTCGGGCAGCGGTCAAGCCCGGCAAGCGGAATAATGAATACAATTCAGAATTCCCAGCTTGACCCCTGCTATGTCGTGCGCGGGCAACCGGAGTGAGCGGTGGGGGAAGAACCACGGATTTCATGAATAAGAAAGACCTTTCACGCCAAGACGCCAAGACGCCAAGGCCCAAGGGGGAGGAGAGAATTCCTTGCAGTGCAACAATGCAGGCTCATGTAACGCCAAAAACAATTCAGCCGCAAAGGAACGCAAAGAACGCAAAGACAGGAACTTATGGTGTTTTGCTCTTTGTACTGCAAAAGGTCAGAATCGCTCGGTTCCGCGAAGATTTTTACCGCGGATGGCGCGAATGGCGAGGATAATGGCAATACAGAAGGCAGTGTGCAGAGTTTTCATCCGCGAAATCCGCGAAATCCGCGGTTCAATTCATTTTGGTTGCGGCTTCGCGGCGCTGGGTTCTATGTGGTCAATTTGGAGTGCCGGGCCTGCGGCTCGAAATCGGCGCGCAGCGCCGACGCTACAACAAGTCAGCACTGCCAAACCCTGCCCGGCTTTGCCAACGGGCGGGCAGATTTCACTATTCAAAATTCACTATTCACAATTCACTGCAGCCTGGCGCGGTAAAAGCGCTCCGTGAAAATAGTCCAGCACGGATCGCAGAAGTAAAACGGGTTGCCGCTGACGGTATTGGTGAAGAGCGGCGTCCATTTCACCAGGTCGGACGAGCTATCCACGACGATGGTCTGGCCGAAAGCGCCGCTGAGATCGAACCCGAACTGGTTGGTGAGGAATCCAAAATAGCCGCCGCTGGCCATGATCTGCGGCGGGGTGGTCGGAATATTGACGGTGAGCGTGGCCACCGCGCTGGTCACGCCGCCGTAAGGGCTGGTGATGACAACCGAGTAGCTGCCGGCGTTGCTGGTGCTCACGTTGGCGAGGGTGAAGGTTGGATCTCCGGCAAAATGGACCTTACGGATGCGATTGTTGCCGCTGTCAGCAATGTACAGGTTGCCGGCGGCATCGAAGGCTAGGCCGGTTGGGTAATTAAGGCTGGCGTTCGTGGCGACGCCGCCATCGCCTGAATAGCTTCTGGGGGTCCCATATTGTCCGTGTCCCGCTACCGTAGTAATGATGCCGTTGGCGTCCACCATCCGGATGCGGCCATTGCCGGCGTCAGCAATATAGAGGTTGCCAGAGGCATCCATGGCCGTGCGCACAGGATTCGCGATGTAGGCATTGGTGGCTGGGCCGCCGTCGCCTCCGTAACAGGGAAGCCCGTTCCACGCCACACCGTATCCCGCCACCCATTTGATGATTCCGTTGGTGCTCACCTTGCGGATGAGACAGTTGTTGTCGTCGGCAATATACAGGTTGCCGGCAGCATCAAAGCTCACGGATACGGGAAACGCGAAGGTGGCGTTGGTGGCCGGGCCACCGTCCCCGGAATAGTTGGGAAGCCCGCCCTTGCCCGCAACCGTGGTGATGATTCCATTGGTGCCCACCTTGCGGACGCGCTCGTTGGAGTTGTCGGCAATGAACAGATTACCGGCAGCATCAAAGCCTACCCCACAAGGCCCGTAAAGTTGGGCATTGACGGCTGCGCCTCCGTCCCCAGAAAAGCCTTCGGTGTTTGTTCCGGCTACCGTGGTGATGATTCCGTTGGCGTCCAACTTGCGGACGCGGCCGTTATAGTCGTCGCCTATATACAGGTTGCCCGCGCTGTCAAAGGCCAAGGCATCGGGGTTATTGAGGCTGGCGTTGGTGGCCGCGCCGCCGTCACCCGCGTAAGCGCCGATGCCATTGCCCGCCACAGTCGAGATGATGCCGTTGGCATCCACCTTACGAATGCGATAGTTCAATCGGTCAGCGATAAACAGGTTGCCAGACAAATCGAAGGCCACGTCCCACGGATGGTATAAACTGGCGTTGATGGCCGCGCCGCCGTCACCCGCGTTAGTGCTGGTGCCGTTGCCCGCCACGGTGGTGATGATGTTGTTTGGGCTGTTGGTGCCGTTGAACTGCCATTGGTAACTGAATGGGCCGGTGCCAGCCACGGCCACGCTGAAACTTGCATTGGTTCCAGGCAAAACCGTCTGATTGGCGGGTTGGGTGGTGATGGTGGGGGCGGTCTGGGCGGGGAGGTTCGGGGCGCAATTGAGCAAGACGCTGGCAACCAAACTGAGCCTTTTGAGCAGTGGCTTTTTCGATTTCATCTCATCCGGTTCTCCTTCCTCGCAATCGGGCCGATTTATTAGAAATTCAGTCCATGCGCGTGGGTGATGATTGTGAATTAGAGCTTTTTATGCGCCTGCGGTCAAGCAGGTTCCGAGCATTTTCTTAATCCGTGCGCGCATCTTGACGCTGGCGCCAAGAATGCTAGAGGGACCCTGCCAAAACCCGCGGGCGGGACGCTTACGCTGCGTAGCGCAGCCGTCCCGGCTGCGGGTTAGCAGCCTGTTGAAAAAGTCGCCCGGTGGGGGCACCGGGCCTACATGACCCATGATTTCCGAGGAAATCATGTAGGCCGCGTGCCCCCACGCGGCGCTCCGTGGGATATTTCAACAGGTTGTTAGCCCCTCTCCACGCATGCGGACCGGAACAGGCCTACCCGACAATGGCTGTCGGCTGCGTGTGGCGGCCTCATTGGGGCTTTCGGCGGGGTCCCATGCGTCGGCGGATGCAATTGTCAAATTGCAGTATTCTCCTTTGCACCTGGGCGTCGGTCATGCGGGAGCGTTTGCCGAGCATCCGGATCGTTTTATGGGCCTGCTGAACGTATCGCCGGAGTTCGGGTGTGCGGATGGTGAAGAGCAGTTCCTGCGAATCGCCTTTTTCCACCACGCTGTAATGGTCAAGGTGCGCGAATGCTTCAAGCAGGATAAAGGGATTGTCGAGGTCGCAAAAAAATGGCGCGTACGGCCACGCTCTGCGCACAGCGCGGAGAAATGTCCGGACTTCGGGAATGACCATGGGCAGCCGCGTTTCGTGCTGGTAGCCGCGAAATAGAATTTGAACCGTGTGAGGGGTCAGTCCTCGTGTGAGGGGTCAGTCCTCGGAATCGCGTATTTTCCTCGGGCAGGCGCATGAATGCCGAGGGATCCCCAACATGTCAACTTCACATTTTTGTTGTTCTTCTCGCAAGCTGTTTCCAATCCGTGTCATCCGTGCCATCCGTGGTCAAACTGCTTTTTCCTGGGCGGACGCCGGGTTAGCAGAGGAGTCCGCAGGATCGAATACGATGAAATAGCCGCGAAAAGGCGCAAGAAGCCCAGCGCGGCCAGCCGCAATCAGAGAAATTGAACCACGGATTTCACCGATTTCACGGATTCAGAGTTCTCCATCTGGGCTGCCGACGGAATGGAATTGGCACAGAAGAAATCCGTGTCATCCGTGCCACTAAAGCGAAGAATCACGCAATCAAGCGAAGATCTTTTGCCGCAAAGGAACGCAAAGAACACAAAGAGAGGAGGTTATGTCGTTTCTTCCGGTTCTTCGCTGTTTTCGGTGGAATACTGAATATATGGGCTGCCAAGCTGGTGCAACCGCCTGTTCTTCAATCCCAAAGGGATTGCATCCCTCAGCCCAGCGTTGGCCCGATCCCGAGAGGGCCTACGCTGGGTTGCCACAAGGAAGATCACAACCCTGAAAGGGTTGCATACCAACGACTTATGAAATAGATGCAACCCTTTCAGGGTTTGGGATTTCTCTGTCATGCCCCCTGGGTAGCTCGTTCCTCGCAACCCAGGGCTGATAGATTCAATCCCTTTGGGATTGTCTCGGATTGCCTGACACATACGAATACCACGCCAAACTGTGGCTTGCATTCCCCCGAAAACAGCGAAGAACCTTTCTTCTTTGCGGTCTTTGCGTTCTATTGCGGCCAGTTTCTTTTTGGCTACGGCTTTGGCGCTCTGGGCCGTCCGTGGTTAAAATGCCTTTTCCAGGGTGGACGCCTTGTTTTGGGGCAAGAGTGCTCCGTTCTCTCCGCGCCATCCTGTTCACAACCCATTCTCCATGAAACAGTTAGCATTTAACATTCAGCCTTTTTCCTTTTCCCCTTCGTTTCCTTCGCGGCCTTCTGTTCAAATCCATCATGCGGCGCTCTGCCGAACGCCGCTACGATCACTCTGTTGCCTCGGCGCGCTCCTGTTCAAATTCAGGGGCGGATTGTGTTTGGCGGGACGCCAAACACGGCGCGCGAGACGCACGCGCTCCCCGGAATCGTCGTTGCCCGTTCACAGGCCCAGCGTGGTCCCATCACTCCATCACTCCGCCATTCCCGATTTTCTTCCAAAGCGGGCTTGACAAAAATTAGAAACTATGGTTGAATTGTCAGCGTGAGGCACGAAGGCATACTGCGGCGTCGTATCCGGGCGGATGCGGCTGGCGCGGGCGGGGCGGGCGGGAAGCGGTGAAGCAGGAATGAATACGAGGATGGAGGATGGAGGATGGAGGATGGAAAAGAGAGGAGACAAGGCGGCTGGCGGAGAGAGGACTCAGACGGATTGCGGTTCAACGCTCTCTTGCAATTCCAATGGATTCTTGCCACAAAGGAACACAAAGAACGCAGGGATAAGAGCTTATGTTGTTTTTCTTGCGATTTTTGCAATGCAATCGGTTGGAATCACGCAATCCAGCGAAGATCCTGACGACGGAAGCCACAGTTTGCGGAGAAACGGCTTTTGACAGGATGAACAGGATGAACAGGATTCAGAAAGGGAGGGACAAGAAACTGACGCAGCCAAATGCCAGGCCCGGCTTGGACAAAAACCGACAAGAATTCTTATCCTGTAAATCCTGTTCATCCTGTCATAACCTCGATTTTTCTGCCGTTATGGGGTCCTTGGAGGCTTGGGCTGCGCGGCAGCGCGGCCCTGCCGGCCCGCTTTTCCCACAGTTATGAGCCTTTTTGCAGAAAATCAATGGAAATTCCTTTACATCAACAATTTACATCGCCCAATGGGCCGTTTGCAATCAACCCCAATCAACCCTGATCAACCCTAATTAAGATATTTTCATGGTCCCTCCACTGCAACAACGTGACGATTTTGGAGTTTGGATGCCCTTCCACCGCTGTCCCCCGCCGCCTTCCCAATTCTGCCGCGCTGGATTTCGCCGCAAATCTGTTGACTCCGCGGCGGGTTGCGCAAAATCTAGTTTATGACAAAGATTCAACGCGCGCTCCTGTCGGTCTTCGACAAAACCGGGCTGATCCCCTTTGCCCGGACGCTGTCTGCCGCGGGCATCGAGCTGATTTCCACCGGCGGCACGGCCAAGGCCCTGCGCGAGCAGGGGATCATGGTCAGCGATTTGAGCGCCTACACGGAATTCCCCGAGATGCTGGATGGCCGGGTGAAGACCCTGCATCCGAGAATCCACGGCGGCCTGCTCTATCTGCGGGGCAATCCGGGGCATGAAGCGGCGGCGCGCAAGCACGACATCAAACCGATTGACCTGGTGGTGGTGAACCTGTATCCGTTCGAGCAGACCGTCGCGCGGCCCAACGTGACGCTGGCGGAAGCCATCGAGAACATTGACATCGGCGGGCCTTCCATGTTGCGCAGCGCGTCCAAGAACCATGAAAGTGTCACGGTGGTCATGGACCCCGCGGATTACGCGGAGGTGGCCGCGCAAATCACCGCCGGCGGCAACACCACGCCGGAGTTGCGCCGGCGGCTGGCCGTGCGCGCCTTTGCGCGAACGGCGGCGTATGACGGGCAGATTGCCGGGTATCTGGCGAAGGTTTTTGGGCTGGGCGAGGCGGAGGGGACCGATGGAACGAATGGGACGGAATGGGAGAATCTGGCGGCGGGGGAGCCGTGGCCGGCGCGGCTGCGCCTGGACCTGCCGCGGGCGCAGGGACTGCGCTACGGGGAGAACCCGCACCAGCGCGCCGCGCTCTACGGGCGGTTTGGGGAATTCTTCCGGCAACTGCACGGGCGGGAGCTGTCCTACAATAATATACTTGACTTGACGGCGGCGGCGGAGCTGGCGGAGGAATTCGCCGGGGAGGCGCCGGCGCTGGCGATTGTCAAGCACACCAATCCGTGCGGGGCGGGGCAGGGGGCCGCGTTGCGGGAGGCCTGGGAGAAGGCGTTTGCCACCGACCAGCAAGCGCCCTTCGGCGGCATCATCGCCGTCAATCAGACGCTGGATTTGCCCTGCGCCGGGGCCATCGCGGAGATTTTCAGCGAAGTCATAGTCGCCCCGGATTTTGCGGAGGAGGCG
>Ga0326728_10022558_pt1 | contig 11665 bp, 9 predicted proteins | sample MB3enrmetagenome_FD_207602 | JGI IMG/M metagenome (GOLD analysis project Ga0326728, IMG submission 207602) | Lab enriched peat soil microbial communities from McLean, Ithaca, NY, United States - MB31MN | ecosystem: Environmental > Terrestrial > Soil > Wetlands > Peat | place: USA: New York... | reverse complement strand
CGTGACGGTGAGCGCGTCCGATCTGACCACAGGAACGCTTCCTCACGCTCAATTGCCGGCTTTCTTATCAGGCGACATTCCGAACAACGCGGCTAATACGACGGGGACGGCCGCGAACTTGAGCGGAACGCCGACATTGCCATCGGGAACGACTTTGCCGGGTTACCCAACAACCGGTGCGCTGGTTACGGGGGATTATGCCAAGGCCAGCGGAGCGGGCGCTATTGCTGATTCGGGAGTCACGGCCGGCCCGTACAGCATTGGCTGGATCACGGAGCCGAGCGGCAGCGGGACGCTCGTCCCGTCCTCTACGGCGAATAAGGCGGATATTTGGGGAGTTACGCTCACGTTTCCTCTTACCACGACGCAGATCACCTATCAGATCGTGAGCAATGCCGACAACAGCTCGACTAACAATTACGACCTTGGACTGTATAACAGCTCTGGCTCGCTGGTGCTGAATCTCAACGGCGGAACGCTGCACGGCAGCGGTTTCGCGCCGTCCACCGGCGCTCAAACGCTGAGTTGGTCGCAAGGCAGCACGACGTTGCAGCCGGGGAATTACTATCTGATGTATTACAGCAGTCTGCTTACGAGCCCTCCCACGCTCATCGCAACGACCGCCACCGGGTTCACCTTCTACAAACTGGAAAGTGGTTCGGCGTGCGCCCAGGGCTCTGGCGGGTTCAGTATCACGCCTCGGGCGGGGGGAGCGTTGCCCTCGTCGATTACGGCGCCGGCTAACAGTTATTCGTGGGGCGCCTGCGTCCCCATCGCTTTGATTCACTGAGCGAAAGGTCAGGCACGGTCTTAAGGAACCTCCGATTAAGTGTTGGCAAAAAGCATACACCACAGGGTACACGGGGGTGCACGGGGGTACACCGGGACTTAAGCAGAACTTCCCTGACAGCCTGTGGCGACACTCGACTGTCGAAGCCCAACGCCTAAAAAGACTGTGTGAGAACTGGGTCGTCCCTCCGGGACTTGGATCATTTTTTCACTTTACCCACCGCTAAAGCGGTGGGCTAAGCTGGGTCGCCCCCCCGGGGCTGGTATTTGGGTCGCCCCCCGGGGCTGGTGTTACGGATGCTTTGTTCCACCGAGTTAACCAAAAACAAGTTCTCACACACACTCTAAAGACGCGGCGATACTAATGCATTTGCGGCACGCCTGAGGGCGAGCCCGGATACAAACCTCACTTGTACCACGGCTGCTAAGGCTTGATCACATAAAACCTCAAGCCTCGCTGCGGCGAGGCCTTTTGTTTTGAAGTCTGAGGGCAAATGAACGGCCATGATTCTTCTACAACGTCGTCCAACAATTGGCGCTGCGCTGCTCGGGCTATTGCTGGTTTGCGCCGGTGTCGCGCACGCCACTAACTACTATGTGGACTGCAATTATGGGTCGAATGGGAATCCGGGAACGAGTCCGCAACAGGCTTGGCGCACGCTGCTGAAAATTGGGATCTCCAGCTTCCAGCCGGGTGACACTATTAACCTGCTGCGGGATTGTACCTGGAACGAAACACTGACGCCGCCGTCGAGCGGGAGCAGTGGATCTTTGATCAAGATCGACAGCTATGGCAATGGGCAGCCGCCGCACTTGACGGGCTATTTGCCGATCGCAGCGAAATGGTGGACGCAGGTGGGAAGCACGAACGTGTGGTCGGCGACGCTGTATTCGGCGACACCCGGACAGACTGGTGTGGTGCAGTGCGGGATTCGAAGCTTTTACTGTCTTACGCAACCGCCATCGCAGTTACAGTATGTGCGGTTCGGCTCGGTGTGGGGGACGGCGCAGGGAAGCCAGGCGGCGCTTACGCGAGATCGGGATTTCTGGTACGACGCGACGAATTACATATTGTATGTGTACAGCGCGGGAGGCAATCCGGCATCGTATTCGGCTTATTCTCCATCGGTTGCGCCCATCGCGCTCAGCGGGGAGAGCTTGCTGAATGTGAACGGCGTCTCGTGGCTGGAGATTCAGCATTTACAGATTGACTGGTTCGACGCGTACGGAGTACAGGTGCAGGGAGCGAGCGATCATATTGTTCTGGCGAATATGGTGGCTGACAGTGAAGTGGAAAATGGCGCGGTGCCACTGGGTTTTTACGTGCATCCCAGCGGCACGCCGGTAGACATCCATCTTTACAACACCGACGCTAACATGAACTATGCGGGGTATCACTTCGATGGGTGCAGCGGGGGAGGGTGCGCTTTTGAGATTAAGAACTGCCGGGCATACGCGAATCGCGCATACGGAATTGTAGATAACGTTCAGGGGGCGGTGAGTTATGACTACTGCCATCTCTACGCTAACAATCTGGCAACGGCGCTGACGGTGGATACTTCCGGAACTCCTGGGCCGACAGCTGGTTCGAACAATGTCCCGGCTGAAACTCCGCCATGGGTACGGGAATGGCACCGGTGGCCGGCGTATACGACGGTGAGTTACGACGATCCCGGACTGGTGCAGTACAGCGATACTTATGTCAACTCACTGCTACCGATTATGGCCGCCAAAAGGATACCGCTGTCGATCGCGGTAGTTACAGGCGGGAGTTATTCGCAATCCATTATCAGTGAAGTGCAGGGTTGGATTCATGCGGGGTGGGACATCAACACGCATTCAATTTCGCATGAATATTGGGATCCGCCGGCGGCTAGTTGTGGGGCGAACGGGCCGTTTCCGGTCCCGTGCCATGCTTTTGAGAACTTGCGGTACACCGGGACCATCGCGTCAAGCGTGAGTTTGAACATTACCCACCCCACACCGGGTCATGCGACTTTGACGGTAACGACCAGTCCGGACGATCCGGCAGCCGATATCAGCTGGGACTTGACGCCGGCGGCGCCAGGGCAGGCTTCCAGCGGGCTCGACACGCTCAGCGGGATCTCTTACACGCTGCAGCAGCGCGGGGTATTTTCTGTGAGCCTCGACGCCAACGCGAAGGGTATGGCGCGCAGTATTTCGCTGGCCAACGTGATGAACCTGGACATTGAGAGTTCGGCGCAGAACCTGGATCTTGATGAAACGCAACTCGAAGCCGAAGAGATGAGCTGGGCCCAGGGGTGGATGAATCTGAACTTCACCGGGCTGCCTACACAGCGGGTGTACGTGATGCCGGGGACCTATGAAGATCCGGCGACCGAGAATATTGCCGCCGGCATGGGATATGCGGGGGTACGCGGAACCGGCAGCCTGAAGCCATGTTGCGGAGCGAATACAACCCTGGCCACGGGCTATGACGTGTTCAACATTCTAAGCCAGGGCGTAGTGCCGAACTACCAAAACTTGAGTTATCAGCAGATGCGGAACCGGGTCAGTCAGGATTTGTTCAAGAACGCGCTGTGGGGAAGGCCGATCGGATACTTCTGGCATGTGAATGAGTTGCGGCCGGATGAAGTTGAGAACTTCATGGACGCGCTGGTTCAGGGGGGTGCGACGCTGGAATCGAACACGCAGATGGTGAATCTTCTGTTGTCGTGCCAGGCGAACGATGTGGTGCCCCCGGGCTATGTGGCGGGGAGTTATTACGTTTGTCCGTCGAGCGGGACGGAGGCGGACTTTCGGCCGACGGTGAATTCACCGGTCCAGGTCAAGGATGGCGGCTTCCCCAGTCTGGGGGCGGAGTATCAGTACGACTTAATGGGAATCAACCAGAATTCTTTTGGCGCGGGTTGGGGGATAGGGGCGTACGTCTATGTGCCGGAGAGTTTCAGCGCTACGCATTGAAAAGAGACTCTTCGGGAGAGTCGGGGCAGTTGGCAGTGTCCGCCGGAAGTTGTCAGAGGGATTCGACAAAAGGCAAGGGCTTGAACCACAGGGGACACAGGGAAGCACAGGGGGGAAATTGCCGGGACTTATGCAGCCTGTTAGAGGATGGCGGTTGTGACGCCAGAATGGACGCCTGATTACCTGGAGTGGTTAGGCCAACATCTGGATGAGCCCGCGGATGTTCAACGAGCGCTACGGGAAGAAATAGAGCCCGGGAGGATATGGGAGCGGAGCGAGCGGGATGGTTTCATCGAAAGGTTGCTGAAGATCCGAACGAAGAACTCAAAGCAGACCTTTTTCAGACTGAACCGGGCGCAGCGGGAGTATTCCTTTCGTTGTTCGAATCAGAATGTGGTGCTGAAGGCGCGACAGGTGGGGATAACGACGTACATCGCGGCGAGATTTTTCGTGCAGACGATCACGCAGCGGGGCACGATGAGCATGCAAGTGACGCAGGACAGGGAATCGGCGGAAGACATTTTCCGGATCGTGCGGCGGTTCTGGGAGAACTTGCCGGATGAAGCGCGGAAAGGCTGCCTGCGAACGTCGCACAAAAATGCGCGGCAGTTGATATTTCCGGGTTTGGACAGCGAATACTGCCTGGCTTCGGCGGAAGAGAATGCGGGACGAGGGCGGACGATTCAGAATCTGCATTGCTCGGAGGTTTCGCGGTGGGGACGAAAAGGAGACGAGGCGCTGGTGTCGTTGCGGTCGGCAGTGGTGCCGGGAGGCGACATTGTGCTGGAGTCGACGCCGAACGGAGCAGGGGGACTTTTCTACGAGGAGTGGCAGGGGGCGGAGGATACGGGATATACGCGCCACTTTTTTCCCTGGTGGTATGACGCAGGCTACGCGATTGAGCCGGGGGCGAATTTTGAGCCCCTGACGGCAGAGGAGTTGGAACTGGTGGCGATGCACGGGCTGAAGATGGAACAGATCGCATGGCGGCGGAAAAAGTGGGCGTCACTGCGGGGACTGGCGGCGCAGGAATTTGTCGAGGATCCGGTGTCGTGTTTCCTGGCGTCGGGAGAATGCGTGTTCGACCTGGAGGCGGTGGAGCAGGCGCTGCGGCTGGCGGGCGAACCGGTGGAGGCACGGGACAACCAGCGACTGCAGATCTGGCTGCCGGCGCGACCGGGGCGGGAGTATGTGATTGGAGTGGATCCGGCGGGAGGCGGGACCGAGGGCGATTACTCGTGCGCCGAGGTCATCGATCGTCAGCTGGGAACGCAATGTGCGGAGTTGCATGGACATTGGCGTCCGCGGGAACTGGCGCAGAAGTTGGCGGAACTGGGGAAGAAATACAACAGGGCATTGCTGGCGGTGGAGAGGAACAACCACGGGCATGCGGTGTTGGCGTGCCTGCGGACGCTGGCGTATCCGAATGTGTACGTACAGAAGAAGCAGGACGGGTGGTGGACTTCGGCGGTGAGCCGTCCGGCGATGATTGAGAATTTGGCGGCGGCGCTGATGGAGGAGCCGGGGCGATTCAGGAGTCCGCGGCTGCTGAATGAATGCCGGACGTTCGTCAGGGATGCGGAGGGGAATACGGGGGCGGCTCAGGGAGCGCATGACGATTGCGTGATCGCGCTGGCGATTGCGTGGGCGGTGCGGATGGCGGAGGCGGGGCGGAGCGCGAAGCATCCGGGGGAATGGGACGGCTTGGCGGAAAAGTGAACATTTCCGATGTGTGGCGGTCACAGGCAGGGAGCGGGGTGGGGGGTATCGTGGTTATGGCGGTTTCACTGGAATTGTCCGCAACACGTCCTCAGTGGGTAGCTACAAGAATCAAGAGCTTGAACCACGGGGGACACAGAGGAGCACAGGGGAAACCTGTGGGGACTTATGCCTACTACCGCAGTCCAACACGTAAAGAGGATGCGGGGCGGAGCGCAGAGCCACTTGATGCGCTGCGACGACGGGCACTACTACGTGGTGAAGTTTCGAAATAATCCGCAGCATGAGCGGGTACTGGCGAATGAGTTTCTGGCGACGCGGCTGGCGGAGCGAGTGGGATTGCCGGTGCCGGCGGCGGAGGTGGTGGAGGTTCTGCCGTGGCTGGTGGAACACACGGCGGAACTGACGATTGTGTTGGGGAGCCACGCCATTCAGGTGGAGGCGGGATTGCAGTTCGGGTCGCGCTACGTGGTGAGTCCGGTGGAAGGGCAGGTGCTGGATTACCTGCCTCCGGAGATGCTGGATCGGGTGCGGAATCTGGCTACGTTTGCGGGAATCCTGGCGCTGGATAAATGGACTTGCAATGCAGACGGGCGGCAGGCGGCGTTCTGGCGGAAGCTGCGGGAGAAGAAATATTCGGCGTCATTCATCGATCAGGGGTATTGCTTTAATGCGGGAGAGTGGACGTTTCCGGATTTTCCGTTGCGGGGAGTGTATCCGCGGAATGAAGTTTACGCGGGGGTGAACGGGTGGGAGTCGTTCGAGCCCTGGTTGTCGCGAATCGAGAAGCTGGATGAAGAAGCGATCGGGAGAGTGGCAGGAGAGATTCCACCGGCTTGGTATGGCGGGAGCTGGGATGAGTTGGAGGGGCTGGTGCAGCGGCTGATCGAGAGGAAGACGATGGTGCGGGAGTTGATTCTGGCGTTTCGCGGGTCGCCGCGGCGGCCGTTTCCGGAGTGGATGGAGGAAGCTTAGCTGCCGTCTATTGGACCGCAGAGTGCGCTGAGGTCGCAGAGAAGAGCTTGAGCCACACGGGGCCCTCCGGCTTCGCTCAGGGCAGGCTCCGAGGTACACAGGGTCGATTGGGCTGATGGCTGAGAAGCGACAACTCGAGCTCTATTTGTTGCGATTTTTGCCGCGTGCTCTGCGGGACGATTTTGTTACGGTGGGACTGTTGCTGACGGAGAGCGACGGGGGATTTGCCGAGGTGCGGTTTACGCGCGACTGGAGGATGTTACAGTGCGTGGCTCCGGACGTGGAGCTGGAGTGGTTCCAATTGGTGGAGAGCGAGATCCGTGGAAAGCTGGGACACTTGCGGCGGCGCGAAGATCTGATGCAACTGATGAGCGAGAGATTCGGGACGATGCTGGATGTGGCGCCGACGAAGGCGGTGCTGACGGAAGATCCCGCGAAAGAGATGGAAGTGCTGACTGCGATGTACCTGGCGCCGATGGAAGGAAAGCTGAAGCAGCCGGTGGCGGTGGATACGGCGATGGTCATGCCGCTGATGGGCAGGATTGCGGCGGGGCGTCCGATTGAGGCGGTGCAGGACAACGAGACGATTTCACTGGCGGATTTTGTGCACTCGAGACCAGTGTTCGCGCTCGAAGTGCGCGGCGATTCGATGCAGGACGAAGCGATTCTGGATGGCGACTACGTGCTGGTCGAGAAAAAGAAAACGGCGCGAGACGGGGATATTGTGGTGGCGCTGATCGAGTCGACGGACGCGACGCTGAAGCGGTTCTTTCGCGAGGGAGAAAACATTCGGCTGCAGCCTTCGAACGTAGCGATGAAGCCGATCATTGTGCCTGCGGCGTCGGTCGAGATTCAGGGACGGGTGATTGGCGTATTGCGGAAGTACTGAAGAGCAGTTGCCAGTGGTCACTTGCCAGTGTCCAGTAAAATCAAGTTCCGCACGGCAAAAGGCCCGGGGTACGACCTGCCCCTAAAGGGCAACGATTTTGGAAGCAGTTGAGTTATCGCTAAAGCGATACTCTGATACGAAGCTTGATCGGCGATGGCGGGGAAGCGACAACTCGAACTTTATCTGTTGCGATTCTTACCGCATGTTTTGCGCGACGATTTCGTTACGGTCGGGTTGTTGCTTCTGGAGAGCGATGCCGGGTTTGCCGAGGTTCGGTTCACCCGCGACTGGAGGATGCTGCAGTGCGTGGCTCCAGATGTGGATTTGGAGTGGTTCGAGATGGTGGAGAGCGAGATCCGAGGCAGGCTGGGGAGTTTGCGGCGGCGCGAGGATCTGATGCAACTGATGAGCGAGAGATTTGGGACGATCATCGATGTGGCACCGACGAAGGCGGTGCTGACGGAAGATCCCGCGAAAGAGATGGAAGTGCTGACTTCGATGTACCTGGTTCCGATGGAACGAGGTGAGCGAACTCAGCAGCGCACGGGGCGGGTGGCAATTGTCAACACCATGAAAGAGGCGTTCACCAATGCGGGCGTGCTGGAACTGATGCAAAGAGATTTGGATGTGGTGAAGTACACGGGGCAGGGAGATCCGTTTCGGATTGATTTTGGCTATCGAGTAGGGAGCGCGGTGAAGATGTTCCATGCGGTATCGCTCCACCCCATCAAGCCAAAACCGGGCTTGATGGGGGCCCCGGTGGTGGCGGCGAATGTGGACCAGGCGCTGGCGCTGGCATATCGTTACTCGCGGGTTGAGGCAGGGATGCGGCAGGAACAACTGCGGGCTTCCTTGACGGCGGTGGTGGACCAGGAGATGGCACTGCAGGAAGAGAAGACGCGGTTCGCGATTGGGATGCTGGAGCAGAGTTCGGTGCGGGTGAGGACGGTGGGAGAGATGGTGGAGATCGCGAGCGAGGTGCGGCGGGAGTTGCGGGCTTGACAGGCAGATTGTAGAAGCGAAATTGGGCGAGAAGTAAGCAACGGCACGGCGAAAAGCTGTGCCGTTTTGCTTTGGTGAAGAAATCCTTACCACAGAGGGCACAGGGGTACACGGGGGAAAGCATTTCTCGATCTGCGCTCGGCTGGACGGGGCAAAATCCCGTCACCACAAAACCACACGAGACGGGGAGATTCATGAACATTCGAGAGAGGGTGCGCGGCGCTGTGCGCCGGGTGGGCGAAGTGTCTTTGCGGGGGTGGCTTTCGACGAATTTGTTTGCCGGGCGCGACGGACGGCGGACGGCGGGAGCGGGGTCGAACCTGGCTCCGTTCTCTTCGCCTGGTTTTTCGCGGGGCGGCATTCCGGGCAGCGGCTCACGGGCAGGAGCGCCCGCACAACACACTCTGGTGCCGAAGCCTACTCCGGCGAATCTGCGGCGGTTCGCGGAGACGCCGGTGGCGCGGCGGGCGATCAATGCAATTAAGGACCGGATTGTGGGAATGCGATGGCGCATCCAGCCGCGGCGCGGGCGGGTGCTGGAACAGATTCCGGATGGGGCGCGGCGGATCCAAGTGCTGACTGAAAATTTTGAGGCTCCGAATCCGGACGATTCGTTCCGTTCGCTGGCGGAGCAGGTGCTGGAGGACGTGATTGTTGGAGGATTTGGGGCGATCGAACTCGACCTGGTCGAGGGGTGGACTTTGGATTCTTCGGTCAAGCTGCCGCTACTGATGTGGCCGGTGGATGGGGCGACGATTCGGATCATGACGGATTGGGATGGACGTCCCGACTCGCCGCGGTATGCGCAGGTGACGGGGTTGTACGGGGCGCAGGGGCAGATCGTACTGAACGACGATGAGTTGAGTTACATCCGGCTGAATCCGCGAACGCACACGCCGTTTGGGCTGGGGCGGCTGGAGGTGGCGTTCGAAACGGTCAATGCATTCTTGAGCGCGTACCGGTATGCGGGGCGGCTGGCTTCGAATTCGGTGGTGCAGTATGCGCTGTGGCTGCAGGGTCTGACGCCGGCACATCATGAGCGGCTGATCCGGTGGTGGCAGGACGAGATTGAGGGCACGGGGCGGGTGCCGATTATGTCGGCGGAGTCGAAGCCGGAGGTGTTGCGGTTTGCGGCGGGGACGGACGCGGACCTCCGGCTGGCGTGGCAGGAATTTCTGGTGCGGATCATCGCGAATGCGTTCGATCTGCCGGCGCAGTTCTTGGGATTAGAGCAGGATGTGAACCGGGCGACGGCGGGGGAGATGAGCGACTTGGGGTTCCGGTCGGCGATTGTTCCGACGGCGCGGCTGGTGGCCGAGTATCTGACGCGGGATGCGATTGCGAAAAAGCTGGGGTGGACGGACCTGGAGTTTGTATTCACCGACGTCGATGCGGCAGACGAGATGGAGCAGGCGCAGATCGACGAGATCCTGCTGCGCAATGGAGTGGTCACGGTCAACGAAGTACGGCGGGCGAGAGGGTTGGCCGAGATTCTTTGACGCAGGATCCGAATGATCGACGCAAGAACCTTGAACCACAGAGGACACGGAGGAACACAGAGGAAGGCTGTGAATCCGTGCCCTCATCTTTTTGCAGCGAAGTTTGAATCTTTCGCAGCCGGTTAGAAGTGAGGAGACAAAAGATGGGATTGTCACTGGAGTCGATGGCGATTGAGATGCCGGCGGTACATGGGCATCCGAACCGGGCAGCGTTTCGGGGAGTATTGACGATCGTCGATGTTGCATCGGACAAGTCACCGGCGGGCGCGCGGGGGCATCGAGTGCTGCTGACTCGGCGGGCGGCGGAGGCGGCAATGCCGTCGCTGATGGGGATGGGGCTGGATTACTCGCCGGCGCTCGATCGTCACGACGCACGGCGAAAGATTGGGGTGATTACGCGAGCTGAAATTGTGGGGCGCGTCATTGAAGTCGGTGGATTCCTGTATGCGCGGGATTTTCCGGAGATCGTGGCGGAGATTGGCAGGCCGGGGCGGACGGGCGCATCGGTCTTTGCCGGGCCGGCGAGCGCGGACGGGAATGTCCGCGCTACCCGCGCGGGGCTTGGAATGTCGTATGAAATTACGGATGCGCTGGTGGAAGACATCACGGCGAGCGTGTGGGTGCTGAGCCGGGTGACGTTTACGGGGGCAGCGGTGTTGCGGCGGGATAAAGCGGCGTATTGCTCGACATGGATTGAGCTGGGGTAGGTTGCGGAAGTTTCAGCGGCTAAAGCCGCCAATCATTTCGCGGTAGTTACGGCGCGGCTGAAGAGGCGCGCCTTCAAAACAAAGTCGGGCTAGGTCACACATTGAAATGTATGGCAAACCAGGGAGGTTAGAAGAAATGAACGAAGAAATGGTGCAGCAGATGATGGCGGCGGCGGAACGACTGGCGGCCGCCACGGAAACCCTAGATCGCGTACTGGGAAAGCTGGACGCGCAGCAGGAAATGCTGAATGCGAAAGTGGACCGGATCGTCGCGGCGGTCGAGGAGAGCATTACACAAACAGCAGAGCGGCGCCAGGCGGAAGGAACTGGAACCGAATTGCAAAAGCGCATTGTGCAGTTGGAGAAGTCGAATGCAGACCTGAAAGCACAGGCGTCGCGGATGGCACGGAAGACGCTGTCACCGGTGGTGTCGGCGCTGATCGGAAAGAACGAGATCGAGGGCGAACGGCTGGACCCGGCAGTGCTTAATAAGACGCTTGCGGCACTCAGCGTGGAACAACGGATCGCCGTGAAAGCCGAGTTGGCGCGGGCCGGGATGATCGAGTAAGTCGTTGTTGGCCGAGGGTCGATGGCCGCTAGTTATTCGCCGTTAGGGGCGCGACTTAGGTCGCGTCTTTTCTATTTTGGCGGATAAAACCCAGCGCCATCCGGAAACTGCGGGGCAGGACCGGTCGCAAACGATCCGCACCGTACTTACAGACGAGTAATCCCAGATAACCTTGCGGGAACTTCTACCAGGAGAAAAGATATGGCAAACAGCACACACGTTATCACTGACCTAAAGACACTCGCAACCACGGCATTCACAGCCGCCAGCATCCAGAAGTCGGAGGCTTCGGGCGGCGACAATCTTTCACTGGCAGGGATGGCGAATGGCGCATTCGAAGACGGCAGCGCGCTCAAGAATGCGCTTCAGCTGATCGCCGCGAACTGCGACAGCGCGGACCCGCAATTGACGCTTGCGAACAGCATTCTCGGCACGCTTACCTAGGGGGCCGGGTTGGAGACGAGGTCGAGTAATCGCCCTCCTGCTGGGAGCCGGGCCGATGGGGCGCGAGCGCGCCCTTTTTTATTTGGGTCAGGAAATTCCACTCATCGCAAAGTACGCGATGGGTGGG
>Ga0326728_10022557_pt1 | contig 11665 bp, 12 predicted proteins | sample MB3enrmetagenome_FD_207602 | JGI IMG/M metagenome (GOLD analysis project Ga0326728, IMG submission 207602) | Lab enriched peat soil microbial communities from McLean, Ithaca, NY, United States - MB31MN | ecosystem: Environmental > Terrestrial > Soil > Wetlands > Peat | place: USA: New York... | reverse complement strand
GATCCGCGCGAGGAGTTGCCAGCCATCGCGGAATATGTACGTAGCTTATCAGACCTCATCAAAGCGGATCACATACGCATGTCGTACGATCATAACTGGTTCAGGCCCGCTCAAGTTGGAGAACACCCGCACCGCCAGATAATCAGGCACTCACTGTTGCGCCGAATACGAAATTTCCTTGCCAAGCTGATCTGATTCTTTCCTCAATGCTACAATTGAGTACACATCAGTAGCCCTGACAGGGGCATGCCATGTCTCCTTGTGCAGATCTAAGCCAATGAAGAGCGCCTCCCCGGGTTCCAGTCCTTTGTCTTTTCGCCTCATCCCAAACCTGCTTTCCCTGGTTTGGAACCAAGATAGCATATTCCCTATGCGTGACTCTTCATTGCATCATAGTTACTCTCCTCGCCCTTGAGAAATGGGACACCAAAATCATCGCCATTTTTGAATCAATTGTTTACCGAATCGCTGCCAACTGGATTCTTTCGAAATCGGCAAGGAGTGGTGTAGTTGTCCAGATCCGCTTCCAGTGCGTCTCATTCCTCAGGCGGTATTCCCGGAAACTTTAGAATCATAAGAAAAGAGACCATCGAATCCGACATCTTCTGATTGACACTGCTCAGATCTAATTGTATCCTACTGTCATCTGATGAAGGTTAAGCAGAATTATACAATTACCTGTTAGCGCTCAATGATAGATAATCAGAGCGATTATGGCTAAAACAATTATGAAAACTGTATCCTTAGTTCTTGGAAGTGGCGGTGCTCGAGGATTAGCACATATTGGTATTATTCATTGGCTTGAAGAAAATGATTACAAGATACGCTCAATAGCCGGCTCTTCAATTGGTGCACTAATAGGTGGAGTATATGCGGCTGGAAAATTGGATGAATTTGAGCAATGGGTGCGTTCTATAACTAAAGTAGACATAGTCACTTTCCTTGATCTTTCGTGGGAAAAGAGCGGGCTAGTTAGAGGCGATAAACTCGTTAATACTTTGATCAATTTAGTGGGAGATCGGTTAATCGAAGACCTCCCAATTTCATATACTGCTATTGCTACTGATATAAAAGGCCATAAAGAAATATGGATAAAGTCAGGTCGTCTTTTTGATGCCATAAGGGCGTCATTCTCAATACCCCTTCTTTTTACTCCTTTTAAGTACAAAGGAGTCGTTCTTGTTGATGGAGGGGTATTAAATCCTGTGCCTATTGCGCCAACGTGTGGTGATGAAACTCATATGACTATTGCCGTAAATCTGGGCGGCCCAGCAGAGAGTCCAGAAAAACTGAGTGCTATCAGAGCTGCTCCAGCGTCCCCCTCATCTTCGTTTCGTGAAAAGATCAATCGCTTTATAAACCGCCTCCAACAATCCGTGACAAGCAGTCATCGGGATTGGGGGGCGTACGATATCGCCATCCAGGCGATAGAGGCTATGCAGAGCACCATAGCACGACAAAAGCTTGCTGCTTATCCACCAGACATCGCCATAGAGATTCCCAGAAACGCATGTCAGACCTTAGAGTTTGATCGGGCATCCGAGATGATTGAATTGGGATACAGAAGGGCGAAAGAGTGCCTAACTCAAGCTGAGTTACAGAAGTGGAACGATGAATGCTGACTAACAAGGATCGAGACGACTCCAACGCTTTGTCGTGTTCGTTTCAATCTATTGTTCACAAAGCCCTGTGTGACGCGGTGCTTGGCAATATTAAAGCCGAATTCAACACAGCTCTTCGTCCTTGATAGTAAGCAGAAACATTCCTGCTAATTCAATTCAACGTGAGGCGTGTTTTGTCCAGAGACTATGACCATAATCAATGAGCACATTTCAATTCCCGAAGAAGAACTGGTTTTCACGGCATCCCACAGCAGCGGACCGGGAGGCCAAAATGTAAATAAGCTGAGCAGCAAGGTTACACTTTGGTTTGACGTGGTAAATTCCCCCAGCCTCTCTCAGGATCAAAAGGACCTCATTTTGCGCCGCCTGCAAAACCGTATTGGAAAAGACGGAATGCTGCGGGTTATATCTCAACAGACCCGCAGTCAACTTTCCAACCGGGAGCTGGCTACAAATCGTTTCGTCGAACTGCTGCGGGATGCGCTGAGGCAGCTTCCAACAAGGAAGAAGACACGAGTCAGCAAGGGGGCTAAACTCCGCCGCCTGGAGGAAAAGAAGCAGCACGGTCTTTTGAAAAGCAGGAGGTCGGCAAGGGTTCCGGACGATGATTAAGCAAAAAGGCCCCCCTAGAAATGGTATCGGGGGTCGCCCATGCAAACCTTGTCAAGACTATGATTCATAACATATTGACATTCCACTTTAATTAAAAGTCTAAATAGTGAGTCTAAATAGTGTTAGAAGTGAGTACGCTGATCACCTTGTGGTTCTACGTGGCTGGCCAATCCCTCTTTTAGGCGGACTCGCCGCGCGACCTCTTGCGCTTCGCACCCGGATAAATAATTTATCTCGTCTACTTGCGCTCCTTTTGATCCTTATTGAAACTCGAGTTTGTATTCCGCATCGTCATGGGCCCGAAATGGTCGCGGTAGCGGCCCGGTGTGATCCCGAGCGAGCGCAGGAAGGCTCGACGCATCGGCTCGTAGCCGGCGAATCCGCAGGTGGAAGCAATTTCATCCAAGCTCCGGTCTGTTTGTTCGAGGTGTCTGCGGGCGGCTTCAAGGCGCAGGGCCTCGACATAGCGCGCCGGTGTGATCGCGAGTTCGCGCACGAAGGCTCGTGCGAAGTTTCGGGGGCTCATTGCCGATCGAGCAGCCAAGGCTTCGACCGAAAGATCCTGATTCAAATTTTCAACCATCCAAACCTGGAGTTCAAAAAGCGAGTTCCTCCCGGAAGCCTGAGCGGAAAGGGATACGCTGAACTGAGCCTGACCTCCCGGCCTCCGGAGGAACAGTACAAGGTTGCGCGCTACTTCGAGGGCTGCGTCATTCCCGAGATCCTCTTCTACAAAACCCAGGGCAAGGTCCATGCAGGCGGTCACTCCGGCCGATGTATATACATGAGCGTCCTGCACCCATATGGGGTTTGGATCTACCATCACTTTGGGGTGACGCGAGGCAAGTTCCACGGCGTAAGCCCAGTGGGTCGTGGCTCGTCTGCCATCCAGAAGGCCGGCCTCAGCGAGCAGGAACGCTCCCGTGCAGACCGCTCCCAACCGTCGGACCTGGGGGGCGGTGTTTCTCAGCCAGTTTAAAACCTCAGGATCAGGGGCCGCCAAGGCCCCGGGCCCACCGGCCACCAGCAGCGTATCGATTCCCGCGCCGATTGCCGAATAGTGCCGGTGAGCCACAAGAGAGACCCCGGTCGATCCTTCGATGACAAAACCCTCCCCGGTGGTTGCGAGTTCGACCTCATATTCCGTCCCACACCGACCCACTAGCTGATTGGCGGCTGCAAAAACGGCCATGGGGCCGGCGATATCCAGTTCCATCGCGGGCGGCGCCGCCAGCAAGACCACTTTGCGCGTGCTGTGACTGAGTTTCTCATGTGCAGTCGGAATATGTAATCGATCGATCAAAAATTCTCCTCTGCTTGCAAGGATCAAGCGGGTGCGGGTTGTGAGCCTTTAAGGCCAAGAGAATAACAAGATCGCTCCAGGTTCTGCAATGTAATTGTGGCAGAAATCGTGGGTTCTTTGTCATTTCTGACAAAGCGCAAGAATGCTACTTGTCTCCTGAACAGAGTTTCCGGGATGAGTATAGACAAGCAAAGATTCCAGCACCAGACAACCAGACAGGACAGGAGAACCTAAAGATGAAGACCGCATTGATATTGATCGATATTCAGAAGGATTATTTCCCGGGCGGACGCATGGAACTGGTGGGTCCGGTAGAAGCAAGCCGGAATGCAGGTCGTTTGCTGGCAGTTTTCAGGGCCGAAAACCTGCCTATCGTTCATATCCGGCACGTATCGATTGATGAAGGGACCGGGTTTTTTTTGCCGAACACCGACGGGATCGATTTCAACGAAAGCGTGAAGCCGCTGCCCGATGAAACCGTCATCGAAAAGCACTACCCAAATAGCTTCAGGCAAACGGGACTCGCTGCTTTACTCGAAGGGGAGGGGATCGACCGGATCGTCGCAGGGGGAATGATGTCGCACATCTGCGTCGATGCCACGGTCAGGGCCGCCTCCGATGCAGGGTATAAGTGTCTGCTCGCACACGACGCCTGCGCTACAAGGGATCTAAGCTTCGACGGCGTCGATGTATCTGCGAAACAAGTCCACGCCGCCTTTATGGCGGCTCTCGGTCTCGTTTACGCACAGGTCGCGAGCACCGAGAAAATCATCGATATTTTGAAACGACAGTAAAAAGATGAGCAATAAGGAAGAGTGAAAGACCGCGAAGATCCCCCATAGAGGATTAGGCGAAAGATACCTCGCCAGGTCGAGCAGTTGCGTTATCAATAAATAACGCAAACGGACAACGAGTTGTCCGTGTACACCCGTGCATCAACGCGGTTTCCTATAGTTATGGTTTGTAGGTCCGAAGGCAGACTTGAGTTGACACAATGAATTAAAAAAGGGTGGTCAGGCACACTCCGAATAATCGCCAGACAATCCGAAAGAAAGGTACCCTTATGACCACCCAGTTTATAATAGTAAATTTGCGTGTGCTTCTCTCAACAATCCGGCCGTTCTGTGAATGGCTTATCTCCAGGTCCCGGTAATTTCGCTTTCCGCCCGCCTGCTGATTCCCCTTCAATAAGAGATTCAACATCAGGATATGGATATATGGTGACTGCTCCATGTTCAGGCAAACATCCTGAATCGATCGACGATCCGTACACACTGTAGACTTCTCTTCCAAGCATTCTAAGCAAGACACCCTGCTCTGCCCTATGATGCGCAGTGTGTGCCATCCTTCTCAGCATAATCCATGCTCTTGTTCTTTTGACATCAAAAAAAGGAACCTCGATTTCCCACCAGGCTTTATCCTTTTTCTTAAGAGCAGCAAGCCGCTTTTCACTATCTTCAGCATACCGTTTGATAAACTCAAGACGTGTTTCCGAATCAGGCAAGGGAGGAGCTCCAACATCAATGCCGAACATATTGCAAAACCACTTGTTCTCACTCAAACACTGGTGCACCATGTGTTCGAGGGCATTTCTGTCTCTTTTATCCAACGGATGAGGGCGAATTGGAAGATCATCGTCCATAAATGTGCTCCAAACACTAAGAATTTTTAGTCGTTCTGTCTCATAAGTGTCTACAAGAAAATCGTATTCCATTTTTTCCTCCTTCTCTTGACATGCCTGGATACTCCATAACGGCCCGGATAAGTCGTTGTCATCAAACTGAGAACTTCCTCCCGGCTTTGCCCGTCGGCAATACAACCTTGGAGATCGGGAACGTGAGCGCCGAAGTTCGCCTCACCCTTCTATACAACCACCATATGCTTCATAGTGTCCTCCACCTATTTCAGGCCGGCCCGTTTCAAAATGCTCGCCAATGTCCCCGGTGGGACTTCGATATTTTCATTGTCTGCCACCGTTATTGTACCCTGTTTTGAAGCATGACGAAACCGCCGATGGCTGCCACGCATGCGCACGCTCCTGTTGCCATCCATTCGCATTTAGCATTCTGATTAAATCTCTTGCCTTCATTGCAGGATAAATCCAATGGTACGGTCATTGAGTGGCATGATTAAAAGTGAAAGGTCGAAAAGCAGCACGCTCTTTCGAAATGCAGGAGATCGGAAAGGGTTCCGGACGATGATCAGGCAAGAAGAGGCCGGGGGGTTGAGTGGTTATGTGCCACTTGTCAAAGCAACGGAAGCGAGGATCGAATATATGACAGCATCCGCAAAGGCATGAGCTGCGATTGGCGCCAACAGACCTTTTGAACGTTGTCGGATGCAGCCCATCATGCAACCGTAGATACTCGCCAGAACTATTCCAGAGGCGCCTCTTGGAAAACCATTAAGATGAGCTATACCGAAAGATGATGCCTGGACAAAAATGACTACCGCGCTTGAGGAAAAAGCTCTCTCAACCGCATCGAAAATCATTCCGCGCCACACGAACTCCTCACAAATCGCATTGCTTATGGAAAAAAGAAGACCGATCAAGATAAGAGCAACAGGGCGCAGGTGAGCTATTCTGCCTGCGATATCCGAGATATCCGGCTTTACGATCGCGTACCAGGAAACCAGCGATATTCCGGATATTGCCGCAACGATAGCGGTTGTTACGATCTGTTGACGCCCCCAATCTCCCCTTCTTATCCAACCAAATGCTTCTTTTGTAAATGGAGTGAACTTCCCGATAATCAGTGCGATACCCAAGGCCAAGGCCGCTGGAAGCGGCCATAAGCTGCTGATTGTCCCAGTCCTGCAAAGCAATGACACCAGGCCGCACGTCAAACCCAACAGAAACACATCAGCGAATCTAAGATACAGCCCACTCAGCATGAGAATGAAAAGAACGACCGAACAAAAGGCAAACTGAGGAAAGACACCCATCCCGAAGAAAACGAGACACAACAGGACAAGTGTCCTATAGATCCACGAATGCTCTAATGTGTAGTCATCCGTCTTCGTGATTTCCATCTCGCCCTTGTGTGGTATCGGCCTGTGAACCCTATTAAGATCGATATTGCCCGTTCAAAATTGCCCGTACTCTCTCGCCTTCCCAGAAATAAATCAGATAATCCGTGCTGTCTACCTCGCTCATTAACGGACCCAAAGAGAAACGGCAAGCTTATTTGCTATTTTTTCAGGGCATGAAGCGTCGTTTGGAGGATGCCATGTTTCACAATAGAGCTTTCAGGTGGGCCACTTCCTGGGTGATAGCTGCCCCAGGCAGGTACCATTTCTCAACTTAGCCTTGCTCGATTCGGGTGCGTTCATCACCGCAGGGTGCACTTCACCTTTGGGCCAAAGCGTCGCGCACGCGCATCACAACGTCATTCCAATCGTCCATTTTTTTCTGGCAAAAAAGTCGGAGCGTTCCGGGATACCATGGACTGTCATCGCGTTCGACGAGCCAGCGCCAACAACTGTTGAATCGGTTCAGGAGCCAGACCGGCTTGCCCAAGGCTCCCGCCAAATGAGCTACAGCCGTGTCGACGCCGATGACGAGATCCATATTCATGATGAGAGCCGCAGTATCGGCAAAATCGTGGCAATCCGCCATCCAATCAATCAGATGAAAAGCATCAGGACATCGCGTTCCTAATTTTTGAAGGGAAAAAAATTGCACCCCCGGCACATCCATCAAAGGAGCCATGATTTCCGGCGCAACTGATCTCTTCCGGTCAGTCGCGATAAGATCCGGCGAGCTGGCGCGTAAACCTCCCGCCCAAAAGAGTCCGACTTTTAAGGAGTCGTCCGCCAAGGCCGCCACTCGATCCCGCCACAGGGCCACATCGGCCGAATCGGGACTAAGATAGGGAAGCTTGGCCGGTATAGTCTCGACCGTTGTATGAAAAACAAAGGGCAGGCTCATCATTGGGCAGTGAAGATCGAAGTGTGCAAGGACATCGCCGCCGGTAACGACCTCTTCGACGCCGTCCAAAGATTGAATGAGCCGCTTCAACGGCACCGGCACAGCCATTATGACACGCAAACCGCGTTCTTTGACCAAAGGCGCATAGCGGCAAAATTGCAAGGTGTCGCCGAATCCCTGCTCAGCGTGGATTAGAAGCGTGCGCCCTTCGCCGGCTTCGCCCCGCCACTCGGGTTGGGCAAAAGCCATGAAAGCGGGGCTAAGTTGCTTCGATTTCCACCGCCATTCATATTCGCGCCATCCTTCGTCGAAGCGCCCCAAAGCCAACAGGGCCATCGACAGGTTGAGGTGATACTCGCCATCGTCGGGTCTGAGGCGCACAGCCTTCTTATAAGTCTCGACGGCTTCCTCGAGACGTTTGGCGTCTTTCAAAGCATTGCCAAAATTGTTGAGAGTTTCAGGAGAATCAAGGCACAAGTCCAGAGCCTTTTGGCAATAAAGAATCGCCCCGTCAAGGTCGCCTTTCAACCGTCGGATTATACTCAAATTACTGAGAGCTTCCGAATATTCCGGTTGAATGGCGAGAGCCATCTGATACAAGGCCTCGGCGCCGTCCAGATCGTTTTGCAGAAAACGGACAACACCGAGATTATTTATGAAGAAATGGTCGCCCGGCTTTAAGATCAAAGCCTGTTCGTAGCAGGCGACGGCCTCAGGCAGACGGCCCATGTCCTTCAGAGCATTTCCCTTATCGTTTAAAACATCGGTATCTTGCGGATTGACTTCCAGCGCTTTATCTAACGCCACCAAAGCGCCCGCCAGATCGCCGGTTTCTTTTAAAGCCAGGCCGATACAATGATAAGCCTTGGCATGATCCGGCTTAAGAGCGACAACACGCTGCATGATAGGCAAAGCAACGGCAAACTTCTTCTCCGCCATCAGCATGAGACCGTAGCTATAGGCGATCTCACTCGATCCCGGAGCGAGGATGGAGGCCTTTTCCATGCAGGCCTCCGCCTCTTCCCTTTGTCCCAGTTGAAAGTTGATGAAGCCTTGCGCACAAAGGACATATGGATCCGCAGGGTTTTTGCGCAAAAGATCGTCGCAAATCTTCTGCACCTTCTCAAGTTGTTCTTCATGGCTTCTTCCCGTTTTGTCCAAGGTCAACACCCCCAAAGAGGTCATTTGATCGATCGGCTATTTTCTCGTTTTTTCCACCTTTCGCGACGCATGAAGTTCATCGCCGGCATGACGCCCCCCACTCATAATCCTGACTTTTCGCGGCAGGACGAAGACTTGCAAAGACCACAACAGGCGCCGGAATGACGGACCTCCTGCTCACTCTGCTTTGGCGCTTGATTTGAGCAACAGTCCCTCTCCCCGCACCGAGCCGCATAGCGGCCGGGGTGTGTTGGGGGGGGACACAACTCAAGGTGCAACTCCCCCCACTCTTAAAAGCATTCTTGAACGCAAATTGGTAGAAAAAATTGGTATAAATTTGTAACCATCCCTGGCAACCCCGCTATCGTATCGATTTCATAATCGATTTAGACCGGAAGCTTTGTGTCCTATCTTTTGTGATAGCTTGCCCTTCAGGAAGAAGCGATCAAAAACGATTGTCAGAAATGGTTCTATCGAATAGTCCATAACTTAACAAGGTGAGCAGCCGGGTGACCCTATGGTTTGACGTGGTGAATTCCCCACTCCACTTCTATGCTAGGCAGCAGACTTTTCTGAAGAGTATGGCTGTATAAGGACTTCCGCAGGTATGCCCAAACCATTGTGAAGCTTTCGGATCATTCCGATAGTGAGCGGTCGCTTCCGATTCAGAACCTCCGAAACACGAGCGCGGCTTCCGATGAATGGCTCAAGATCACGGCGGGAGAGTCCACGGCTTTCGAGGTGGTACAGTATAGCTTCAACCGGGTCCGGTAGCGGAATCGAGTAATGTTTTTCTTCGTAAGCTTCAACAAGGGTGGCCAATACCTCCAGCCGATCCCCTTCTGGAGAGTTGAGTTGGGCATTGAAGAGCCGTTCCACCTCCTTCAGCGCAGCGTTGTAATCACTTTCCGTTTTGATAGGCCGAATGTCCATGCTTTATACCCCTGTCAGACGGCGGTCGCATCGATGCGGTCATATTCCCGATGGGTTCCCACAAATCGGATATAGACAATTCCGAACTCATACTGAATGGCTGCCACAAGCCGGTAAGTGTTGCCCTTGATATTGAAAACCACCCGATTATTAGCCCAAAGCTTGCATGCCGATATTCCTTCTTAATATCTGAAGGAGATCTCCAATGAGCTTGTTTTGCATCGGCATGCCACGCCAACAGCGGTTGCTCTGCATCCGGATGTGTTTCCCAAAACTCTTTGAGTATTTTGCGAGAAATGATCCGCATGTAAACAATTTACCATGCTCCCACATTGGGATCGAGAGTCTTTAGTAATCGTTTCGGGATGCCTCGGCTGCCGATCAATAGTAGCGCACTTCGCCCCCATGGCGGAGTTAAATTATTTAAAATGTTAACAAGGTTAGCAACCGAGTGACGCTGTGGTTTGACGTTGTGAATTCCCCAAGTTTGTCTCAGGAGCAAAAGGATTTAATTATGCGCCGTCTTGCAACCCGAATCGGCAAAAATTGAGTTTTGCGAGTCATATCGCAGCAGACCCGCAGCCAGTCAGCCAATGGGGAATTGGCAATTGAGCGTTGACCCACTTCGAGAAAAAATGAGACTGGCTGCCTTGCACACACTCTCTCGAAGCCAGCGATGAACGGGGTCCGCGTCAAAGCGCGGATGCCAAGCCTGGCAAACAGGAAACGGCTCAATCGACATCGGGAGATCGAAGATATATATGGGAAGAAATGACCTTACAGATTCCGCCAGGAGTCGAGGCGCCGCGACAGTCAAATCAGAGTCCGAGACGGCGAAAAGAGCCGCATAAAAATTTGGAACCACCAGAGCGACCCTGCGAAAGAGGTTAGCGCGCTCGAGAACCGAATCAATCGGTCCTCGCGTTCGGCCGCGCCGTGAAACGCTGACGTGGGTCAGCCGGGAAAAGAGTTCCAACGTCATTTCCGAATGCGTAACAGCGTGGCCTGCTCTCACGACCCCGACAAAACTCTCCCGGAAAAGCATTTGTGTCCGGATCTCAGGTCCCGTTACCCCTACTCCCAGGTCGAGATCCACCCTACCCTCACGTAACGCCTCCGCATCCTCATCTCCTTCGGGAGCAAACCGCAAAACAACGTTCGGCGCAACATTCTCCACAATTTTAAGGAGCCGCGCAGCAAAGGGTCCTGTGAAGATATCGCCCGCTCGCAACGTGAAAGTGCGCTCCAGGGAGCTGGGCGCTTTCACTTCCTTGTTCGAGCGGAGCAATTTGGACGCTTCCATAATGACGGCATCCACCTGCCCTCTCAATTGCAAAGCATAGGGGGTCGGCACCAGCTTTCGTCCTGCCCTCACCAATATTGGGTCTCCGACAGCATCACGGAGGCGGGCAAGCACGCGGCTCATGGCCGACACACTAAGGTTCATTCGCTTTGCGGCTCCTGTGACGCTTTCCTCCAGGAGCAGTGCATTTAATGCCATGAGCAGATTCAAATCCATAAGATCACGTCACTCCCATATTTTGCGTCTGACACAACTATACTTTGTATAACTTGCGTTAACCGTCAAATCATCCAGGTGCATATAATGCACCCTCGGCAACAATTCACCATTTTTTCAGACGACTCATAAAGGAGATTGACTATGCCGGCATTTTCAGAATCGACTCTGCAATCCGAATCCGTCGTCAGGGTTCTCGACCGTCTCTACAGCGTCTCCGAGGAGATCGACCCCGACATCGTGTCTCATGCAAAGAAGGAAGCACAAAATAGGGGGAAAGCAACCGATTCCGGTGTTGCCGATCTGCTCGGCAAAGCTTTCCTTCCAGTTTCTCGTGAAATGGGGCGCCTTCTCTATATCCTTGCCCGCACGCAGAACAGTCGCACTATCGTGGAATTTGGCACCTCTTTTGGAATCTCGACCATATTCTTAGCCTCAGCGTTGCGCGATAACGGCAGTGGGTTGGTGATCACTTCGGAATTGAATGCGGAGAAGGTCAAAGCTGCAAGATTTAATCTACACGAAGCCAGCCTGAGCGAACTCGTCGAGATCCGCGAAGGTGACGCCCTGACGACCCTGCGGGA
>Ga0326728_10022555_pt1 | contig 11667 bp, 11 predicted proteins | sample MB3enrmetagenome_FD_207602 | JGI IMG/M metagenome (GOLD analysis project Ga0326728, IMG submission 207602) | Lab enriched peat soil microbial communities from McLean, Ithaca, NY, United States - MB31MN | ecosystem: Environmental > Terrestrial > Soil > Wetlands > Peat | place: USA: New York... | reverse complement strand
GGTCGATGTGCGCGTGGGTGACGATGATCTGCTTGAGCTTGAGGCCCTGCTCGGTGAGTCTCTTGTGAATGCGCGAAACGTCGTCGCCGGGGTCGATGACGATGGCCTCGCGGGACTCTTCATCGCCTAAGATGGTGCAGTTGCAGGCAAGCGGGCCGACGGGAAAGGACTCGAGGAGCATGAGTCCATTGTAGGGGTTTTAGCTTTTGGCTCGTAGCTATTAGCTTTTAGCTCTTGGGGCGCGACGAATGATTCTTACGCCCGCTGAAGCGGGCTCGCCGCATCGGTGATGCATCGCATCCCCAGGCTCACGCCCTGGGGCTACCGTCTTGCGCCCGCTGCGCGGGCAGGTGCGGGTCAGGAGACCGGCGGTACGACCTGACTGCAGTGCGGCGTTACGGGAGGGAACAGCGTAAGACAGCTTCGGTGCCCGATGCGGAGTGTACCGAAAAAGTAACGAAAAGGCGAAAACAAGTGTTGCGATTCGCTTTTTATTCGCTATAATGCGCCCATGGCCGTCACTCGCAGACAAAAAGAGGTTCTGGATTTTCTTGAGTCGTTCGTTAGCCGCAACGGCTATTCGCCTTCGTTTGAAGAGATTGCGCGCGGCATGAGCCTGAAAAGTCTGGCCACCGTGCACAAGCACATCACCAATCTCGAAAAGAAGGGGATGCTGGACCGCGTGCACAACCGCAGCCGGTCGATTGACGTGCTGCCGCCGGGTTCGCGCACCCGATCGAGCCTGAAGCTGCCCCTGGCCGGGCGCATTGCCGCGGGCCAGCCGGTGGAGGCGATGGAGAATGCGGAGACCATCTCACTGCACGACGTGGTGGGCAACCGCGACGTGTTTGCCCTGGAGGTGCGCGGCGATTCCATGCGCGACGAGCACATTATCAACGGCGACTACGTGCTGGTGGAGCGGACGCGCACCGCGCGCCAGGGCGAGATTGTGGTGGCCCTGGTGCACGGCACGGAGACGACGCTGAAGCGTTTCTACCCGGAGGGCAACGTGGTGCGCCTGCAACCCGCCAACATCGAGATGGATCCCATCTACGTGCCTGCGGGACAGGTGGCCATTCAGGGACGCGTACTGGGCGTGCTGCGGAAGTACCGGTGAACAAAGAACAGCTTCTAGCTTCTAGCTCCTAGCTTCTAGCCGTGGATCGTGAACCGTGGTTCGTGGTTCGTGATTCGTGAAACGGCCGGAAGTGCTGACCCGCGCTTAACCTGCGGCCTTTGCCATGCGCTCGGCGCGCCAGATTGCACCTTTCAGGGCGACCACCTCTTCGGTTCCCACCGGCATCCCGGGTGCAGCCGCATGCAACCCCGAGAAAAACTGCTGGCGCACCAAGTCCATTTTGGCGATGACGCTGCCGGTCCATGCCACGGGAATTTCGCCGGCAATGCCATGTTTGCGGCGTAACTTGGCGCGGACGAGGAGCACAAATCCCACCAAGTCGATGGCGGCCTGCTGCAAAACGCCCACTGCGACCGCGTCTCCTGCGTCGGCCAGCTCGTGGATAGCCGGCGCCAGCGCGGCAAAATCGGGGGCCGGCGTGCCGTCGCCCAGATTGATGAACTCGTCCATGGTCGGCGTGCCCCAGATCTCCATCACTTTGGGGATCACCTGGCAAGGCTCCTCGCGATCGAGGGCGTGGAGCGCGCGGCGAATGGAATTGACGCCGATCCAGTAGCCGGAGCCTTCGTCGCCGAGGCGTGAGCTCCATCCGCCAGCGGTTTCGAGACTCCCATCCGGCGCGCGGCCTACGCAATTGGATCCGGTTCCGGCGATCTGCAGGATGCCCGGCCCTCCCTCAAAGGCCGCGTCGAGAGCGATGACGTGGTCGCCCACGACTTCAGAGCGCGCAACGCCAAAATCGTCGAAGACGGCGGTGATCCATTCTGTGATTCCGGGCATGCTGGCGCTGGCCACGCCGCAGCACGCTGCGTCCACGCCTTTCACGCCTGCCTCCGCGAAAGCTTCTTTCAGCACGGTGCGCAGATTCTCTTCCGCCACTTCAGCGCCGACGCGCAATCTCTTGATGGATCCGCTTTGCCCGCTGCCCACCATCTTGCCATCGGCGACAATTGCAGCCCGTGTATTGGTGCCGCCGCCGTCAATTCCCAGAACTACGCTCATGGTCCACTTGCCTTTCCAAGGTCTGCAGGGGCTAAAGCCCCGAATTATCCTGCATTCTTTTCGGCCCGGCTAAAGCCGTGCCCTTGTTACAAAGCCATTCTGATCGCAGCTTGCAGCAGCCTTCGATCTCATTCAGAACAGCTCAACTCGTGCCCTTGTTACAAGACTGGTTTTTGAAACACTCCCTAGTTTTGCGGCGCGGCGCCGTCATCGCGCAACGTTCCCGACAGAATGTTGAGGCTGCCATCGGTTTTCGGCGGAGCGAGGCCCAGCAGATGCGCCATCCATGGATACAGATTTACGTTATCAAACGGAGCAACCGTTCTTCCCACGCGCAGATCCGGTCCCGCGGCGAAGAAACTGGCCTTCATCTCGGGCAGAAGGTGCGGATCGAAGCCGTGCATGCCGAGGGTGGGCGGGTGATTCGTCTCTCCGGCAGCCGGGGCGTGGGCGCGAATGGCAAACGGTCCCGTGGCGACAACAATCGGGTCGCCTTCACGCGGATTCTGATTGTAATTCAGATCGGCTGGCACATCCTTGCGGCGATAGACCACGAACTGCGGAGAAACGCGCTTCAGTTGGTTGTAGACGCGGTCGCGATCCTCTTCGGTTTTGCCGTAGAGCAGGTCGCCCACGGTGTCGAAGGCGGAGAGATCGGCAAACTCGTCGAGGTTGATCCAGCCACCCTCCGATTTGATCATGCCGTGATCGCTGACCACGACGAGATCGATGGGCAGGCCGGTGGTAGCGAGCGCGTCGCGGAGTTTGCCTACCAGAGCGTCCATGCGGAGCGCGGCGGCGCGGGTTTCGCGCGCGTCGGGCCCGAACTCGTGGCCCTCGTGGTCGGGCTCGGAGAAGTAGATGGCGATGAAGTGCGGACGGTCGGCGGCGGGCAGATGGAGCAGCGCGAGGGTATTATCGATGCGCGCCTGCTCGACCTTGGGCGTGGCCTGGGTTTTGCCGTCGAAGGTGGCGTAATACGTGGGGCGGAAGCCGGCAATTTTGGCCTCGCAGCCAACCCACAAAAGGCACGCCGTGCGCATGCCCTGGCTCTCGGCCAGGCTCCACAAGGGGACGCCGCCATACCAGGAACCGTCGTGCGTGGTTTGCGTGTCGTACATGGAGTAGCGCGCGCCGCGCGGGGGATCGAGAAAGCTGTTGGCCACAATGCCATGGTGCTCGGGATAAAGACCGGTCACGAGGGTGTAGTGGTTGGGAAAGGTGAGCGAAGGATAGCTGGGCAACATGCCCTGCGGCGCCCACACGCCGGCCTTGCCCAGCGCCAGCAGATGCGTGGCGTTGTCGCGGGTTGCGTAGTCCCAGCGAAAGCCGTCGAGAGAAACCAGCACGAGATAATGCTGGCTCTGCGCCCAGGCAGAGTTCGGGCCATTGTCGACATGCGTGAGCGGCAGCGCCGAATTGAAGCCGGTTCCCTGCCCCTGAGCTGCGCACGGCGCGATAGCGAGAGCGCAGACGATAAGGAGTGCGCACAAACTCGAGCGGCGCAGGCGGGAAAATTGCATCGAAGGCCCCCATGGAACAGGTTAACGCATGGAAGGTTGGGGTTCATGCTTTCCCACATCTCAAAATCGAGATGCGGGGCACCCGGGTTCGTGCGGAGGTACATAGGCCGAAAAGCAACCGCAGATTCTTCGACTCCCTTCGTCCGCTATGGCGGACTACGGTCGCTCAGAATGACAGTGCTATGGTTGGGGTCATTGATCGTTAACGAAACTAGCTGTTCCGGAATCTATGAGGCGATGCGCGCCCAGGTCATGCGCGCCAGCCCGATGAGAAGAATGGCGATTTTCTGCACGGTGGGCACGCTGGCGCGGTGGGTGAAGACGTCGTACCTTGCGCGCTCGATACGCTTGAGCAGCGCGTGGTAGATGGAAACCAGCACCCAAAGCGCAGGACGGCTCTCGCGCTCAATGAGCGGCAGCAGCTGATCGGCCGAGCGGTAGTAGTCCTCGGCGCGGCGGGCCACGGAAGCCAGCAAAGCGCGTTCCGCCGGCGTGGGAGGCGCGGACGGCGCGCGATGCAGCAGCGAATCGAGTGAAACTCCGTGCGCCGCGAGGTCGGTGAGCGGCAGATAGACGCGGTTGCGCGCCGCGTCCTCGCTCACGTCGCGCAAAATGTTGGTGAGCTGGAAGGCGATGCCGGTTTCCTCGGCCAATTTTTCGGCGCGCTCGCCGCTGTAGCCGAAGATGCGAATGCACACCAGTCCCACCACCGACGCGACCAGATAGCAGTAGCGATAGAGATCGGCGAAGGTTGCGTAAGTGTCGGGCGCGCCGGTGGACGCGCGATCGAGATCCATGGCGACGCCGTCGACCAGCTCGTCGAGCAACTGGAGCGGAATGGCGAAGCGCTTGATGGCGTCGCGCACGGCCAGGAACACGGGATCGGCGGTCGCGCCGCCATTTGCCGCTGCGTGCCACGCGGCCAGCCACGCGTCGAGCTTGCGACGGCGCTCTTCGCGGGGCAGGCTCTCGTCGTCGGCCAGATCGTCGGCCTGGCGCATGAAGGCGTAGATGGCGCAGATGGCGTTGCGGCGCTCAAGGGGCAGCGCGACGAAAGCGTAGTAAAAATTCCTGGCTTCGCGCTTTGCGATCCCGCGGCACGTCGCGTAGGCGCGGGCCATTTCGTTGGATGGAACTGTCGGCGTCAAGGGGTCTTTCCTGTAGATTTCGGACTAGATCTCGAACCCAGGCGCAAAAATGGCAGCACTTTGCCGCCCAGTGCGCGCAGGGCCAGCGCAAGCTTGGTGCGCCTGGAGATAGACGGCCGCGCGCTCAGCACGTCATAGTCGCGGCGTTCAATAGCGCGCAAAATCTCCAGGCCTCCGCGGCTGAAGAGATCGAGGTCGAGCGCGAGGTCGCGGTTCACGCGCTCGATGAGCGGCAGGCCGCGTTCGAAGAGAGCGCGCGCGTAGTTCACTTCGTGACGCAGAAGGGCGCGGAACTCCGGCGTGGCTACGCCGCGCGCGATGGTCTCGTCGTCGACGCCAAAGCGGCGCATGTCTTCTTGCGGTAAGTACACGCGGTCCTTGGCGAAGTCCACGCGCACATCCTGCCAGAAATTGGCGAGCTGCAAGGCCGAGCAGGTTGCGTCGGAGAGCCGGAAGTTTTCTTCTTTCGTTTCGGGGCTCACCTCGCCGCAGGCATAGAGCACAAGCCGGCCCACGGGATTGGCGGAGTAGCGGCAGTAGCCCAGAACCTCGTCCATGGTGGCGTAGCGCGTGACCGTCTGATCCTGGCGGAAGGCGACGAGCAGATCGGCGAACGGTTCTTTGGGAATGTTGCAGGCGCGGATGGTTTCAGCCAGCGCCACAAACACCGGATGGCGCGCGCGGCCCTCGTAGCAGGCATCGAGCTCGCGTCCCCAGAAGTCGAGAAGCGCGAGGGCTACGGCGGGGTCACCGACCTCGTCGCCCAGATCGTCGGAGATGCGGCAGTAGGCGTAGATGGAATGAAAGTGCGGCCGCAGCGCCCTGGGCAGAAACCACGTAGCCACGTGGAAGTTTTCATAATGCGACTCGGCCAATTGCCGGCACCAGGCTCGGGCCTCGTCGAGCGTGGGCGCCACCTCGGGAATGCGATAGCCGGGCGGCAGGGCGGCCCATCCGCGGGCGAGGAGTTCGTCGGTCGTCGGCTGGGTGGTGGTGGTCATGAGCGAAGCCTACATCTATTTTGCGCTATTCGGGTGGGAGGTGCGGTTCTGGGGCTGAAGCCCCGAGTTGATTTTTGGGGCTGTTGCGGCGCGAGTGAACTCGCGCCCTGATACAGGACCAGTGGGGTTAGGTTCCTGGTATCCCCGGTCCCCAAATGCGAGGGACCGGGGGCACCCATTTGTCATGGTGAGTTTGCGAAAAGTAACCGCAGGTCCTTCGACTCGTCCGCCTCCGGCGGACTCGCTCAGGATGACATCCGATTTTTATTGCTCAGGATGACAGAGCAGTGCTCAAGCGAGCTTCAGAGACAGGAAACTTGCTGGGGCTCATCACGGCACGATCGCGGTTTTGATTTCGCTCTCGGTTGAGCGGTTCATCAGCTTCTCAAAGACGCGGTTGAGCTCATAGAGGTGAGCATGGCCGGTGATGAAGGCGCTGGCCTGGAAGCGTCCGCTGGCGATGAGCGCGAGGGCTTTGCGGCAGATGGCCGGGGTGTGATGGAAGGTGGCGCGGAGCGTGATGTCGCTATAGTGGATGCGGTTGGTGTCGAGCGTGACGTGGGTGTTCTTGGCGCAGCCGCCGAAGAAGTTTACGGTACCGCCCTTGCGCACCAACTCCACCGCCTCCTGCCATGCCTCGGGCACACCAACAGCTTCAATGGCGATGTCGACGCCGCGGTCCCTGGGCGTAAGAGCGCGCGTCTCCTGGATGGCTTTGCGGATGGACGAGCTTTGCACCACGTGGGTCGCGCCCAACTGCCGCGCAGCCTCCACCTGGCCGTCGTGCTTGACCACGGCGATGGTCTCGTATCCCGCCAACGCAGCCACATGCAACATCATGAGGCCGAGCGGCCCGCCGCCAATCACGGCGATGATGTCGCCCTTGCGGGGACGCGAATCTTCGAAACCATGCACCGCGCAGGCCAGCGGCTCTGTGAGCGCCGCGTGCTCCAGCGGCACATTCTCCGGCACGACGAACGTGTTCTTGCTTACGATTCGCTCGGGAATGCGGATGAACTCGGCATACGCTCCATTGTTGAAGAGCAGGTCGTCGCAAAGATTCTCCTGATCGTGCAAGCAGAAATAACATTTGCCGCAGGGCGCGGAGTTGAGCGCTACCACACGGTCGCCGGGCGCGTAATCTGTCACGCCATCGCCGGCTTCGACAACAGTCCCTGCCATCTCGTGCCCGAAGAGCGCGGGGGGCACGATCATGCGCGCGTGATAGCCGCGGCGGAAAACCTTGAGGTCCGTTCCGCAGGTAAGCGCTGCGCCCACGCGCACGACCAACTCGCCGGTTTCGGCTTTGGGAATTGGAACCTGCTCGATGCGGACGTCTTCGCGGCCGTGGAGGACGGCGGCTTGCATCGTGGTTCGCCCGAGAATCGCGTGCTCGACGGTCCTGCGGCCCAGGCTGACAGCGGATTCGACCGTCTGGCGACCCTTGCCGACCACCGCGTCGACAGTGTTCAGGCCTGCCTCGACGACGGTCTCCACGGTATCCAGGCCACCCTCGACGACGTCCTCGACCGTCTTGCGGCCACGGCGGATCGCATCTTTCACCGTGCTCGCCATCGAACCCCCCTACTCTGCGCCGGCCCCGGGCACAGGCTCCATCATAATCTTCATGGAACCCGGCCGGGGATTGGATGCAATTTCGATGGCCTCTACCGCCTCTTCAAGCGGGAAACGGTGCGAAATCAGCTGCGTCAGGTCGAAGCCGTTGCGGTAGCCATCGAACACCAGGCCCGTTACTTCGTCCAGAATCGGGAACGACGAAGAGTATGAGCCGAGAAGGGTCTTTTCGTCTACACAAACCGAGGCGGGGTCAAACGTGGCCTCGCCGTGCTGGGTCTGGGCAAACAGCATCACCTTGCCGCCGGGGCGCACCGCATCCATGGCGGTGCGGATGAGGGCGTTGCCGCCCACGGCCAGGATCACGGCATCGGCGCCGCGGCCTTCCGTCTCGGTCATTACGCGTTCCACTACATTCTCAGTGCCCGCATGGATGGGGTTGGAGAGGCCGAAGCGCGCGGCAATGGCGTGACGCTCGGCAAAAAGGTCGGAAGTAAGCACGCGAGCGCCGGTGCGCGCAGCGAGCGCGGCGTGCATCAGGCCAATGGGGCCCTGGCCGATGACCAGCACCGTGTCGTCGGCGGCGAGATTGAGCAGCTTCGTGCCCTTCAGCACCGTATTGAGCGGCTCAACAAACGCCGCCTGCTCAAAGGGCACACCGTCGGGAATGTGCACCACGCCGCGGTTGGCTACGACGAAGTCCATCACGCGGATGTACTCGGCGAAGCCGCCGCCGGAGGGCTCAAACCCTGCAGTGGCGCCGGTTTTCTTATAGAGCGGGCACTGTGCGGGTGTGTTCTTGCGGCAGTAGTAGCATGTGCCGCAGGGAACGTGATGAAAGGACATGACGCGGTCGCCCACGGCAAAGTTGGTGACGCCGGCGCCCACCTCCGCAACCACGCCGGCCATCTCGTGACCGAAGATGCGCGGCGCCGAGTGCGATCCCATGTGAATCTTCTTGAGATCCGTGCCGCAGATGCCGCAGGTGGCGATCTTGATGAGCAGTTCGCCGGGCCCAATGCGCGGGACGGGCACGGTTTCCAGGCGCATGTCGTTGATGCCGCGATAGACCACGGCGCGCATCGTGGAGGGGATTTTTTCGTCAATCTGCAATCTTGGGCGCAATTCAGGGTTAGAGATTTGGGTAGCCATTCTTTCTTTCGATGTGACCTCATGCATCGCGAGCTTGCCCATCGAGAAAATCGACCAGCGAATCCGCGATGCTTTGGGAAGCCCGTCTACTATTTTCGCCCATCCGGTGGAGTGCGGGCCAGTACCAGGGCCGGAGAAGGCTCAAAAGGGCAAATGAAATCAGCCGGAAGCGGCCGTCGGAGGTGAGAAACGGGTTGAAGTCGGGCAGGCGGTCGTTGAGGCCGTCGCTCACGCCCTTGATGCAATAAAACGGAATCTCGCGCATGGCGGCGAGGCGCGCGATGGCCGCCGCCTCCATGTCGACGAGTGCGGCGGCGTAGGTTGCGGCGAGGCGTTGTTTTTCGGCGCGGCCGGCTACATTGGGACTGGTGGCGAGCCAGAGATCGCCGGCGCCCGCATCGCAGTGGAAGCGCTCGCCGGTGCGCACGTCGATGACGCCGGCCACATTGTGCGCCGAGCCCGAGGCAATTTCGGGGCGCAACGCTCCCGCCCAGCCGATGGAAAATACCAGATCGATGGGGCCACCGTCTTCGATCGCGGCGAAGGCGCGGGTTGCGGCGGATTGACCGGCTCCGGCGCACGCGGCAATCCATTCTTCGTCCTCGTTGCGTTGCGCCCAGAAGTGGATGCCGTTGCGGGTCGAGTGGGGCCAGCCGACGACGAGCGGCTTGAGCTCGCCGGGCATGGCAGCAATGATGGCAGTGCGCGTCATATTGTGTGCTATGCTTGTGGCCAAGAAATCATCATCAATCGAAACGGGCCATCCCCCATGAAATGCTCGAAGTGTGGCGCGGATCTCGCCATCGGCTCAACGAGTAGTCTATGCCCTGTGTGCCTGCAGACCCAACACGGGCGCTCCCGGTTCAACGTCTTGCTGATTATCTCTATAGGCGTTTTCCTGGTTTTCGTTATCGTGATCGTGCTCCAGTCAGGGACCGGTAAGACGGCTACCAGCGACAGTCCATCGTCTCTCACGACTGCCGCACCGCCGGCGTCGTCCGCCGAGCCTTCTCCGGACGTTCCAGCGGCCGCGCCTGCGCCCGAGAAACATGATTGGGACTACGACACGGCCACCATGGATGCGGGAAGCCGGCCCGTGAAGATCGGATGCATCGAGTCGGATCAAATGGTGCATCTGAATTCGCCCTACGAGGACACATTTGCGCGTCTTTGCCTCAGAACCGACGGCGCGGCTCTCTTCATCCTGAATGGGGACGGGCAAATGCTGAGCGGGGAGGGCCACGGCGCCATCGTTCGCTTTGGCGATGGCCCGGCAAAACGGTTCTCGCTGGAAGAGCCTGCGGATTACTCCTCGAAAGAGGCCTTCGTTGAACCGGCAGGCCCACTTTTCGCCGCGGCCAGGGCGGGCAAACCGATCACCATTGAAGCGACCTACTACGAGGCCGGGCAGCAAGCGGTGACCTTCACCGCTGCGACGCCGCTCAACCTGAAGTGAGCCTGAGGGAAGTCTGCGAAGCGATGATGCGCCTGCATCGGTCTCAACGCGGCGCGTGTTCCTGAAGGATCTTGAACAGCCGCGAGCGGTGGCAGCGCGATTCGTCCGCACAGAAGCAGCCAATGCTGATGGGCGTGCGCGCCGCGACCTGGGCGACAAACTCGACGGTCTGACGCGATTCCGCGCTGGATAAAAGCTCACGCTCGTAGCGATCGAAGAAGGACCTGCGGTCGGCAAGGTCTTGGAGATCGATGTGCTTGAGTTGCGCGAGAAGCTTGGCGCTGGGCGCCAGCGCCGGAAGCCAGACATCGAAGTAGCCGTCGGCAACCCAGCGGTCTTTGGGCACGCCGCGCGGCGGACGGCGGGTTGCGCCGATGCGCAGGCCCTGACCGGGCTGAGCGGGTGTGCCGATCTGGAAGGTGGTGAGCTTCAACTTCTGCGGCATGGTTGGCCTCGGATTCATCCGGGCCTGAAGGCCCGATGCTGACGTTGCTTGATTCAGGGGCCTAAAGGCCCCTGCTCCCTCCGAATGACTACGGTGCGTAGCCGTTGGCGCGGAACCAGTCGATGGCGGCGCGCATGGCCGGGTAAACAGGAAGAATGCGGAAGCCGAGTTCGGCTTGCGCGCGGGCGCTGGAGGCGAACATCTTCTTGCGGCCCATGCGGACCTCTTCGAGCGTGGCGCGCGGCTCTTTGCCGCGGATGCGGCCGGTGATCCACTCCTCAAAGAACGCGTAGGTGGCGGCGATGGCGAAGGGAATCTTGACCGTGGGCGAAGGAATGCCGGTGATGGCCGACATCTTGTCGAGGATCTGCTTGAGGGTGAGGTTCTCGCCACCGAGGATGTAGCGGCGGCCGGGCGTGCCTTTGGTGAGAGCGAGAACGTGCGCGCGGGCGACTTCGGTGACGTCGACGAGATTCAGTCCTGTGTCGACATACGCGGGAAACTTCCGGTTCAAGAAATCGACGAAGATGCGGCCGGTAGGCGTGGGCTTGCGGTCGTTGGGTCCGATGGGGGTGGTGGGATTTAAAATCAGCACCTCCTGCCCTTGGGCTGCTGCATGCAATGCTTCCTGCTCCGCCAGGAATTTGGAGCGCTTGTAGTGGCCGACCATGTCGTTGAGCGAGACCGGCGTGTCTTCGTTGGAGACGATGCCGTTGGTAAAGAAGTGCATGGTGGCAACGCTCGACGTATAGACGAAGCGCTTGACGCCGGTCTCGCGGGCCATGCGCAGCAGCTCGCGCGTGCCGTCGACGTTGGCGCGATACATGGCGGCGGAATCGGGAATCCAGAGGCGGTAGTCTGCGGCGACGTGGACGACAGCATCGCAGCCGGCCAAGGAGGACTTGAGCGAGGCGGGGTCAGAGAGATCGCCGACGACCGTTTCGCCGGGGATGCCTTCAAGATTGGCGAGGTTGCTGGATTTGCGCGTGAGGAGGCGCAGGCTGGCGCCCTCGGCGGCTAATGCCTTGGCTACGTGATGGCCGATGAAACCGGTGGCGCCTGTGACGAAGACTTTCATCGATCGAGTGAGGCTGGCAGCAGTTTACTCCAGCGCTTCGGGGTGGAGGGCGATGTTCTTTTCGCCGGCGGCCTTCTTTTCGTTCCAGGCCTTCACCCAGTCTTCCCAGTGCTTGCCCGCGGCGCGATCTTTGCCGGTGAATTCGATGC
>Ga0326728_10022553_pt1 | contig 11669 bp, 4 predicted proteins | sample MB3enrmetagenome_FD_207602 | JGI IMG/M metagenome (GOLD analysis project Ga0326728, IMG submission 207602) | Lab enriched peat soil microbial communities from McLean, Ithaca, NY, United States - MB31MN | ecosystem: Environmental > Terrestrial > Soil > Wetlands > Peat | place: USA: New York... | reverse complement strand
CCCTTGCTGTCCGCGACCGACTTCACCGTATTCGACGTGCTGTCCCAGCCGATGACCACGATGTTCATGTCCCCGGCCGTCTGCGCCTTACTGTATGCTGCGGTTATCGTACTGACCGAAGTCGGAACTGCCGAGTTCACCTGTACAAAGCCGATTGCTGCCGCCGCTGTCTGCGACATTAAAGCTGCAAAAAGCACCAGCAAGAAGACCCCAAGAATCGCACGTGCAACAAGCGCAAACTGGGGTTTTGAATGTCCGCACACTTGAAATACTTTCATTTCATTCATTTCGGTTCCTCTCATTCAATGGATTTTCGATGCAATTTTGAATTACGGTTACCGGGCTCCCATTCGCGTGAATGCATTCATGCACTTCCAACAAGGCAGAGGTTCGCAACAACTTCCAGATGCTTCGTTTATTTGCTGTGTGTGTTTCGTAGTCTATCGAATGCATTCATAATATTTCGTATAGTTTGACCGAGGAGCATTTTGATCCGATTGGGTCGTTCTGTCAACCTCTTTTATGCTTGTCGAGTGGATGGGGGCGTTGGGATGAGATTTGAGCAGGAATTGCCGGGAAATGGCCGGTTTGGGGCGATAAGCGCGAGGCGGTGGTTTAGGACCTCGACCCGCCCCCGGTTTCCAGCGGCACATTCGATACATATTGAACTTGTCCGTAATTAATCGTAATATACTGAAGAGTTGCTACGGGGATGAAGCGAGGCCGTGGAACTCTAAGAAGGGCCTCTTGGAGGAGCCGGGTTTGGATCCAGTCATGCAGCAGTTCTGTCTCAACTCCATCTCCAGCCTGCAGAATGTCGTGATGCGCAATCGCCTTTCAGGAAAAGGGGGTGTCTATGCGGTTTGTTCCGCGCATCCCTGGGTCATCGAAGCGGCCATTCAGCAGGCCAAGGAGGATGATTCTGTCCTCCACGTGGAGTCCACTTCCAGTCAGGTCAATCAACTGGGCGGTTATAGCGGACAGACGCCGGGTCAGTTCGCTGACTTTGTACACTCAGCGGCGCGACGCATGGGGTTTCCAAGAGATCGAATACTGCTGGGCGGGGACCATCTAGGGCCATTTCCGTGGAGGGCTGAAGCATCGGACCTCGCCTTGAAAAAGGCTTACGAACTAGTCCGTGCCTGTGTGCTGGCCGGATACGGGAAAATCCATCTTGATGCGAGCATGGCGTGTGCCGATGACGCAAAGGTCCTCTCTGGACACATGGTCGCGCAGCGGGCTGCCGTACTTTGCGAAGCCGCTGAGGAAGCGCTGAAAGACTTGCCGCCCGGCGCCGCCCGTCCTCTGTATGTCATCGGGACCGAAGTCCCAGCCCCAGGGGGCGAGTCCGATTCAGGAGCATCTCCCGTTGTAACCACGGTCGAGAACCTCCATCAAACTCTGCAAATCTTTGAACAGGCCTTTGCCGAGAGAGGCCTGTCCGCAGCCTGGCAAAGAGTGGCCGGTGTGGTGGTGCAGCCCGGAGTGGAGTTCGGGGACGACGTCGTATTTGAATACGATGGCATAAGGGCGCGCTTACTTTCGGCAGGATTGCCGCGTAGCCCTTCGCTGGTGTACGAAGCACACTCCACGGATTATCAGTCTTCCAGCGCTCTGGCACAGATGGTGGAAGACCACTTCGCTATTCTGAAAGTTGGCCCATGGTTGACCTTCGCATTTCGGGAAGCTGTGTTCGCTTTGAGTGCGATCGAACGAGAGCTGCTTGCCGGAAGAAAAAACGGGAAGCTGTCGCAGGTACGGGAAGTGCTTGATCGGGCAATGCTGCGCGAACCCGCCTACTGGCGCTCCTACTATCACGGGGATGAGAGCCAACTGCGCCTCTCGCGGGCCTACAGTTATAGCGACCGCTGCCGTTACTACTGGCATGAGCCCGCTGTCCAGGCAGAGATCGAGCGCCTACTCGAGAACCTCACGATGCACTCGTTCCCCTTGACGCTCATCAGCCAGTATCTTCCTCAGGAGTACACGGCAATCAGAGCGGGACAAATCGAGCAACGGCCAGAAGCTATCATTCGATATCACATTCAGTCGGTACTGCGGACCTATGCGGCAGCGTGTGGAATGGGTGAAAACTGATTTTCACGATAGCCAGTCATAATGGATGTTACTGGGTCTTAAATCGCAAGTGTACTTAGATTGGGGGCAAAGATGGCGAAGTTGGACGTATGCGTGGTTGGTGAAATCAATCTAGACCTGATCCTCTACGGTTTGCCCAAAGAACTGGTACTGGATCGCGAACTATTGGCCAGCGGTCTGGCGCTCACGCTAGGCAGTTCGTCCGCGATTTTTGCTCATAACTTGGCCTTGCTGGGAACCAAGGTCGGTTTCATCTCGAAAACCGGCGGGGACCCGCTGGGAAAGATGGCATTGGAAAGGCTGGCGGCTGCTGGGGTTGACGTAAGCCGCATGAAGGAGTCAGCCGGGCGAACACCGACGGGGCTAACCGTTGCTTTACCTTACCTCCAGCAGCGTTACATCCTTACGTTTCCTGGCACCATGTTTGAGATGCAGTACTCCGACATCGACATGGAATACGTCCGGTCGGCGCGGCACCTGCACGTCTCGTCGTTCTTTCTGCACCGCGCGTTGCGCCCGCGAATCCTGGATCTGTTCCGCCAAGCGAAAACTGCGGGACTTTCCACGTCACTCGATACCAATGACGACCCCGAGAACAAGTGGGATAGGGATCTCTTGGAAGTTCTTAAGTATGTCGACATTTTTCTTCCGAATGATCGTGAAGCGAAGAAGATCGCGCACACGGACGACCTTTCGCAAGCCATTAACGTGCTCGCGGGTCTAGCGAAAGTTGTGGTGGTGAAACGTGGCTCCGCGGCTGCTATCTGCCGGTCAGGGCAGGCACAGTGCAGTTTAGCGCCCCCGAGCGTGAAAACTGTAGACGACGTCGGCGCGGGCGACAGTTTCGATGCAGGATTCATCCACCAGATGATGCAGGGGGCAAAACTCGAGGATTGCCTGGCATTTGCCAATCTGGCGGGAGCATACTCAACCACCAAGGAAGGTGGCACCGAGGCATTTCGCGATCGCAGTGCACTTACCAGTTTCATGCGCCAGCAGTGGAACGCCACGGGCCGGGGCGCGCTGCCCTTGAAGGGGTAGCGGGTTTTTTTCAAACGGCCCGGGAAAATATAGCACTTGACAAAAGCCATAATACGCAAGTAAAAGTAATCATTCGTAATATTACAGTAGAGTTCGTACTTCCCAATATAGGAGTTTAGCGCTTTGGGAGGGCAGCTCAGGAGGCTTGCTATGACCGTTTTTTTCAACACCCGACAAACTCTCGGAGCACTCTTTCTTTTTGTAGCCATTGGCTTCGCTACGCCGTTATGGGCGCAAAAGGATGCTGGCGCCATTGTAGGGCTGGTGCGCGACGCCAGCGGTGCGGTAGTGACCGGCGCTAAGGTCACCGTGACCGACGTAGATCGTGGCCTTCAGTTGACCCTCTCCACCAATGATCAGGGACAGTATGTTGCCAGCCCGCTCAGGATTGGCCGTTACAGTGTCATCGCCGAGAAGGAGGGATTCAAAAAGGCCGTGGCTGGCCCGGTGCAAGTGAACATCCAGGATCGCGTCAGCGTGGACCTAAAGCTTGAGACTGGAATGGCGACGGAAGTCGTGACTGTTACCGGCCAAAACGCACAACTAGAAACCGAGACCTCAGAACTTGGCCAGGTGGTGGACAGCCAGCGCATCAACGCCCTTCCCTTAAACGGACGCAATTACGCACAACTCGCTCTTCTCGGCGTCGGCGTCGCTGCCTCCGAGCCCGGGTCGCGCGTCGAAACCACCTCCGGGTTCAGCGCCAACGGCGCCCGCTCGCTGCAAAACAACTACCTGCTCGACGGCGTTGACAACAATGCCAATCTGGCCGACGTGCTCAACGGCTCCGCTTCTGTAATTGAGCCCTCCGTGGATGCCATCGCCGAGTTCAAGGTCCAGACCAATTCCTACAGCGCCGAATTCGGCCGCGGCAACGGCGCCATCTTGAACGCCGTCATCAAGTCCGGCACTAACCAGCTCCACGGCGACATGTGGGAGTTTCTGCGCAACGAAAAATTGGACGCTATCAATTACTTCGACACCAGCCAGCAGCCTTACAAGCAGAACCAGTTCGGCTTTACTCTGGGCGGCCCCATCGTCAAGAACAAAATGTTCTTTTTTGGAGACTACGAAGGCCTCCGCATTCGCCAGGGTCTGCCGCTCGTGTCCACTGTCCCCTCGCCAGCCGAGGTTGGAGGCGATTTCTCCGCGCTTCTCAACCCCAGCCAGCCAGTGTACGCCCTCAATCCGGATGGCACTACATCCACTACGGTCGCGGACGATTGCAACGGTAATCCGACGTACATGGGAGAGATTTTCAACTCGCGTCTGGCACAGACCGTGAAAATCAGTCCGCAGTATCCCAACGGATACTGCGGCGTTCCCATCGGAGGCTACACCGCTGGTGGATTGCCGACCAATATCTTTCCCACCGATTCCATCGACCCGCTCGGCCAGAAACTGGCCAATTTATTTCCGGCGCCCAATACCAGCGTTAACAATGCCATAGTCGCGGGCAACTATATAGCCGATCCCAAAAGGAGCGAAACGCAGAACAAGTTAGACGTTCGTTTCGACAACACCATTAGCCAAAGAGATAATTTTTTCGCCCGCTACAGCTATGGCAAAGACAATAATTTCGTGCCCTCGCCTTTCAATAACGTGCTCGATGGCGGCGGCTTTCAGGACGGCTATAGCACCAACACGGTCCAGGGCCTGGCTGCCAGCGAAATCCACACGTTTAGCAACAACCTAATCAACGAATTCCGTTTCGGCTTCAATTACCTCGATTCCACTCGCTACAATCTGAACTACAACATCAACGAATCGGCGACACTCGGCTTCCCGGGAGTTCCGTATACAGCGAGCTTGGACGACGGCGGCCTGCCTAATATCGGCTTCAGCGATGGCATCGCGACCGTTGGCAGCTCCGAATACCAGCCCGCTATCGAAAAGCAGCACAGCTACGTTTTTACCGAAAATCTGATCTGGACCCACGGACGCCACGCCGCGAAGTTCGGCGGCGAACTTCGCTTCGAGCAGTTTACGATCTTGGAGCCAGCCGAAGCTCGAGGCGCCATGAACTTCACCGGCCAATTCACCGACAATCCCGCCGGACCCGGACAAGGCGACGGCGATGCCTTCGCCAGCTTCCTGCTCGGCGTTCCCGCCGGCGGTGATATCACCAGTGTGACCCCCAATATCGATTATCGCCGGCAGATTTATTCGGCCTATGCGAACGACGATATTAAAGTAACTCCGCGTCTCACCCTGAATCTGGGCCTCCGCTACGAATTCTTTTCTACCGTCAAGGAAGCCAACAACGAACAGGCCACATTCGATTTCAGCTCGCTCTCGCTGATCGTTCCCAGCGGACAACACACGCCGTTGACGCCTACGCTGGCCTCCGAACTCGCCATTCAGTACAACGGTTCGCCCGGACTCATCTCTCCCGACACCAACAATTTCGCCCCGCGCATTGGACTGGCCTATCAATTGTCCGACAAGCTCGTCCTGCGCAGCGGCTACGGCTTCTTCTATGGTGGGCAAGAAAACGGCCCATTCTCCAACCCAAGCCCTGGCTTCAACCCTCCGTACATGAATTCGGAGGCCTTCGCTCCGCCCTGTGGCGCGGCAGTCGCAAATACGACCGTGGGTGGCTCAGCCGATTGCTCGATCTCGTCCGCGAACAACTCCGGCTTGCCGCTCAACGTCTTGTCGCAGGGCTTTCCCGCCGCCTCGCTCACCGACCCGAACGCACCTGAGCTCTACTCGCTCGATCCGCATCTGGTCACCCCCTACACACAGCAGTGGCACTTGGGTCTGGAGTATCAATTGCCCGGCGACACCGTCCTCGAAGTTTCCTACGGAGGTTCGCGCGGATTGAAGCTCTTCGCTTTCTACAACGGCAACCAGCCCACGCCCAGTGCGAATGCCTCGGACCCCACCGCGCCGCGGCGCCCCGCCCACGAGCCCACGCCCGGCAGCGGCGGTATTTGTAGTTTGAATGCATACTACAACGACCCATCGGCCTACAATTGCGACTCCGCGCTCGATACCATGATCGATACCCTCCGCTCGAATGCACAGTCGAACTACGACTCGCTCCAGGTTCGCCTGGAAAAACGCTACTCTCACGGGCTCCAGTACCAAGTGTCGTACACTTACGCGCACGCCCTCGACACCGCTTCGAGCGCCAGCCTGGGCTCGGTGAACAACGGAGATTTCCTGGACCAGCGCTACCCCAACCGGAACTACGGCAATGCCGATTTCGACGTACGCCATCGCTTCGTTTTCAGCTATGTCTATGACTTGCCCTTCGGCCGCGGACGCGCGCTGGGCAAGGGCGCTTCCGGCTTCGTGAACCAAATGATTGGCGACTGGCAGTTGAGCGGTGTCTTTTCCGCCGCCACCGGCAATTACTACACCGCTACGGATGTCACTAGTGTAGCCAATACCAATGGCGAAGGCGGAGGCACCGTCAGCAGCACAAGCTCGCGCCCCGCCCTGGTCGGCAATCCCAATGGCAAGCGTTGCAACCCAGGCTACTCGGGAACGCTGTTCAATACCTGCGCGTTTGCGGACGACTCCACCATCCCCGGAATTATCCCCGCGGGAACATTCGGCGACGCCCCACGCAACGACATCGTGGGCCCCGGATACACCGAGTGGGACACCTCTCTGGTCAAGCAGTTCCAGATTTCCGAGCAGAAGCATTTCGAATTTCGCGCGGAATTCTTCAACCTCCTCAACCATGTGAACTATTTGTTTGAACCGACTGGGGATATCAGCGAACCGCCGACGCCCTTGATGCTAGGTGCGACAGGTGCGAACGGTCAGCCCGTCTTCGGCTTGCCTATGGCGGCGCGCGCGCCTCGACAGATCCAGTTCGCTCTGAAGTTTTATTTCTGATTTCGGGGATGGTACCCGCTGTAAGGGGACCTTAGTCAGGCAATGCATTTACGCCCGCGGGTACTTTCGCCGTTCATTGGACCGCAGTGGGGATTGATGGTGTTTCATTCGATACAAGCTCAACCATTGTCGTCACCGGCTCCATAAACCCGCGTTTCGCACCGAACCGGAATGACAGATACGTCGAAGAGTACTGAGATGACCTTCGACTGTCGCCCCTGTTTCCGGCGTGGATCGGTTCTGGTGGCCTGTCGGGCTGAAAGCGTTACGGCAAGTCGCCAAACCAAGAGCAAGTTTAAGCATGGCTAGCGGCAGTTATTTGGGAGCTCATACTATCGAACCCACTGTGACAGGCCACTAGCAACGATGCAATACCATCCAAATTCAGCGATTTTGAATGGGGAAAAGTCGAATGGGTCAATCTTCGGGCTCAGCGCCAGTGGCCCGCGCAAGGCGTCTCTTGACGCTGTGGGACTTGATTTTCTTCGGGATAGTTCTCATCCAGCCCATTGCTCCCGTACCGCTGTTTGGCGTGGCGCAGAAGCTCTCAGACGGCCACTTTGCCCTCATCATCCTGATCGCCATGTTTGCGATGATGATCACTGCCGTGAGTTACGGACGCATGGCGGCACTCTTCCCTTCCGCGGGATCGGCATATACCTACGTGGGAAAAGGCCTTAATCCGCATCTAGGATTTTTGGCGGGATGGGCTATGTTCCTCGACTACTTGCTCCAGCCGCTTATCAATACAGTGTGGATCTCTTCGGCCATGCACGATGTCTACACGCCTAAGGTTCCGTTCGTGGTTTGGGCGGCGATCATAGCGGGAATCATCACGGCACTGAACCTTCTCGGCGTCCGTTCCTCGGCCCGCGCCAATAAAGTCTTGCTTTTTTTGATGTTTGTCGTCGTCGGCTTCTTCATCGTGCTGGCCGTACGTTTCCTGTACGCTATGCAGGGATGGCACGGTCTTCTTTCTACCCAGCCGTTCTACAATCCCACTACGTTCAATACGCATCGTATTTTGACTGCAACTTCGTTCGCGGCCCTCACCTATATCGGTTTTGACGGGGTAACCACGCTTACCGAGGATGTGGTGAATCCCAAGCGCAACGTATTGCTCGCGACCGTTCTCGTGTGCGTTTTTACGGGAGTGTTCGGTGGTCTGGAAGTTTACTTGGGCCAACGCGTTTGGCCGAACTGGCACACCTTCCCATCGCTGGTGACTGCATTTATGGATATTTGCGGCCGTGTCGGCGGTCCCGTGCTGTTCAATGCCATGGGCGTTATCTTGATTCTGGCTGCATTCGGCAGTGGTCTGGCGGGCGGGTTGGGAGCGGCGAAATTGCTCTTCGGCATGGGGCGCGATAACGTGTTGCCACGCAGGTTTTTTGGTTATGTGACGCCGGGTACCAGCACTCCAACTTACAACATCATCCTCATTGGGGTGCTTAGTTTTGGCGGTGCGGAGGCGCTGAACTACATTGGCAGTGCGTATCAGCACGCAGGCGAGCTTCTCAATTTCGGCGCCTTCCTCGCCTTCATGGGAGTAAATCTCGCGACCTTCTGGCAGTTCGGAGTTCTATCGAAACCGGGTTACAAGCGTCGCATAGCTGTGGACCTAGCTCTTCCACTGGCCGGTTTCGCTTTTTGCGCACTAATCTGGTGGAACCTGAATCCACTGGCTAAGACAGCGGGCGGAATTTGGTTTGCCATTGGCTTGCTCTATATGGCCATTAAAACACGAGGCTTCCGCGCCGCTCCCGTAATGATTGATTTTAGCGACGACCAAAGCTTTTGAGCAGTATTCCGCGACGGGACTTACCAGCCGTCGCCCTGTGTCCGAAGTCTCGCAAAGCTTGGATGGCACAAATATCTGGACAAAACACTTGATGTGATTTACTATGCTGCTTCTTTTTTGTTGTGGACGGACTTGAGGGTGGACTAAAGAACCGCGCGTTGTGAATCCCAGAAATTGACAGGAGATAGGAACATGAAAGAAGCCGAGAATACGAGTGAAAGTAAACGTTTACTAGCAGGGCTGGCCGCACTTCTCTGCGTGGTTTCGTTCTTGCTCTTCGCCTTTCCGATGCAAGCGCAAACATCGCTACAGGTATTGCACAATCACGTCCTCCCCGTCGTGGCTAACGGTCACGCCAAGCCGGTGGGTTCGCTTTCCCCCAACCAGCGTTTACACCTCGCCATCCAACTGCCGCTACGAAACCATGACGAGCTGACCGGCTTTCTGGGCCGGCTCTATGACCGCAAAAGCCCCGATTTCCGCAAGTATCTCTCCGTGGAGGAGTTCACCGAGAAGTACGGTCCCACAAAAGAGGACTACCAGGCTGTGGTCAATTTTGTTAAAGCCAATGGCATGACCGTGATGGATACGCCCAGGAACCGCATGCTGGTGGAAGTCGACGCTGCGGTGCCGGCAGTCGAGAAGGCCTTCCATGTGGTGCTGAAGAACTACCAGCATCCGACGGAGGAGCGCACCTTTTATGCGACGGACCGCGAGCCCTCGCTCGCGTTGAACGTGCCGGTGTCGCACATCTCAGGCCTGAATGACTTTAACCTGCCGCGTTCGCATCCGCGTGCAATGAAAGCGACGCCGATGGACACACCCTACAACCCCACCGGCAGCGGCCCGTATGGTTTATTCCTTCCCGGCGACGTTCGGATGGCGTACTACGGCAACGGCCCACTCGACGGCAGCAACCAGTGCACCGGGCTGGTGACGTTTTGGGGCTTCAACGTCAGCGACGTGGATTTAACCTATACCAGCGCCGGACTCGCGGTTCCAAGCACCCCCATCAACACTGTGTTGTTGGGCGGCCTCACCTCGCCTCTGCCATCGACCGACGATGCGGAGCCGATAACGGACATCGTGGCGGCGATGAGTATAGCTCCCAACCTGAGCCAGGTCCGCGAGTATCAATGTTGCAGTCCCGACTACAGCGGCGCCGAAGCGGGCCAGGACCTCATCTACAACAGCATGGCCTCGGAAAATATTTGTAAACAATTCAGTGAATCCGCGGGCGTGATTCCTCAACCTGTGGTGGACGATCCCTACTTCGAGGAGATGGCGGCGCAAGGGCAGAGTTTTTTGGCCGCCTCCGGGGACGGCGGAGCCCCGCCGGTAGCGGGGTTTGACAGCTACGATTATTTCTATCCAGGGGACAACGCCTGGATCACCAGTGTGGGCGCGACTACCTTTACCACGAATGGCGCTGGCGGCGCGTGGGTCTCGGAATTCGCTAATAACTGGAGCGGCGGCGGCGTCAGCAACGGCCCCAATCCCGTCCCGATCCCGAGCTATCAAGTACCGGCGATCAATGCCTCCAACGGCGGTTCCACGACCCTGCGCAATGTGCCGGACGTGGCTGCGCTGGGCGGTTACGCCTATTTGTGCATGAACGGCGAATGTGGGCAAACTGGCGGCACCAGCTATTCCTCGCCGTTGTGGTCCGGTTTTATTGCACTGGTCAATCAACAGGCCGTGGCCAGCGGCCAACCGACCGTGGGCTTTCTTAACCCGATCCTCTATGAGATCGGACTCGGCGCCAACTACAACAACGACTTCCACGACATGATCGGCGGAAATGACGATTGCTGCGGCCAACTGATCTACTACAACGCCGTTACCGGATACGACCTGGTCACCGGATGGGGAACTCCGAACGGACAGAATCTGATCGACGACCTGGTGACCGATACGGCTACGCCGAGCTATACACTCATGGCCTCGCCTGCCACGTTGTCGATCGGACGCAGCGACAGCGGATCCATCAACATACTGGTTGGGGCCTCGGGCGGATTCACGGGCAACGTAACGCTGTCCGCCTCCGGCCTGCCCAGCGGCGTGACCGCATCGTTCGGCACGAACCCCACAACCGGAACCAGCGTGCTGACTCTGACCTCGAGCAGCACGGCCACGACCGGAACGTCGACGGTGACCATCACAGGGATCTCCGGCAGCCTGAGCTCAAGCGCCACCCTGACACTTACGGTCACGGCCACTCCCGGGAACTTCACCGTCGGCTACGGGCTCCCGAGCCTTTCGCCAACGTGGACATTCCCTGGCACAGCCGTATCCACGACGATCACCGTCACCGGCGTCGACAGCTTCAGTTCCGCGGTCGCGCTGAGCGCTACGAATCTGCCCAGCGGCATAGTGGCGACGTTCTTGCCGAGTTCGGTGACTCCAGCCAGCGGTTCGGGTTGTCCAACCGCGAACCCCTGCGCGTTCTCAACCATGACGCTGATTCTTTCCTCCTCGGCGGCCGTCGGAATCGACATGGTGACGATCACCGGGACCTCCGGCTCGCTGGTCAACAGCGCGGTCATGCCTTTGGAGGTGAACGGTGTGGGCAGCGGCCCGCTGGCAAACGGTATCTACACGGTGACGAATGCCAGCAGCGGATTGCTGTGGGACGATCCCAGCAGTACCACGGCGTGGGGAGCCGACATGATTCTTAACAGCGTCGACGGCGGCGCCGACGAGCAATGGGTATTTATCTCGCTCGGGAGCACTCCGGGCAACGCCTACTATCAAATCCAGAATGTGGCCAGCAGCCTTTGGCTGGACGTTGCGGGCACCAGTACAACGGCGGGAAGCCCGCTCGATCAATGGGGCTGGAATGGAGGCACGCCCAATCAGGAATGGCTGCTGACAGCCT
>Ga0326728_10022552_pt1 | contig 11670 bp, 10 predicted proteins | sample MB3enrmetagenome_FD_207602 | JGI IMG/M metagenome (GOLD analysis project Ga0326728, IMG submission 207602) | Lab enriched peat soil microbial communities from McLean, Ithaca, NY, United States - MB31MN | ecosystem: Environmental > Terrestrial > Soil > Wetlands > Peat | place: USA: New York... | reverse complement strand
CTCGGAACCATAGTTATAGTTGCAGTTATATCGGAACTGCAGTTCGTCCGGAAGTTCCTTGACCGTCAATCCGTCAATACTTGCTTGGGCTTCCATAGCTTCACCGTTGTGCATTCCACCCATCTTGTGAATTCGACATTTGCTGTCAAGTCACTTTCATGAACGTTGGTTGCACCAAGATTTCCATTATGGTTTCCCGGACACCGCAATTGTATATGCCGCACCGCTCTTGCGAGATAATCTTCCACGGATCGGTTGTCTGAGTGGCTCCAGAGGGCGCTAGGGGCCGAAACTCCGGCTCGTTACGGAGTGCTGAAAAAGCCGATCTTGTTTCTCACCCATTGGGTTGAGGCCTCCGCTACGCTAAAATCGCGCTCAAAGCCGCATGAATACTGGCGCTGAACTGATCTTACTACCGCTTACGCCAGATTCATAATGGAAATGTGGATTCACAGCAATCCATCACCCGGTTTTCGCATCATGAAGATCAGGATTGGACAGGACACGTCAACCCCGGTTGCGTTCCGAGGCCGCTTCCGAAATCCTGGTCCTTCCACGGCCCAAGTATAGCCGCGTCCTTTTCAGATCGCGTAAAGGGCGGGAAGGGCGCAGAGCCTGGCGAAGTGGACGAGATGTTCGTGGGGCCTGGTATGCGGTGTTTCCCCATGCACTTCCATCCGGCCGGCTGTTCGCTCGCCGGCGAGAGCGATTCGATTCCGTTACTGCGGGCGTGAGTATGCGGAGGATGGTTTACCGAGCAATGCCTGCCTCGGGAGCGGGAAGCCTGCGGGCCGTTCCCGCTTTCGGGTTCACCGCCCCCCGCACCTCAGCCGCATGTAGAACACCAGTCTCCGAGCCGTTTTCACCAGTCCCTCGTCGCGCCTGACTACCAGATCCGGAAGGCGCCGGGCTTCAGCGGCGAACTCGCTGAGGTTGCGCTCCAGGTCCGATTCATCCAGCAGGAGCGTTTCTCCATATTCGAAGGATCCGCTCCACTCGAGGCAGGAAATCTCATAGCGGGGATTGATCTTCCCGATTGCGCCGATCCTGCCCACTATAGCCGATTTGAGGGTGTGAAGATTATGCGGTTTGTGCTGGAACTCGACCCGGTTTTCGCGAATGCTGACCAGCCACCGGTGATGATAGTACCCGGCGTAGGTTGGGTTCTCGATTCCGAGGCACTGCTCTAGAATCCGGCTGGGCACCTCGATGTATCCGGCCTTGGCGACGCGTTGCAATTCCGAGCAGACCCAAATCGGATCGCGGACGTCCTCCAGAAGGTGGGAACACGTGGCGTAGTCGAAGTACCTGTCAGCATATGGCCATGGCTTGTGGTCGCACACATCCGCCTGATGCCACGTTTCTCGAGTGAATCGCGGCGTAATGACGTCTTCCAGGAGTTTTGCGGACGAGCGGTTTCGCTCCTCAAAAGGGAGCGCGTCGATCACGTGCGTTGCGCGTGGAAAGGGCGCGTTGCCGCCGCCCACATCCAGCACCTTCGCGGAGCCGGGGAGAGCCGCAGCGATGCGAATTGCGTTTTCCCTGTTCAATAGAGCCTCTCCTTTATTGTGAGCGACTTTATTGTGAGCGACGAGTGATCAGGCAGATCGTGCCTCGAGAGCACTGTCTTTGAGAGCTCGCCGTGTCTAGACGAAACGACCTGAGCTTCCGAAACGGGAAGCCCCGTCTTCTCCAGCCAGCCGCTCTACTTCGCTCCTTCCGCCGCTCCGGCGATGTAGAGATCCACGTTGCTCTGGTCCACCACCGAGGTGCCGGTATCCACAAAGACCGGGTAGGGCGCAAAGGAGTCGGGGCTATAGTCCCTGGTGAGATCTTTGGGCGGATCGTGGTAGATCTGGTCCAGCGCCCTCAGCCCCACGTAGGCCATGGTGAAGGGCTTTTGAGCGATGGTGGCGTCGATAGCGCCGGACTTGATTGCGTCCAGGGTCTCCTGGTCCACGTCAAAGGCCAGCACTTCGCGGCCGCCGCCGCCGCGCTTGACGGCGTCGGCAACCAGCTTGCCCGAGGACGATTCCAGGCTGACAAAGGCATCGATCCTCTGATCGCCGGAAAGGGCCATCGACTCCTGCGTCCAATCGAAGGCGTTGCGCGCGTCGCCCTTGATGTCCACCACGGCCGTGATGTGAATATCGGGCCGGGTGGCGAAGACTTCCTTGAAGCCCTTCAGCCGCTCATCGATGTTGGGTTGGTCGCCGAGGGTAAAGAAGACCACGTTGCCCTTGCCGCCCAGCTTTTCGATGATGCGCTTGCCGCCCAGCCGTCCGGCCTCCAGGTTGTTGGTGCCGATGAAGTACAGCCGGCGGCTGCTGGCGGCATCGGAGTCGAACGTAATGACCGGAATCCCGGCGCTGATGGCGGCATTGATCTCCGACTGCAGCAGCGAGGCGTCGGCGACAGAGATCAGGATGCCCGACGGCTTGGCCGCAATGGCGCTGTGCAAGGCAGCCAACTCGGCCTGGGCGTCATAGGTGTCTGGCCCTACCACCCTGGCGGTCACCTGGTATTGCGCCGCGGCCTTGGTGAATCCCGCTGCCGCCGTCTGCCAGTAGGGCAGCTTGATGTTGGTCGCAATCAGGTAGAAGACCTCTTTGCTGGAGTGCCTTGCGCAGCACCCCGACGTAAACGCCACTGCCAGCGCCAACATGGCCAACGCTGTTTTTTCGATTGCTTTCATGCTTCCCTCCCTGTTGAGACCACAAGTTTTTCGGGGCCGGGCCGGGACTGCATCCTCGCGAGCCCGTCCAGAAAAAGCGGCACGATGGTACTCCCACGCGACTGGCGTTGTCCAATCCTTGCCGCAAGTGAAAAGGTTATACCATTCCGCGCGGGGAGCGATAGTGATTCAGGGCACGCAAGGGACTCCCTCAAAGCGCCGGAGTGGCGGATTGCGGTATAACCGGATGTGAAGCGGAGGATGCGCGCCGATGACGGACGAGAAGACCGGCTTGCCAGCCAAACTGCCTCCAGAGATCGCCGTCCGCGGGGATGAAGAGGGCGAACTGACCCGCCGCACTCATGCTGAGGCGCCTCATCCCTATCGCTCCGCCTTTTCGAGAGACGCCGCCCGGGTTCTGCACACGCGCGCCTTTCGCCGGCTGGCGGGCAAGACGCAGGTCTTCACGCGGCTGCCGGGAACCCCGCCGGCCGACCACTTTCGCAGCCGCCTGACGCACACGCTGGAGGTGACCCAGATAGCGCGCACGCTGGCCGCGGCCCTGGGCCTGAATGCGGAACTGACCGAGGCCCTCGCGCTGGTGCACGACATCGGCCATCCGCCTTTTGGCCATGCCGGCGAAAAGGCCCTTGATCGCTGCTTGCGCGGCTTCTCGCTTCGCTTCGACCACAACCTCCATGCCCTGCGCATCGTCACCTGGTTCGAGGAGCGCTACGCGGCCTTTCGCGGCCTGAACCTGACCCTGGGCGTGCGTGAAGGCATCGTCAAGCACTCCAGCGATTACTCGGCGGCGGAGCACCCGGAGCTGGCCGAGTACTTCCTGGACCGGCGGCCGCCGCTGGAGGCTCAACTTATCGATCTGGCCGACGAGATCGCCTACCTGACAGCCGATCTGGACGACGGATTGGACTCCGGCATCCTCACGCTGGAACAGATTCGCGAAGGCGTGGCCCTGTTCCGCGGCTTTCATGACGCCGCGCTCAGGCGGTATCCGGCCGCCGCGCCCAAATTGACCGTTAACGAGGCGCTCAAGCAGGTTCTGAACGCGCTGGTGACCGACCTGTTGAACGAGGTGCGGGCGCGCGTCAGGGCGACCGGCGCGACGACCCTGGCCGAGATTCGCCTTGCGCCCCGGCGGCTGGCGGCCCTGAGCGAGGAGATGGAGGCGGAGCGCGCCGCGGCCAAGGAGTTCCTCTACGCCAACCTTTACGAATCCGCCGGAATGGACGAGGCGCACGCGCACGCCGCCGCGGTGGTGGAGGGGCTGTTTGCCGCGCTGGTCGCCGATCCGGGGCTGCTGCCCGAGGACCATCGCGAGCAGATTCCAGCCGAGGGCCTGGCGCGCACTGCGGCCGACTACATCGCCGGCATGACGGACAACTATATTGAGGAGGTTTGGGGGCGCTGCGGCGGGGTGTGAGCGGGTCGGGCCGATCCGAATGGAGAGTTTTATGGGGGGTTTGCGATTTCTTCTTGCAATGAGCGGGCTGGCACTGGGGGTTGCCGGGTTGGTTGCCGGGCCGGCCGGCGCGGCAGGGCAGATGGCGGCAACCCGCGGACAGGTTGCGGCCGTAGCGCCTCAATTTGTAATCCTGGACACCGACATCGGCGACGACATCGACGATGCCTTCGCGCTGGCGTTGGCGCTGCGCAGCCCGGAGATGCGGCTGCTGGGGATCACGACGGAGTATGGCGACACGGAGCTGCGGGCGAAGCTGGTGGACCGCTTTTTGTCGGCGTATTGTATGGACCTAGTTCCTGTAGTGCCAGGAATACCAACGCCGCATGAAAATGTGTTCACCCAGGCCGCGTACGCTAAGGGCTCAGCGACCGGTGTCGGCTGCGAGGCCCCCGGCAATCTTGAGGAGAGGTGGAAGGAGATAAGACATGCGGACAACGAGCGCAAGCACCACGATGCAGGCGGATTCCTGTTGAGGCAGATTCGTGCGAATCCGGGCCAGGTTACGCTCATCGCCATCGGTCCGCTCTTCAACGTTCAGGCGGTGATTGAGCGCGATCCGGAGACCTTCCGCAAGCTGAATCGGGTGGTGATGATGGGCGGCAGCATCTACCGGGGCTACGACGGGAAGAACGGCGAACCTCGGCCCGCCGACGCCGAGTGGAACATCAGCCGCGATCCGGCGGGATTGAGGGCGTTGCTGGGGTCCGGCGTGCCGGTCTTCATGATGCCGCTGGACTCGACCCAGATTCACCTGGAGACCGAGGATCGGGAGGCGATCTTCTCCCACGGTTCCCCGCTCACCGATCAGTTGACGCTGCTCTACCACCAGTGGCTGGCGGGCAACGAGGCGCACGCGAGCGCGCCCACGCTGTTTGACCCGGTGGCCGTGGCCTATGCTTTCCATCCTGAACTGTGCCCGGTAACGCCGATGCGGCTGGAGGTGGACGACAAGGGGTTTACGCGACCGGTGGACGGCCCGCCCAATGCCCAGGTCTGCCTGGAATCGGATGAGGGAAGGTTTCTGGAGCTGCTGTTGGGCAGGATCGCAGGGGACGAGGGGCGCTGAGCGGGAGAGCGCGTGGGGGAAGGCGGCCCGCCTGCCCAGGTTCCGATGGAGGTTTTGCGCCTTTCGGGGATGCGATCCCGCCGCTGCGGGCAAGGCAAATTGCAGCTCCATTGACAGTGCGGGAAAAGAAAGATGAAAATGGCGGGTCGAGGCAATTCTGGCTGTTCGCAGCGGCGTACGGAGGGAAAGTGAGAAACGCGGTGAATTGGAAGGCTTTTGCAGTTTTGGCATCGATGGGCGCGGGGTTGCTGTTGACCGGCTGCAAGCAGGCGCCGGAACTGACGGCGGCGCAGGCGCAGGCGTTGATTCAGGCCAAGTATGACCAGGCTCCCGCAGTGGGCGCCAACATTGCGGTGGACGACCTGGGCATGAGGATGGGAGCGACGGACAAGTATTGGAACCGGACCACGATCTATCCCAACCGGTTCTGGGCCGACTTCAAATTGACCGACGACGGCAAGAAGGCGCTCAAGCTGCAGGACGGGAGCGACGTCATCAAGTGGCGTCCGGATAGCGCCGACGACAAGGGCTACACGATCGTTGTTGTGACTTTGGCGGCCAGCCATTTGAAGGCCCGCGACGTGCAGGAACCGCAGGACGATGTGGGCGGGACGAAGACCGCCGTTTACTCCGAGGCGGTGAACCTGGATGACGTTCCCGGTCCGCTCCAGGACATAGCCCACAACCCTCCCAACAAGCTGAGCAGCGAGAAGACGGCCACCTTTGCGCTGGATGGCGGGGCCTGGAAGCTGACCGGCATCCTATAGAGCCGGAAGGGCTCTTTGAGGGCTGGGGGCGATAAGTTGTCCCCGCCCGCGAATCCCCCTGGCGCAAGCGTTGTTTTTGCCTGGGCCTCGCGGCGAGACCCTTCGAAATGGAGGTTGTGCGATGCGGAATGCCTTTTTGACTATTGCGGTTTTGCTTGCCCTCGCGCCTGTTTGCCTCGCCCAGTCCGCTCCGGCGGCGCTGCCTCTGCAGACCACATCCGGAACCGGATTCACGGGCGCGCCGTATTCGGGCAAGCAGACGACGATCAAGACGCAGACGCTGACCGACGGCAGCACGACGACAGAAACATCCGTGGAGCTTCTCTGGCGGGATGCCGGGGGGCGCACCCGCAGAGAGATAATCCATCACACCGATTCGGGCGAGGAGTATCGGTCTGTCATCATCACCGACCCGGTTGGCGGAGTGTACCTGAAGTGGACGGTCGGCCTTCCGTCCGCCAGGAAGTCGATGCACATCTGGCCGGTCACGCCTGCCCAGAGAGTGACGGCCCCGCCGCCTGCCCACCAGCCGCCGGCAAACCCCGGCCCAACGGCGGCGCCGCCTGGATATGAGCGGGAAATCCTAACCCCGCAGGAGATCAACGGCGTCTACGCGGAAGGCTCGCGCTGGGTTCGCTCCATTCGCCTGACTGAGGAAAGCAACAAGCGCGCCATCGAAGTGAGCAACGAGTTATGGATCTCCCCCGATCTGAGGATCATCGTGCGCCATCTCCATGACGATCCGAGGTCGGGAAAAGAGGATACTGAAGTGACCGATGTGGTTCGCGGCGATCCCGATCCCAGCCTCTTCCAGCCTCCGCAGGGATATGAGGTAGTGGACCACAGGACGCCAGGCGACCGGTAGAGGCAGATGCGCCGCCGGCGGCTGTAAAGCGAAACGGATTCCATGCGGGCGGTGAGGATTTGGTTTGACCGCGCCCGCCGGCTTCTTCCGGTTGTAAGAGAGGCTTCAGGAGCGCATGAGAATCTGTGTTCCGGCGGCGATGCACGGAATGAGAGTTGGTTGGGAGCGCGCCATGAATGCTGCAATCGGAGGGACCGCGCTTCTGGCGCTGGCCCTCGGCGGGCAAGTTCGCGGGGCCGGGATTGAGACTTCGACGGCGGTGGTTGCGGACGGTTCCAACGCAGTGCTGACGATAGCGAATTTCGTCCGCATCCAGCGGTTCATTCTCGCTCAGGGCAAACGGAAGACGTACAGCAATATGTACAACGACAATCCGTTCTGGGCCTTTCCAGGGTTCAATGCGTACCTGAATCCGCCGGATCAAAGGAACATCGACTGCGCGATCGGCAAGTCCGAGTTCAACGAACTCGTGATCCAGGCCGCGGCGCCCCAGCCTGCCAACCAGCACTGGAGCAACCCTGGGCCGCTTACCCAATACTGGAGAATATCCCTCGATGCGACCAAGAAGGAGCTTTGCGTCCGGCAGGATTACTCAAAGACGGACCCACAGGCGCTCGTTCAAGAGGCCGCGGAGTACTTCCGCGTCGCCTTGGCGGAGATCGATAGACTGACGGGGAGCGGGGAGTCCGGCAGGCAGGATGCAGCCCCAGGCAAATAGTGGATTGACCCCGCCCGCGATTCTTGATATGGTAAGAAGGTTCCGCAAGAACGCAGTCGTCCGTGTGCTTTAGCGGCGGATGCGTGTGTGCATCCCGTCAGGCGGCAGAAGACGGGAGCCGATCCTCGAGGCCGGGTGCGCCAAGGTCAGGTGCGATAAGGCCGGAGGCGGCAGGGCCGGGTGCAGTCAACCGGCCAGACAAGTCCCCGAAGCGGCTCTCTTCTTGCGGAGGGCAGGGGCAAATCGCTACGGCGCCCGCGCGTTCTCCACCTTGGAGGGCTATGCGGGCCGGAACCGCGATACGGAGTTGGCTCCGCCACGGCGGACGCACGGCCACCGTCCCGGTTCTCGTCTGAGATGGAAAGAGGGCAGACGCGAAGCAGCAACAAGAGGGCTTCCGTGCGCGCGCGCCGGGAAGGGTCTGGCGCGATAGCGGCGGGAGGCCCATAGGACTGCCTGCGGCTGGTGAACCTGGCAGTGGAAGGGTTTTGACGGGGTAAGGAGTTTCAGTTTGCCGACATTCAATCAGTTGGTTCGCAAGGGGCGCACGGCCCCGCGGTACAAGACGGCGTCGCCGGCATTGCAGGCCTCGCCGCAACGGCGCGGGGTTTGCACCCGCGTGTATACACAGACGCCCAAGAAGCCGAACTCGGCCCTGCGCAAGGTGGCCCGCGTGCGGTTGACCAACGGGATTGAGGTGACCACCTACATTCCGGGCATCGGGCACAACCTGCAGGAGCACTCGATCGTGCTGATCCGCGGCGGCCGCGTGAAGGATTTGCCGGGAGTTCGCTATCACGTGGTGCGCGGCACGCTGGATTCGGTGGGCGTGGGAGAACGCAAGCAGAGCCGGTCGAAGTATGGGGCCAAGCGCGCCAAGGGCGGCGCGAAGAAGTAAGACAGTTGTCAGTGGTCAGTTGTCAGTGATCGGCACGGACCGGACAACTGAAAACTGACCGCTGATCACTGACCACTGTTTTTGAGGAATCTATGCCGAGAAAAGGGCACATTGCGAAGCGGGAAGTGGCGCCGGACCCGGTTTACGGGTCCGAGTTGGTCACCAAGTTTGTCAACTCGATGATGTGGGGCGGGAAGAAATCGACGGCCCAGGCCATCTTCTATCAGTCGATGCGCAACCTGGAGGAAAAGGGCGGCGGCGACGATGCCCTCAAGCTCTTCAAGAAGGCGGTGGAGAACTGCAAGCCGCTGCTGGAAGTAAAGACGCGGCGCGTGGGCGGCGCCAACTACCAGGTGCCGATCGAGGTGAATCCCGACCGGCGCACGTCGCTGGCCATCCGCTGGCTGATCACCTACGGCCGCAACCGCGGCGAAAAGGGCATGATCGACAAGCTGTCGAACGAGCTGCTGGACGCGGCCAACGGGCGCGGCGCGGCCATGAAGAAGAAGGAAGACGTTCACCGCATGGCCGAGGCCAACAAGGCCTTTGCCCACTACCGCTGGTAGGGACGGAGGGAATAGGGACTTAGGGACTAAGGGACTAGGGACTTAGGGACTAGGGACTAAGGGACTAGGGACTTAGGGACATAGTTTGGGTGCCCCAGGTCCCTCGCATCTGGGGACCTGGGAAAGCACGCAGGGACTTAGGGACGTAGCTGGACAGAAAGATCGAACCGCGGGCCACAACGGCCCGCAAGGATGGGGTCCCCGGCGGCGGGTCTTTGCCGCTGGGGCAGAAGGAATGAATGCCGTGCCACGCACCACACCGCTGAACCGCTGCCGGAATATCGGGATCATGGCGCACATCGACGCCGGGAAGACGACAGCGACAGAACGGATCCTCTTCTACACGGGCATCACGCACCGTATAGGAGAGGTGCACGAGGGCACGGCGACCATGGATTACATGGAGCAGGAGCAGGAGCGCGGCATCACCATCACCTCGGCCGCCACTACCTGCACCTGGAAAGACTGCCGCATCAACATCATCGACACGCCCGGCCACGTGGACTTTACCGCCGAGGTGGAGCGCAGCCTGCGCGTGCTGGACGGCGCGGTGGCGCTGTTCGACTCGGTGGCCGGCGTGCAGCCGCAGACGGAGACCGTGTGGCGGCAGGGCGACAAGTACAAGGTGCCGCGCATCTGCTTCGTCAACAAGATGGACAGGAACGGCGCGGACTTCGAGCACGTTCTGGAGTCCATTCGCAAGCGGCTGGGCGCGCGCCCGGTGGCGCTGCAGATTCCCATCGGCGCCGAGGCCGGTTTCAAAGGCGTGGTCGACCTAGTGGAGATGAATGCCGTGGTTTGGCAGGACGAGGCCATGGGCTCGCAGTTCGAGATCGAGCCGATTCCCGCCGCGTTGCAGAAGAAGGCCGAGGCCTTCCGCCTGCAGTTGATTGAGATTATCGCCGAGACCGACGATGTGCTTCTGGGCAAGTTTCTCGAAGGCCAGCCGCCCACCATCGCCGAGCTGAAGGCCGGCATTCGCCAGGCCGTCATCAACCTGAAGGTCTTTCCGGTGCTGTGCGGAAGCGCCTTCAAGAACAAAGGAATCCAGACGCTGCTGGATGCGGTCGTCGACTACCTTCCCAGCCCGCTGGACAAGCCCCCGGTGGAGGGCATCAATCCTCAGCGCCCCTCCCAGATCGTCACTCGCAAGCCGGACGACAGCGAACCGCTCGCGGCCCTGGCCTTCAAGATTCTCAACGATCCCTTCGGCAAGCTCTGCTTCACCCGCGTCTATTCGGGCGCGCTCAAGACCGGCGACACCATTCTCAATCCGCGCACCGGCAAGACCGATCGCGTGGGCCGGCTGGTGAAGATGCACGCCAACAAGCGCGAGGACGTGACCGAGATCTATGCCGGCGACATCTGCGCCTGCGTGGGCCTGAAGGATGTGAAGACCGGCGACACGCTGTGCGCTCCGCACCACCCGATCGCCCTGGGCGCCATCACCTTCCCGGAGACGGTGATCTCGGTGGCCATCGAGCCCAAGACCAAGGCCGACCAGGAGAAGATGGGCGTGGCATTGGCGCGGCTGGCCGACGAGGACCCCACCTTCAAGGTGCGCACCGATGAGGAGTCGGGCCAGACCATCATCAGCGGCATGGGCGAGCTGCATCTGGAGATTCTGGTCGACCGCATGAGGCGCGAGCACAAGGTGGAAGCCAATGTGGGCGAGCCCAAGGTGGCCTTCCGCGAGACCATCCGCAAGAAGGCCGAGGCCGAGGGCAAGTACATCCGCCAGACCGGCGGCTCGGGCAACTACGGCCACTGCAAGCTGCGCGTCGAGCCCAACGCGCCGGGCGCGGGTTACGAGTTCATCAGCGAAATCAAGAGCGGTTCGATTCCCAGGGAATTCATCAAGCCCATCGATCAGGGCGTGCAGGGCGCGCTGGAGCTGGGCATCCTGGCCGGCTACCCGGTGGTGGACGTGAAGGTGACGCTCTACGACGGCAGCTACCACGAAGTGGACTCCAACGAAATGGCCTTCAAGATTGCCGGCTCCATAGCTTTCAAGGAGGCCGCGCGCAAGGCCAGTCCGGTGCTGCTGGAGCCGGTGATGGCGGTCGAGGTCACGGTTCCCGAGGAGTACATGGGGGTAATCATCGGCGACATCAACTCGCGGCGCGGGCGCATCGAGGCGATGGAGCGTGTGGGCGGCTCGCAGGTGATCAAGGCGATTGTGCCGCTGAAGGAGATGTTCGGCTATGTGAACGACATTCGCTCGTCCACCCAGGGCCGGGCTTCGTATTCCATGCAGTTCGCGCGCTATGAAGAGGCTCCGCGCATGATTGCCGACGAGATCATCGGCAGGGCGCAGGGCAGGTAGTGAATGCAAGTTTTGGGGCTGGAGCCGGAATGCCGGCGCCCTAGGTTGAAACGGGTAGTACGAGCGATGAAAGGAATTTGAGGCTTTTTATGGCGAAGGAAAAGTTTGACCGCACGAAGCCGCACGTGAACGTGGGGACGATCGGGCACATCGATCACGGCAAGACCACGCTGACGGCGGCCATCACCAAGGTATTGGGCAAGCACAACCCCAAGGTTCTGTTCCGTTCGTTCGACTCCATCGACAACGCGCCGGAGGAGCGGGAGCGGGGCATCACCATCGCCACGGCGCACGTGGAGTACGAGAC